>Ga0335077_10003609_pt1 | contig 18761 bp, 16 predicted proteins | sample Lox_Sample_31_FD_207151 | JGI IMG/M metagenome (GOLD analysis project Ga0335077, IMG submission 207151) | Soil microbial communities from Loxahatchee National Wildlife Refuge, Florida, United States - Lox_Sample_3.1 | ecosystem: Environmental > Terrestrial > Soil > Wetlands | place: USA... | reverse complement strand
CTCCGCCCGTCGTGGCGGGTGCATTTTGCGGCATTCCCTGTGTCCGTTTGGCCAGTGAGCCGCCCATGGCAACGGCATACACACTTCCATCCGGCTGGGCAGAAATCGCGCGAACCTCCGGCAGGCTGGCGTTATAAAGAACGAAAGCTTTGTCTTTTGCCGAAATACGGAAGAGAATCCCGTTGGGCTCGGTCCCCGCAAGCACGCGGCCGTCCCGGTCAACCGCCAGTCCTGTTACGTGCGACTGGCCGGTGGCGTAGAATACTTCTCCCTTGCCGGCTGCGTCCACGCGGTAGACCTTGCCCTGATCGCCGGTGCCGGCATAAAGCACGCCATCCGGTGTGACGGCCAGAGACCAGATGTACTTGGTCTGTGGCGCGAAATATTCCAGCGCTTTGCCACCCTCAATGCGATAAATCTTGCCGTCAGGCGATGTGGCGGCGTAAACGGCGCCTTTGGCATCCACCGCTACGGCGAAGATTTCCGGCTGCTCGGCAGTCCACACCAGGGCGCTTTTGCCGGCCTTATCGATGCGATACAGGCGGCCTCGGTGCCCCGTGGCTACGTATAACGATCCGTCCGGCGCCGACGCGACACTCCATACCACCGCTTGATCCGAAGTGAAGATACTCTCCATCTTCGGAGCCAGGCGCAAGCGCCCTTCGCGGCTCAGCGATATGCCCTCAAAATGCCCGCGGACAAAGTCCTGGTAGGAATTCATTTCCCAGGTCTGGGTGCTTGAGGCGCTTAGATTTCCTACTAATGTTAGCGATACGGCAATGGCGAGCCACCATGCGCCGCCACGCTTTCGAGTCCGTCGAAGACTCGCGACTCTGCCGAGTTCCGGATGTCCCCGCGTCTCCGCCGGAGGCCCGTGCTTCGCCCGGGCGTCGCCGCGTCCGATCCTCTTCATTCCTTCACTTCCACTTGAACCGTTTTGACTCCGCTGATCACTGCGTCCCCCGCGCTGATTTCCAGCTCCGCCAGCTTCGCGTTGCGCGTTTGCATCACCGCCGGCGACGCGCCCATAATCAGCGCCAGTGACGGTGGCGGATCCGGAAAATCTTCGCCTTCTAGCTGGAAGTTCGGATCGGGCCGCCACACCCGCACGTACGCTTTGGTATTTGTGCGCAGCTTGTTTACGGTGGCCACCAGTTGTTCGGCCGAGTGCGGCGTGCTGCCGAGAATCTGTCGAACTTCCGAAAGATTAGCCACGTTTCCATCCGCCACCGTGAAGCATAGCGGGCCGGGAGTTGCCCCGACCGGTACGTCGTAATCCAAGGTGCGCGTGACCTCCGCCCCATTTTCCCCGACCAGCACCGCATTGATTTGCACCGTTCCACCCGGCCGGACTTCGTGGGGCGAAGCTACCACCTGGTCGATTTGCCACTGCTTCTTTTCGTCGAAGGAGTCGATGTCCAGCGCCACCCGCTTCACCTCGAGGGAGGAGAATCCGCTCTGCAGCACATACGCCAGAGGGATTGCCGCCGACAGGGAAACCTGCATGGCGGTATTGGCGTCGCCGGCGTACATGTTATTCAGTTTCAGCGGCGGTGCATTGCCCTGGAACTCGATCTGGCCGCGCACACCGTACGTGGCGGCGCCCAGTGCGCGCTCCGTCGAGTCGATGGCGGAAAAGACCGCGATCTGCATGAGGAATGGAGCCAGGAAGCGGTCGTTGGCCATCTGCATCTGGTAACCGTCGACCTTCCGGCCCGCGCGGGCAACCGTAATCGCGACCGGCACCATGCGCGCGCGCCGGCCGAGATCGCCGGCGATGGCTGTGCTGCGGTCCTGCGAAATGGTACCCATCCACTCCTTAGGGGACGAGATTTTGAACGAACTGGCCACGCTGGGAAGCAGCGTCAGCACCTCCGAACGCGCGAACGGCAACTCGGTGGGACCCACGGCGAGAAACCGGTGGCCGAAGGCATAGACTTTGTCGTGATCGACATAGGTCAAGGTTCCGTCCGCTCCGACGCTCAGGTCACCGCTCATCAGCTCGACGCTGATCATGGAGCCCGGCTGCAAGGCGGCGCGATCTCCCATCTTCGCTTCCACGCTGCCGCCGCCCGAGACGCCTTGCCGCGGCTCCAGGCCCAACGCGCGCAGTTGGGGCGCAAACCGTTCGACGGCCTGCCGCGTGAATCCGCTGAACCACAGCGGCGTGGCGATATCCACCATCCGCATGTCGCCGGACAGGGCTTCCTCGGGTCTCGGCAACATCGCCGTGAGGTCCGCGTTCTCGAGCGAGACCTTGGCGCGGCGCAGCGGCTCGGAGGAAGCTTGGCCCACACGCACCATGTCTTCGATCGGCCGGATCCCGGCGATCGGCTCTTTCGAAAACGGGAACGCCATGGCTACCGCGCCTACCAGCTTGCCGTCAATGTAAACCGGGCTTCCACTCATCCCTTGCATCACCCCGGTTTTCTCGAGCGGACCGCCGGAGAGACGGCCCAGAATCAGCGACTGCTTCGGCCCGATGTTCTCGAGCACACCCAGGATCTCCACCTGGAAGTCCTCCACGCGGTCGCCCGAAAAAACCGTCTTGCCGGTGGCATGCATCCCCGGCTTGAGGTCTTTGAGCGGGAAGAACGGAATCTGAGCCGAAAGAGCCGCGGCCAGCGCGAGCGCCGCGGGTACTGCTATGCGAACCACAATATCATTGTAGCTTTGAATTGGTTACAAAACGCACGATCGAAACGAATATCGGCCTAAGTGCGTGCTATTCCGCAACATGCGTGAACCTCGAACAAAATCTCCGCCGCCGTCCGAAACGTGTTGGCGTGCGCTTCCACTGTGCGGGCAATCGGCTCGGCGTAACCGCCATCGAGCGTAATCACGACCGGCACGCCCCGCGCGCGGCACATCTCGAGCACCATTCCATCGCGCCGCCGCAAGCCATCTAGCGACAACGCAAGACGCCCCAGCCGGTCCTCTGCCAGGCCATCTACACCGGACTGATAGAAGACAATCTCCGGAGCGAGCTCGAAAACTTGCGGCAGCACGCGCACGAGTGCAGTGAGATACTCTTCGTCGCCCGTGCCGTCCGGCAGATCGACATCGATTCCGCTGTGCTGTTTACGGAATGGAAAGTTGTTCCGCCCGTGAATGGAGAGCGTCAGCACGTCACGATCGTCACGAAAGATGGAAGCAGTGCCGTCACCCTGGTGGACATCGAGATCCACCACCGCTGCGCGCCGGGCTTGTCCCGCACTCCGCAGCGCCAGAATCGCCACCGCAAGATCGTTGAATACGCAGAAGCCGGCGCCTTCGCTCCGGAATGCGTGGTGCGTGCCGCCGGCGAGGTTGCCGCCGAATCCTGCGCGCATTGCATCTTCAGCCGCCGCCACAGTGCCACCCACGGACGCCAGCGTGCGCTGAGCGAGTTCCCGGGACCACGGAAATCCGATGCGCCGCATGACAGCCGGTTCGAGAGTCCCATCCAGAAATCCAGCTACGTAACCGGGATCGTGCGCCCGTTCAATGATATCCCGCGGCGCAAACTCCGCCGGCTCCAACCGGAACAGCCCCTCGGCGGCCAGCATCTCGCGCAGAAGCCCGTATTTTGCCGCGGGGAACTTGTGACCGGCCGGCAGCGGAATGGCGTGGTGGTCGCAGTAGTAAAGCCGCGGCTGCATCGAGTGGGCTAACGGACCGTCAGATCGCGAATGTAAATGTCCTTGAAGCGCATGTTGCCGCCACCGCCGGAGTGAAGCTGCAAAGCGATCGACCCGTCCCACGATTTGGGCGTGGGATCGGTGAAATCCACAATCACGATTCCATTCAGACGCGCAATATAGCGGTTGGCCACCACTTTCAGCAGGTAATCATTCCAGTCGTTGCGGTGAATCACGCCTTCAAACTCCGGCGCCGGCCACACGATCCACTGCCGCCCGTCTCCATAAATACCGCCGGTGTGACCGACAACCTGATCGATCTCGAACTGCAGTCCCTGGCTGACATCCGCGGTTCCCGGCGTGAACTCGGTGTGGAAAAAGACGCCGCTGTTGCCGTCGCCCTCGCACTTGAAACGCAGCGACATTTCGAAATCCTTATAGTTCTTCGCCGTTTTCAGATAGCCGTAGTCCTTCGTTACGGCCTTGCCATGGATGGTGCCGTCTTCAACCGTCCATTGTTCGTGACCTACCTCGACCCAGCCGCTCAGATCGCGACCATTGAAGAGCTTGACCCACTGTTCGTTCGGCAGCTTGGCATGCGGGCCTTGCGCGGCGGCTACCGAAGCCATAAGTGCCAGACCAGTCATCAGTCGCATTCTTTTCTCCTTAAAGCGAGACCAAGACTACTTTACGCCGATCTCATCCTGGATGGCGCGGGCGATCCGCTGGCCAAGGTCCTCCACCTGCGCCAGCTCCGGGCCCTCCACCATGACGCGCGCCAGCGGCTCGGTTCCGGAAAACCGCACCAGCACGCGGCCCGATGATCCCAGCGCTTTTTCACTTGCGCTGATCTCGTGCTCCACGGCGAGCATCTCCGTCAGCGGTTTTCGTTCCCGCACCCGCACATTGTAGAGGCGCTGCGGATAGACTTTGAGATCCTGCGTCAGTTCGTCCAGCCCGGCGCCCGATCGCTTCGCCGTCTCCAGCACGCGAAGCGCCGTCAGCATGCCGTCACCGGTGGTGGCATATTCGCGGAAAATCACATGGCCCGACTGTTCCCCGCCAAGCACCGCGCCTTGCCGGATCATCTCTTCCAGCACGTACTTGTCACCCACCGGCGTGCGCAGCATGCGGATGCCGTCGCGAGCGAGCGCCTTTTCGAGACCTAGATTAGACATCACGGTAGACACCACCATGTCGCCCGCCAGGTGTCCCGCAGCTTTGAGCGCACGCGCTGCAATCAGCAACACCGCGTCGCCGTCCACGATCTTGCCGCTTGCGGAAACAAAAATCGCGCGGTCGGCATCGCCGTCGAAGGCGACGCCTAAGTCTGCGCGTTGCTCCACCACGATCTGGCGCAAATTTTCCACGTACAGAGCGCCACAATTCAAATTGATGTTGCGGCCGTTGGGCTCACAGAAAATAGGATGGACCTCGGCGCCGTTGCGGCGAAACAGTTCGCCCGCCAGATGCGAAGCCGCGCCGTTTCCACAGTCGATGACCATGCGGATGCCGCCGAAACCCACGGCCACCGTGGAAAGCAGGTATTCGATGTAACGCTGGTCCAGGCCGGGATCGACGGTCAGCGCTTTTTGCCTGGGCTCGCTCGCGTTGCTCTCCAGCGATCGAAAGATTTCCTGCTCGATTCCATGCTCTTCTTCGTCCGGAAGCTTGAAGCCGGAATGGCCGAAAACCTTGAGACCGTTGTCCTGATAGGGATTGTGAGAGGCCGAAATCATGACGCCCGCCACAAACTCGTCCGCGCGAGTAAGATAGGCGATCCCGGGTGTGGTGACGACACCCGCCAGGCGTGAGCGGACGCCGCGCTCGGCCAGGCCGCCGGCCACCTGATCTGCGATCCAGGGACCGGATTCGCGCGTATCCATCCCGATGACGATCTCCGGATCAGGATTGAGATGCCGCGCGGTGTCCGCCAGCGCGACACCGAAAGCGTGTATCGTGCGAGGATCCAACGGATACTCACCCGCTACGCCACGGATTCCATCCGTGCCGAATAATTGTTTGCCCATGATTATTTCTTTTTCATGGCGACGTCCACCACAACTTGCGAGGGGGATTGAAACCGCGCCCGGGGCTCCGCCAGATAAGTATTCACGCGGAACTGATGGCTGCCGATGACGCCGCTGATGTCGACGGTGTCGGTTCGCACCGACCCGGTTTTGGCAACACTCGATTCCGGACCCGTGATGATCAGCTTAGGCGGCGTCACCGTATAACTGGCAATGCTGTAGCCCTCGTGCGGCGGCGAGAATCGCACCTCCACAGGTACTTCGCGGGTCCTACGATATTCGAAGCGAAACTGCACCTGCGCGGGGATCGAACGCACCAACTGGATGCCGCGCGGAAGGCTCACGTTGCTGGAGTCGATGGTGAAGGTTTGTGACCCAGGCCGATGCACCGACGAGAAATCCAGCACCACGGCCGGGCGCGCGTCTCTCAGATCCCGCAGACGGCTGGACGGGCCGCGCATCTCCAGAACCACATCCTCCACAAAATCCGAGCTGACCTCGAGATTTTCGGGCACGCCCTTGTATTCCACCGGGACCGAGCGTAGCGTGGCTAGTTCAGGCTCGCTGGCAACCGAAACCCACAGCGCCACCGCGGCTCCCAGCGACAGCAGCTTCCATCCGATGTTCTGTGTGAAGATGCCAGTCACGGCCGGCTAACCTTTTCGACGGGCTTGATTCCATCTTCCACCTGCGGTTCCACGGAGTCGCGGCGCACCGGCGTTTCCGGCCTTTGTACTCCGAAGTGCGCGTTCACACGCTCATCCAGTTCACGCAGGCCGACGCCGCGATGGATTTCGCCGAAGGCCGCCACCGACATGTCGCCCGTCTCTTCGGAAACCACCAGCGAGAGGCAGTCGCTCTCTTCGGTAATCCCGATCGCGGCGCGATGCCGGGTTCCCAGATTCACCGGCACCGTGGGATTCGTAGTCAGCGGCAGGAAACATGCCGCCGCGCCGATCCGGTCCTTTTGAATAATCACCGCGCCGTCATGCAGCGCGCCGCCAGGGTGGAAAATCGAAAGCAGCAGGTCCGCCGAGATCTCAGCATCCACCCGGACTCCGCTTTCCACGAACGTTCTGAGTCCGATGTCGCGCTCGAGTACGATCAGAGCTCCTGCCTTGTTCTGTGAGAGCCTGCTGAGCGCCAGCAGGATTTCGTCAATCGACTCCGGCCGCTTGAATCCCCGGCCCAGCCAGCGCTTGCGCCCGATGCGCGCCAGCGTCCGCCGGATCTCAGACTGGAACAGGATGATCACCGCAATCGCAGTGTACGGAACAATGTAGGAAAGCAGAGACCGCAGCGCCTCGAGGCCGGCCCAGACCGCCACGCCGTAGACCAGCACCGTGGCGAGAATACCGATCAATATGTGTCCCGCGCGTGTGCCGCGTACGATCATCAGCAACTGGTAAATCAGGACGGCGACCACCAGGATGTCCACAATCGCGGTGAAACTGAGTTTTGGCAAAGAAGACAACCACATGATCCGGCTCGCAGGACACTCAGCCTGAAACACTTATCTTATCAGGTGGCACTGGAATTCTCGCTGTCGCCGAAACCGCTATAGTAAAGGTGAAACTATGCCCTTCGTCTCCGTTCCAGAAGCTGTCGAAGAAATTCGTGCGGGCCGAATTGTGGTTGTGGTTGACGATGAAGACCGCGAAAACGAAGGCGATCTGACCATCGCAGCCGAGAAGGTCACGCCGGAAATTATCAACTTCATGGCCACCCACGGGCGCGGACTGATTTGCCTGGCGCTGACCGCGGAGCGCTGCGATTATCTGCGCTTGCCGCTGATCTCACCGCAAAACACCTCCAACTTCGGAACCGCCTTCTGCGAATCCATCGACGCGCGTGAAGGCGTCACTACCGGCATTTCCGCAGCCGATCGGACCCGGACGATTCTGGCGGCCATCGACCCCGCGACGCGGCCCGCAGACCTGGCAAGACCCGGCCACGTGTTTCCGCTGCGCTCCCGGGAGGGTGGCGTTCTGGTGCGGGCCGGCCAGACGGAGGGCTCGGTGGATCTGGCCCGCCTCGCAGGCCTGGTCCCAGCCGGTGTCATCTGCGAAATCATGAACCCGGACGGCACCATGGCGCGCGTTCCCGAGCTTGAGGAATTCTGCCGGCATCACGGATTGAAGATGATTTCGGTTGCGGAGCTGATCCGTTACCGCCTCAAGCACGAGCGGTACATCCATCGCAAGGCCGAAGGTTGCATCGAAACCGAGTTCGGCGAGTTCCGTACGGTGGCGTATTCGAGTGACATGAATCCTGAAATGCACCTGGCTTTGATCCGGGGCGAGCCGGCGGGGCATGAGAACGTCCTGGTACGCATGCATTCCCATTGCGTTTATGGCGATGTTTTCGCCTCCACGTTTTGCGATTGCCACCGGCTGGTGCGCGACTCCCTGCGCAAGATCGCTGAGGAGGGTATGGGCGTGTTGGTCTACTTGCACCAGACCGGCCCGGGTTTCCGCATCGACAAGGATGAACAGGGCGCCAATCGGATGGTCTCCCACGGCCGCGACTTCATGCACTATACCGGCGCCGCAGGCCAGCGCCAGCTCCAGCACGAGCACGGAATCGGCGCGCAAATCCTGTCCGATCTTGGCCTGCACACCATCCGGCTGCTGACCAACCATCCGCGTAAAATCGTGGCCCTGGAGGGCTTTGGGATCGAGATCGTGGAGCAGGTGCCGCTCGCCAAACCCGTTACCCAGGCTGGAGATTGACACCTTTGTTGAAACTTCCGGCGGCCGGACTGCGTTTAAGCCATAGAAAGGCTCGAAACCCATGACCCTCCGCGTTGTTCGCCCTTTGTTTGCTTTTGTCGCCTTCGCCGGCTTGCTGTCTGCCGCCGATCCTCTCTTGATGAACCTGCTGATGCCGGATGCCAAGGTTGTGGCGGGCATTAATGTGGAGCAGGCCAGAAACTCCCCGTTCGGCCAGTTCCTGCTCTCGCACGCGCCCAACGGCAATGAAGGCTTCTCCAAGCTGACGGCGACCACCGGATTCGACCCGCGCCGCGACTTGAGTGAAGTCTTGATGGCGACCATGGGCCAGCCAGGGCAGCAAGGCCTGGTGCTGGCGCGCGGAGCTTTCGATTCCGAGCGTATCCTGACAGCCGCCACTGCGGCCGGCCATACTGTTGAGACTTACAACGGCGTCAACATCCTGACGGGTAAAGAGGACGCAATGACGCACGCGGTGGCTTTCCTTGGAGATTCGATTGCCATCGCGGGCGACCTGGACAGCGTGAAGGGCGCTATCGACCGCCGCGCGAACAGCTTCACGCCGATCGACCCGGCGCTGGCCGCGCAGGTGCAGCAGTTGAGCGGATCGTTGGATGCCTGGTCAGTGTCCACGGTGCCCGTTGCCGCGCTCACGCACGAGCAAATGCCGAACACCAATCTCAACGGGATGTTGAATAGCGATGTCCTGAAGAATATCCAGCAGGCCAGCGGCGGCGTGAAATTCGGCGCCATCGTTCAGATTTCCGCCCAGGCCGTGGCGAACACGAGCCAAAACGCCACCGCGCTGGCGGATGTGATTCATTTTCTCGGACAAATGGTGGAGGCCAACGCTCCGGCAGCGAGCGCCGCAGCGATCACCTCCCTTGTCCAGAGTCTGAGCGTGCAGACCGACGGCAGCACCGTGAAGGTAGCGCTGGCGATTCCGGAACAGCAACTGGAAAGCCTGGTGAACTCGGCGCACTCGGCCCACCAGCAGGGCAGCGCACACGCGCCGCATAAGAAACTCTAGGTTCCAGGTGTTAGGTGTCAGGTGTTTAGCAAGCCACACCTAGACGCTCGACTCTAGAATTTTCTCCAGGATTTGCGGGATCTCAAATACAGCGCGGTTCTCAATCGCGGCGGCGTTGGCGTGGAAACGGCGGTAGTTCTCGGCCTGGAGGAGTTCTGCTACGGCTTGCACGATAAACCGGTAGCTGCGTAGCACCAGGCCAACCTGCTGTTCCACGATCCAATCGGCGTTGTAGCGTTCCTGCGGCAGTGTCCACGCATTGCGCTCCACTAGCACGGGCAGCCTCATGGCCAACGCCTCGCTGATGCTGCCCGGTCCCGGTTTGCCGATAAAAAAATCGGACAAACGCATGTAGTACGGAACCTCGGTGGTGAAACCCTCGACGAACATCGGGATGCGTCGCGGCATTTTGCGAAGTTGAGCGGCGAGCGATTCGTTTTTCCCACAGATGCAGATGAGCTGCAGCTTCAGGCCGGACGCGTCCAGCCGGCGGGCGATGTCCAGCATCGCGCGAGAGCCATGTCCGCCAAATAACACCAGGCCCGTCGGCAGGCTGGGGTCCAGGGAAAGCTTCCGCCGTTCGGCGCCGCGGTCCATTTCCACTGCTTCGTAGAACCTGGGCGCGAGAATCATGCCGGATGTTCGGAAGATGTGCGCTGCATCGTGCCCCATGGCGCGCGCCTGCTCCACGGCGCGCTCTGTGCCGCAGATCAGATATTGAGGTTGCCGCTCGATCCAGAAGTGGGGAGGATAATCTGCCAGGTCGGTAAGCACCGTGACCAGCGGAACGCCCGGCAGCGCGTGCCGCAAACTCTCTCCGATGGCCCGGTTGAAATTCGGAACAATCGAAACCACCAGATCCGGGTGCTCGCCGCGCCAGAATTTCTCGAGCAGTTTGACCGTCGGGTGATGATAGAGCCGGATAACGCCATGCATCATGCGCGTGAGCTGCGGGGATCCAAGTGTCCAGCCCTTCCGCAGCATCAGGTTGTAGAGATCCTGCAGGCGTACCCGCGTGATCTTGCGGAAAATGTCGAGCGGATCGAGGAGTTCCTGCAAGTTAATGGTGCGAACCTCCCACGGTCTGTGCTCGGTCTCAATGACCTGGCGTAATGCGTTTGCAGCGGCCCGGTGCCCGCCGCCGGCATCGAAGAACACCAGATCGATTCGCTTCATTCCCTTAAGATGATGGCATGGCTCAGCCGACCATGCTCTACGCCATCCTGATCTTTGCCGCAACTTACCTGGTTCTGGCTGTCGGCCGGCTGCCTGGGTTTCGCGTCGATCGCACTGGCGCCGCCATCATCGGCGCCACTCTGATGGTGGCGTTCAATGTGCTCTCCGTTTCCGAAGCCATCGAGGCCATCAACACGGACACGATTATCCTGCTGTTCGGAATGATGATTGTCGTCGCCAACCTGCGGCTCTCCAGAGTTTTTGCGCTGGTGACAGAGTGGGTGGTGCGGTATGCGCACCGGCCGCTGGTGCTGCTGGCGGCGCTTGCCGCCGTCTCGGGCGTTTTCTCGGCCTTCTTCGTCAATGACACCATGTGCCTGGTGCTCACACCGCTGGTGCTGGAGATCACCGCGCACCTCCGCCGCAATCCGGTTCCTTATCTGCTGGCGGTCGCCATGGCCTCAAATGTGGGCAGCGTAGCTACCATCACCGGCAATCCGCAGAACATGCTGATCGGCAGCTTCTCCGGCATCCATTACCGCACATTCGCCGCCGCGCTTTCGCCGGTTGCGCTGGCTGGTTTGCTGATCGTGGTCGGCTTAATTGCATGCATCTATCACCGCGAATTTCTGACCGTTGCTCCTCGCGTCGAGATCGCACCGCCACCGGTGCGCGTACATCGTGCGCTTGCATGGAAGTCCACGCTGGTGTCCGCGGCCATGATCGTGCTCTTCTTTGCCGGGTGGCCGGTCGCGAAGGTCGCTCTGGTCGCTGGGTCCGTGCTGCTGGTGACACGGCGCGTCAAACCAGAGCGCGTCTATGCCGAAATCGACTGGTCGCTGCTGGTTCTGTTTATCGGCCTGTTCATCGTAGTTCGCGGCGTGGAGAAGACTTCACTCTCCACCGACCTGTTCGCGATGGCATCCCGCCTGCATCTGGAGCGTCCAGGAGTGATGAGCGCATTCGCCGCGGTGCTTTCAAATCTCGTCAGCAACGTGCCTGCGGTCCTGGTATTCCGTCCTTTTATCCCCCACCTGCCCAACCCGCAGCACGCCTGGCTCACTCTGGCGATGGCCACAACCTTTGCCGGCAATCTCACCGTGCTGGGCTCGGTCGCCAACCTGATTGTGATTCAGCGCGCCCGGCACCAGGTCAAAATCGGTTTTTGGGAATATGCGCGCGTGGGCGTGCCGGTCACCGCTCTAACGATCGCGATCGGTGCCGCTTGGCTACGCTCTTAGTCGAGTTCGCTTCACTGAAGTTATCGTCGTAAAAGAAACCGTCTCATGTTAACGTGAGGGCAAGATGCCTCTCTCTGACTTCTTCTCTGTCAGCCTATTTGTAACGGGTTTCGTGCTGGGCCTGATCTTTTTGTGGCTCTTCATGCGCGGAAGGATCAGCGAACTCGAGGCCGCCCGCAGGCTCGCCGAGCTGAATGCTTCGTCGGCTCAGGGCGCGCCCGGCAAAATTGCGGAAACGTTTCAGGCGTTGGCCGCCGAAGCCCTACGCTCCAATCAGCAGGCGTTTCTCGATTCCGCGCGCTCCACGCTCGAAACCGTCCGCGTCGAGATGACCGGAGATTTGACCCAGCGGCAGACCGCCGTCGAAACCGTCGTCAAGCCGCTGACCGAATCGCTCACCAAGCTCGAAACGCAGATTCACGACCTGGAATCCGCACGCCAGCGCGCTTTTGGGGGGATCGAACAACAGCTTCAAACGCTGGCGCAGCAGGAACTCGATCTGCGAAAGGAAACCGCTTCGCTGGTGACCGCGCTGCGTTCGCCGCACGTGCGCGGGCGCTGGGGCGAGATCACGCTGCGGCGCGTCGCCGAATTGGCGGGAATGGTGGAACGGTGCGATTTCTTCGAGCAGGAGACGCAGGAAACTGAAGGCGGCCGCATCCGCCCGGACATGACCGTTCGCCTGCCCGGCGGCCGAACTCTTGTGGTGGACGCCAAAGTGCCTTTGACGGCTTATCTGGACGCCGTCGCAGCCACTTCCGAAGCCGAGCATCGTAACGCGCTGATGCGGCACAGCCAGCAGGTGGCCAAGCACGTGGATCAGCTCAGCAACAAGGCGTACTGGGCGCAGTTCCAGCCGGCACCGGAATTTGTGATTCTTTTTCTTCCCGGCGACCATTTTTTCAGCGCCGCGCTCGAGCACAAGCCTTCGCTCGTCGAAGACGCGGCCCGGGTGAAGATCCTGGTAGCCACTCCCTCCACCCTGATTGCGATTCTCAAAGGCGTGGCTTATGGTTGGCGGCAGGAGCGGCTGGCGGAGAACGCCGAGGAGATAAGGCAACTGGCGGCAGAACTTTTCGACCGCATCGTGACCATGCAAACGCACTTCAGCGAAATCGGTCGTGCTCTGGGAAAATCGGTCGATGCCTTCAACAGTTGCGTGAGCTCGCTCGAAAAGCGCCTTTACCCGTCGCTGAGGCGCATTCGCGATCTGGGCGCCACCGCCGCTGAAGAACCAACCGTGCCCGAGCGTATCGACGTCGTGCCGCGCACGCCGGGGCTATTTGAGGCGTCGTAATCTGTAATTGGTGCGCGCGCTCCTTCTCTTCCTCTCCCGCCGCAAGCTGCTCCGCAGGTGGATGGAAACTTCGGCGCTGGCTCGGCGCCTCGCCGCGCGTTTTGTCGCGGGCGACACTCTGGAGGACGGGCTGGAGGCGGGGCGGCGCATTAATCGCGAAGGCATCGCGGTTACCTTCGACCGCCTGGGCGAAAGCGTCACGTCGCTGGCCGAGGCCGAAGCCTCCCGCGACGAGTATGTTCGTGTCCTCGAGGAAATATCGGATCATCAGCTCAAGGCCAACGTCTCGATCAAGCTCACGCAGTTCGGCATGGATATCTCGGGACAGGCATGCCGCGCCAATGTGGAGCAGTTGGTGCGCAGGGCAAAAGAACTGAACAGCTTCGTGCGCATCGATATGGAATCGAATGAGTACACTGAGCGCACGCTGCGGATGGTGAGCGAACTGCACGCGCAATACGGGACCGTGGGCACCGTGATCCAGGCTTATCTCCGCCGCAGCGAAAACGACGTTGAGGCGCTATGCCGGCAGGGAATTCGCGTGCGGCTTTGCAAGGGAGCGTATCTGGAGTCCGCCGAAGTTGCCTTTCAGGCCAAATCTGACGTCGATCGCCATTTCGTACATTTGATGAGAATCCTGCTGGCCGCCGGCACCTATCCTGCAATTGCCACGCATGATGAAAAAATAATTCAAGCCGCCAAGGACTTTGTGCGAGCCCGCAACCTGTCGCTCGACAGCTTTGAGTTTCAAATGCTTTACGGCATCCGGCGGGATCTGCAGCGGCGGCTGGTGGCCGAAGGGTATCGGTTGCGGCTCTATGTGCCCTTTGGCAAAGCGTGGTATCCCTATTTTATGAGAAGGTTGGCGGAGCGACCGGCGAATGTTGTGTTCCTCTTGCGCAATCTCCTGCGCGGATGACCCGAGGGGTATCTGAAAGCATGTCGCGGAGCGAAAGGAAACTTTCCGGTGGGGGTAAACGTCTAATGGGTGTGCGTTACTGGGGTCTTTTTGTCGGGAAGCTGGGGCTTGCCGGAGCCATCTCGTACGGCCTGCTCCGCCTTATAGATTCCTATTGGTCCTCGCCTCTGTGGTTCTTTGGCAACGTGCGCGCACCGCGTTTTGGCCTGGACCTGGTCTACACCTCGGTCGTGGGCCTCTGGTTCTTGGTCTCAGCCGGGCTCTTGTATTTGTGTGTGTTGGACCAGCGGTACCGTTGCCGTGTGTGCCTGCGGCGTCTCCGCATGCCGATTGAAACGGGTTCCTGGAGCCGGATGCTGCTGGTGGGCCGGCCTCGCATCGAGTACATTTGTCCCTACGGTCACGGAACGCTCAAAGAAGAGGAGTTGCACCTCTCGGGCGCGGACAACGAATGGACCGAAAGCGGCGATATGTGGGAGGAACTCTGCGCGGCGTCGAAAGACGCTGAACCGCGCCGGTGAACGCTTCCGAAGAACGTACTCCAGCCCAACGTGTTCCCGCATGGCGAATCGGAGCGGGAGTGGCTGTCCTGGCGGCGCTTTCGGGAATTGCCATCCTGCTGGTTCCTGTGTATTTCCACAATCTCCAGCTTAGGAGTTTCTTGCGGGAAACCACCCCGGTTTCGGACGAAATGCTGCGCCGGGACCTGCTGAACCAGAGCCGTTTGCTGGGCCTCGACCTCGCCCCCGACCATATCCAGATTCACCATTCCCCAGCCGGTAGTCCCGCCGACGTACAGTACGTGATCCGGGTGAGTATGCCACTGTACACCGTGGACCTTCACTTCTCGTCCAAAGTTGGAGAAGCACGCAAGTAGAAATACCGCTGGTTGCTACAATAGGACTTGATGGCCCGCCAGAAGAAGGATGTAAAGGTCCGGGTCCCCAGGAATGCGCGGTTTACCCGCTTCATTCTGGGCCGTTTCGGGAAGATCCTGCTCGCCGGCTCCGTTCTGCTCATTGCGGTTTGGGTGCTCGGCTTCACCTATTTCTATGTCAGGTACTCACGCCTGATCGACCAGAAGCTGCGCGCGGGTCCGTTCGTTAATACCTCCAAGATTTTTGCGGCTCCAAAGATCGTGGGGCTGGGCGACACGATCTCGCCGGCTGAGATCGTCATGGAACTGCGCCGCAGCGGATATAGTGAATCGCGCGGCGGCCCGATGGGCTGGTACAATCTGCGCTCGGACGCCATCGAGATCTTTCCCGGTCCCGACTCCTACTTCAAGGACGAAGCCGGGGTCATCAAATTTTCCGGCGGCCGGATTTCCCAAATCATCTCCCTCCAGGACAACACCGATCGCAGCCAGTTCTCGCTGGAACCGGAGCTCATCACCAACTTGTACGACCGCAACCGCGAGAAGCGCCGTCTGGTGCACTACGCCGACATTCCCAAGGTGCTAGTCGACGCCATCGTCTCGGCGGAAGACAAACGATTCTTTCAGCACGGCGGTTTCGATCCGTTCCGAATTATTAAAGCGGTATACGACGACCTGCGACAGGGCCGCAAGGCGGAGGGAGCTTCCACCTTAAGCATGCAACTGGCGCGCAGCTTCTGGCTGGAGAGTGAGAAAAGCTGGAAGCGGAAGGCCGCCGAAGTGATGATTACGCTGGAACTCGAACAGAAACTCACCAAGGAAGAGATCTTCGAGTTCTACTGCAACCAGATCGATCTTGGGCGCCGCGGCAGTTTCGGCATCCGAGGGTTTGGAGAGGCGGCCCAAGCCTACTTCGGCAAGGATATCCGGCAAATCAATCTTCCAGAAGCCGCGCTGCTTGCCGGGCTCATCCAACGGCCGAGTTATTACAATCCGCTGCGCCACCCCGACCGGATCCGCGAGCGGCGCAACGTGGTGCTGTCCCTGATGCGGCAGAACGGCTACATCAGCGAGCGGGAATACGCACTGGCGTGCGACGCGCCCATTCAGGTGGTCTCCTCCGGATCGGAGTCTTCCGAGGCGCCGTATTTCGTCGACTTGGTCAACGATGAGCTGCAGCACTTTCCAGACAAGGACTTCCAGTCGAGCTCTTATCGCGTCTACACCACCTTGGATCTCGCGCTGCAGCGCGCCGCCATCGAGGCCGTGCGATTGGGGATGCAGAACGTAGACGACCAATTGAAAAAGCAGCGGAGGCACAAGAACACGCCGTTTCCGGATGCGCAGGTTGCGCTGATCGCGCTCGACCCGCACACCGGCGCGATCAAGGCGCTCACTGGAGGGCGAAATTATGGTGTCAGCCAGTTAAACCGCGTGTTGGCGCTCCGCCAGCCGGGCTCTTCCTTCAAGCCGTTTGTCTACGCCGCTGCGATGGATACGGCCATCGAAGGAGGCCCGCGCATTCTGACCCCGGCCACCATGGTGGACGATGAGCCGACCACGTTCTGGTTCGACAACAAACCGTACGAGCCGGGAAACTTCAAGCAGGAATATCACGGAGAGGTAACGCTGCGACAGGCGCTGGCGAAGTCGATGAATGTCGCCACCATTAAGGTCGCCGAGATGGTGGGCTACGACAAAGTAGTTGAGTTCGCCAAGAAGGCGGGGCTGAACGAAGACATCCAGGCCACGCCTGCCGTCGCGATCGGCTCTTACGACACCACGCCGCTGGAGATCGCGGGCGCTTACACGGTTTTTGCCAATCAGGGCGTTTACGTAAAGCCGAACTGGATCACGATGGTGCGCGCGCAGAACGGATCGCCCGTGTACCAGAACAAGCAAGAGACCCGCCAGGTGCTGGATCCCCGCGTGGCCTATCTGATGGTCAACATGCTGGAGGAGGTGCTTCGTTCGGGAACCGCCGCGGGTGTGCGTGCCCGCGGCTTCACGGTTCCGGCCGCGGGGAAGACGGGGACTTCGCGCGATGGCTGGTTCGCCGGTTTCACTTCCGAACTGCTTTGCATCGTGTGGGTGGGTTTCGACGATAATTCCAAGCTGGACCTTGAAGGCGCGCATTCGGCGGCGCCGATTTGGGGCGAGTTCATGAAGCGTGCCCTCGAATATCGCCCGTACCGTGATGCTAAGCCTTTCGAAGCGCCCGACGGTATCGTGTCGATCGAGATCGACCCGCAGTCAGGGATGCCCGCCACGCCCGCCTGTCCGCTGACCAAGACCGAGGTGTTTATTGCGGGAACACAACCTGTTGGCACCTGTCCGCTGCACGGTGGATCGAATCCTGGAGCGACGCATGTGGCCGGATGGGAGGTCCCGGCGCCGCCGGCGATCGGGCCGCAAAATGGAGCGCAGGGAGCGGCTGCCGACCCCCGCGTCCGCCGCATTCCACCTGCCGGCGCCACCGTGGCGTCCAACACCCCGCCGGGCACAGCCGACCAGCAAGGCCAAAAACCGCAAAAGCGCAAGGGGTTCTTCCACCGTCTGATGGATGTGTTTAAATAGAGCCAGGGAGGCGGTATGCTTTCCGCCAAAAGGTTTTGCTGCAGTCTCGCCCTCTGGTCCTCCGCAACGCTCTTCGCGCAGAATCCCATACTCGAGACGGCCAAGCCGCCCGATCAGGTTGAGCCCGCACCGGCGGCTCCAACGCCCCCGCAACCCCTGAGCGCGGAGCGGCGCGGTGACATCCTGATGGCCCGAAAGATGTACCGGGAAGCTGCCGAAACCTACAAGGAAGGGGCGGTCAGTACCGCGCTCATTCAGAACAAAATCGGCATCGCCTACCACCAGATGATGCAGATTGATATCGCGAAAAAATATTATGAGCGCGCCATCAAGCTGGACTCGAAATATGCGGAAGCCGTCAACAATCTGGGCACTGTCTATTATTCGAAGAAGAACTATGGGCGATCCATCCGGCTTTACAGAAGGGCTCTGAAGCTCTCCCCCAATTCCGCATCTGTGTACAGCAACCTGGGCACGGCGTTCTTCGCGCGCAAGGATTATAAAAAAGCGTCGGAAGCCTACCAAAAGGCTCTGTCGCTTGATCCGGAGGTTTTTGAGCACCGCAGCTCCTGGGGCGTCCTGTTGCAGGAGCGCAGCGTGGAGGAACGCGCCAAGTTTCATTACTACCTGGCGAAGACTTATGCCCAGGCCGGCATGAACGACCGAGCGCTGCTTTACATCCGCAAAGCGCTCGAAGAGGGGTTCCACGAGCGCAAAAAGCTGCTGGAAGATCCCGAGTTCGTCTCTCTGCGCAAGCTGCCGGAGTTCCAAGAATTGTTGGCGATGGAGCCGAAGGTTTTATAGGCGGAACCAGCGTCGGAGTCCTCTTCCAACGGTGGCGCCAGAATAAGCTCAAGAGCCAAGAGTCGTCGAAAGCGATTGCTCGTGTTGAGTGCGTCGCGCGTTTTTCGCGCAAGCCGAGGACGCGTCGATGACCGCTGCCTCTAGGCGGACGGGCGCCTCAATCCGGGTGGTACTCCGCCACCACCAGCGTGATGTCGTCGGCTTGGGGAGCGCCGCCGGTGAAATTCTTCAGAGTGCGCAGAATAGCGTCGTGGAGAGCGGTGCACGCGTCGCCGGCATGCGCGACCACAATCTCGCGAAGTTGTTTCCGGCCGAAAAACTCGCCACGCTCGTTCTGCGCTTCGGTGACGCCGTCGGTGTAAATCACAATCCGGTCCCCGGGAAATAGCTGCCGCTCCTCGACCGTGAATTCGGCCTCGGGCAGCATGCCGACGGGCATGGCGGTAGTCTCGAGATAC
>Ga0335077_10003608_pt1 | contig 18766 bp, 16 predicted proteins | sample Lox_Sample_31_FD_207151 | JGI IMG/M metagenome (GOLD analysis project Ga0335077, IMG submission 207151) | Soil microbial communities from Loxahatchee National Wildlife Refuge, Florida, United States - Lox_Sample_3.1 | ecosystem: Environmental > Terrestrial > Soil > Wetlands | place: USA... | reverse complement strand
CGGCCGGCTGGCGGACCTCTCGCCGCACCCGCGCCAGTGGCAAATCTCCCCCCTCTCGATGATCCGCGTCTGGCGCCGATCGTCGATCTCCTGCGCGACCCCGCCGTGCCCAAGGCGGGACACAATATCAAGTACGACTGGCAGGTCCTCCGTCGTGCTGGCGTCGAGCTCGCGGGAGTCATCTATGACTCGATGCTGGCCAGCTTCGTCCTCGATCCGGGCCGGCGCTCCCACGCCATCGATATGCTGAGCCTGGAGCACCTGGGCCGGGGCATGCGCCAGTACGCGGATCTGGCCGGACGAGGCAAGAGCGAGATCCCGTTTGCCGAGGTTCCGGTGGCCGAGGCCGCGGCCTACTGTTGCGCAGACAGCACCACGGTTCTGGCGCTCCACGAGTTCTTTGCGCCGTCGCTTCGCGAGATGGGGCTGGATCGTCTGCTTGGGGAGATCGAGATGCCCCTCGTTCCGGTGCTGGTAGACATGGAATGGGATGGAATTGCGGTGGACCGGACGGTCTTCAGCCGGCTCTCGGCGGAACTCACGCACGACCTGCAGGACCTGGAGGGGAAAATCGCGCGGGCGGCGGGGACCTCGATCAACCTCAACTCGCCGAAGCAGCTGGCTGCCCTGCTGTACGACAAGCTTCAGCTGCCGGTCCTCAAGCGGACCAAGACCGGTCCCTCCACCGATGCCGATGTGCTCGATCAGCTGGCGGAGCTTGGGCACGAGGTACCGACTTTGATTCTCGAGTACCGGGAGGTCCAGAAACTCAAGTCGACCTACGTCGACGTCCTGCCCATGCGGATCAATGCAGCGACAGGCCGGATTCACACCAGCTTCAATCAGACTGGCGCGGCCACGGGCCGCCTCAGCTCGTCGGAGCCGAACCTCCAGAACATTCCCGTCCGGAGCCCGCGGGGCGAAGAAATCCGTACCGGATTCGTGCCCGGCCCCGGTTGCCAGTTCGTGGTCGCGGATTATTCGCAGATCGAGCTGCGCCTGATGGCGCACCTGTCGGAGGATCCGGCCTTCATCACCGCGTTTCGGGAAGGTGGCGACATCCATCGCCAGACAGCCTCGATCATCTTTGGCGTGCCGCCCGACGAGGTAACATCCGAGATGCGCTCCCGAGCCAAGACGATCAATTTCGGGACGATTTACGGGCAGGGTGCGTTTGCTCTGTCCCGCCAGTTGGGCATTGGCCAGGACGAGGCGCGGGCGTTCATCACCCGGTACTTCGAGCGGTTCGCCGGAGTCCGGGCGTACCTCGATCTGCAGGTCAAGTTGGCGCGCGAGCATGGGTATGTGGAGACGCTGTTCGGGCGCCGCCGGTACATTCCCGAGATCAAGGACAAGAACTTCAACCTGCGTGCCTTTGCCGAACGGACCGCTCAGAACTCCCCTCTCCAGGGGTCCGCGGCCGACCTGATCAAGATCGCGATGATTCGCATTCACCGAGCTCTGCGCGACGAGCGACTTGACGCGCACCTCCTCCTGCAAGTGCACGACGAGCTGGTACTGGAGGCCCGGGAGGCGGAGGTTGCTTCTGTGGCGGCCTTGGTCAAGACTCACATGGAAGGCGCCGCGAAGCTCAAGGTCCCTTTGGTGGTGGATATCGGGGTTGGGGGGAACTGGCTGGAGGCAAAACGATGAGGCGAACCGGTTTCACGTTCATCGAGATCCTGATCGTCATGATCATCATCGGCATTCTGGCGACTCTGGGTTGGCTCCGGATCCAGGACCAGAAGGAGAAGGGCTACATCGCCGCGATGACCTCGGATCTTCGCGCCATGGCGGAAGAGCAGGAGGCGTACTACTTCCAGCATCAGGCCTACAGCGCGACCATCGACTCCCTCAACCCGCGACCGACCCCCGGGGACAGCCTGAAGCTGATCGAGGGCACGGCATCAGGGTGGTCCGGCAGCGTCAGCAATGGCCGCACTTCCCGGCAGTGCTACATCTTCGTCGGTACCGCCGCTCCGGTCGGGACCGCCACGAACGAAGGCGTCATCAGCTGCTCCTAGTCGCTGGGCCCCCCGCGGGCGGCTCAACTCTGGGTTTCTGCCGTCGGAACCCGGGCCACCAGTTCCACTCTCCGGCCAGGTGCATGATGGATGGGACCAGGACCATCCGGATGATCGTGGCGTCCAGGAGCACGGCGACGGCAAGGCCAAACCCGAGAAACTGCATCGCGAGCACCCGGGCGAAGGCAAACACCCCGAATACCAGCAGCATGATCAGGGCCGCCGACGTGATGACCGAGGCCGTGGCCGACAACCCTTCCTCTGTCGCCTTGTCGTTCTTCCCCGTCTTGTCGAACGACTCCTTGACCCTCGCCAGCAGGAAGACCTCGTAGTCCATGCTCAGCCCGAAGACGACGGCGAAGACCAGGACCGGCACCACGACGAAGATTGCGGCGGTCGGCCCATCGAGACCGAACAGCGACGCGCCGAGGCCCCGCTGGAACACGAGCACGATCAGCCCGAACGTCGCGCTTACCGAAAGCGTGTTCATCACCACGGCCTTGATGGGGACCAGCACCGATCGAAATACCAGGGCCAGCATGACGGCCGTGCAGGCGAGAATCAGCACTACGAGGGTTGGGAAGCGATGCAGCAGCACATCCTGCAAGTCGAGTGATGCCGCCGTGTAACCCCCTACCAGGATGCGCGCGCCGGCCAGCTGCTTCGGTGGATGCCGGGCCAGGGCCCGGGCGTGTCGGGAGACATCCATGCTGGAGGTGAGCGACGTCGTATCCCGCAGCACGACGTCCAGAAGCGCGACCCGCTGGTCGCGACTGAGGTAGGCGTCCAGGAAGCCGCCGTATCGAGCTCGTGCGTCGGCCATGTCACCGTAGAGCACGGAGTATTCGAGAATTGAGGTGTGGGGCGTTAGGTCGACGATGCTCTTGACCTGTGCCACCCTCGAGTCGGCCTTCATCGAATCGGACAGTGCCCGGAGGCCGCGCAGTGTTGCGGCGCTGATCGCCGTCTGTCCAGGCGGGACTTCGACAACGATCCGGACGGGGAGAATGATGTTGGCAACCCCCATCCGATCCAGGGCCTCAACGCCTTGACCGGCCTCCGTGGCCTTGGGCCACCAGTTTCGTGAGGGTAGGCCGATCCGGATCCAGAACACGGGCGCAGAGAGAATGGCGATGACCGTGCCCGCCACGGTGAGGGCCCGGAGCGGATTGCGCGAGAGACTCCGCGCCCAGCGCTCCCAGGCCGTCGGGGCGTGGTACCAGGTCAGGCGTCGCGCCAGCCAGCGCGGCCGGTCGATCTGGCGACCAAGCACTGCCAGCAGCGCCGGGAGGAGGGTGGTCGAAAGGGCCACCGCCACAGCGACCACGACCAGCCCGCCGATGCCGACACTTTGGGTCTCCACCAGCGGCGTGAGCAGCAGCGCCGCGAAGCCAACGACTACCGTCATCCCCGAGGTCAGCACCGCCACGCCGGCAGTGGAGAGCGCCCGCGCCGCGGCCTGATGCCGACGCAAGCCCCGATTCAATTCCTCGCGGAAGCGGGTAACGATGAGGAGTGAGTAGTCGATCCCGACTCCCAGCCCGAGCATGGTCGTCATGTTGAGTACGAACACCGACATGGGCGTGTAGTTTGCCAGGATGACGACGATGGCGAGCGTGACCCAGATGGCGAGGAAGCCGATGACCAGCGGCAGTATCGCGGCGACGAGAGCGCCAAAGGCGAGAAGCAGGATGCCGGCAGTGAGCGGCAGCAGGCGGATTTCCCCGCGACGGCTGTCGGCCGCCACGATGGTTCGGACATCCAGGTCCAGTGGAGACCGCCCTGTGACCAGGGCGCGGTAGCGGGTGGTGTCGACGGCGGTCTGGGCCAGGGCCTCCTGCACCAGGGCGCGCACCGGCACCACGAGTTTCCCCACGCTGTCGCTCTGGATGGCGCCCAGCGCCACCAGGATGAATGTGCGGCGGCCGTCCGGCGTGATGAATGTGGAGTCGTGGGTGGAGCGGAAGGAAATGACGCTCGATATATACGACTGACGCCCGAGCTTGGCGATCAGACTGTCGAGCAACGCGCTGGCCGGAGCGCTGTCAACTGGGATCGGCGCCTGGAGTGTGACGGCAAAGAAGTCGTTGAGCGGGCTCGCGAATCGCTCGCGGAGGATCTGCTCTGCCTCTCCGGCCTCCGTGGGCTCCCGCGTGCCGCCGCGCACGTTCAGGACCTGGGCGACTTCCGGAGCCTTGTTTGCTGCGAGATAGCCTACAACCGCCCAGCACGCGATGATCACCCAGCGCCAGCGGATCAGGGCCCGCGAAACGGTGAAAGCCACGTGGGGGGAAACTCCCGGAAAAAAGAGCCGGCGGGGCGAAGTGGCGCGGCTGGCGCAATTCTAGAGGACGGCCTGCCATGGCGCCAGCGGTGGCGGCCGACATCGCCTGCCCCCGATATTGCGGGTGCATGCTCCGCCGCATCCTCGCCGCCCTCACTCTCGCCCTCGCGGGCCTCGTGCTCTTCTCGAAGCTGCGCGCCGCCTGGCTTGAGAGACCTGCGCCCTCTGCTCGCCCGCCCGACACCGTGCGGGCGGATCTCCGACTCAGGCCGGACCTGCCACAGGGCGACGCAGCGCAACACGCCGAGTTCGCCAGCCAAACCATGCCCGTGCTCGACTCGCTTCAGCGCGCCGACGTGAGGCTGCAGCTGCAGGCGGAACCGGAGAGAGAATACCTCGATTCGCTCCTCACGAGGGATGATTCCACCCTGCGCCGCTGGGTTCCCGGGGCCGCCGGGATCAGCCTCGTCATCGTCCCCGGGGGCACGCCTGTCTACGTGCCGGAAATGAGCGCGGAAGTCCGGACGGCGCTGGACGCTTGGTCGCCGGGGAGCGCCGGACTTCGTTTCCTGGAAGGAGACGACACGACCAAGGCCCAGATGGTGGTCCGCTGGACGGACACACTTTCTTGGAATCGGGGCGGCAGCACCGATGTGACGTGGGACCGGGCAGGCCGCATCCGGCGAGTCGCCGTGGTACTTGCGACGTTGTCGGGGGCCACCGGCCACCCCTTCCCGCCCGAGGCACGTCGCGCGATCGTGCTCCACGAGATCGGCCACGCGCTCGGCCTGCCGCATTCGTCCAATCCTGATGACGTCATGTTTCCCGTGGCCGGGGTTGCGACCCCGTCCGACCGCGACCGATACTCCCTTCGCCTTCTCTACGCGCTTCCCACCGGGTGGGTCGGCGTCGGTCGGCCGCGCACGCCGTGAGGAGCGCGATAGTAGTTGTCATAACTACTCTCTCCATGCCTCCTGCAGCGGCTGCCCAGAGCTTCAGGCAGGCAGACTCGATCGTGGAATCCGGCATTCGACGCGGTATCTACCCGGGCGCAGTGCTGGTGGTCGGCAGGGGCGGTGGGGTGCTCCACGCCCGTGGGTTTGGGCACGTGACCTGGGATTCGCGCTCTCCAACCCCGTCGCCGGACACGACCCTGTGGGACCTCGCTTCACTGACCAAGGTGGTTGGGACGACGCCAGCGATCATGCGGCTGGTGGAAGAGAGAAAGATCAGGCTGGATGATCCGGTGGAGAGGTACCTGCCGCGCTTTGGTGGCGGCCTCCGGAGTCGGGTGCTCGTGCGGCAGCTGCTTGACCACACCAGCGGGCTTCGAAGCTATGTGCCACTCTTCAAGCTTGCCCCAACCCGGGACAGCGCAATTGCCTTGCTTTACGCCATCCCGCTGCGAAGGCCGCCGGGCCGGGAGGTGGAGTACAGCGACCTCAACTTCATCCTTCTCGGACTGATGGTTGAAGCGGTGAGCCACGAGCCGCTTGACCAGTTTGTCTCGCAGGCTGTTTTCGTCCCAGCGGGGATGGGACACACCCGCTACCGTCCAGGGCCTGAGTCTGGAGCGGCGCCCACGGGCGAGTGGCATGGCCATCCCGTCTGCTGTCAGGTCAACGACCAGAACGCTGCGCGCCTGGATGGTGCGGCCGGACACGCGGGTCTCTTCAGCACCGGCGCGGACCTCGCGCGCTACGCCCGACTCTGGCTGAATGACGGAGCGCTCGACGGAACGCGGGTCTTTCAGCCGGGCACTATCCATCGGTTCCTCTCACCGGACAGCGCCGGGGCGTCCCGGCTTCTCGGCTGGGAGCGCCCCCCCTCTGCCACAGGCTCCCGAACCCACGATTCCGCGTATGGTACCCTGCTGTCTGCGCATGCCTTCGGTCACACCGGCTGGACCGGCACCCTGCTCTGGATCGACCCCGAGCGGGATCTTTTCCTCGTTCTCCTGACGAATCGGAGCTACGCGCCTCGGATTGGCCATTCGATCCGGGCCCTGCGTTCCGTTCGCGGCGCTCTGGCCGACGCCGTGGTTCGGGCCTCCGGCGGGTGAGATACCCGAAACCAGCATTCCCCTTTTGCGGGTCACGGTGCTAGGTTCACGGTGGGAGGCAGCATGCAGACGCCAGAAAGCATCCGGAAGGCGCTTCGGGGAGTGAAGGACCCGGAACTCAACCTGAACATCATCGACATCGGGCTGGTCTACGATGTCGTGGTAGACGAGGCCGGGCACGTTCAGGTCCGGATGACGCTCACATCCCCGGGCTGCCCGGCCGGTCCTGAAATCGTCGGGGACGTGAAACGGACGATCGAGGATCTCGAGGGCGTGAGTTCCGCTGATGTAGAGATTGTGTGGGAACCGTACTGGACCCCTGAGAGGATGGATCCACGGATACGGGCCTTTCTCGGCGGCTGAAGCACGTCGGGCTGCTCGTCGCGGCTCTCATGCGCCGCTGGCGCTGGCCGCGAGGAGTTCAGCCCCCAGCACCTGCCGTTGCCACTCCCGCATCCCCTCAACCTGCCGAAGGTCCTCGACCCGCCCGACCGCCGCGCGTGCGATCCCTTCCAGAATGCCGTTGGGGCACAGGACTCCGGGTGCAAGCGGCAATCGAGCGGCCACCCGGTTTCGGGCCACCTTGAGCCGCTCCAAGCGCGCTTCGTAGGCCAGGTCGGGCGGCGGGCGGCGGGTTCGCGGAAAGACGGGGATGGATTCTGATGGGGCCCCGACGCCGCGGGATACTGCGTCGAGCAGGTCGGCACCGCGACGTCGGAGCTGCTCCGAGGAGAGCACCTTAAGGTCGCGCAGGGCGGTCTCGTCTCTGGGCATCGCGGCTGCGATTGCGAGCATGGGCTCATTCATGAGGACCCGGAAAGGGGCCCGGTCAAGCTGGCTTGCGGTGGCCTCCCGCCAGGCAAAAAGCTCGCGGAGTACGGCCAATTGGTGCCCCTTGAGCGTCCGGGCCCCCTTGAGCCTCAGGTACGCTTCCTCCGGTGGTCCCGGTGAGGTCCACCTCACTTCCTCGAGCAGACGAAACTCCTCCTCGGCCCAGGGCCACCGCTGGGCCGCCACCAGCCTCTCCTTCAGAATGTCCCGCAACACAGGCAGGTAACGCGTGTCGGCTGCGGCGTACTCGAGCATCCCGGGCTCAAGCGGACGGAGGGACCAATCGGCACGCTGATACTTTTTGTCGAGCGTCACCCCGACGTACTTGAGAAGGAGGGCCGCGAGCCCAATTCCGGGCTCATCAAGCAATTGCGCTGCGATCCGGGTGTCGAACAGGTTTGTGGCTGTATGGCCATAGTCGCGATGCAGGATTCGTAGGTCGTAGTCCGCATCGTGGAAGACCTTCTCCTTCGAGCGGTCGGCCAGCCAGTGACCGAGAACAGTCAGGTCTGACACGGCCAGCGGGTCCACGATCGCGGTGAGGCTCCGGGTGGATAGCTGGACCAGATAGATCCGATCGCGATAGCGGTGAAAGCTGGCGGCTTCCGTATCCACCGCGATCAGGGGGGCCGAGCCTACCGGGGCCCTCAGGGCGTCAAAGGCGGCCTGGCTCTCTACGTGGATGAATCCGCCACCAGTGGTCGTCCGATCATTCACGGACGCTCACCATCTCCAGCCCGGCGGCGATTTCATCCAACGCCTTCGAGAGCGTCTTGAAGAACTCGGCATCCGGCTCAGGCTTTCCGCCCATGGCCGCGTCCATCTGGAGCTTGCGCGCGAGGCGCGCGGCGTGTCGGATATAGTCGGTGGCTGGCTTCATCGGGTGGCCGTGGGACGAAGGGTCTGGTTGTCGACCGGGAACACCTCCTGCAATCTACACGAAGCGATCCCCCTTCCGACCATCATCCAACGGTCCATGAGTCCCACCCTGGTCGACCTGCTGCGGCATCCACCTGCTCGAGTTTCACTCGGCAGCTTTCCTTCTCCGGTGGAAGACCACCCAGTCCTCGCCCGCGCGCTCGGCGCCGCGTCGCTGCTGGTGAAACGGGAGGATCGCAATGGTGCGCGGGTTGGGGGCAACAAGCTGCGCGCCCTGGAATGGATTCTCCCGGCGGCTGGCACATCCCTGGTCAGCATGGGCGGGTATGGCTCCACCTGGTGCGCCGCGTTGGCTCTCGCTTCGGAGTCCTTGGGGCGCCGGGTCTGCGCCGCGCTCTTCCCCCAGCCTTGGACGGATCTGGTCGCCGCCACCCTGGGATGTACTCTGGAGCATGCGGAAGTGCGGCTGGCGCGCTCGCGAGCGCACCTGCCCTGGGCGATCGCAGGGGCGTGGCGTACGGCCCGGCGCCACGGGGCGGTCACCTGGATCCCCGCCGGAGGCGCCACCCCGCTGGGCGTGCTCGGTACGGTGAATGCCGCACTCGAATTCGCGGAGCAGGTGCGGGGCGTGGAACCGGTGGACGCGATCGTTGTCCCGCTGGGCTCCGGGGGCACGGCTGCGGGATTGCTCATTGGCATGTGGATCGTAGGGTGGCCAGTGCAAGTCTGCGCGGTCCGGGTTACGGACCCCTGGTTTGCAAATCGTCGCCGCCTGATGAGACTGGTCGAGCGCACCCGGAAGTTGCTTGAACGCCTGGGTCTCGAGGTGGTGCGCGGGAGCGCCACGCTGCGCGTGATCGGAGATCAGCTCGGCTCGGGCTACGGGCATGCCACGGAGGCCGGCAGAGTGGCTCGCGCGCGCTTTGCGGATGCGGGTATTCCAGTCGATCTCACCTATGGCGCCAAAGCGTGCGCCGCGCTCGGTCCGCTAGCTTGTTCCTTCCCGCACATCTGCCTGTGGCATACCTTTGACCCCCGGCTTGCTTCTCGGGCCCTTGGCGAACACCCTCAGTTGCGCGCGGCGCGCCGGTACGCGGAGTCGCTGTGGCCCCATCCGAGATCGATCTGACGGTCTACCCCGACGAATGTGATGCCTACGGTCACCTGAACCAGGCGTCGCTGCTCGCCCTCTTCGAGCGCGCTCGCTGGGAAATGCTGGCTCGGGGCCCCGGCATGGACTTCTTTGCGCGGCACGGGGCCTGGCCCGCAGTGCGAAAGTCGTTGGTCGAATATCACGCGCAGGCCTTCCCGGGGGATGTGCTGCGTTTCACCCAGGTTCTGGTGCACGTGGGCCGGACCAGCTTCACCATGCGACAGACCGCGCGCCGTCTGCGCGACGATCTGCTCGTCGGCACGGCCGAGCTGGTCTTCGTCTGCGTCGGCCAGCAGGGTTCGCCCGTCCCCGTCCCGGAGTCGCTGGCCCAGGTGCTGGCGGACCGGACTCTGCCAGGTGATCTGCGCCGCATCGCGGTCAACGGGGTCAACCTTGCCGTTGACGTGCGCGGCGAGGGCCCCGCCATTCTGTTTATCCACGGCTACCCGCTCGATCATTCGCTTTGGGAGCACCAGCTGACCCATCTGGAGGGCTGGACCCGCATCGCCCCCGACCTGCGGGGTATGGGGCAATCGGACGCGCCCGATCTGGGCTACAGCATGACCACCTACGCCGAGGATCTGTTGGCCCTGATCACCACGCTCGGCCTGGACCGCGTGGTCGTATGCGGTGTCTCCCTTGGTGGCTATGTCGCGTTCGAGATGATACGGAGCGCGCGGGAGCGGGTGCGCGGACTTGTCCTGATCAACACCCGCGCCGAGGCCGACAGCGCCGAAGCTCGCAAGGCGCGGGACGCGGCGAGCGCCCAGGCCCGTGAAGGCGGGGCGGACTCTATTGCCGCAACGATGCTCCCCAAGCTGCTGGCCAAGAGCAGCGCCGCCGAAAAACCGGCACTCGTCGAGCGAGTGCGGTCAATGATGGAGTCGACGCCGGTCGCTGGCATTCTTGGCGCGCTCGGCGCCATGCGGGACCGACCGGACAGCTCTGGACTCCTGCCCGAGCTGGCGGGAGTGCCCACCCTCGTGATTGGGGGAGAGGAGGACCCGTTGATCCCCCGGGAGCGCGTCCGTGCCATGGCCGAGGCCATTCCCGGCGCCCGCCTGGTGTTCGTGGCCGGGGCGGGGCACCTCGTGCCGCTTGAGAGCCCCGAGGCGACGACGGGACTATTGACGGAGTTCCTGGGGTCCGTCTTGGCCGGGCGTTAAGGCTGCAACCTTTCAGAGGCGATACGCGTCTATACTGGTGAGCGACGGTCGTCCCTGCTAACGGCACCGGCGTTCAGGCTTTTCCCTTCCAAAAGCGCCCCGGAACCGCGGCCAAGCAATTCGGTTCCGGGGCGTCTCGCCTTGCTTCCACGTTCACTACCCGCCCAGTGAGGCGGAGTGTGGGTGGAGGCGGAGCGATTGCCGGTGTCTATTGACCGATAGCTACTTCTTGGGCCGGCCAGGCGGACTGTCGCTGTTGAAGACCTCGCGGTTCTTCTCGATATACGCCTGCATGTTCGCCGGGACGTCCTCCTCGGGGAAGATCGCCGTGACTGGACACTCAGGCTCGCAGGCGCCGCAATCGATGCACTCGTCGGGGTGGATGTAGAGCATGTCCTCGCCCTCGTAGATGCAGTCCACCGGACATACGTCCACGCAGGCGCGATCCTTGACGCCGATACAGGCTTCAGTGATCACGTAGGTCATCCAGCTACTCCCGTTCGAGATTCCGCGGCGCCGCGCCGGCCGCTCTTGGCAGACAAATGGTCTTGCGGTGGCCAAGTATGCTAACTCCCGCGAGCCCCGCGCAAGGGGGCGATATATGTTATCAGCCATGCGCCGGACAACCCTCGCGTGCCTGCTGGCCCTTGCTGCCGCACCGATCCCCCTCCCTGCCCAGCAGCCACCGTCGGCATGTGCTTCGTCGGGACGGCTCGCTCTCGTGCTGAGCGGCGGTGGGGCCAAGGGGATGGCCCACGTCGGCGTGCTCAGGGTTCTGGACAGTCTTGGCATTCGGCCTGATCTGATTGTCGGCACCAGCATGGGATCGATCATTGGTGCGATGTACGCCAGCGGGTACACGCCCGATCAGATTGCCGCCCAGGCTCGCGGTCTTAACCTGGACCGATTGTTCAGCGGCGATGTGGCTCGGGCCCCGCGCTCTTTGGGTCGGCGGCGGCCTCTCGTCACCTGGGAACCGGGCGGGGGAGGGCTGCATACCGGGGGCTCCAGCGCCCGTCAGGCTGCAGTCAGCGCGGCACTTGATCGAACGCTGCTGCGTGGTGACCTGCAGGCACGCGGCAACTTCGATTCGCTGTTCATCCCCTTCCGGGCCGTCGCGACCGACCTGCGGACCCGGGCGGAAGTGGTTCTCGCCAGCGGGGACCTCGCACGAGCCGTGCGCGCCAGCATGGCGATTCCGCTGGTGTTCGACCCTGAGCGAATCGGTGGGCGGGACCTGGTCGACGGCGGGCTTGCGGCGAACGTGCCGATACGTGCCGCGCGCGAGGCCGGGGCCGAGCGGGTGATCGTGTCCGATGTCGGCTGGCGCCCGCCGGATTCCGTCCAGGCTGATGCGCCCCTGGTTGTCGCGGATCTGCTGGTGTCGTACCTCTTCTCCCAACCGCTCGATTCCCTCGGGCCTGACGACCGGCTCATTCGTCCAGCTGTGGACTCGTTTGCGACCCTTGACTTCGCGCCGGCCCGGATCGACAGCGCGATCCGGCTGGGACACCAGGCCGCGGTCGCGGCACTGGGGGGATACCCTGTGTGCGGGGCGCGTGCGCCGAGCCGGCCAGCCCGCGCCGTATATCGGATCGCGGAGATTCACATTGCCGAGGGCCCTCCTTCGGCGCTGGCAACTCTTCGTCGACAACTCGACATTGCGCCCGGCGAATACGTCGATGTCGCGGGACTACGCTCCCGCCTCCTTTCGATTGGGGAGGGGGACAACTATCAGGAGGTCTGGCTGCATCCGTCCGGGCCTGCCGACTCTCTCTCTCTGGCGCTGTCGGTCCGGCCAGCCCCAAAGCGACTGGTCGTTGGCGGCGTCACCTATGACAACGATATCGGCGGGCAGCTCTGGATCGGGGGCCTCGACCGCGGGGTTCTGCTGCCGGGCCTGGAGACCGCGCTAAGCGCGGTTCTCGGAGAGCTTCGCCAGCAGCTCGAGCTCGGCCTTCGCCCGTCGGCGGTCTGGCCTCGGGTGCCTCGACCGGTGCTCACCGGCCTGATCGCTCGCGAGTCGGTCCGCGAGTTCACTCCGGGCGGCGCGTCAGCACCGGAAGTGCATACGCGTGAAGCCATGGGGCTGCTCGGGGTCGAGCGTGAGTTCGGTCCGGAGTGGCTTGTCACTCTGGGCGGGTTCGCGCACGCCTGGGACGCGCCCGGGTCAGGCCGGTATCATGGCTTGGGCGGCCTGTTCCGGATCTCTGGCGGCCATCCCTATAGCGCGAGCGGGTTGTGGGGGGAAGGCGTCCTCACCGACGCCTACTCACGCGTGGAGCTCCAGGCGCAGCAGGCGGTAGTTGTGGGTGCCGGCTTCGGGCTTACGCCCGAAATCCAATTCGGTTGGGGCCGGCATCTGCCGCTAGAGCGAACCTTTCCGCTCGGTGGCACTGACGGGTTTCCCGGCCTGAACATCGGGGAACGGCGCGGGGACCGGGAAACCGTCGCCGCCCTCCTCCTCACCCACCCGCTTTTCGGACCCGTCGAGGCGCGAGTCACCGTCGAGACCGGCCAGACCGCGGCGGGCGGCCCGATCATCCCTCGCGGTCGGTGGAACCTAGGCGGTCGGTTCGGGCTCGGGGCCGAGACGCCAATCGGCCCAGCACGAGTCGAGTACGGTGTCTCCCAGAATGGGCGAAACGGCGTCTTTCTGCGCCTGGGAGAGTGGTTCTGACTCCGGCAGGAGTCGGTTTCAGGAGAGTCCCAGGACCTTTTCCTTGAAGTCATCACCGGGGCCTGGTTTCGGACCGATCCAACAGCGCAACATGGCGTCGGCAAAGTCCTTTCCGGTAATGGTGCCCTTGTCGTCCCCCGCCACCTCGACTCGCGTGCCCTGGCCGGGAAGATAGGTGAAGACGAAGGATTGGCCGTCCTTTATATCGGCCATCAGCCCGCAAAGCTGGGTGAACCTATCCTTGAGATCGGCGGAGGCATCCGGTGTATTGTCCTCGAGGCCCTCATTCCAGGCATCGCAGATTTTCCCCTTGTCCACATTCCGGACGAAGTGCATGATGAGGCGACGGGGTTCGTCAGCATTCAGTATGTCGTCGGCCTTCGAAGATTTCGTGGTCAGGTAGAGGCCCGCGACATAAACCTTGAAGACGAATTTCTTCCGCAGGGCCATTCCGTTCAGCTTGAGCGTGTGGCCGTCCACGTCAATGGTTCCCGGGAGCGTGACCCCGCTGATGGTGTTGCCGGTGTCGAGTGGCATGGCAGCCGTGGGCGGCGTGGCGAGCAGAGCCGTAATCAGCAACAGCATGAGACACCTCACACGAGAGAGGGAAAGCTGCTCGGGCCCAAGTTGGCCTTCGGCTTGGCCGCGCGCAACCCGTCTGGGCACGACGGCTAGGATCCCTCGCGAGCCGGACCAGCTTGCCAGGAGGGCCGAGCGACGCCTCGGTGCCGATTCGGTTGAGCTCGCGGGTGGGTCACGCCCCACCGCGGGCCTTACCGCGAGGATGGCGAAGGCCGGGGATAGCCGACAGCGGTTGGCGCGGGGCTAGATCAGCGTCGTGAGGTGGGCCGCATAGCTGGCAGAGCGAGGCTCCGGCTCCCCGTAGCGCCCCTCGGGTGCGTGCTGCCGGTTCCACTCCTCCCGCAGGCAGAAGGGATCCAGGCCGTGGGGCCGGTCGACGGCGAGAACACCGTCCAGATGATCGATCTCATGCTGCAGGAGTTCGGCCCGATCACCCTCCAGCTCCACCACGCTCCAGTCCCCCTTGAAGTCCTGATAGCGCACTTTGATTCGATAGGCCCGGGACACCCGGACCAGCAGGGCGGGGAAGGAGAAGCAGTCATCCCACACTGTGAAGTCCTCGTTCCCCACATCCACGATCTCCGGGTTGATCAACGGCCACGGGCGGTCCATTTCCACGTAGACCACGCGCACTGGGGCTCCAATCTGAGGCGCGGAGATGCCACGCCCATACCCGAAGCGAGACTGGAAGTCGCGGAGCGTCTCGCGCAGATCGTCGACCACGACCCGGACCGCCGCGGACCCAGGCTTGGCGATGGGCTCGCACTTGGCGCGGAGGATCGGGTCGCCAAGCATGCGGATGCGATGAATGGTCATGACAAGTTCCGGGCAGAGGAACGGGTGCCCCAATCTCGTGTTGCAGCTCGAACTCCACAATAGACACAACGCGGAGCTTGAGAGAAGTAGTCGATACTACTAATCCAAGGACCCAATTCCTAAGAGACGGCACCCCGGGTCCGCCGATGCGCCAATTGCGGAGCTGTCTGCACTGCTGTAATGCGAAGTGGAACAACGTGATATCGATTAAGACCATTCATTTGGCATTTAGTTGACAAAGCCGCTCCCCGGGCTTAGGATTGCGCGCTATGGGTACCGTGCTCTCCGACCAGCTCGAGCAGACGTTGCCGCCGGCCTACAAGGGTCCGCGATTCTCAATTCTTCTCGCGCTCAAGCGGGCCGGGTCGCTCACTGCCAAGGACTTGGCGGAGCAGTTGGACTTGTCCTCCAATGCTGTGCGACACCACCTGCGGGAACTGGAGTCGGAGGGGGTCATCGCCTACCGCCGGGAGCAGCGGGGTGTGGGAGCCCCCACTTTCGCGTGGTACCTCACCCCCTCAGGGGAAGCTCTGTTCCCGCAGCGGTATAAGGAAGTGCTGACGGAGGTGCTCGATCGGGTGGCTGCCCAGGCTGGCCGGCAGGCGGTTGTAAGTGCCTTGGAGACCAGGTTCGCCGAGCTCACGCGGAAACTGCAGGCGGCCTTGGAGAATGCGCCACCGGAGCGGCGAATGGAGGCGGTGATCCGCGCGCTGGTGGATGATGGGTACATGGCCGAGTGGCGGTCCCGAGAGGGTGGGCTCTTGCTGACGGAACACAATTGCGCCATCCGGGCCTTGGCCGAGCGATTCCCTGAAATCTGTGCCGCCGAGGCGAGGTTTCTCGAAGAAGTGCTCGCGGCAGCCGTCCACCGCGAGGCGCATATGCTGCAAGGCTGCACGTCGTGCGAGTACCGGGTGGAGTTCCCGGAGGCCACGCCGATTCAGCTACCACCGACTCACGCGACTCGCGCAGTGCGGGAGGACATGACATGAGCCCATCATCGGAGTCTTCGGTTGAATCGTTGGTCAACCGGGAATACCGCTACGGCTTTGTAACCGACATCGAGGCCGACGTGATCCCTCGCGGGTTAAGCGAGGATGTGGTGCGCCTGATTTCCGCCAAGAAGGGCGAGCCGGCATGGATGCTCGAGTGGCGGCTGCGGGCCTACCGCCGTTGGCTCGAGATGAGGGAGCCGCATCATTGGGCCAACCTCACCTATCCGTCGATTGATTACCAGGACATCATCTACTATTCGGCCCCCCGGACCAAGAAGCCGCTGGGCAGCCTCGATGAAGTCGACCCGGAGCTGCGTCGCACCTACGAAAAGCTCGGGATTCCGCTGACGGAGCAGAAGCTCCTGTCCGGTGTGGCCGTGGACGCCATCTTCGATAGCGTCTCGGTCGCCACGACGTTCAAGGCCACTCTGGCCAAGTCCGGCGTGATTTTCTGTTCCATGAGCGAGGCGATCCGGGAGCACGCCGACCTGGTGGAGAAGTATCTCGGCTCGGTCGTGCCCTATAACGACAACTTCTTTGCTGCCCTCAACTCCGCGGTGTTCTCAGACGGCTCCTTCGTCTACGTGCCGAAGGGAGTGCAGTGTCCGATGGAGCTGAGCACCTACTTCCGCATCAACACCGCCGACGTGGGCCAGTTCGAGCGCACGCTCATCGTGGCGGACGAAGGGGCATCGGTCAGCTACCTCGAGGGGTGCACCGCCCCAAAGCGGGATACCAATCAGCTGCACGCCGCGGTGGTGGAACTCGTGGCGCTGAAGGGCGCGGCCATCAAGTACTCGACCGTACAGAACTGGTACGCCGGTGACAGCGAAGGGAAGGGCGGCATCTACAACTTCGTGACCAAGCGGGGCAAGTGCGCCGGGGACGATTCCAAGATCTCCTGGACCCAGGTCGAGACCGGGTCGGCGATCACCTGGAAGTACCCCAGCGTGATCCTCCAGGGAGATCGCTCGGTGGGGGAGTTTTATTCGGTGGCGGTGGTGAACGGACGGCAACAGGCCGATACGGGAACCAAGATGATCCACATCGGCCGGGACACGCGCAGCACCATCGTATCGAAAGGAATCTCGGCGGGTCATGGGAACAACAGCTATCGAGGGCAGGTCAAGGTGCTGGGGCGGGCGTCGAACGCGCGCAATTACACGCAGTGCGACTCCATGCTCATCGGAAACCGCTGCGGGGCCCACACCTTTCCCTACATCGATGTACAGAACCCGACTGCGGCAGTGGAGCACGAGGCGTCCACGTCGAAGATCGGCGAGGACCAGATCTTCTATCTGAAGCAGCGCGGGCTCAACACCGAGAACGCGATCAGCATGATTGTGAACGGCTTCTGCAAGGAAGTCTTCAAGGAACTGCCGATGGAATTCGCGGTCGAGGCGCAGAAACTGCTCGGCGTCAGCCTCGAAGGCAGCGTCGGCTAATCAGGACGGAGCGTGCCCGGTGCTTGATATCAAGGATCTGCGGGTCCAGGCTGGAGACAAGCCCATTCTGAATGGCGTCTCCCTGCGTGTGAATGCGGGAGAGGTCCATGCGATCATGGGCCCCAACGGATCGGGAAAGAGTACCCTGGCCCAGGTACTAGCTGGGCATCCCGCTTATCAGGTCACGGGCGGTACCGTGGTTTATCAGGGCCAAGACCTGTTGGAAATGGAGCCCGAAGAGCGGGCGCAGGCGGGGGTCTTCCTCGCCTTTCAGTACCCGGTGGAGATCCCCGGTGTGTCGAATGCGTACTTCCTTCGCGCGGCTCTCAACGAGATCAGGAAGGCCCGCGGACAGGAGGAGATCGACCCAATGGATTTCCTGGAGCTCATGGAGGAAAAGCTGAAGCTTGTGGAGTGGGAGCCGGAGATCATGTCCCGGGCGGTGAACGCCGGGTTCTCCGGTGGGGAGAAGAAGCGAAACGAGATCCTGCAGATGGCGGTCCTCGAGCCGACCCTGGCCATCCTCGACGAAACGGACTCGGGCCTCGATATCGACGCGCTCCGGATTGTGGCAAGCGGTGTGAACAAGCTGCGCCGGCCCGATAACGCGACGATCGTGGTCACGCACTATCAGCGCCTGCTCAATCACATAGTGCCCGACTTCGTGCACGTTCTGGCCGCCGGCAGAATCGTGAAGTCGGGCGGGAAGGAACTCGCCCTCGAACTCGAGGCCCGAGGCTATGAATGGCTGGTCGAGGAGGCAGCCACGCCGTGACGCTGACGTACGCCCAGGATTACCAGAGGGTGTCGCCCAATGGCGACGGCAAGGCATGGCTGGCGGAACTTCGGCGGAAGGCATTGGACCGCTTCGAAGCGACCGGCTTCCCAACGACGAGAGATGAGGACTGGAAGTTCGTCAATCTGGCCCCGCTCACCAGCCGCGTCTTCCCTGCGGCAGCGACGGGGATGCCGCTGCGGCCAGATGACCTTGCTCCGTACCAGTTTGCGATCCCCGGGTCGCGACTTCTGGCGTTTGTGAACGGCCGCTTCGAGGCGACCCTCTCCGACTTGACGAATCTCCCGGATGGCCTCACCATCGCTCCGCTCGCCTCGGCGCTGGCCAGCGACGCCGACCTGGTGATGGAACACCTTGGCCGCTACGCAAAGGCCGATGGGGGCGGCTTTACCGCCCTCAACACGGCGCTCGCGAGCGATGGGCTCCTGGTGCACGTGCGAGCGGGCGCTGACGCCGGGCCGCCCATTCACGCACTCTTCCTCTCGGACGAAAACGCGGCCGGAAAGGCCACGCACCCACGGAGCCTCGTCATTGTGGGGCGCGGAGCCAGGGCCTCCGTGATCGAAAGCTACGTCGGCCTTGGCAGCGCGACCTACTTCACGAACGCGGTGACGGAGGTCGTTGTGGGTGAGGGGGCCTTCCTGGAGCACATCAAGATCCAGCGGGAGGCCGAGGCGGCGTATCACGTGGGCACTACCCATATCCGGCACGGACGGGAGAGCCGCGGGGTTTCCCACTCGGTGAGCTTCGGGGCGGCTCTGTGCCGGAACAACCTGGATGTTGTGCTGGACGGCCCGGGGGTCGAAGCCCAGATGCTCGGGCTTTACCTTGGCAGCGGTCGGCAAGAGGTGGACAATCATACCTCGCTACTGCACGCTCACCCCTCCTGTTCGACCCGCGAGATCTACAAGGGAATCCTCGATGGGAGGGCACACGGGGTTTTCAACGGCAAGATCTATGTGACCCCGCTGGCCCAAAAGACCGACGCGAAGCAGACCAACCGGGCGCTCCTCCTGTCGGACGAAGCGCGGGTCGACACCAAGCCACAACTGG
>Ga0335077_10003607_pt1 | contig 18767 bp, 12 predicted proteins | sample Lox_Sample_31_FD_207151 | JGI IMG/M metagenome (GOLD analysis project Ga0335077, IMG submission 207151) | Soil microbial communities from Loxahatchee National Wildlife Refuge, Florida, United States - Lox_Sample_3.1 | ecosystem: Environmental > Terrestrial > Soil > Wetlands | place: USA... | reverse complement strand
CGCCGCACCCCGGCCTGTTCCCACCATGATGGCCGTGGGCGTGGCGAGCCCCAACGCACACGGGCAGGCGATGATCAGCACCGCGACCGCATTCACCATCGCCGTTGCAAAGGGAGCGAACCACAGCCACCCGGCGAACGTGATGGCGGCCGCCGCCAGCACGCCGGCCGTGAAATAGGCGCTCACTACGTCGGCCAGGCGCGCCACCGGCGCCCGTGAACCCTGCGCCTGCTTCACCAGTTCGACCATCCGCTGCAGCACCGTCCCGCGTCCCACCTTGGTCGCTTCGTAGCGCAGCGCTCCGGCGCGATTGATCGTGCCTGCGAAAACCGGTGCGCCCGCGCGCTTGTCCACCGGCATGCTCTCGCCCGTGAGCAACGACTCGTCAACCGCGGATTCCCCCGCAACGACCCGTCCGTCCACCGCGATCCGTTCGCCGGGGCGCGCCACCACGAGATCGCCCGCTTGTACGGATTCCACCGCAACCTCGATTTCCGCGCCATCGCGGACGACTCGGGCAACCGGCGGTTGGAGGTCCATCAGGCGGCGAATGGCTTCGCTCGCGCGCTCCCGGGCGCGCGCTTCCAGCGTCCGGCCGAGCAGGATCAGCGTGACAATGACCGCCGCGGACTCATAGTAGACCTCGTGCCCGGCGCGGAGGGTCTCCCACAACGAGTACAGGAACGCCGCGCCGGTCCCCAGCGAGATCAGCGTGTTCATGTTGGCCGCGCGATGCACCGCCGATTTCCATGCCGCGGCATAGAACGGCGCTCCAGCGTAGAAGATCACGGGCAGCGTCAATGCCAGCTGGATCCAGTTCGAGTACGGCATGTGCCACATGCCGTGGGACATGCCCAACACCGCCACTGGGAGCGTGAACAGCGCCGCGACCGTCAGCCGGCGGCGATATCCGCGCACCGCGGTGTCTTCCGTCACCGCGCGCTCCGGGACTCCGTAGCCCAGCTCCTCGATGGCGCTCACGAACTCGCGGACGCCCGTCTGCGTCGGGTCGTACTCGACGGTGGCCGTGTTCGTGGCCAGGTTGACGTGCGCTCGCTCCACTCCGCTTGTGCCGCCGAGCGTGCGCTCGATGGCGCGCGCGCACGCCGCGCACGTCATCCCCGATACGGGAAGGTCCACGCGCTCGGGCGCAGCAGTCTTCATACAGGAACTTCGTATCCCAACTGCCGCACCGCATTGGCCAGATTTTCGGGCTGAACCGCCGACGAATCATACTCCACCGTGGCGTTGCCGCCCTCCAGGTCCACCGTGACTCTGGCCACTCCCGGCGTGGACGCCAGTTTTTTTTCGACCGTGCGTGCGCAGCCGCCGCAAGTCATACCACGAACCGGCAGTTTCAGTGTTTGGGTCGCCATGCTCTTATGATGCAACGATTCGGACTGGCGGATTCTTGTTGCTTTCGCGTTGAATCTACGGCGCATCGAGACGCCATTTGGTACGTGGGGACCAGGCGACTCTGGTACTGGAAAATAACCTCGACATATCCCCAAAGGAAACTCTCTTTGTCCTCCCATCACTAATGAAGCGAGAGGACTGACCAATTCTGATTACAAGGAATTAGTCGCTCAGAAGGAGGGCTTCATGCCTTGGGTTCCACCGTACCTCGGTTCGTGGGAGCAGTTGATAGATGCGGTGCTGCACGATCCGACATTAGGCAGTGGTCGCGGAAAGCGGCCCTATGTAACACACCTCGATGCGTTCGAAGAGAATCGGTATGCCGATCCTCCGCCTCCCCGCCCGTGGACACCTGCCGCTTCGTATCTGCTGTCCGCGATCAGCACCCTTGTGGCTGCGGAAAGCTTACCCGACGGAGCACAGAAGACGGAAGTGATCGGCCGAGCGAATCAAGTGATCGATGATTTCATCGACGACTTTTGCGGCACCCCGCCGCATCCGTGGCCATTTCCGTGGCCGTGGCCGGGTCCGGCTCCTTGGGTGATGCCCGTCGTGTCCGAGCTGACCGTCATCGCCAACGGTTTTCAGCAAGGCGCGATGCGGGATGCGGTGCAGGCGGCCGCCGGTAAGATGTTGCAGAAGGCGTTGTCCTCGACAGGAGTGGGCAACCCAGGCTCGCGGTGAGCCGCCCCTAACCCCGAACGCCGCCCCGTAGTCCTAATATGAACTATGGTGCACGCGGACACGGCCCTCGCACGCCGCCTCGAAGGCGCCGAGGCGGCCAATGCGAGAGGCTGCACGGCGGCTCATCCGCAATCGGCCTGGATTGAGATCGCGGGCGGCTGCGCCGTGTTCGCGGGGGCGGACTCGCCGCTCACCCATGCCGTGGGCCTGGGACTCAACGGCCCGGTGGCCGAGTATGAAATATGCGCCCTCGAGGCGTTCTTTCGCTCGCGCGGCGCGCTGCCCACCGTTGACCTTTGTCCGCTTGCCGACCCGAGCCTCGTCGAGTTCCTCGGCCGCCGCGGCTACGCCATTGCAGAGTTCAACAATGTGCTGGTCAAGCGCCTGGCGGGAACGGAAATGGTGCTGACGCCGCACGTGCGCCGCGCGATCCACGGCGGCGCGGCCGGCGAGACGGACCTTTGGAGTTACACCGTGGGCCGCGGCTTCTTCGAGCACGCCGAGCTGACCACCGGAGAGATGGACGTCGGCCGCGCCATCTGCGCCATGCCCGGCGCGATGTGCTACCTCGCCGCCGCGGAAACCGGCGAGCTCGCCGGCGGCGCCGCGCTGGCTGTTCACAGCGGCCTCGCTCTGCTCTTCGCCGATGGCACCATCGCGCACCACCGGCGCCACGGGTATCATCGCGAGCTGATCTCGGCGCGGCTCAACGAAGCGCTCGCGCAATCATGCGACCTTGCGACAGCCAGCACGTTGCCCGGCAGCACCTCGCAGCGCAGCTATGAGCGCCTCGGGTTCGAGGTCGTCTATACCAGGATTACCCTTTCCCCGCCGTCAGCGTGATCGCGGGTGCCACGCCGGCCAGCCTCATCACTGCCACCATCGCCGGTTTGAGAAAGTAGGTGGGGAAAGCAAAGTCGCGGTGGATCATCCCGTCGATGGCAGCCAGCAGTCGCTCGTACTGCTTCTCGTCCGTGACCCCCGAAGCATCGGAGGCAAGGTGCTTCAGGCCGGCGCAGAAGTCCATGAAATGTTGTCCGGATAGGATGTAGGTCTGCACCAGAAGGCGCTGGCCGCGATCGGACGGTGGATAGTTCGCGGGCCAACGGTCGCCGTTCGGGTTGCCGTCGGTTGCCCGGTCGAACTCTACCCAGTCGGCGTACCGCGCGAAGCTCGCCAGGAACACGTCGGCCACGCTGTTAGCCGGTCCGATCACGTCCCGCACCGCACGCGCGAACCCTTCGTATGCCGCCGCGCGATCGGAGGTCAGCCCGGAGAAGCGGACCGCATCGGCATCGAGTGTCACGCGCCCGGGCTTGGCCGGAGCCTGGCCCAGCGCCGCCAGCATGCGGGATGTTTCCGTGGATGCATCCTCGTTGTCCTGCTCGCGGAATACCGCGTGCAAACGTACGTCCACACCGCTCACCGCGGCTGCCTGCCTGGATTCGGCGATGAAGTACAGGTCCGCTTCTCTCTCCTTCCCGAAAAGGCCCGAAACCGCTTTGACTCCGCGGGTGTCGCGCACCTGGAAGGTCCGGTCGCCGGCATAGGAGATATCGGTGCGCTGGATGTAGCTCTCCACGTCGTGATATTTCAGGAGATCGAAGAACTGCACGTTCAGCCCGGCCTTCTGCACATAGAGCTGTTCCACCAACGACTTCGGATCCAGTGCGACGCCGGGCATGGTAACTGCGCGCGCGTAGTCTCCCCGCATGGCGCAGTCGTATGCCGCCAGGCCGCCGTTGCGGAAGTCGAACCGGTAAATGAACAGCGCGGCATTGGCCGCCGATTGCGATTGCAGTGCTTCCAGCGTGATCTTCTGCCCGTCGAGCCTGGCGAGCAGGGCGTTGACGCCGTTGTTCACCGCGCCGACCAGCGAATTGGCGTTGCCCGACAAGCTGGCGCCCAGCTTGGCGCCCGACGGCCCGGGAAACGCCGCGCCCACCGCCTGCTGAATCTCGCCGGCCAGGGTGGAAGCATCGGTCTGGAACTTGGCTCCAGCTCCGAGCGTGATTCCGAGCGTCTCGGTCGTGGAAATGTTCCGCGTCTCACCACGCAGAAGATACAGGACTGCTCCATCCTGGGCGCTGTCTTTGTTTCGCCCCGCGACCACGCGAAAAGCTCCCTTATGGTCGTACTGGACCTTGAATCCGGCGCCGACCTGGTAGCTCGGCTGCGCCGAAACCAGACCCTGTCCGATCGGGCTGGTAAACGACGCCGAGACTTCACCGTTGCTCCGTCCGGCCAGAAACAGGCCGGAGAAGCCGTATGTGGCGCCGAACCCGAGCGACAGCTTGCCGAAAAACTCGAAGTCGATGTAGTTGCCGTCCGGCATGGCGGCGACGCTCTCCGCCTGAAGGGGCAGCACGAAGGTGGAGAACGCCTGCACCAGCGCTTCGGCCAGCGTCGCCGTTTCGGAGACTTCGCAGTAATTCGCCACCCGGAACCTCGCTCCGGCGGAAACGTCTCCGCTCACCCCGAAACTGCCGTTGCTCCATTGCGCGCCTGCGTCCAGCGCAAGGCCGCATTGCAGTCCGATCGCCAGGTAGTAGCGCCCCGGCCCGGCAGTCACCGGGGTATCGTTATTGGCCACGTTCAGCCGGAATAGCGTGCCGCCCGGCTTCACGAAACCGAGCGAACAACCTGCCTCCGGCTCCACCGACAGCGTGATGCCGACGGTCTGGCTAACCTGCCAGGCCGGTCCCGCGCTGAACGTGAAATCGCTCGATACCGTACCCGACGGCAGGTCCGCGATCCGCGTGCCGAGCAGGTTCAGTACTTGCGGGTTGAAATGAACCAGTGTGTCAATGCCGGGCTGCAGGCGTTTGGCGAGATCGCCGGTCGATGCCAGGTTCACAGCGCCGATGTTGCCAAGATCGAGTTTGAGTGACATAGAAGTCTTCCAGACAGTCTACGGCTTGCCGCGCGCGCGCACAATCGGGAGTTCGTCTACTGCACCAGGTCCGGTGCGCACCCCAGGTATTCGATGGCGCGCTTCCGTACGGCGCCGGCTTCGAACGGCTGCCCCCGGCTGGCATAGGTCTGTGCGATTTTCCGCGAGGCCGCGCAAATATCGCCGTGCACCAGCGGGCAATCGGGATTGAGCGCCGCGCCGCCGCCCTCGCGGCTGACCGCGCATCCCCCGGGGTCGATCTGCTGATAAAGCTCCACCAGTTTGCCCAGAACGGGCCGGTTGGAGTCCACGGTATAGGATTCCTCCAGGGCAATGGCCGCTCGACGCGGATCGCCCGCCTGCTGGTATGCGGCTGCGGCCTCCTCCAGCAGCTCGGGCAGCGCTTCCAGCGCCATCCCCCGCTCGAAGGCCGCGAGCGCATGCCCGGGATCCTTCAGCCTCAGGTACGTGCGTCCCATTTCGAGATACAGGCGGCTGGGCATCGCGCTGAGGCCGGGACGGCCGCGGCGATCGTTTTCCCGGCGGTAATCCTCGTCGAACGCCGTCTCAATCCTCTCGCTGCGCAGCAGAGCCACAAGCGATTTTCGATACCAGAGCTCGGGAGCCGTTCCCGCTGCCGCCGTTCCCGCGGGATTCCCTGAGGCCAGGCGCTCTCCAACTTCCCGGTAAATCATCCCCGCGTCCCGGTAGGCGCGGCCCACATTCTTCGAATCGGGCAGGGGATCGAGAATGGCAAGCGCGCGGTCGGACTCGCCAATCGCGCGGTCCCAATCGTCCGCGGTCAGGAATGCCGTCGTGGTGGCCACGTTGATGTGGGTCTTGTAGCTCCCCGGTGCGGCTTCCGCCCCGCTGCGCCAGAAACGATGCTGGTCCAGCCAGTCGCCGTTGCGCGCGTAGGTGCGGCTCAGGCACGCCAGCAGAAGCACCGCGGCCGCGATGCCTGCGGCCCCGTGGCGGCGCGCGAGCCAGTCGATCCGCCAGACCGCGTACACGGCGCACGCGATCGCGCCGATCGCCGGCAGGTAGAGGAAGCGTTCGCCCATCGGGGTGCCGATGATAACCGCCAGGTTCGAAACCGGCGCGAACGTGGCCGCGGCGAACGCGATGGCGAACGATACCGGCTTGTGGCGCCGCCAGCCCCAGAGCGCCAGGCCCGCGGCGGCCAGGCAGCCCCCCAGCGACAGCACCGTTCCGAGGTCCGCCCCCAAGGGGATCTCGTTGTAGGAATAGTCGTACGAAAGCCGCGCCGGCCAGATCAGAAGTAGGACGTACTTCCCGATCACCTTGAAGGCGGTCAGGCGTGCGGTCCAGAAATCGGCGCCGAGCAGGGGATTATCGGTGTAGGCCGTCTGCAGGGAGGGTGCGTTCGTCAGCACTTGGGCGCGCGCATAGAGATATACCGCGCACGGAATCGCCGCCGCCAGATAGCTCGCGGTCCGCTTGCGCCACGAGGTCTTGCCGCCGAAGATAAGGTCCCAGGCGGCGATCACGCCGATCGCTACCACGCCGCTCTCTTTGGCGAAGACCCCGGCAGCCGACGCGAGCGCCACTCCGCCGGTCCACTCGAACCTTCGCCGCCCGCTCGCGGCGAGCGCCTTTCGATGACAGTGCAGCGCGGCCAGCACTCCCAGGGCGACCAGCAGGTCGGCCCGCCCCACGATATTCGTGACCGCCTCGGTATGCACCGGGTGCAGTGCCCACAGCGCGCTCAGCAACAGCGCCGCTGCAGCCTGCTCGAACATTGCCAGGCCGAGAAGGTAAACCAGCGCGGTATTCGCCAGGTGCAGCAGCAGGTTGATCCAGTGATAGCCTTCCGGATTCGCGGCGTTGCCCAGAATCGTGTAATTGAAGAGATACGAGAGCGTGGTCAGCGGCCGGTAAAGCCCGGTCGTGGCCGTCTCCCAGTACTGCTGCGTCAGAATCCGGTGCAACTGCAATGTGGAGACCGCGTGCACGCGGGGATCCTTCAATATGATCTCTTCGTTATCCAGGAAGAATCCGACGCCGAACGTGTTGGAGTATGCCAGAAAGGTGAGGAGAAGTACCGCCGCCAGCAGCCACGCCGGCTTCAGTCTTTTTTCTCCTGCGTTCCGCTTCACGCTCCAACGAATTCTAACAGGTTGCCAATCCGCCTCGCGTTACTTCAACTCGGCCGGAAGCGGGATGGTGACTTCGCCGGTCGCGGCCCACTCCGCTCCCCGGGTCAGAGTCGCGATGAAGCCGGGCAGCTTCATGGCATCGGCATCGTGACCCATTGCGGTCACGAACACGCGTCCGGCGCCATACTTCACGGTCCACAGCATCGGCTGATCCAGCCCGGCGCCGGGTATGGGCTGTTTCTCCCCCTGGCGATAGAGCTTGTGGTCGTCCCAAGCCGCGGCCAGCACATGGAACGCGCCCTCGGGCTGCCACTTCAAGTTGGCATACAGTTCGTCGTTGGCCTGGGGAAACGTGGCTTTCATGCCCCGCGTGACCGGGTGGTCCTGGTCTTTGATGGTCACGGTGTAATCGTGCCGTGCGGAATGGTGGCCGTTGTTCGGCCGCCAGTTTGCGCCGCAGAGCTTCTCGTACTCCGCCCACCCGTCGAATGCGGCCAGCGCAAAGTGGTACACCACGACCCCCTTCCCGGCACGCACGTAGTTGAGTAGCGCGGTATCGGCGCGTTCGCCCCACCGCAGCTCCGGCTTCCGTGCGTCGTAATAGCTGAGGATCACCACGTCATACGGCGCCAGGGTCTCGGCCCCGGCGCCGCGGAACTCTTCGGTAACCCGCACTTCGAACCGGCCTGTGTCCTCCAGAAGCTTGCGCAGCACCGGAGTGGTGCCGTGCCAGTCATGGCTGGCGGTGTTCTGCCCGGTGACGATCAGCGCCTGAAGTTTCGGTTTTGGCGTCTGCGCGGACGCGCACCATCCGGCTCCCAACAGGAGCGCACAGACGGCAATCGATATCGCAGTTCGACCTCTCATGGAAGGCCGATTGTACCGCTACTGCGGGGTGAGAATCTTGCCCCAGATCACCTGGTAGGCCTCCACATCGTTGTAAAGGTCTTTCCCGGCGCGAATGAAGACCCGCGTGTTCGGCTTGAGATCGCCGGCATCCACAACCTGGCCATCCGCGATGTAGCGCGTATCCTTGCGCAACTGAATTGTCAGGTCTCCGGACTCTTTGCTGTGTATCATCAGGTGTTCGGGCGATAGCCGGTAAATTACACCGGAGTAAGTGAGATTCCCGGTGCGCACGGTATCCGTCTTGGGATTGTAAGCGCGCAGACGGCCTTGAGAAAGCTGGCGCGGCGGGGGAGCGGGCTCGATCACGTGTATCGTCCGGGCATAACGAAGCAGAGATCCGGGAACGCTGTCCGATACTACTTCCACCTGCTCGCCCGGGACAATGCGCGACGCTTCGATGAGATGCTCCTCGCGCTCTGCATACGTCTTGTGATCGAACTGGTAGCGCAGCACCTGGTTGTCGGCCGTGCGGATGCTCAGTTCGCCCTCGGTCTTGGTGTCGCACTCCAGGACCGTGCCGCGCACCAGCCCCGCGCTTGCATGCGTTTGCGCGCCGCCGAGCACCGGAACCAGGAGCAGGACCCCGAGAGCGCGCATGCCTACACGGTATCACTTTCGAGGCCGGCCGGACCGTTGCCTCCGTTCAGATTTGTGCCGCCCGTCCCGCCGCCAGCTTCACCACCCGCACCGCGGAGCCGTTCCGCACCCTCACTTCCCGGTCCCGAGGGGAGAGCAGCCATGCTTTTGTGAGTTTGCCCGCTTTCCATTCGAGATCGACCGTGACATCCCCGCGAGCTCGCAGGCCCCTTGCCGATCCTTCCGCCCAGGCTCGCGGCAGCGCCGGCAAGAGATCGATTTCGCCGGCGTGCGATTGCAGCAGCATCTCCGAGATCCCCGCGGTCGCGCCGAAATTGCCGTCGATCTGAAACGGCGGGTGGGCATCGAAGAGGTTGGAATACACGCCGCCGCCCGAGCCGTAGTCTGTCCCGGCGCCCTTTCCCACAATGTGGAGGAGATTACGCAGCAGCCGGTATGCGTGGTCGCCGTCCCGAAGCCGTGCCCAGAAGTTGATCCGCCACGCCATTGCCCATCCGGTCGATTTGTCCCCGCGAGCGTTCAGCGTCGCCTTGGCCGCTTCCGCCAGCTCCGGTGTCGCGAAGGGCGAAATCTGACGCCCCGGATGCAGCGCGAACAGGTGCGAAACATGGCGGTGTTCGTCGCGAATATCGTCCCGGTCCTCGGGCCACTCCTGTAACTGGCCCCACGCGCCGATCTTCGGCTGCAGCAGACGATCCCGTAGCGACGCAATCCTGCTACGGTAATCGGCGTCCACTCCCAGCGCTGCCGCCGCCTCCACGTAATTGGTGAATAGGTCCCACACGATCTCCTGGTCGTAAGTCACACCGGGTTCTTCAGGCCCGTGCTCCGGCGACCATCCGTCCGGAGTAACCAGTTTACCGTCCGCACGCGCTGTCAGGTGATCTTCCCAGAATTCGGCGACTTCCTTCAGAACCGGGTAAGCCGTTCTGCGCAGAAACTCCTTATCCTGTGTGAACGAGTAATGCTCCCGGTAATGCAAGGCGTACCACGCTGAGCCCGGCGGGTTCCACCGGAAGCTGCCGGCGCCGAAAATGTTGTTCTCGGTCTGCACGGTCCAGCCGCGCACGTTGCCATAGTGCGCGCGAGTAGCTTCTGCACGCACGCCTCGCAGGCTGTTCACATAGTCGAAGAAAGGCAGCGCACACTCGGAAAGGTTCGTGGCTTCTGCCGGCCAGTAGTTCATCTGGATGTTTATGTTCGAGTGATAGTCGCTGCGCCACGGCGGATTGTTCGAGTTGTTCCAGAGTCCTTGCAGGTTTGCGGGAAGGCTTCCGGGACGCGATGACGAGATCAGAAGATACCGTCCGTACTGGAAAAATAGCGCCTCCAACCCGGGATCTTCCTGCCCTTTGTCATACCGGGCCAGCCGCTCGTCTGTCGGCAGCGCAGCGCCGCCTCCGCTGCCCCCCAGATCCAGAATGACGCGATCGAACAGGCGCCGGTAATCTGATTCGTGCTCGGCCTTCAACTCGGCGTAAGGCCGCGCAGCGGCGGCGCTTACCTGGCCGGCAACGCGGCTCCCCGGCCTGTCTCCCCGCCATCCGCGCGCCCGGTCCGCAACGTAGTTCGTGCCCGCCGCCGCAATCACGGTCAGCCAGTCCGCCCCGTCGAAGCGGGCCGAACCCGGGCCGAGTGTCAGCCTCCCGCCCCCGGCTGTGATCTTGACGCGAGTTTCGTAAGCCAGCCCATTGTCCAAACTGCCGGTGGCAACCAGTGCCGAGCCGTCTGCCGATACCTGCGCGCCATGAGCGTCCGCCAGCCTCAGGACCCCGCTGTATTTGCCGGGCTTGTCCGCCGTGAAACGGAACATCAGCACTTGTGCAGGAGCGCTCGCAAAATACTCGCGCACGTAATTTACACCCGCCGCCGAGTACTCCACAGTCTGCACCGCTCTGGAGATATCCAGTGTTCGCCGGTATCCCTCCGCCCGCCCCTGCTCCAACTCTACATAGATGTCGGCCAGGTTTTGATAACGGCCGGTATCTCTTTCGTCGCCCGTCCACAGAGAATTCTCGTTAAGTTGGAAGTGCTCCTGGAGAACCCCTCCGAAGATCATGGCTCCCAATCGGCCGTTCCCGATCGGTAGAGCTTGCGTCTGCCAGTCAGTGGCCGCATCGCGGTACCAAAGCAGGAGGCCTTGCGAATAAGCACAACTTGTAACCGTGAATGCGATGAAAAGTGCTCGCAGCATTCGTTGCGCGTCTCGCCGGGTGCGAAACGTCACATCGAACCTGTAAGAAACTAGCATCATACCAATCGAGAACTTATAATCGGACTTATGGCTGTGCACCTCGATCGTCCGACACTGGAAGCGGCGCTGGTTGGCTATCAGCGGCAGCTTGAAGAAATCGAGTCCAAGATATCAGAATTGCGCCGGCGCCTGGGGAACTCTCCGGGTTCGAACGCAAGGCCGGCTGCGGCTCCGGCTGCCGCCGGCAGGCGGAGGCGCAAGCATCGGATGAGTCCGGAGGGCCGGGCGCGGATCGCCGCGGCCCAGCGCGCGCGCTGGGCAAGATTCAAGAAGGCCGCAAAATAACCCGCATCTGGCGGACTTCCGGCCTTTCTTTGTAGGGCGCTCCAGGCTGTTTATCTGCGGTTCGCCGCTTCTGCTGCCAGTTTCAATTCGCGGTTCACCTGGTCCAGCAACTCCTTCGCCTTTTGCGCATGTCCCTGCATATCGAACTCGTTTGCCTGCTGCGCGGCAACGATCTTTTGCCATGCCTGCTCGCTCAATCGCTGGGCGGCGGCCAGGTTCGGATGTCGTCCCGGATTGATGTTCTCCTTCGGCCTCTGTGCGGTGGCGATTCCCCCAACGAGTAGCGCGCAACCGAGAACTAGAACGGAAAGTCGGTTTTTCGTCATCGGCGGTATTCTATGGCGGCCGGGCTCTCCCATGCAAGCCTGTTCTTGGTTGGTGGAGAGAAATTAATCTAATCCAAAGCTCGCCCTTAGATCCGGGTCGATGGCGATCACCCGGTAACGCGACTTATAGCGGCCCAGCTGCTCGGTCGGGAGCGTTCTTAACATCTCGGCGGCAACGCGCGGTCTTCGGACCTGCGCGGAACCCTGCCCGGGCAGACGCCTCAACTCCATTGCCGGTCATTCGACCGGTCCGTGTTCCACTGCGGCGTCGGCTCGAAGTAGCCCGGCTCCAGCAGGTGCTCCTTCACGGCCGTTTCGTTCAGCGTGACGCCCAGGCCCGGCTTGTCGGGCACCGTGACAAAGCCCTTGTTGACGATCGGCTTCTCGATCCCTTCCACCAGGTCGCCCCACCACGGCACATCCACCGAGTGGTTTTCCAGCACCAGGAAGTTCTCCGTCGCCGCCGCGCAGTGTACGTTGGCCATGCACGAAATGGGACTGCCGGCAAAGTGCATCGCCATCGGAACGCCGTACTCCTGCGCGCCATCGCCGATCTTCTTCGTCTCCAGGATGCCGCCGGAGGTCGCCAGGTCCGGATGGATGATGTCCACGGCATGATTCCGGCAAAGCTCCATGAACGGCTCCTTGAGATAGATGTCCTCGCCGGTCAGTATCGGAATGTCGACCGCGTCCGAAATCTTCTTCAGCAGATCCGTGTACTGCCACGGAATCATGTCCTCCAGCCAGGCCATATTGTACTTTTCGAGCGCCTTACCCAGCTTGATGCAACTGTTCACGCCGATGTGCCCGAAGTGGTCGGCCGACAGCGGAATGTCGTAGCCCACCTGTTCGCGTACCGCCGCCACGAAATCGCCCATCAATTGCGCGCCCTTTTCCGTGATTTCAATGCCGGTGAACATGTGCTGGACCCGCCCGCCCTGCCCGAGTGGAACGTCCGCGGGATGGGTTACCGCGCCCGGCACCTCTCCCACCAGGTCGACTCCGAGATCCATCTTCAGCCATGTGAAACCCTGTTCCTTGCGGGCCTTCAGGCGTTGTCCGTACACCTTGGGATCGTTGGACTCCGTGGTGTCCGCATAACATCGGATCCTCTCGCGAAACTTGCCGCCGATCATCTGGTAAACCGGTACGTTGTACGCCTTTCCCGCCAGGTCCCAGAGCGCCATCTCGATCCCGCAAACGCCCCCGCCCTGCCGTGCCGGTCCGCCGAATTGCTTGATCTTGCGAAATACCTTGTCGATGTTGCAGGGGTTCTCGCCCAGAATGCGGCTTTTCAGCATCAGAGCATAATTCTTGCTCGCGCCGTCGCGGACTTCGCCGAGTCCGTAGATTCCCTGGTTCGTGTCGATGCGAATCAGGGGACAGGTCATGGGCGCTCGCGAAATCGTGGCGATGCGCAAGTCGGTGATCTTCAAATCCGACGGCTTCGAATTTGTATTCGTGTTTTGTGGGAGTGCATCCAGCGTCTCGTCGGCCCAGAATGCGGCGCCCAGGCCCATAGCGCCCTTCAGGAACGAGCGTCTGCGGTTCACTTTCTTCATATCGGTTTCTCCTGCGATTTCCCTGTCCGGCCGCACTGCGGCCGCTATCTCTAAAAATACAGCTTCAGCGCGAGTTGTAGTTGGCGCGGCGCATTGATCTGGCTGCCGGAGCCGGTCAGCACGCCGAACTGCTGGTTCTGGAGCTGCGTCGATCCCGTGCCGAATCTCACGCGATTGAACACGTTGAACGCTTCGGCGCGAAATTCCAGGTGCAGCGCTTCGCGAATCGGGAAGGAGCGCGTGAGCGAAAGGTTCTCGTTCAGGTTTGGGAATAGCCGGACTTTGGGATTGTACCTCGTCGAGTTGCCGATCCCGTTGAATCCCGTGCCGGTGCCCTGGTTCGGGAATGGCCCGCTGCCGTAGGGCACAAAGAAGTTATACTTGCCCGGGTCGAAGCCGCCGTTGAAATTCGGCTGCCAGCCACTGTAAGAATTGACGTAGGGGGCCACGCGCCCGCCCGCGCCGCTTGCGTATATGGGCAAGGTGTAGGAGCTCGAAATGCCGACCGGCTGGCCGCTGTCATACACCATGATGGATGCTACTCGCCAGTTGCCGATGATCCAGGCTGCGGGCCCTGTCGATAGATACTGCTGCCCTTTTCCAAACGGCAGATCGTACACCCCGGCGAACTTGAAATCGTGCGTCACATCATAGGCGCCGATCGATTTCTCCAACCCCCGATTGAAAAAATCGGCAGCGTAACCGGCTCCCCACGCCGTGTCCGAATCGGTGAGCAGCTTCGACAACACATAAGATGCCTGGATGGTCAGGCCATGCGACATCCGCTTCTGGAATTTGGTGATCAGGGCGTGATATGTGGAGTGTCCACTGTGATCGCCCTGCCCCGCATAAGTGTCGATGTAAGTGTACTGAGGGAACGGGCGAAGTGCCTGAGCCACGGTGGCGCGCGATCCCCACAGCGTGTTGAATGTCGGGAATGGCGCCGTGATGCCTGCGGCATTTGCCGTCGCCGAGCCCACCAGGCTGTTCAGCACCGTGATGCTCTGTGCCACCGTTCCGAAGGCCGTCAGATACTTCGGGCTGATCTGGTTATACTGCAGCAACTGGGTTTGCAGGTGCTCACCCATCACCCCGTTGTAGCCGGCCTCCAGGACGATCGAATTACCCACCTGCCGCTGGATCGAAAAAGTGAAGTTATCGTACGCCGGCAGCTTGGTGGTTTCGTTGCCCTGGAACCAGGCGACGCTGGTGCCGTTGGAAACCGAGGGATTGATGAATGGCGGCGCGGTCCACGCCGGCATGCCCTGATCCATCGTGTACGTCGGCAAGATTCCGCTGCTGCTGTTGCTGAAGGTCTGCGTAAGGGTGAAGCCCATGTTGTGGGTGGATCCGCTCACCGATGCCAGCGCTCCGTACGATCGCGCGTAGGACCCGCGGAACACCGTCTTGGAATCCTTCGAATAAGCAATGCCGAGGTGCGGGCCGAATCCCTTGGCCCAGAGGTCGGCCAGGCGGCGGGTTCCCACCCGGCCCTGTCCGGAGCCCGCAAACAGAACCGCGCCTGGAATGTTGTTTGCCGCCGGATTCGGAGTGGTCGGGGAGAAATCGCTCCAGCGGTCCTCCAGGCCGATCGGGGGTAAGTTCACATCGTAGCGGAGGCCCAGGTTCACCACCAGCTTGGAATTCACCCGCCAGTCGTCCTGGAAGTAACCGCCGAAATACCAGAACTGCTGCCCGATGAACCGGATGGTATCGATCTGGCCGCTGTCCGCCAGACCGAGCAGGAACGATGCGAATGCGTTGCCTCCGGCGTTCGGATTAGATCCGCCCGGCACCCCCGTCTCCTGGTAGCTGAAACCTACGCACCCGGAGATACACTGGCGCCCAAACCCGTTGTAGTGATTGATCTGGAACATCCCGCCGAACTTAAAGGTGTGCTTGCCGTGAACCCACGTGAAATCGTCGTTGTAAGCGTAGACTGTATTCTCGCTCCCGTTGTCCGCCTGTCCGCCCCAGGTGCTGTAGTTGTTGCCGGTCCCGCCCGAGAACAGGTTCACCAGGTTGTCGTTGCAGTCGGGTACGTTGTTCAGGCAGAACTTGCTTTGCCAGTTGCCGATATATTCCTGCGGCGGCTTGTGATCTTGCCGCCAGTTGTTGCCGCCGGCATAGAAGTGATTCAGCTTGGTCGGAGAGAAGGTCCAATCCCAGCTGAATCGCACCACGTCCGTGGCCTGCACCAGGTCGTTGTAATTCGTGTACAGTCCAGGCAGCGTTGCTGGACCGTCGGCGCCCGGTGTCTGGTGTTCGCGGTCGTGGCCGTAATATCCCGATATCCGATGCTTCCCGTTGAAAATGTGATCTCCCTTGATACTCTCTTTGTTGACCGGGTAGATCTGTGTGCCCGAAGTTACCAGGTAATTATTGCTGACGTACGCCGCCGTTCCCGGCGCCGCGCCGTTATTCGGTGCCAGTGTGCGGTCGCTCTGGAATACGCTCAGCGCTTTTAGCGATGTCGCGCTGAAAAGATTCTTCGGAATCACGTTGCCGGGGAAGACGGGTCGCGTGTACGACCCGTCCGGGTTTTGCGTTTGCGCCAATGGATTGTAGATGGGAATCTGCACGCCGGCCGATGTTACCCACTTGCTGAAGTCGCCACTGTACATCTCCGGCGTGGGCACCGTAAATGTCGTCCCATTCGCCCCGGTGCGGTTGCGGAACCCTTCGTAGGAAAAGAAGAAGAACGATTTGTTGCGGCCGTTGTAAACCTTGGGAATCCAGATCGGCCCGCCGATCACGGCGCCAAAATCGTTCTGCTTGTAGATCGAGTTGGCAATGCCCGCCTGGTTCGAGAAAAAGTTGTTGGCGTCCAGATCGTTGTTGCGCAGAAACTCGTAAACCGATCCGTGGAACTGGTTCGTGCCCGATTTGGATACATAGGTCAGGTTGCCGCCCCCGGTGTGCCCGAACTCGGCCTTGAATCCGTTGACTTCGGAGGTGAACTGCTCGATCGCCTCGATGGATGGCGAGTTCGAGGCCACCCAGCTCTTGGACAACGCGCGGCTCGTGTTCGTCGAGACTCCGTCCAACGACGTCCCGTACGCTGCCGCCTGGCCGCCGCCCAGCACGAACCCGTTATCGCCGCCCAGGTTCTTGGCATCCGGCGTCAACGAGGCTAGGTCGAACGGCGTGCGCACGGTGCCGCCCACAACCAGCGGCAGGTCGTTGACGAGCTTGTTCTGCAAGGTCGTGGCGGACTTCGCGTCCTCGCTCTGCACCTGCACCGCGGAGGCCATGACCTCGACGGTCTGATTGGCGGCGCCGACTTCGAGTGTCGCATCCACACGCACTGTCTTGGAAGCATCCAGGGTGATTCCGGCGAATTCGGCAGTGCGGAAGCCATCCTTGGAGACCCGCACCGAATAGACCCCCGGCTGCAGGTTCGGAATGGTGTATTCACCGCTTTCGTTGCTGATGGCTGGTAACTCCACTTTGGTCGCCTGATTCACGACGGAGATCTTGGCGGCGGGTACGATGGCGCCCGAACTATCGTGGATGACTCCTGTGATGATGCCCCGGTCGGATTGCGCGAACGCGGCAAGAGAGAACAGCAATAGACAACATGCGCGGCGTAGAATCATGCGACTTCACCTCGATTGGGGGGAATTATATCCCAAACCTACGCGCGCGGCAAAGAAATCGCTTCAAGAAACCCGCAATTTCAAAATTGTCAGCGAGTGCGCCGGGAACGTATAGGTGAAGCCGTTGCGCTCCGGCTCGATGGTGAGCCGTTTCGTTACCGGCAGAACCGATTTGTCCTTGCCGAAGGTATGGGTCGCCTTGAGATCCGGATGGTTCATCTGCCAGCTCTCGATCTCCCTGCCCGGCGTTCCCTCCTGGCACTCGATGCGCGTCGTCAGGTCTTTGCCCTTGCTCCGGTTGAGCACGTTCACGAACACCACCCGCCCGCGGGTGTCGTAGGTCGCGGACACGTCCAGGTACGGCAGTTCCGGCCACGACGCGGATTCCCCGCGGCCGCCGCCGCCCATCGTGTAGGTCGGTGACGAGACCCACGCCGCCAGCGACACATTGCCGCGCTGCTTGCCGTACTCCACGATCGGGTAGTAGGTCGGCTGTAGAAACAGCCCCTGTTTATTGGTCATGATCGGCGCGATGACGTTCACCATCTGCGCCAGGTTCGCCATCTTCACCACATCCGCGTGTCGGAAAAACGTGTTAAAGAACATGCCCATCGCCAGGGCGTCCTCGAAGTTGTAAATCTCTTCCAGCTTGCCCTCGTTGTGCACGCGGTACCAGACGTTCCACTCGTCGTACGCGATGTAGATGGGCCGCGCGCTCGGCCGCCCGCCCTGCGCCTCGCGGATCAAGGCCGCCGTGGTGTCGATGTAGCGGTCCAGGTTGACCTGGGATTGCCCGAGGAATCGCTCCAGGTCGTCCTGCTGATTCCCGATATAGGTGTGCAGCGAGATGTAATCTGCGTGGTCGCGCAAGGCGTTCAGCACCGTGCGATTCCACAGCACCCAGTCGGCGCCGTAATTGCTCGATCCGCTCGCGATCAGCTTGACCGACCGGTCCACTGATCGCATCGCTTTGGCAGCCTCCAGCGCAAATTTGGCGTAGTCTTCCGCGTTCTTGTGCCCCAACTGCCAGGGCCCGTCGATCTCGTTGCCCAGCCCCCAGAACTTCACGTTCCATGGCGCATCGCGGCCGTTCTTGCGCCTCTGGTTCGCCCAGTAGGTGTGCCGCGGTTCGTTGGTGTACTCCACCCACTGCCGCGCCTCTTCGATCGTCCCCAGCCCGGCATTGATGCAGAGGTACGGCTCCGCGCCAATCCGCTCGCAATACTTCAGAAATTCATCTGTGCCGAACCGGTTCGTCTCCAGGTCGTCCCAGGCGCCCTCGGGACGGGTCGGGCGCAGGTCCTTCGGTCCGATCCCGTCCTTCCAGTTGTAGCCCGACGCGAAGTTGCCGCCGGGGTACCGCAGCACCGATACCCCCAGCGTCTTCACCGCTTCCATCACGTCTCTGCGGAAGCCATCCTGATCCGACAGCGGGCTGCCCTCGTCGTAAATGCCGCCGTAAATCATGCGGCCCAGGTGCTCGGCGAAATTGCCGAACAGCAGCCTGTCCACCTCGCCGACTCGCCGGTCGGTATCGATCTTGATGCGCGCCGCCGGGGCCTGTGCCAGCGCGGCCGCTGTCCATAGAAGCCCAATGCAAAGCTTCCTCATCTGTTTACCTCGCTCCATGCCATCACGTGATCCAGCGCCGCCAGAGTGGTCTTGTCGAGCTTCGCCCCCGGCGGCCGGATGTCGGCGCACGCGATCGCGCCGCGCCGCTTCAGCACTTCCTTGCGGATCGCCATCCCGATGCCTTCCTGGAACTCGAACCGCATCAGCGGCACGTACGGATAAAATGCCGTCGCCGCGCCCTCCACGTCGCCTGCGTGAAACAGCTTCACGATCTTCACCAGGATCTCGGGGAACGCGAACCCGGTCATCGCTCCCGTCGCCCCCGCCATCAGCTCCTCCAGCAGGAACACGCCTCCCAGCCCGCCGAAAATGCCGATGTCCATGCCCGGCGCCGCCTCGCGAATCCGTGACGTCTTGAACGGCGTCGGCGGGTCCTCGAGCTTGATCGTCCTCGCCGCCGGCACCTCCTTCGCGATCCGCACCAGCAGCCACGGCTCCATCGCGTACCCCGAGATCGGCGGGTAATCCTGAACCACGATCGGCATCTCCA
>Ga0335077_10003606_pt1 | contig 18778 bp, 21 predicted proteins | sample Lox_Sample_31_FD_207151 | JGI IMG/M metagenome (GOLD analysis project Ga0335077, IMG submission 207151) | Soil microbial communities from Loxahatchee National Wildlife Refuge, Florida, United States - Lox_Sample_3.1 | ecosystem: Environmental > Terrestrial > Soil > Wetlands | place: USA... | reverse complement strand
AAAACCAGGGACTTTGGGATCGCAGGCGATGTGCGCAACGCCTTGGGATTCAAACCCCAGCAGAAAGAATGAGATAGAAGTGTTGCGTCGACCGGTTGAATCCACCGCCTTTGGCGGACATTCCAATCGCGGCCACGAATGTCCGCTTTCGGGGGCAGGGCGGACATTAGTTGGCAGCACTGGCCGGCTGCTCAATGTGAAAGATGACGCATGTCCGAAACGGGTGCCGAGCAGTATGCTATCGATGCAGCAGCAGGCCGCACCGCTTTGGGCTAAACGGCGCCAGCGCATCGACGGCCTGCAACCTGAAAGGGAGGGAAACGGCATGAATTCCAAACTATCGCGCCGAAGCCTTATAAAGAGTGCAGCAGGCTCGGCGCTACTGGCTGGAATGGGCGCCCCGGCGATCGTTAAAGCGCAGACCGATGCCATCCGCATCGGTCACCTTACGCCGCTCACCGGATTCCTCGGGTCGCTGGGCGAATACGCAGTCATGGGAATCAAGCTCGCCGCGGAGGAGATCAACGCAGCCGGCGGCGTGCTGGGGCGGAAAATCGAGTTGGTGATGGAGGATTCGGTCAACCCGCAAACGGCATCCGCCAAGGCCGAGCGCCTGATCGAACGCGACAAGGTTGTGATGATGATTGGCGAAATCTCGTCAGCCTCCGGCCTTGCTATAGGTCAGGTGGCCAATCGGATGAAGACGGTATTCATCAACACAGGCTGCAATTCAGACGCTCTGCGCGGCGTAAGCTGCAATCCATACATGTTCCACATTGAAGGCGCCAATTCGATGTATGTGACGGCGGTCGGCCAATATCTTCTCCGCGAGAACATGGTGAAGGGCAAGAAATGGTTCTCGCTGACTGCGGATTACGCCTTCGGTCACGACCTTCTGCGCGTTGCCAAGAAATTTATGGAAGCGAACGGCGGTCAATTCGCCGCCGATGAGCTCGTGCCGACCGACGTTACTGACTTTAGTCCCTATCTTCTGAAAATCAGGCAGGCACAGCCCGACCTCGTGATCTCTAACCTTGCTGGCAATCAGATCACAACTTTTCTCAAGCAGTATTCTGAATTCGGACTGAAATATCCCGTGGCCGGCTTTGGCTTTGACACGGTCGTCGCCTGGGGTGCGGGCAAGGGTAACTTCTCCGGCATCTGGCCGCTCGTGTGGCATCACCTCGTCGATACGCCGAGTTCCAAAAAATACGTCGACGCATTCCAAAAGAAATACGGCAAGCCGCCCGACAACCAGTCGTGGGGTGATTACAACTCGCTAAAGATTGTCGCGCAGTCAATGAATGACACCAAATCGGCCGATCCACAGAAGCTCGCGGAGTATCTTCGCAAGGGTGCGAAGTTCGACGTGATGAAGGTACGTGAGGCGTATTTCCGCCCATACGACAATCAGATGGTCATGGAGATGTACGCGGTGCGAGCGAAGGATCCCTCCAAGATGAAGGACCAATGGGACATCTACGATGCACTTGGTACTGTTCCCGACCCCAACGTGGATATGGAAATTATCGCCCCGCCGAAAGACGGCACGTGCAAGATCGGGTGACTCAATGAATTTATCTGCGTCGGCCGTTGAAATCGCCGCGGTGGTATTCGCCTGCCGCTGAATCGCGCCAATTTTTTTGCCAGCTGTGAAATTCGCGCCCGGGCCCGCCACGTTTTGACCATACGTTAAGGGTTCGCTGGCGGTGTCAGCAGGAGTAGCAGGAATGGTTCGTGAGATTGCGGTCTTGGTCGGGTTGGCATCCGCTTTGCCGGCGATGGGTGCCGAGCTGACAGCGAGCGAGGCCCGCCATTTCGTCACGGGGAAACTGTTCAGCTACAATTGCTACGACGGCACCCGCGGACTGGCTCGTGTCCATCCCGATGGTTCCGTAGAAGGCTCCATGCAAGTTCGAGCCACTGGTCCAACGCGTTATGGCACCATGCCGGCCGCGACCCTGCATGTCGAAGGTGAGCGGGTCTGTGCATATTTGACGAACTCGATCATCCAGCCGTGCTTTTACCTCGAGCGCACCAATGCCGAGAGCTTTCGCGGCTCAATCTCAGGACTGAGCTTCGCGTATTGCGATTTCACCTTGCAAGAAGAGCCCGCGCATGTCGTGCATAGCCCGCGCCATCAACGGCGGTTATCGCAAACCGCCGACAAATAGGGGCGTTATAAACTGATTTTCAACGCAGCACCGATGGCCGTCGCGATGTCCTGACCCAAGGCGGACCTGGCCACCGTCGCGGCCGATCTTTCCGTTATTCAAGTAGCGCCTGTCCTGACCTCGGGGCAATGCGCGAGTTGCGCGCCTCATGCGGATGCGCGAACAAATCGGCGTTCGCCGCGCGGCGAATTCGGCCACAGCGATGGTTCTTCTCTTGTTAACGCGGCAGGCGCGTTTGGAACTTCTGCTGCGGCCGTTCGCCATGCATCCAGATTTGCTGGGGGCCTCATCTCAACGGAGGCGAACAGTTCGAACCAACTGACGGGTGAACACATCAAGTTAAAATCACACGGCTGCAAGCTCGCGAGCGAGAGGTAAATATCCCGTGCGGCAGCGCGCGTGAACATGCATTGCACACAGAGCATTTCATGCGACGCAGCGAGCTTGCGCCACACCGAATCGTGCAGCATCGGCGCGAGCTCTGTCACCTTGGGGGTTCTGCCGCAGTCGCTGCATTTCAACACACGGGCCATGTTCTTTACCTCACCGATACCCGAATGATTGAGACTATCGCTCTTCATGAAACGAATGGCGGTGCTCCGGTAGAGAAGATGTGATTTTCTTTAGCGCGAGACTAATAGCGTACCGTTTTCGATTAGATGATCAGATTCCAATGAGGCCAATCGACTCTCTGCGGTCGCACTTTAGACGCAGTTTTTTTATTCAAACGAGATGGCTGAGGACGACCCTTGAGCGTCCCAAATGAGTTACGCGAGCAATGCACTTTGCGGTACCGCCTTTCACGAGGCCGGGCATGCCGTCGTGGCGCGCTACTTTGGGCTAACGGTTATAGAGATCGAAATTCGTGAAGATGCGAGCGGCAAGACTGACACGGTCGGCGCTACCGACGTCTTGCCGCTCATCGACCGGGTAGCAATTTACTGCGCTGGTCAGGCATCTCGAACTGTTTTCAATTGCCGCAGTCACGCGCTCGCTGTTTCAGACGAGCACCAAGAGATCAGCAAACTTATGGAAGGCCTGACGGAGGATCACTGGCTTCAAATTAGAAACGCCGGTTATCGCCGTGCCATCGAAATTGTGAAACGTAACGCGCCCGAGGTTGAACGGCTGGCCAGCCTTCTCGTTAAACAAAGACGTATCGACGAAAGCACAATCGCCCAGACAATGATCTCGGCTGCTTGAGCAAGGTGGCCTCTATTTCTACTTCTTTGCCGCGATCGCAGCGCATTTGGCCCCGAGCTGATCTAGTCAAAAACCAGATGGAAAAACGGACGGATCCCGCGCCGAGGGAGGAGCCTTTTGTGAGTAACACGAGCGTGATCTAATTTTCATATCCACGCGTAATAATATTGATTTGCCGGATGGTGTTGTGACCAGTTGGGTTTTCACAATGAGCAGGATCACCACAAAAGACGGTACTGAAATTTACTACAATGACTGGGGCAGGGGGCAACCAATGTCTTTAGTCACGGCTGGCCACTCAGCGCCGATGCCTTCGAAATCAGATATATTTTCTTGCCTCGCGCGGCTACCGCTGCATCGCTCACGATCGCCGCGGACATGGGCGATCGAGTCAACCTTGGCAAGGCAATGACCTCGATACCTACGCCGATGATCTCGCCGAGCTCATGCAGAAGCTCGACATTAAGGACGCAATTCATGTCGGCCACTCGACCGGCGGCGGTGAGGTCGCCCGCTATATCGGCCGCCATGGCACCAAACGCGTGGCTAAGGCCGTGCTCATCGGCGCCATCCCACCACTGATGCTCAAGACCGCGGCCAATCCTGTGGGCTTGCCGATCGAGGTCTTAGACTGACTGCGCGCCAGCGTTCAGGCAGACCGCTCGAAATTCTGGGAAGACCTCAGCCTTCCTTTCTACGGGTACAACAGGCCGGGCGCTAAAATATCAGAAGGTGTGCGTCGTTCGTTCTGGCTGCAAGGGATGATGTGCGGCTTCCCGGGCTCATACTTTTGCATCAAGGCGTTTTCCGAATCCGACACGACTGAGGACCTGAAAAAATTCGATGTCCCAACGCTGATCTTGCACGGCGACGACGATCAGATCGTCCCGATCGTTTCCGCTGCCATACGCGAAACTGGTGATCTATAAGGGCGCGCCGCACGGCATGTGCACGACGCTCAAGGATAAGGTCAACGACGACCTGCTGGCATTCATCAAGGCATAAGCTCGATGGCGACAGACCCGACGCGCCTTGACCGGCACGCTCATAGGGTCGAATAGTCGATCGCCAGCTGAATGCATATCCGCTCTCTTTTAGTGTGCTAGCTTGTCCTGGGCCATGGGGGAGGCAATGAGACGGCGCGAGTTTATCACGCTTGTTGGTGGCGCGGCGGCGACTTGGCCAATTGCGGCACGGGCGCAGCGATCCGAGCGGACGCGGCGGATCAGCGTTCTGGTTGGCCTAGACGAAAGCGACCTCGAGGCGCAAAAGCGCATCAAGGCATTCCGGATCGGTATGCGCGATTTGGGGTGGATCGAAGGACGCAATATTCAGGTCGAAATTCGATTTACCGGTAGCGATCTTGAGTCAATCAACAAGCATGTCGCGGAAGTAACTCGGCTCGCACCAGATATTATTGTTGCAAACAGCACTCCGATCATAGCTGCACTGCGCTCGACAAAGAGCAGGATTCCAATCGTATTCGCGATGGTGAACGATCCCGTTGGTCAGGGATTTATCGCAAGTCTTGCACGCCCCGAGGCCAACATTACCGGGTTCTATTTCATCGATTTCGAAATGGTCGGAAAATGGATCAACTTGCTCAGCGACGTCAAGCCAAGCCTGTCGAAGGTCGCATTGATTTTCAATCCTGATACCTCGGCCTATTTTGACGACTTCCTGCGATCATTCAAAATGTTGCAGCAGCCAACCTCGGTCGAGGTACAGGCCGTGCACGTTCGCAGTATTGCCGAGGTCGAAGCCGCAATTGCGGAGTTAGGCCGCAATCCGGACAGTGGTCTGATCGCCGGGTCGGATATCTTTATCGTCGGCGTCCGCAAAACGATCGTAAAATTGGCAGGGGAGCACCGAGTGCCGGTCATTTCCCCCTATCGGCAATTCGTTGTTGAAGGAAGTCTGATGTCCTACGGGCCCGATACCGCCGATATCTTCCGACGTTCGAGTTCCTATGTCGATCGCATTCTCAAGGGCGAATCGCCGGGCAATTTGCCAGTGCAATCTCCTAGCAAGTTTGAACTCGTCTTCAACCTTAAGACGGCCAAGGCGCTCGGCCTCTCTGTCTCCAGCTCATTCTTGCAGCTTGCCGATGAGGTGATCGAGTAACGTTCGGCGATGCCCGCTTTTGGCTGTTGGCGGACATCATGCTTACGAATGTCCGCTTTCGGGGGGTAAACATCACAAATCCACGACCAAATGCCCGCTATTCTATAGCGGACACAGGGCTGGTTTTGCGCCGTTGTGTTCGGTGACATTAAAATAGCGGATTCAGCGAGGCGAAGCTGTCGAGACAGCTCTTGGCCGATGGCAAAAAGCGCCATAATGTCTGAGAAAGGTCAACGTACCCGTTAGTCAACAATCCCGCGAGCGGATTGGCTCCTGATGACACAGTATTCGTTAGGTCGTGTCGCGTATCGTCAGTCCGCTAAATTGTCATACAGTTGGATTGATTCCCTGGGTCTGGCCATTGGGCTAGCCATCGCTTACTTCCTGGCGGCACGTCTTAGTCTTGTGCTCCTCACCAAGCCTGATGGTGTTGCCGTTTTCTGGCCGGCTGCGGGGGTTTCTGCCGGCGTACTGATCAGTCTGGGGTCGGGCGCACGGTTGCCCGTAGTCGCCGGCACGATGGCTGCGACCATCGCGGCTAACCTGTTAGGCGATCGCGGCATCTGGAGTGCGGTTATTTTCGCCCTATGCAACGCTGGCGAGGCCGTGATTGTTGCCGCTCTAATCGAAAGCTACTTTGGCTCGTCGTTCAGTCTGGACAAACTGCGTAACGTAGTCGGATTGGTTGCGGCCACGATCATCGGAACTGCCATTTCGGGGATCGGTGGAGCATTGGGCTTTGAATTATTCCACAGTTCGCCATCATCCATTCTGACGATTTGGCACCATTGGTTTACGTCGGACGCGCTTGGCATTATCACAGTTGCGCCGCTCTTGATTGGACTAGCTGCCGCGGCACGCGATCCGCCCCTGCGCAGTGAAGTTTTCGAAGGCGCCGCGGTATTGGTCATACTGGCCATCGCGAGCGGACTCATTGTTTTATTGCCGCGGGAGTTGTGGGTGGCCGTGGTGCCTACTGCTTTGCTCTTCCCACTTCTATTCTGGGTTACCGCGCGCTGCAGACCGGTCTTCGCTGCGGCGGCCGCATTCATCGTCGCACTGACGGTTGTTTCGACGACCACATTCGGCATTGGCATTCTCGGCGATCTGAGCCTTCCGTCCACGCAGCGAATTCTGTGTGCTCAAGCGGGCCTCTTGACGGCCGCGCTCTGCGCATTGGTGCTTGCCGCGTTGTTCGCAGAGCGAAAGGCGAACGAGGCCAAACTCGCTCACTCGAACATTATGCTCGAGCGCGAGCGAGACTATAAGTTGATGAATGTGCAGGCGGCCACCGCCACGATGGCTCACGAGGTAAAGCAGCCGCTTGCAATAATCTCATTAAAAGGCGAGGCGGCACAACAGCTTCTTGAGCATCCGAAGCCTGACCTTGGAAAGGTGCGGTCGGCTTTGGTCAGCATCGTTGCTAACAGTCATCGTGCAAGCCAAATATTAAATAGCACTCGTGCTTTATTTGCGAAAACCGATCAGGGACACGAGCCCGTTGATGTGAACAAAATTGCTCTTCAGGTATTGCGCCTTCTTCGAGAACAGTTGAATGCTCACGGTGTCATGATCGAGGTTGAACTGGCGTCCAATCTGCCGCTGGTCATGGGCCATAAGGGGCAATTGCAAGAGGTTATAATAAACTTGCTCCAAAATGCGATTGAAGCAATGAACGGCATCAAAGATGGTCGCAGGACGGTGCAGCTGAGAACGAAGCAACATGGCGACGATGCAATTGTTGTGGAAGTCAAGGATTCGGGACCGGGAATTGATCCAGCAGATCTGAACAGTGTATTTGATGCATTTTTTACAAAAAAATCACACGGAGTAGGATTGGGATTGGCCATTTGCCGCATGATTATTGAGCGTCACGGTGGACTGCTTTCTGCGTCGTCGGATGGTACGAACGGGGCGCTGTTTAAGTTCGTTCTGCCGACGCGCGAGGCCTACATGAATAATGCTCGCGCCCCACGGCTGGACAAGCACTCCACCACGGCGAGCGGCTAGTCAATTAAACTCAGAGATGCCGCCGCGGACTGGGTCGAGTAAACGCAACCACTAACGATTGCTCAGGCCGCGTCCAAAAAAAAGCTGATGGCGCTTACCATCGTGGAAAGAATAACCAGAACTATCCCAAGCGCGAGAGCTAAACTTAAATCCCCCTTGCTTGTTTCCAGCGCAATTGCCGTTGTCATAGTCCGCGTATAGCCTTGAATGTTGCCGCCAACGATTAGGATGGCGCCTACTTCGGCAATGGCGCGTCCAAAGGCGGCTAGACGCTGTGAGCAACCCATCCCGGCCGATGTTCATCAACGACCAAATGCTTCGAAACCGACTAGCGCCGTCGTTCAAAAGAGCATCTCCGTAGGTGTTCCATAGTCCCGCCGTTGTGCGATGAACCAGCGCCATCACAATCGGAGTCGCAAGCACACATTGCGCAACTATCATCGCTGCTGGTGTGAACAGTATACCGAGTGACCCCAACGGCCCAGAGCGCGACACCAGCAGGTAAATCGAAAGTCCCACGACGACAGGCGGTAAGCCGAGAAGTGCGTTGACGATAACAATCGCGCACCTCTGCCCGGGAAACGATACACCGCCAACGCTGTACCAAGCGGAGCGCCTATTGCAAACGCGCAAGCACTGGCAGTCAGGCTCACTTTAATGGACAGAAATATAATTTCGCGCACATCGAGATCGAATCTGCCGATCAAATCAATTGCGGTAAAAAACGCTGAAGCGAAGTCGTTCACCGAAGCACTATTAGCATGCATGTCCGCTTTTTACGCAATGCGGATATCGCCCGGCGGATTCGGTCCACGCTACCTCTGACAGTTCACGGCGAAAATCAAGAATGTCGTCAACATAAACAAAGAGATGCTGGTGAGCCCAACGCCGAGCGGCAGCCACCGTCCTGCTGGCCGAACCAACCCGGTCTGAGCCTGTTCGAGCTACTTCCAGACTAGGGGCTCAAGCAGATACGATCTCCAGGTCGCCAGGGGGTAGGCATGACCGAAGATCGCCAGCGGCGCCGCCTTGCCACGATCCTCGCTGCCGATGTGTTCGGCTACAGCCGCCTGACGGCAGAGAATGAGGAAGACGCGCTGCGCACGCTCAAGGCGCACCGCGCCGTGATTGATCGCCTGATTGCTCGCCACGACGGTCGTATTTTCAACACGGCGGGCGACAGCGTGCTCGCCGAATACAGGCTCAATCGAGGTCGATACGCAGCCAAGCGAGTTCACAGAAATCAGGATTCGATTTTTTTGTCCTCTCTTGGCCGCTAGCGGACGTCGGCAACACGATCTGGGGCGGCGCAGCGGAATGCAGTCCTTCAAGCCTTGTCGACAGGGCTCCTGCTGATGTTAGCTTGTCAACTCTGTCGCTACCGGCAGGGCTAACTTCAATTTTGGGGGACGTCATGGCCAGCAAGCAAGAAGAACCAAGTCTGCTTTTCCCGGCGCTGAGGCCCTTCTATGACCGGGTCATTCCGTTGTCCTGGCTGATCGTACGCTTTGCGGTCGCATGGAATCTTCTCGTCCATGCCTATTTCAGTATCGGGCGCGGGCCGCTGGCCCTGGCTCCGGTTTTCGAGAAGATGGGATTTGTGCCGGGCAATGTCTTTGCTGCGACGACGTTTACGATTGAGCTGCTGGGCGGCATCGGAATCCTGCTCGGGCTGTTCACGCGTTTTTTCGCTGCAGCCGTAGCGATCGAAATGCTTGTTATCTTTTGCGTCTATTGGAATGTCGGCTTTTCCTGGCTCAGGGGTGGCTACGAATACGCATTGTTGTGGGGCCTCGTCTCGTTCGCGATTGCGCTGCGGGGGGGCGGGCCCTATTCGCTTGATCGAAAGCTGGGCCGGGAGCTCTGATTATTACCCTGCGGCTGAACGGCGGGCGCCGCGCGCCGGTCGCGCACGACGCCTGGTTCCTCCGTCACCCCTTCCAAGTGAATTAACACCGTAAGCCACGGATGACAAAATGCGCATATGCCGTTTCAACGACAACCGCCTCGGATTGGTGCGTGGCGATCTAGTGGTCGACGTCACGCCGGCGCTCGATCTTTTGCCGTCATATCGCTGGCCGCTGCCCTATGGCGATCCGCTGATCGCCCATCTCGACAAGGTCGGCCGCCGTGCCCAGGAAATCGCCTCGAGCCGTCCAGCTTTGCCGGTCGCCGCCGTCACGTTGCTTAGTCCGGTCGCCAATGCCAGCAAGATTATAGCCGCGCCAGTGAACTACCTGAAGCACGCCGATGAGGCGCGCGCTGATAAGGCGATAAATTTTGGCGCCGATATCAAGACCATCGATCACTATGGCTTGTTCCTGAAGTCGAATACTTCCGTGATCGGCGCCGGTGAACGCGTCAAGCTCCCAAAGATCGACCGGCGCATGGACCATGAGGTCGAAGTGGCAGCGGTCATCGGCCGCGAATGCTACCGCGTCGCGCGCGGGCAGGCGCTCGACATGGTCTGCGGCTACACCATCGCGCTCGATATGTCAGTGCGCGGTCCGGAAGATCGCAGTTGGCGCAAGTCATACGACACCTTTAGCGTGCTCGGCCCCTGGCTGGTCACGCAGGATGAGGTCGGCGACAGCGGCGAGCTTGATTTATCGCTTTCGGTGAATGACGAGCTACGCCAGAGCTCAAACACCCGCGCCCTGATCTTCGATATCCCGAAACTGGTGGTCTATGCCTCACAGGCTTATCGGCTATATCCAGGCGACGTGATCATGACCGGAACGCCCGAGGGCGTCGGGCCGGTGGCGCCGGGTGATGTGATGACCTGCACGGTCGAAAATATAGGCAGCATGCGCGTCACGGTCGAATGAGCGCCGGTGGCAATAGAAAATGGCCTGATAGTTACCGGAACGCAGCCGCGTTGTCCGCTTTTAGCGTGAAGCGGACATCAGAGGGGCATGCTGCAACATCTGCTTTTGACCAAAGCGGAACATTCGTGACCTCACAATCTCACCACATAAAGGTAGTAAATTGCGTGTGTCCCGAGCATGAGGGTCGGTCAGCATGCGACGGCGCGAGTTCATCACCCTTCTGTGCGGCGCGGCCGCGTTGCCCCTAACGGCGCGTGCGCAAAGCGCGATGCCGGTTGTCGGATACCTTGGCGCCGAATCGCCGATAGCGTTTGCCAGCCGTGTAAAAGCCTTTCGCCAAGGTCTCGGTGAAACCGGATATGTCGAGGGTCGAAATATCGCGATCGAATTTCGCTGGGCTGAAGGTCAACACAATAGATTATCTGCGCTGGCGGCAGATTTGGTAGGTCGTCAGGTGGCTGTAATTGTCGCGCCGGGAGGCGCTCCTGCAGCGCTCGCGGCAAAATCGGCGACCACGACTATCCCAATCGTCTTCGAGATGGGTGCCGACCCAATCGCAATCGGACTTGTCGGCAGCCTTAGCCGGCCAGGAGGCAACCTCACCGGCGTGACGAGCTTGAGCGTCGAAGTCACGCCGAAGCGGCTGGAATTTCTGCACGAGGTAATTCCCGCGGCGGGCAAGTTCGCCATTCTCGTCAATCCGACCAGTCCCACGACCGATTCACAATTGAGGAACCTGCAGGCGTCAGCGAGCGCTCGCGGATTGCAGCTCCATGTCCTGCAGGCCGGTAGTGAACGAGACATCGATACCGTGTTTGCAACCTGGCCGCAGCTGCAAGCGGCCGGACTCGTGTGCGCCTCCGACACCATGTTCGCCACACACAGTGAACAGCTTGCTACTCTGGCTGTCCGCCACGCGGTTCCCGCGATCCAGCAGTCTCGCGACTTCGCTATTGCCGGCGGCCTGATGAGTTACGGAGGCAGTTTTGTCGAGTCGCACCGGCAAGCTGGCATCTATACCGGACGAATACTCAAGGGCGACAAGCCTGCTGATCTACCGGTCCAGCAGGTCACCAAACTCGAGTTGTTTATCAACCTGAAGGCAGCCAAAATACTCGACGTCACCTTCCCGCAGTCGCTTCTTGGGCGCGCCGACGATGTGATCCAATGACGGCAGCGATATTCGCCGGTGGCCATTGGCAGATATGCTGCTGGCCTTCACCTACGTGCGCTTTCGGGAATGAAGCGGACATCTGAGTGTTCCCAGTAGCCCAATGGGAAAAAGGGACGTTTTCCTGAGGGCCAACGACAATGACTCCGTGTCATTGGCACTCCTCCACGTCACCCATGTGCAGCCAGTCTGCAAGACTGCCAGTGCAATAGCTTTGTTGTGCCAGCACGATCCAGAACATGCTCGCGAGGAGCACGCCCGCCACAAACGCTGTCGCCTTGCCACTCATGGTTAGTTCTCCTTCCCAGTGTTACTGGTGTCGCCGACAACAAGGTCCAGACACCACACCTGTGGCGACGTGCGAGTCTGCCTAGTTCGCGGGCATTTTTCTTTTGCCAGATCTTAAATCATTCAAAGCCGTAACAGCATCTTTTTGCGCCTCCAGGATTGCTATATTTGCTGCCGCAATAACCGTGCTTTTATCAGCATCGGGATGTAGCATTTCGATGTAGTTAGAGAGTGTAACAAAAAAGTCATTGCGTTCTTTTGGGCACGCTCGTTTTGTGAACACAAAAAATTCCTGTGCTGACATATTTGTCGGGACCACTCTGAGAACTTCGGTAGCCAGGCATTTCCAATAGCCGTCTTTGAAAAACTCCTTTGTGTTTTTGGCTTTTTCCAGTTCAGCCTGGGTGAACCCAGACAATACGAGCATCGCAACCGCAGGTATTACAAAACGCAATGTCATGGCCAGACCCTTACAGGTGCCTGCATCTATTATCTCGCGCTCAGCGCCGACTATATATCGGCTTCGTGGCAGCCCGCTTGGCTGCGTATTTTATCAGGGCCGAAACGGATGCGGCGCAGGTATTCTCATGAGGGGTTGTGCTTAAATGGTGCCATGTCCGCTTCTGGTGGACGTTTATATTGCGCCACCGAATCTCCGTTTTCGGGGCCAAGGTCGAAGTTGATGTGAAAGGCCTTTACTTCCGCTTTTTATCCAAAGCGGACAAAATGTCGCTTCCGACCGTAGTTGTTGTTTTGCCGTCGCCCTTCGACGCCTGAATGGTATATTTTTCAAGATTTTCGGGGCGACAAATGCCGGGAGACCGCGTCGATCGCAGACTTGCTGCGATATGGGCAGGCGATATTGCCGGCTACAGCCGGCTCATGGGCATTGATGAGGAAGGCACGCTGCGCCAGCTCAAAGCGCATCGCAAGGAACTCGTTGATCCCAAGATCACTGAGCACCGGGGCCGGATCGTCAAGACCACCGGCGACGGCATGCTCGTCGAGCATGCTAGTGTCGTCGACGCGGTGCGCTGCGTCGTCGACATCCAGCGCGGCATGGTCGAACGCAACGCCAATGTCCCGGCCGAGAAACGCATCCAGTTCCGCATCGGCATCAATGTCGGTGATATCATTATCGACGGTGACGACATTTTTGGTGATGGCGTCAATGTGGCGGCGCGGCTGGAAGCACTGGCTGAGCCCGGCGGCATTATGGTTTCGCGTGTCGTGCACGATCAGGTCCAGGATAAACTTGGTTTCGAATTCGACGATTTGGGAGAGCAGTCCGTCAAAAACATCGCCCGGCCAGTCGGCGTTCACCGCATTCATTTAACCGAGCAATCACAACGGTCAGTTGCTTTTGTTGGAGGCAAGACCGAACGAACGGTCTCCGAGCGACCTTCCATCGCTGTATTGCCCTTCGTGAACATGAGTGGCGACCCCGAGCAGGAATATTTCGCCGATGGAATTTCCGAGGACATTATTACTGGCCTGTCGAAGCTGCGTTGGTTTTTCGTCATAGCGCGCAACTCTTCGTTTGCCTACAAGGGAAAAGCCGTCGATGTGAAACGCGCGGCGCGTGAACTTGGCGTTCGCTATGTCTTGGAAGGAAGCGTACGCAAGGGCGGAAACCGTGTGCGTATCACCGCTCAATTAATCGACGCCACGACAGGTAATCACGTCTGGGCGGATCGCTACGATGGCGATCTTAGTGACGTATTTTCCCTACAAGATGAAATCACCCACAAGGTCGTGGCTGCGATTGAGCCTAAGTTGCTGGAAGCCGAAGGCATGCGGTCGCAAAACCGCTCACCGGAAGATCTCGGTGCTTGGGATATGGTCATTCACGCGAACTCCCTGTTCTGGCGGCTGAACAAGCCCGACGGTGAGGCGGCCATTGCCATTCTCAGACGCGCTGTAAAGCAGTATCCCGATTACGGCCCGGCGCATAGCATGCTGGCCTTTATGTTATTGCTGTCGGGTCGTCTTGCCTGGACATCAGCTGAACTAGAAGCACAGGTTCCCGAGGCGCAAAAGCTTGCCACAAAAGCAACGTCGCTCGATAACAGCGATCCGTGGGCGCACCTAGCGCTCGGGTTTGTCGCGTACACAAAACGATCGACCGACGAGGCGGTCGAGGAATTCACGCACGCGCTCGACCTCAACCCAAACTTTGCTGCCGCCCATGGATATTTAGCATTGGCACTCGCCCTTGCCGATCGATCCAAGGAAGCGATTGTGCACGGTGAGCAGGCCATTCGCATGAGCCCGCACGATCCGCAAACGGCACTATTCAACGTAGCTCTCGGCGCCGCCCACTATCTCGAAGGGCGTTTCACCGAAGCAGTCGTCTTTGGCCGAAAGGCAACTCAGCTCTCCCCTCAGCTAAGCGGTGCTTATCGCATCTATGTAGCGAGCCTGGCGGAAGCGGGTCAGATCGATGAAGCGCATGAAGCACTGCAACGTCTAAAGGAATTGCAACCCAGTATTTCTATTGCTTGGATTGAGCAATACGTGCCCTACACCGGCAGCGCAATGGCCAAGTTTCTCTCCGGCATGCGTAAGGCCGGGCTGGAATAGTCCGTGCCCATTATGCCCGCCGGTGTTTTTAGGGGGTAAAGCAGATATGACGCGGGACATATCACCGGGTTCGCGCAAATTTTTCTAAAGATTCCTCAGCATGTCCAGCGAGCGGGCCGAGCGCCGCATTCGCCGACGAAAAACCATATTCACCGCCAGCGGAATGACGACCAAAACGACGAACAAAAAGAAATATGGCAGTTGCAATGGCTTGGAATTTCCGGACACTCGTTCGATAATTTCAAAAATCCAATAAACCTCCCACATCACGAGCAACAGCCACCCCAACAACACCAGCATCATCCGGCGATCTTCGCTGGCCTCATCGACCACGGCCACGCCATCCAGTTTTCGAACCCATTGCTGGCGTTTCTCATCAAAGCTGTGGTGTCTTTTAAATTCCCGGACCCTTCTGACGAACAGCTTGCGCCGATTTCGCCCCACCAGCCGGCGTCCGATCGCGTGCGTGGCGAGATACACAATGCAGGCCAGGGCAACTAGCCAGCCAAGCAAAATCAATATCAGCAACATGAATTTCCTACCGCCCACCTGGTTACTTTTTACATTACCAATCGAGAATTTGAAACCGGATTTACCTTGGGTGATCCGAGTTGGTCTGGCGAGGGGCCTATACTAGGCTGCTATTGCGTGCTCGGATCAAAAGACTACTTGGGGAGCGTCTCGCATGAAAATTCGGTATGCAACCGCGTTAGCGTTTGCCATCGGCGCATTCGGTGCGATTGCAGGCCAAAGCCTGCACGCAAAATCCAAGCCGCCGGTTTACGTTGTGATCGACATTGACGAGATAACCGATGCTGAAGGCTTTAAGGCTCTCCTTAAAACGGGTCCCGCCAACATCGCCTCAGCCAAAATGGCTGACGGCCGTTATTTAGCGCGCACAGAAAATATAACCGCTATTGATGGAATTGCACCGAAACGTTTTATCCTCATTGCTTTCGACAGCATGGAGAAAGCAAAAGCCTTTAATGTGGATATAAAAGAAACCACCGCAATCCGCGTCAAAACAACAAAGTCGCGGTCGTTCATTGCCGAAGGCATGTAGTTACGCTCTACCATGCAGCAACGGGAGGGTCTATCGATGGGGAAGGCGCTATGTCTGACTTTCGTTCTCGGCTTACTTTTCCCACAGTGGGCCATCGCTCAACAGCCAATCGCGCCGGTACCAATGACGCCCTTCGGCGACGGTCAGGATTCTGTGCTCACCGGGAATCTGCAGTATCAAGTACTGCAAACGACGTTTGTCATCGTCGTGCCGGCCGGGTTCGTGACCGATTTTGCTAGTACGCCGCGCGCGTTGTGGTCGGTCATACCGCCGACTGGACGCTATCAGCTCGCGGCCGTGGTTCACGATTTCCTGTATTGGGATCAGGGTTGCACGCGCGAACAGGCTGACGCGATCTTTCGCGTGGCGATGGCCGAGAGTAACGTCAAGCCCTATGAGCGCGATCTAATGTGGCAGGCGGTGCGCAGCTTTGGGCAATCGGCGTGGAACGAGAATGCAGCGGCGAAGCAAGCGGGAAAGCCGCGTATCGTTCCGGCCGCCTATATGAACATTCCCCCGCTGGTAACGTGGTCGGATTATCAGGACCAACTCATGAGGCAAGGCATCACGCCTGCGCCGGCACCGGCGACACCCCCGGTGTATTGCACGGCGGGAGTAAGTGCGACGCTGCCGTCGCCGTGAGTCCGTTTATGTCGGGTTTCGGGGTTAAAGCGAACATGATGTGGACAACACAGAATGTCAGCACCCAAAGCGAGCGGACATCCGAATTGAGTATTTGCCTAACCCGATACCACTATCCCAGCTTGCAAGCTTAGAGTTACACAACTAAGGTTTGCGGCACGTCAAAATGACGGACCTGCTTGATCAGGGAGGGCTTCAAAGTGGCCATTCACAGGAAAGCGAAGGATAAACGCAAACACGCACCGGCGAACTCGGATTTGGACGTGACGCTGCCAAGTTTTTCCTTCCCGCCTAGTGACAAACTCGCGCAAATTGTCATCGACGCGTGGGCCGAGGGTGACACAAGTCCGCTATTGGAAAGAGACCCCCAGACGGGTAATCCGACGTCAGACGCCGTGGACGCGGCCACAGAAAGGGTCAAAGCAGCGGGCTACGATTTGAAGTGCGCTGTCGTGATTACTGAAGAAGAGCACGATAACGACTACACTATGCAAAAGCCTAATGAAGTCGTTTTTGTGCTGCCGAACAGAAACCGAGTAAAATCATTCAGCGACCAAGCGCGCCTTCTCGACACGGCCAAATTGCTGATGGCCTGTACGCCGAACGGGATCTAGCGAAAGCGGACATCACACTGACCTGTCGCAATGTCCGCTTATAACCCACAGCGGACGGCTCTAATGATGTGCATTGGGGCTCAGATGGGGTGTCGCTAATGCCGGTAGAAAACTGGCTGCCCGCCGCTGTGCGCGCTGCGGCGACCGACCACAAGCTGAAAGCAGGCGAGGCGATATTTCGGCTCGGCGGTAAACCCGCAGGCCTCTATGAAGTCATCACGGGCCGCATACGGCTCGCACGGGTTGACCGTTCCGGGCACGAAATTGTGCTGCATATCGCCGGTCCGGGTGAGACGTTCGCTGAGGCCTCGCTGTTTTCTGCTCAGTATCATTGTGATGCCATCGCAAGTACCAATGCCACGGTACGTGTCTATCCAAAACGGGAAGTACTGGCGGCCTTTGACAAAAACCCCAAGGCTGCTCAAGCGTTCTCCGCAACGCTCGCCTGTCAAGTGATGAACCTGCGCACCCGCATTGAACAGCGAAATATCCGTTCGGCACGCGAGCGCGTGCGGCATTTTCTCGCGCTCAACGTTGGCTCTGATGGCCGCACTGTGCAACTGCAAGGAACATTGAAGGACCTCGCCGCCGAAATCGGCCTCACCCATGAGGTGCTTTATCGCACGTTGGCCGCTTTGGAACGCTCTGGCGGGATTAAACGCAAGGGTGGAAAGATCACACTCTTGAAACGCGTATGATTTGGATCATATGTGGCTTGCCCCATTCTTGGTATCAGGCATGCGGGGCAAAACAGCGAACGAGGCTCCCGATGTCAAAATTTCCTTGGAAGACAACACTTGCCGTTTCGGCGCTTCTGACCGCGACCGCGTACGCAGTTGCGCAAATGTCCTCTGGTGGCCCCATGGGCATGCACGGACCGATGCAGCAAGGCGACATGATGAGCCAGATGCACAGCCAGATGATGCAGCACCAAGGTGGAATGCACGGCGGCATGAAAGGCAACATGAATGGCGGCATGGGAATGCACGGCAGCATGCATGGTCAGCAATTTGCCGTGACCGGCGCGCCGACCTCACCGGGGCAAGATGCTTTCGGTACGATCCAGGAAATCGTCCAAATTCTGCAAGCCGATCCCAAGACCGACTGGTCGAAGGTCAACATTGATGCGCTACGGCAGCATCTGATCGATATGAACGAGGTTACGCTTCATGCTGCTGCCACACCGCGCCTGTTAGACAACGGGATAGAGTTCACGGTGACAGGCGAAGGCCGCACTCTTGAAGCCGTCAAACGCATGGTACCGGCACACGTGAACGAGCTGCGCGAAATCGGTTGGAGCGCAACAAGCGATGATTTGCCAAATGGCGTGAAGCTCACGATTTTGGCGAGTGAGGCGCAGCCGCTTATCAAGCTCAAAGCGCTCGGCTTTATGGGGATCATGGTGCAGGGCGGCCACCATCAGCCGCACCACCTCATGATGGCAACGGGTCAATTTCCAATGCATTGAATGTGCTACACGGATAGATGGTTGTAAATTTGGAAGCCACTTGTCGCCGGCTTATCCGGCACTCTTGTTCATTTCGTTTTTATGTATTTTAAAATGCGAGCGGGGCTGCTTCCGTCATTTCAGCCGTACCAGAGCTTCCAGCACACTCTTAGTCAGTGGATCGGCTGTGCCCGCCATTGTGCCGTGGTTGCTTTCGTTCGTGAACGGCATGGCCATTCTGGGATTTCTATTTGGTCGCATTAACGGCCTGCTGCCCGGTCGAAGCGGCATAACGAAGGGTGTGGTTTTCGGTCTCATCGGGTGGGTTCTAATGGGGCTGATATTCTTTCCTTTAATCGGACTTGGCGCATTTGCCTTTCGAGCTGGGTTAGGTATTGCGCCCGCGTTGATGTCGCTCGCGATGTTGCTAACTTACAGCGTCGTGTTGGCTACGGTGTACATTGCATTGGGCAGGCGGAGCAAAACGACATAGGTCCGCTACCGGCCCTTGGCGGACATTTGACTTCCGCCACTATACGCCCGCCAGTGCTAGTCTAACTGTTAAATCGCGCCTTTGCAGAGTTGGGTGCGACTGAGGCGCACTCGAAGCCAGGATGTCATGTCATGATAA
>Ga0335077_10003604_pt1 | contig 18784 bp, 16 predicted proteins | sample Lox_Sample_31_FD_207151 | JGI IMG/M metagenome (GOLD analysis project Ga0335077, IMG submission 207151) | Soil microbial communities from Loxahatchee National Wildlife Refuge, Florida, United States - Lox_Sample_3.1 | ecosystem: Environmental > Terrestrial > Soil > Wetlands | place: USA... | reverse complement strand
CGCATGCTCTTCTGCTATATCACGGCCTCATAGCTGGATGGCGCAAGCTGCCAAATGCGGGAGAGCCTCTCTTTGATGAGCCGATTCCTTCGCGTTGAATTGATTGGCAGCGCAATGGCCGATTGAGTCGGCGATGGACGCGGAGCTGGCCGTGAAGGGCGGCGATGTGGTCGCGGAGTTGCTGGTTATCGCTGGTTAGTTCGCGGATGCCCTGGTGAGCGAGGTGAGGCGCTGGCGCAGCGAGGCGTCGGATGCGGGTGCGGCCGGTGCGGGCGCGGCAGGTGTGGTGCTGCGGCGGGCGCTGATCTGATCGCGCAGCCCGGCTTGGGTATATAGCCAGGCCCCCGAGACGTCGGCGTGGGCTGCGACAACGCTGATCGTGACGGCCTGGCCGGTGTCACCAGTTCGGTCAGTGCCTGGCGGGCCCGGGCCATGGTCTGCTCGCTGCGGCGCCGGTTGCTTCGGCCAGGCGGCGGGAGTTGTCAGCTCGCATGACCGGCGCCGTCGTCGTGGCAGGCGCAGTTGCCTGCGCATCCGTCGCAGTTCTGCTGGCGGTGGCTGAGCGCGCCGATGATGGTGACCAGGCTGGTCTCGACGGCCCGGTTCATCTCGGCCATCCGTGCCTGCCCGGCCGCCTCGGCCTGTGTCATCAGCTGGCGGGTCGCGTCGAGCTGGCGGTGTTGCTCGGGCGCGAACTCGGCGGCGGTGATGAATAGTGGGCAGGTCAGGCCGGCGTTGGCGTACGGGCAGGACTTCTGCAGCGGCAGCCCGCAGTAGCCGTTGGGCAGCGCGATCTTCGCCCGGGCCAGGTTGTGTTTCATCCACGCGGCGTCGCCGAGCGGCCCGCCGGCGGGCGCCACACTAAGGCAGATGGCTTCATCGTCGCCAGCGGCGAGAGTCAACACCGTTGCTGGCTTCGTCGCAGCCGGATTCCGGCGTATTGGAGTTACCTGTTGGCGTGCTCTCGTTGGCGTCGACCCCGACTTCAGTGCCTGTGGATATACGGGAGCAGTGCAGTGCTCAATTGGAGCAAATCGCCAATGTATCCGCGGGTGCAAGCGATGTCGGAGTCCGCTGGCCAGAGGGCTCGTGAGCGTCGTAGAGGGTGTAGCCGTAACTGGTAAAGATGTCTGCTGCTGTCGCAGCGTTACTTCCGGCGACCTCGCAGATGATCGTTGGCCGAGAGCAGAGGACAGACCTGCCTCCGCCGAGCACCTCCAGCTCAGCCGCCTCAACATCGATCTTCAGGACGTTGGGCATGGGGAATTGAGATGCTAACCAGTCGAGCGTGACGGTAGGCACCAACTCAGTAATCCTGATGCCGCCCGCCATACTCCTTCCGAAGCCGTCAAGGTGGTTGGTGGCACGGTTCCGTTTGGCAACGTGGAACCGGGCGACTCCCACCTTGTCAGCAACTGCGAGCGGCAGGATCTCAACTGGAGCGAGGCCATGGTTAGCGGTCGCTGATCGCCGCAGCAGTCTGACGAGCAGGGTATCGGGCTCCAGCGCAAGAACGTGTCCGTTCGGACCTGCCGCAACCGCTGCGGCGAAGGTGAACAAGCCCACATTGGCGCCAATGTCCCAAACCATATCGCCAGGTCGGATAGTCTCGGCTGCGAGAGCTAGCAAATCAGGATCAACGCTGCCCATTGAGGGCTGGAGATATTTTAATCCGCCTTCTGTGGACACATAAATCCTGGCCCCACGAAAAGGACTTGGCAAGCGCCTTCGAAACACTAGGCGATGAGTCGTCTGTTCGAGTACTGCTCGTGGCAGCACCGGAGCCTCCTAGGCAAAGATCGATGAACGTCGCTTCTTGGAACGCCTCAGCTTCAAACTCTGCGCGCCCTAGTGCCTACACATCGTAGAGGACGATCTGGCGTTTCGCATGTGGGTCGCTGAAGTGATCTCGTGCGGCCAGTGGAACGGGAGGTAGCGCCGTGCGGTAATGCCATGGCAGTGCTTCTAGCTCGTAAGCTCGTCGTCGGCTGCCGGTGTGAGCCCGGTCCGAATAGCCAGCCAGGAGTCTCGGTAGCAGGCTGGCGGCCCGGTCTGGAAATGCCACGGGCAGGAGCCCAACGCCAGAAGCCCTGTCAGGGTGAGCAACGATGCGGTCCGTAGCATGAAGCGAAGCCTGCGAGGTCGTTACTCAAGCCGCTCCTTAACCTGAATCCACCGCGTAAGTAGTGCTCGCGCGGCGGCGCGTTAACGCAGAAAAGTGCCCTTTGAACTGGGACGATGGGAGTTGCTGAAGTTCCTGTCGGCCAGTTCAGAAAGGGCGCCTGCTAGATGCGATTGTCGCACGACCCGCTGAAGATCTCCGCATCCTTTGATGACCCGAATCTGGTGTCGCGCGCCGGGCTGGTCCCGGTGATGTCGCTGGCCGAGTGGGCCAGGCTGGCGGCCTGGTCCGCCGTCACGTCCACATCACGGCGAAGATCGGGGTGTACCCGGAGGTGAAGATGGCCTACGGCCGCGAACACGGTGATGACGCTTAGCTTCGGCGGCACGTACATGCCGTACCGGGAGAATTCCTCGTTATCTACTCCAGTGACACGACGGCTGAGTTTATCGGCATCAGCAACGGCTCAGGCCAGAATCCGATGGGCCTAAAGCCAGGTGGCATCAGAACGCGCAGATACCGTCTACTGCAGCCGCTGCAAATGGCGGATATGCGCAATTTCGTATCTGGGGGAGTAAAGCGAGAGAACGCTATCGCTGACTGCCGCAGCATACTGACGTTTGCCTTCTGCCCGGGACGCGCGGTTCACGAGCGCCCCGGCCCCCCACGCCATGACGGCGATGCCAGCCGCCGAACGCATCGTGTCCGCCAGCGTCGGCAGTCCGCCCTCATAGCTCACCGCCGCCTGTACGGCGCCGGCGAGCAGGACCAACCGGGCGGGCGTCACGCGGGCCAGCATCCAGCGTTCCGCCAGCCCCCACGCCAGGCCCAGGAACGCCAGGAAGGCGATCAGCCATGCCGGGTACATGTACCCGGCGTACAGGCCCGGCACGGTCGGCAGGATGTTAACCAGGGCCAGGCCGAAGTCCAATTGCTCCGCGTCATAAGGGCTCAGCGCGTACCCGGCGTCCGGCTTGGACGGCCATAGCGCCTTCGGGACGGCGGTCAGCAGCGACTCCGGGACGGCGGACGCCGGCAGGAGCGGGTCGCCGAGCGCGCGGGCCTGCAGGATGGCGGCGGTGAACGACGTCCCGTCCAGCCGCAGCGCAGCCTGGCCGGCCACGCCCGGGGTGCCGGGGACCGGCGGCGGGGCCGTCACCTCGCCGCGGAGCGCGGACAGGCGTCCCGCCAGCCCGGTGTCCTGCTCGAACACCATGCGCTCCCCGGCGGCCTTCGCTCCGCTGAGCACGACCACCGCCAGCGCAGTCAGGACCAGCGTGACCGTGACCTGCCGCCGGGACGGTCGCATGCCCGCGGCGGCGCAGCAGATGACCAGCGCCGCCGCTGCCGCGATGACCGGGGTCCGCTCGCCCGCCGCCGCAAGCACCAGGGACTGGACGGCGAGGACGGGCACCATCGCCCGCGGGCCGTGGCGCAGCAGAAACGACACGGCGGCGAGAGTCACCACGATGACGAGGAACACCGACGCCACGCCCGGGGACGGGGGCGGGCCGGGGGACGGTGCCATCCCGGGGGCCTTCAGTACCGCGTAGTCGTTGTAGCCGCGCCCTTCATAGGCGAGCACCGCCAGCGGGACGGACGCCAGCGCCAGCAGTCGCCAGTCCAGCACCCGCGTGCAGTGCGCCACGTCCGCCCGCGAGGGCGCCTGCCGGCGACCGCGTCCGGTCACCAGGAACCCGATGGCGTAGGCCAGCATCCCCGCCGACAGCAGCAGCGCCGCGTCAGCCTCGTACCCCGACGCGATCCCGTAGCGGTCGGTGTCCCACTGCGCGACGGACGGGAACGACAGCAGTACCTGGATCACCCCGTCGTAGATCACCGACGCCAGGACCAGGATCGTCCCCGGCCGGCGCAGCCACGTCCTGCCCAGCCCGAGGCGCAGCAGGGCTAGGGTGGCGAGTTGGACGAGCAGAGCCAGCCAGAGGGTCACGCTCATGCCGGTGAATGCTACTCGTAACCACATGGGCACGGCATGTGACCGGAGTAACCTGCACCCATGACCGCGACGACCCTTCCGCGCACCAGCGGCGACGAGCGGGAAGATCACGCGACGACTGCGGGAGCGTGGGCCCGGGATGTGCTCCAGCGTGCGGAGCTCGTCATGCTCGCCGGGATGGCCGCGAAACTGCCCAAGATCGCGTCGAGCTCGGTCACCCCGCCATGGCCCAGCTTCCGCCCGCGCCCTGATCTCGGTCACCCTCGGCGAGGCCATGCGCCAGATCCGGCCTCTGCTGGACGGCCTTTTCGGCGGCGCGGCAATCGGTGCGAGCCGCGATCCTGCAGGCGCAGGCCAGCACCGTCATCAGCAGGCAACCGAGAGCATGGCCACCACCATGAGCGCGCTGTTCGACCAGGCCGTGCGCTCCTACTTCGGCGGAGACTCCGCCGCCCTGCCGCTGCCACCCGGGAACGCCGTCGTGCTCAGGGCGTCCCAGCTGGCCGACGCGCAGCAGGTTATGGCCGCGGGCAGCTACCGAGCGAACATGCACTCGAGTTGCATGACCGTGCCCGACTTGCACGTGCCGCGGCTCTCCGCACCTGCCCGCATAGCTTCGGGCCGACGTCGCGCCAGGCAGTACAAACCCGGGTTGGCCGATTGGGCTAGCGCGAGATCGCGACTCTGCACCATTAGCGCATTCGCCACGAGCCAGTGCCGGCGATGGAGACCACGGGAGTTTCTGCGAAAGTCAGTGGCTACTTAACGTAACGATCTAGAATCGCTCCGTGAGCAGGTTAGAGAGCGCAACCTCACCCAGGGATCGGCTGGCCCAGGCGGGCGGCGAGCAGATGGTGACGGTTATCGGGCACGGCTATTCGGGCCTGCCTCTGGCGATGCTTGCTGTTGAGGCTGGCCATCGCGTCGTCGGGATCGACCACGACGTCGCCCGAGTCGAGCAGCTGCGGCGAGGCGAATCTCATGCCGATGACGTCGAAGCATCTCGTCTGCAGGCAGCGCTGGAGTCTGGGCGATATCGGGCTACCACCGACTATTCCGGCGCTTCCGGCTTCGAAGCCGCGGCCATCACGGTGCCGACACCACTGCGCGATCGCTCGCCGGATCTGTCGTTCGTCAGGAGCGCTGCGCGCGAACTCGCCCCGCATGTCTCACTCGGCAGTCCGGTTGCGCTCGAGTCAACTACCGCCGCCGTGCGACAATACGTCGTCGCGTGCTCGACGAATGAGGAATGGCGCGGGACGGCGCCGCACGTACGCCACCGGAATTTTTCTTCCTGGGTCGACGAGAGGTACCCGCATTGGAAGCCCACGCAGATCACCGGTGACCTGGTATCGGAGGCCAGGCAACCGGAGTTCTTTATCTATAAGCGGCGGTCGATGTGAGCGGGGAGTCTGACCGGGTCTTTCTCTTTGCTCCTTCCTGCGGCCTTGGCGGTGGCATCGAGCGCTATGTCCAGACCCTAGAAGGGGCGTTCGCGGGGCAAGGAGTCGAGTGCCGCCGATTCAATTTGCGCGCTCCTGGCGGAGCAGCGCACGCTAGCTTGTTCGCCGAGGTACGCGGCCAGTTGCGCGCCGACGAGATGCGGACCCGTCTCGTCATAGCGCACTGCGCGCTGCTTCCGGTGGCGTCACTTCTCGATCGTGAGCCGAGCGTCTCTGGAATCTCGGTCATTTGCCACGGCAAGGAGGTGTGGGGACGACGTCTTCGTGCCCGTCAGCAGCTTGAAATCTGTCTCATGAAGCGATCACGAGTTCGTGTGGTTGCTGTGAGCGGTTTCACAGCTGGCGCCTTGAGCAAGGTCGGCACTTCGACGGTCCTCCCGCCAGGGCTATCGCGAGATTGGTATCAGGAACTAGTAGATGCGTCTAGGTCGATTCAGTTGACGGGTCCAGGATTGAAGTTGGTCACAGCGTTCCGACTGGCGCAGTGGAGAGATAAGGGCCTGGCCGACCTGCTCGACGCCGTGGATGCCCTCGGTCGGCCGGACGTCCATGTCACGGTGTGCGGCAGCGGTGAGGTTCCTCGGGAGCTCCGTGAGGTGGTCAGTAAGAGACCCAGATGCACGCTGCGACCGTCGCTAAGCGACCAGGAACTCGCGAGACAGCTGGCGGCTGCAGACCTTTTTGTGCTCGCGACGAGGACGGCGCCAGGCCGGCATCCGTCCGGCGAAGGTTTCGGGTTAGTCCTCCTAGAGGCCCAGGTCGCGGGGACACCCGTCGTGGCGCCGGCGTCTGGTGGATCTCGCGACGCCTACTTGGAGGGCATCACCGGAATCTCGCCGAATGCCGAGGGCGTCCAGCCGCTTGCCTCAGTTCTCCAAGTGCTCCTTAAAGACGATACTCGACTCGCGCAGATGGGCAAGCAAGCGGCAGGCTGGGCTCGCGAGGCCTTCGATCCGGAACGCTACGCGGCTCTGGCGGTCTCGAGGCTGCTCTGAGCGGTGAATCGGCGAAGGGACATTGAACGTTTTACCGCGCGATCTGGCGGGTCCGGAGGACGTTGCTGGCTGGGGATGGTCGCCGCGCCGTGTAGTTGATCTTGATTCAGGGCCTGGGCATGACGGCAGCCCGGCTGGCGGGGCCGGGTGACCGCGGGCATCGCTTCCGCTCGCCGCGAACCAATCGGGCGGCGGCGTGCAGGACCCGGTAACAGGACGCAGCGTCTTGGGTTCGGCGTGGGCGAGGTCGCCGCCGAGGGCGAGCAGTTTTGGCCAGGCGAGCAGGGTCTTGGCCGGTCATCGCGGCGGTCTCGCCGGTCAGCAGATCTTCGCGATGACGGTGCCGGTTCCTGGGCGGCCGGGATCGGCCAAACGTTAGTCTGGACGACCACCATGCCGGGGCGTTCCCCGAGAAGAGCCGGGCGGGCTGGGAGACCGAACTCGAAAAAGGAGTCGTCGGCGAGCAGCCAAAGGCGTGCTCGTTGCGGAGACGTGCGAGTCTTCATTTTTGGTTACGCACAGAATCGTGGCTGCTACAATTGGTGATGGTTGTCGACACCGCCGCCGAACCAGCACGGATCCCGTGGCGCGGCTGCTCGCGGAGCCATCCCAAGACAGATACGGCGGTGCACGCACTACCAGCACAGCACGGCCGGGGGCCGCCATCTGGCTGGACGGGACAATGACAGGGGGAGTTACGTGGCAGCCCAGACCACGGTGTCCGCGAACCGCAGGCAGCAGCACCTTCTGCAGGCGGCCGTGCCATGGGAGCGCCGCTACCGCAACCGGACGTTATGGGCGGACGCGGCCTGCGCCCTACTCGGTGGCACGCTCGCCCTGTGGATCCGCTTCCCCGGCGCGGGTTACCCGCTGAGCCCCTACATCGCTCTGACCGTCGCGCTGCCGTTGCTGTGGCTTGCGTCGGTGGCGCTGGCGGGCGGGTATAGCCCCCGCTTCACCGGCTCTGGCTCAGAGGAATTTCGCCGGGTACTCAATGCGGGTGTGCGCCTCACCGCGGGAGTCGCGATATTGTCATACGCCGCCAAGCTCAACATAGCGCGGGGCTACGTGATCATGGCGCTGCCTTGCGCGACCGCAGCCGACCTGGCCGCCCGGCACTCCCTGCGCCAAGGGCTGCACCGGCTGCGCGGCATGGGGAACTGCATGCAGCGGGTGGTGGCGGTCGGGCACGCGTCGGCCGTCGCCGCCCTTGTCACCGAGCTCCGCAGAGAGCCCCATCACGGCCTCTCCGTCGTAGCCGCATGCCTGGTGGACGCCGACTCAGCAGACGAGATCGCGGAGGTCCCAGTATGCGGCGACCTGAGCTGCGTGCCTTCGGCCGTCCATAGCGCCGGGGCGAACGCCGTGGCGGTGCTGTCCTGCCCGGAGATGGACGGCGCCCGGCTCCGGGACCTGGCCTGGGAGCTTGAGAAGACCGGCACGGAGCTGTACGTGGCCCCGGCGTTGATGGACGTGGCAGGCCCTCGGACCACGATACGGCCTGTCGCCGGCCTGCCGCTGCTGCAAGTGGACCATCCCGAGCTGGCCGGGGCCAAGCAGGTCGTCAAGGGCATCTTCGACCGGGCAACGGCCGCCGCATTGCTGGTTCTGCTGGCCCCGCTCATGGTCGGCATCGCGCTCGTCATCCGTATGGACGACGGCGGGCCAGCGCTGTTCCGGCAGACGAGGATCGGCAGGAACGGCCGCCCCTTCACCGTCCTGAAATTCAGGACGATGGTGCCCGACGCCGAGGCGCGCCAAGCGGAGATGGCGGCACTCAACGATGCCGACGGCGTCCTGTTCAAGATCCGCGCAGACCCGCGGATCACCAGAACAGGTTCCTGGTTGCGGCGCTGGTCCCTGGACGAGCTGCCGCAGCTAATCAACGTCGTCAGCGGCGACATGTCGCTGGTCGGACCCAGGCCCGCCTTACCCGCTGAGACCGCCAGGTATGCCAGCCACGTCCGGCGCAGGCTGGTCGTCAGGCCCGGGATCACCGGCCTCTGGCAGGTCAACGGTCGCTCCAACCTGTCGTGGGAGGAAGCCGTCCGGCTCGACCTGCGATACGTCGAGAACTGGTCGCTCGCCCTCGACCTGCAGATCCTCTGGAAGACACGCACCGCGGTCATGCACAAGACCGGTGCGTACTAACTCCCACGCACGGGATTGGGGGGCGATTCGGTCCGTATACCTCGCCTGGCGGATCAGCTACGCAACCGAGCGCAGGCAGCGGGCCGACGGCGTACCGGACATTCGCGTGGCGCATTTCAGAGACCTGCTGCGAGCCGGGGCTGTACGACGGCTTCGACCTGGCAGCGATAACCGTCGGCACAGGGGCGGCTTTCAATGGCGGTTCCGTGTTCTCTGGGGGGTGGATCGTGGCCAGGACATACTGCTGCGGCTCGGTTCACCCAGCCCGGCGGCCGATGTCCCGCGCAGCCGCCTCGTCCGGCAGCACACCTAGCGTGGCCTCCACAATCGTGTTACCAGTGAGCTCCATCGTGCCGGCCGGGATGCGCTCGGCTGTTAAGTTGCGACCGCCTGCCGGGTCGGACGATGCACCCGAAGCATTTGCTCAGAGATGTCGCGGTCCGTCGCCCGGAATCCCACCGCAGCCATATTATTGCGCGGTCCATTTCGCCGGTTCCAGCAGCCGTAACCAGTCACGGGTGCCTGGTTACCTGATCATGCTGGGTGCGGTGGCATCCATGTGTTAACCAGTTCAGGGAGTCGCGGATGGCGGCCAGTGGCTCGCGGCTGTGGCTGCGGGCGATGGTCAGGTAGGAGCGGTGCGGCAGTGGCGCTGCAGGGTGAAAGGGTGCGCCAGCCGCTGATTTCACAGTGAGCTTGTAGCCGCGGACGGCGTTCTCAGATCCGTTGTTCGTGGCTGGGACGTCGAAGCGGGTGGCGAATAGCCGAACCTGGCCGACTTTGCGTTTCAGCCGCCCGGGCCAGGATCAGTCCGAGGTGCTTTCCCTTGTGCCAGGGCCGGGACAGGTTGACGAGAGCCCGAAGGCGACGGACTGGTCGTAGCTGTGGCGCAGCCTGACCGTCCAGTTCAGCCTTGCGGGCGGCCCTGAGTACGGCCGAGGCCGCGCGCGGGGCGTCGTCGGCCTGCCGGGTCCAGATCAGGGATTGCGGGCCGATCGTGTAGCCGTTGTCGAGATACCCGGCCGGGCAGTCATCCGGACCATCGGGGCGAGTCTGGCCCCCGTCACGTCGCCAGCGTTATCGCCGCCCGCTAAGCTCAGAGAGGATCTTGCGGTACTGGCGCGCGAGCTCGGTCCGGTCGAAGAAGTGCTCGACGTGGGACCGTCCCTGCTCTCCCATAGCCCGGCGACGCCCCGGGTTCGCGGCGAGTTTGGCGACGGCGTCGGCGAGTTCCGCAGTGTCTTCCATGGGCACGACGACCGCGCCTGCTTCGCGCAGGATCTGCGCCGCGTCGCCGGCCACCGCGCCGACGACAGCCTTTCCTGCGGCGAGGTACTCGAACATCTTCGACGGGATGGACTTGGAGTGCAGCGGCACGTTGCGCAGCGCTACCAGGCAAACGTCGGCAGCGGCGAGGAGAGCGGGCATCTCCTGATGCGGCACGCCCGGAAGAAGAGTGACGTTGCGTAAACCTAGTTCCTCGACCTTGCGCTGCAGCAGGTGCTTCTCCGCTCCTTCGCCGACGAAAGCGAAGTGAACGGGCTCGTCGGCAAGGCGCGCCACAGCATCGGCCAGGACGGGCAGGGCTTGCGAAATGCCGTGCGTGCCGGCGTACAGCACAAGGCAATCGTCGTCCCGAGCGCCGAGGCGGGCGCGCACCTCCGGATCCGCGCTCGCCGCGCGGTCGAAAAGGTCGAGGTTGGCGCCGTTCGGGATCGTGTGAATCTTGTCCGCCGGCACCCCCCGGTCCGTCAGGTTAGTGCGGAACCCGTCGCTGACGACCACGATCGCGTCTGCGGCCGAGTAAGCCGCAAGTTCGAGCCGCTCAAGCAACCTGAGCACCTTGCGGTTGGTCAGAACGCCGAGCTGTACGAAGACCGCCGGCCACAGGTCACGGACCTCGACGACGAATCTGGCCCGCTTCACCCGTGCGAGCAGCCACGCCGCGCCGATGGAGAAGAAGGTCGGCGAGGAGACCACCACCACGTCAGCGGGTCCGCATGCACGCCAGCCCAGCAGGACGCTGCTGATCATGAAGCTCAGGTGTTCCAGGGTCCTGCGGGCGACACCTGTGTTCGGCACGGCGTAGACCCAGGTCCGCACCACCCGGCAACCGTCCCAGCGTTCCAGCCGCCGGATCGCGCACCGGAGCCTGCCCCGGTACGGCGGCGGCACCACACCGGTCGGGTAGTGCGGCATTCCGGTGAGTACCGTGACCGTGTCTCCGTCGGCGGCCCACGTTCGGGCTAACGTCGACAGGCGTACCTGCGGCGCACCGACTTCGGGCGGAAAGTGGTGGCTGACGAGGAGGATACGCATCTCAGTTGCCCTTTTCTGCGGCGATGGTGGACGCCGTTGCCGCTCTGATGATCGTCAGGTCTCCGGACGTGCAGCTAGTTGCAGGTCAATCCCAGCGACGGCGACCACGCCCGTTGTCGATCGCAGCACTCGGACATGCTTTGATCCCCAGTAGCCGACTCAACGATGCCGACCCGGGTCTTACCCGATTCCCTGATCACAGCGAATCGCTCCCGTCTTATCCCGGTCTGCAGTAGAGATAGGTGAGTTGATGGGAAGACTCGGCCACCCGGCGGCCGTCATCGTCGCGCAGCTCGACGTCGAAACCGTTATCTCGGAGCCGGTCGATAAGAGTCGGCGCGTCGCCAAAATCGCAATGGATCTCCATGGCGATCTGGTCGACCCTGTGAAGCCAGCTGAGATCATCGTCCGCAGCAAGTACCGCGAACTCGCCACCTTCAATATCGATCTTGAGCAGCCCTATCCGATCAATCCGGTGTTTCACCATGAGCTGAGGTATTGACACATCGGCGGGCCGAGTCGGTGCGCCATGCGAGGTTGTTGACCACCGCTGGTCGTCGGCTACTACGCCCACTTTTGCCCCTGACGCTCTGACCCCGCTGGCCAGGGCGATCTCGACGTGTACACGCTCTGCCACGCCGTTGTGCCTGGCGAGTTCCTGGATGAGCGGGGCGAATCCTTGCTGAGCCTCAACGGCGATGACTTGCGCGCCCGTCACCGCAGCCCATATAGAGAATAAGCCGCGGTTGGCGCCGAGATCGACGACCCATCCCCTCGTCGGCATGGCAAGCCCGGCGCGGAGGTAGACGTTCCTGCAATACATCTCGCGGGCACCGAAACTGTATGCAGCCGGCAACGACACGACCGCTCCGCTTGGCGTGGTGAAGGAAGCGCCAGAACGGGCCCACGCCCGGTCTGCAGGGATTAGCGAACGCTCCCTTGCACATTCCGGCAGGTGCGTCACAAGCGAGGTGAGCCATCGTGTCGCCGCGACTGGCGACGCGCTGGTACAGACGGTGCGGACGTCGTCCATGGCGCGGCGGGTTATGCGTGAATCCATGGCACCTCCTTTGGTGTTGCCGGCCTGATATCCGGCTGCAGCGCGGCCACGCTGGCCTCGTACCAGGCGTGGAAGAAGCAGAACCGGAGCCCGGCGCGCCCGTCGAGAACACCAAGGCGCGCCACGTACATGTAGCAGAACAGCGCTAAGGGCTTAGCCGGAACAGACGGGAAGACCACGTTCTTGAGCACCCGGCGAGCCAGGGGCCTAGTGTCCGTGCGCGATCGCAATGACAGCAGGCGTTGAGAGAGAGGGGCGAGCTGGCCCCGGCGTTGCGCCTCCAGTTCGGCGTAGCGGACGTGCTTTCGCAGCCATGCGGCCACGCCCTTGCGGTCCTCATCGACGAGATCGTTTCTGAGCCGTTCGACAACTCCGTCGATACGGAACGTCTCGCCCACGATGCTGCCGTCGACGTTAGCGAATCGCTTGTCGATCAGACGTACTAGCCACGAGCCGCTGTACCAGCCACAGTGGCGAATCCAGGTCCCCTGGAACACGAGGCGGCGGCGGTGGGCGAATGCCGCGCACGATGGGGACCGGAGCACTGTGGTGATCTCGCGGGCGAGTTGCGGGGAAACCCACTCGTCGGCATCGGCGAAATAGACCCAGTCGTGCCTGATGAGGGGATGCCGGAGCGCGAACTCGCGCTGGGCGGAAAAGCCCAGCCAGGGCTGTTCCACCACCTCGGCCCCACACTCGCGTGCGATCTTGGCGGTCCCGTCTGTCGACCCGCAATCGACCACGACCACCTGGTCGGCCCAGGCGACGGAGCCGAGGCACCTGGCGATGTTTGGTTCTTCATCGAGGGTTAGTATGACAACGCTGACAGGGACGCTCCCTGGCGTGGGATTGTCTCCCATGGCGTACGGTCGCAGGTTGAGTTTCGTCATTTGTGTGCTTACCCCAAGATCCAGTTGAAATAGGCATCAGGGTCGAAGGGGGCCGGATCAGGGGCCACGTTTCTCGTCAGCGCGAGCGCCAGCGCACCGCGTAGCGACTCCTGGTCACCGGGAGCAAACCCGCACAGGGCCGGGCCGGCAATCTCCCGGTTCTGCTCGGTATCGCGGGCGATGACCGGGCGGCCGTAAACCCGCGCCTCCGCGAGCGGGTAGCCGAACGACTCGATTCCGGGCGGAAAGTAGATAACCTGGCTGCGCGCCCACAGCTGGCGCAGGTCACGGTGCTCGAGCCGGCCGACGAGCTTGATCTTCGGATGCTGCCGCAGCTGTGCGGGCATTTCCGCGGCCTCAGCGGTGACGCAGAGCCGTACGGACTCCTCAGCGGCCTGATCGAGGGCTGTGAGCAGCTCCGCCAGCCGGTCTGGCATGTCCTTATACGGGGAGAACAACACCGGACACAAGATGATTGGCTCGCGGGGGAGGGACGGGATCGCGTCGGCGGAGACCGGGTGAGGACGGATGACGACGCGGCCAGCCGTTCGCGGCAGGATACGGGTGACCCGCATGGCCATACCCGTGGATGGCACTACGAGCACGTCGGCCCGCTGCGCAGCGACGTGCACCACCGGGGCCCTGCGTCGGGTGGCGGACCGGATGTCATGACTGAGGCCGGCTTCTTCGTCGCAGGTCAGGAAGTCGAGCGGGTTACGGAGCAGCGCCCAGCGCTCGCCCCCTGGAGAAGTGAAGCTCACGTTGTTGAGCGCTACCCGTCGGCCCTGCCTTGGCGCGGTGAACTCCCGCCTCAGCAGCCATACGGGACTGACCCGGCGTTCCGCGCCTATAACCCTTACATCATGGCGTCCGGTGCGGGCCAGGTAGCGGCGCAGTTCCACCTTGAAGCGCGCCGCGCCCCCGACCATGCTACCGGCTGCATCAACGACTACTGCGGCTGGCAACTTGTCATCCCTCATCTCTTGCGGGATCGGACAACGGGAGGGGGGAACGACGGGTACCCATGCTGGTCGGCCCCTGCAGCGGGTATCCGAGGCAGGCCGTCGGCCTGGCGAACGTGATCAGGCGTAGCGGTGAGTGCCGTGCTGCACTGGTGGCCCGGTCGGCGGCGATGCCGGCAGTGGCGGTCAGCAGTCCTGCCCGTTTCGCGCCGACTAGCCACCAGCGGGCGCGGTGACGGTTCCGCGAGACGCGCAGGTAGGTGAGGTAGCCGTCGAGCCGGGGCCAGGACCGGGCCATAGTGGTCACCGGCCACCGGGCTGCCGGGACGAACAGCCGTTCCAGCCAGCGCACCGGATGCGACGGGTCCGGTACCGTGCACAGCACCGTGCCGCCAGGCCGCAGCACCCGGCAGCACTCGCGCAGCACTGCGCCAGGGTCGGCCACGTACTCCAGCAGGCTTGAGGCGACCACGGCGTCAAAGCCCTCGGCCCGCAGCGGCAGCGTCCGCCAGCCAGGATCGAGCCGGATCCAGCGCACCGAGCCCGCCCCAGGCGTCGGACCAGCTGGGCTGGCGGCCCTGGCCTGCCGGAGCATCTGCGGCGATATGTCACAGCCCACCACCCGCATCCCGGCCACGGCAAGTGCTGCCGCGAGCTCGCCGGTACCGCAGCCGAGGTCGAGCACCAGCCCACCGGGGGGAACCTGCCCGGCGACGGCATCGGCAAGCTGCGCCAGCCGACCGGTGAGGCGGCCGCCCGATGCGTATTTGGCCGACCAGGTGGCGGCCTTGGCGTCGAAGAGGTCGCGTACCTGCAGCGCGGTGTCGGCGGTCCGGTCGGTCATCACGCCACCGTCCCGGCCACGGCCTCGATGGTGGCGTGCATCGTGGCGAGCATGGTTCTGGTGGGCAGGGGGGTGCCGCCCGTGATCGCTCGCCGGAACGCATAGGCGCAGGCGCGGTGGCCCTTGTCCTGGCGGCCGCCCCAGAGGGTCTTGCCATCCAGCTTCGCGGAACGGAAGTCGTCGATGACCAGCCGCCGGGATCCGGACGTGACCTCGATCCACTCCTTGCCTGCCGAGGGCAGGGCGCTGCCGTAGCAGATCGTGGCCAGGGAGCCGTCGGCGAAGCGCAGGGACACGACCGCATCGTTACCGGGCACCACGCGGTCGTCGCCTCCGCCGCGACCGTGGCCTTCGCCGGCCAGCACCGAGACGGTTTCCTCGATGTCGGTGCCGATCAGCGCCTGGGCGGTGTCGACGAAGTGGCACACCTCGCCGAGCACCCGCCCGCCCTGCCGCCGGTCGGTGTACCAGTGGCCATCGGGGACCGGTCCGGCCGCGACCCGGTACACGAGGAACTTGGGCCCGGCCATCTCAGCGAGCCAGTTTCGTGCGACCAGTATGGCGGGGGACCAGCGGCGGTTGAACCCGATCATGAGCTGTCGCCCGGATGCTTCCCAGGCGGCCTCGATCTCGCCGAGCTCATCCATCGTCAGCGCGAGCGGCTTCTCGCACCACACGTGCCGCCCATCCTTCAGCGCCAGCTTGGTGAGCTCTGCATGAGAGTCGTGCGGGGTGGCGATCACCACGACGCCGACGTCTGGGTCATCGATGACCGGGAACGCCCCGGAGACCGCCTTCTCGAAGCGGTATTTCTCGGCGGCTCGGCGGGCCGTGATCCCGCTCGCCGAGGTCACGGCGACGAGGTGCTTGAAGCCCGCGCGACGGAACGCGGGCAGCAGCGTGCCTGTCGAGAACGCCCCGGCGCCGATCCAGCCCACCCCCAGCGGCGAGCCGGAGGATGACGATCCAGCAGACGACGCCGCGGACCTCGAGTCGGCGGGCGCCAAGCCCTCGGACGATACGCGTGGCCGGATCACGACCGGAGCGTCCTCGGCGGGCTCCTTCGGGTAGGTCAGCTGGACCGCCAGGTACGGCTCGGGACGCTTCTCGATCAGCTCGTAGGCCGCTGGCGCGTCGCCGATATCGAAGCGGTGGGTTACCAGGTCGGACACCCGGAGGCGGCCCGCGGCCATCAAGTCCAGCACCGCCTCGAAGTTCCGGCCCTCGGTCCAGCGCACCTGGCCGGCGGGGTAGTCGACCCCCCAGGCCTCGTACGACGGGTCGTAGCGACCGGGCCCGTAGGAGCGGGCGAACCGCAGGGAGAGTTCCCGCTCGTAGAACGGGGCGCGGTCCAGGCTGAGACCGACATCCCCGACGATGACGACCGCGGCGCGGTCTCGGCACAGCGCCGGAGCCCGGGTCACCGGAGCGGATGACGGACTGGCCGCGCACACCAGCACCGCGTCCGCGCCCCGCCCGCGCGACCAGGCCAGGACACGGTTGGTGGTCGGGTCGCCGAGTTCGTCCAGGGCCAGGATCCCGGACTGCGCCGCGACGATGCGCGCGTGACCCGACGGGTCGACGCCGGCCACGTCGCAGCCAGCCGCCATGGCCAGTCGGCTGGCCAGCTGCCCGACCAGGCCCAGCCCGATCACGACCACCTTGGCCCCCGCGCTCACCTCGGCCTGGCGCAGCCCGTGCAGCGCGATCGACGCCATGGTTGTGAAGGCGGCGTCCTGCGCCGGCACCCCGTGCGGCACCGCGGCGCAGAGCAGGCCTGGCACGGCCTGGAACTCGGCATGGCTGGCCTTGCCCGCCCCGCCGGTCGCCACCAGCTGGCCGGCCCGCAGGCTGGGAACTGCGGAGCCGACTTCGACCACCAGCCCCGCAGCGGAGTAGCCGAGCGGCAGGTCCTCGGCCAGGCGGCCGCGGACGGTCTGCGCTGTGGCGACGATGCCCTCGGCCCGGGCCTTGCGCACCACCTGGCGGACCAGGTCCGGCCGGGCCCGCGCCTTGGCCAGCAAGCTGGACTGGGCCAGCGCGGTGACCGCGCGCTCGGTCCCTGGCGAGATCACCGACGCGATCGTGCGCACCAGGACTTCGGCCGAGGTCAGGGACGGGCGCGGCACGTCGAGCACGACCACCGGATCGCCGTTCAGGGGCTGGACGACGCTCTTCACATAACCCTCCGGGTCTCGCCGGGTGCGCGACGCCAGCGGGTGCTGATCCGCACCGGCAGGGCCGAGTCGATCCGGCAGGTCAGCACGGGCGCGACGGTCGTGCCCTGGAAGCCGGTCGCCACCATCCCCGGCTCGACGTCGATCCGTAGCGGTCCGGATGCGCTGATCTCGACCGGGAAGTCGCCCGCCGCCGTGCTGACCACCGCACCGTCGTCCCGCGGCTGCACGGCCGACCCGGGTGCCAGGTGCCAGCGGATGGCGACCGCGTGCCGCCTGCCGCCGGTCACCTCGTCGTCCACCTGCAGCCCGGCGCCGGTCAGCGACCAGCGGCGGCGGTGCACCGGCCGGCCGGGCAGCCGCCGGTACCCGTCGTGCGCGGCCTCGGCCGTCACGACGCCCGTCTCGCTTGTGGCCGCCGCGGCCCGCACCCGGGCCCGCCGCCCGGCACGGAACGCCCCCCACACCTCGGTCGAGTCAGTTCCGTCGAGTTCCGTGGTGTTGTGCGCGGCGGTGGATCGCTCGTAGCTGCGCACCGGGCCCGCGGCATACGTCGAGGTGCCGGTGTCGACGAGCAGCGGCGCCCCGTCGACGTGCAGCAGGCAGCCCAGCGTGTCGGCGTGCGCATGCGCGGGAAGCTCGTCTGGGCACGGCGCGCCCACGTCGGCGATCAGGTGCCAGCCGTCGGCGGCGGCCCGGACCAGCCCGGTATCGGGCAACGTCACCAGCGGCGCGCCCGGCGCAGGATCCGGTCGCAGCGCAGCGAGCAGCGCGCCGGGGACCGGGTACCCGTCGTTTAGCAACGGCACCGTCCCGTCCGGTGACAGCACGTCGCCGAGCCAGCGGCGCATCCGGGCGATCGCGAGGGTGAGTTCCGGGCCGGGCGCCCGCCCGGCCGCGATGACCAGGTCCGACACGTCGATGAGATCGGCGAGCACCTGGCAGTGATAGGCCGGCGCGCGCTCATAGTGGCCGCCGTCGGGCAGGATCTGGACGGCCAACTGGGCGCCGAGCCGGTTTAGCGAACGGTCGAGCAGCCGCTCGTCGTGGAGGAAGACCCCGAGCCCGGCCAGCGCCTTGAGGTCCTTGATCAAGTGATTGCCGCCCACGTCGGTCTCGAGATGCCGGCGAAGGAACCCGGCGTGCGCGGCCACCTCGCGCAGGAACTCCGGCTCCAGGTCGCTGCCTGCCACCAGGTCCCGGTACAGCCCGCACCACGACCAGGCCCGCAGCGCAGCAGGGTAAGGGAACCACGCGTCGCCGCGGCCGAAACCGCAGGACCCCTGCCAGGACCGCCACAGCCGGGCGAAGATGGACCTGGCGGCGCCGCGGTCGGCCTCGGCGGCCAGGCCCCAGGCCCAGTCCCAGTAGTGCAGGTGATACCGCCACAGCAGCGGCGCGTCGGCGTGCTGCCACCGGGTCGGCTGGCTGAGGTCCCTGGTTATCCCGAGCAGCCTGATCCCGCCCGATGCCAGCTCGGCGAGGCTCGGCCAGCGCTGCGGCGCGATCGCATCCAGCGGAGTGAAGCTCGTCGGCCAGCCGCCGGACGCGACCGGGCTCGCGCTGGTCAGCAGCCGCTGAGCCAACTGCGGCCAGCGGCGCAGCGCGGCCCGCTGGGTGCGCAGCCGGGCGCGGTGAGCCACCTGGGACGGCTGCAGGTGCACGGCGGTGCGGCCGAGCAGCGCAAGTTCCTCGCCGGTCACGCGGTCACCCTCATCGCGCGGCCGGGCGCGGCCGGCCCCCCGCCGATCACGCCGCCAGTCCCATCGCGCTCGCCTCGGCGCAAATACCGTCGGCGAACGAGCGAGGAGCGTAGCCGAGGTCGCGCACCACGTCGTGGATGC
>Ga0335077_10003603_pt1 | contig 18784 bp, 22 predicted proteins | sample Lox_Sample_31_FD_207151 | JGI IMG/M metagenome (GOLD analysis project Ga0335077, IMG submission 207151) | Soil microbial communities from Loxahatchee National Wildlife Refuge, Florida, United States - Lox_Sample_3.1 | ecosystem: Environmental > Terrestrial > Soil > Wetlands | place: USA... | reverse complement strand
CAGGAAGATCCACTGCTGGCGACGTGGCGCTACGGACTCGGACGAGCCGCGGCGTTCACGTCGGATGCCAAGCCCAAGTGGGGAGTGCTGTGGGTGCGCTGGAGCGGCTTCAACAAGTTCTGGTCCCAGGTCGTTCGCTGGACCCTCCGGACCGGCACGCGCAGCGATACGGTCGCGACGGTCGCACGAACCGACGAGACCGGCGAGGTGCTCGTCGATGCGATCGATCCCAAGGGCGAGTTCATCAATTTCCTCGATTCCCAGGTTGGTGTCGTCGCCCCGGACAAGACGCGGACCGTGATCGACCTGGAACAGATCGGCCCAGGCCGCTACCGCGGGCGGTTCCCAGCCTCCCAGGAGGGCGTGTACCTCGTGGGGATGGCGCAGCGTCGCGGAGAGCAGATGGTTGGCTCTCAGCTCGCCGGTCTGGTGGTACCGTATGGACAGGAGTTCAGGGACCTCGGGGTAGATGAGTCGACGCTTCGGGAACTCTCCGAGCTGACCGGTGGCGGTGCGCTGGTCGATCCGAAGGACACATTCCTTCAGAATCGCCGGCGGTCCAGGCTGACGTTCGATTTGTGGCCGTGGCTGGTGGGTGCCGTGGCGGTGATGCTGATCCCCGAGATCGCCTTGAGACGGATTGGTCCCGGAATCTTCGCTTGGATGTCGTCGCGCCTCAGGGCGCGGACAAGGAGGACCGGCGGATGAGAGCTCGAACCCGTGCCGCGACATTCGGTGAAGCGTCTGGCCAGGACTCGCCGCGGCGGTCGACTCGCGCCTGGACCCTCGACGTCGTCATGCCGCGGATACGACGAGCGTTTTGGCTGATGGTGCTCGTCGTCCTGGGCGTGGGTGCGATCGCTGCGTCGGTCGCGGGCGGCACGCCCAAGCCTCGCACCCTGCTGCTCCTGCCGTTCGCCACGGTCGACCTGGCGCGTGACGAGCAGTGGCTCGGTGAAGCCATGGCGCAGTCGCTGAGTCTCGGACTCGCGCAGGTGCCCGGGCTCGTCGAGATCGATCGCGCGCGCCTCAAGCAGGTCACCCAGCCCGAAGCCTGGGATGAAGCCGCGGCGACCGCCGCGGCTCGGGGCCTGCATGCGGAGATCGCGATTTATGGTGAGGTCCGCCGATCCGGCGCCGAGCTGACCATCCAGCCCCGCTACCTCGAGGTCAAGGCGGATCGGACAGAAAAGGTCGCGCTGGATGTGGTCGCGGTTCCCGAGGGCACACTGATGGAACGGCTCCGGGGCCTGTCGCTGTCCTACACCCGTGCTCTCAAGGTGCCGCTCAGCGACAGCGAGGCGGCGCGCGTCCAGAAGTGGGCGAGCCCGACGACGTCGACACGCGCGTTCGAAGCCTACGTCCGCGGTCGTCTTGCCGCGTATCGGGACACGCAGGAAGGCAACGAGGCCGCGATCGAGCTTCTCGGCAAGGCGACCGAGGTCGACCCTCAGTTCGTGGTGGGCCAGTACGCGCTCGGGGTGGTCCATCAGAAGCTGGGGAATCGCTGGAAGGCAGCGGCTCAGTTCCGCGCCTCCACCCAGCTCGATCCGACCTATCCGGAACCGTACAAGGCGTTGGGTGACCTCTTCCTCACGGCGCCGCGGCGTCTCTTCGATCAGGCTGTCGAAGCCTATGGGAAGGCGCTCGAGATCCGACCGTTCTACGCTGACGCGTATGTTGGCCTCGGCGATGCCAAGGCCGCGCAAAGCGATGTGGATGGCGCGGTGGTCGCCTATCAGAAGGCCTTGTCCTTCAACCCGGTGAACGCCAAGGTCTATGTGAGCCTCGGGAAGCTTTACTATACGGAGAAGCAGCTCTACTACGAGTCCGTACAAGCGTACAAGAAGGCGATCGATCTCGATCCTTCCTACCTCGACGCCCGGATGGGTCTGGCGGAGGTGTACGAGGACAAGGGGCTCTATCAGGAGGCCATCGGCGAGTACAAGAAGGTCGTCGAGGCCGATGCCAAGAACACGGGAGCCCTCTATAACCTCGCGCTCGTCTACGAGAAGGTGGATCCCAAGGAAGCGGTCACTCTGTGGGAGCGCTATATCCAGCTGGCAGGTTCGCTGCCTGCCGAGAAGGACTGGGTGGACGTGGCCCGCCTGCACTTGCGCAAGCTGAAGAACCAGCTCGACAAGTCGAACTGAGCGCCTCCGATCGGGTGATGGCTGATCTCCGCAAGGATCCCACGCGCGGACGCTGGGTCCTCGTGCGTCCGCGGACCGATGGTGTGCGGCTCGCGGATCCCTGTCCTTTCTGTCCCGGGAACGAGTCGTTGACGCCGCCAGAGATCGTCGCGTACCGGAAAGACGGCTCTCCGGCCGACAGCTCGGGGTGGTCGGTCAGGGTCATTCCGGAGACCGACCCGTACTTCCGGATCGAGCAACAACTCGTCCGCGAAGGCATCGGGCTCTACGACCGCCTGTCTCCGCGGGGAGCAACCGAGCTCATCGTGGAGTCCCCAGCGCACGAGGCCACGGCAGCCACCCTGGGTCAAGCTCAGTGGGAGCAGGTCCTGTGGATGTACGGCGAGCGGATCCGAGATCTCAAGAGAGACATCCACATTCGTGATCTGCTCGTGACCCGGCGCCATCGCGCGCCCGGCGCTCGGATCACGCATCCGTACTCGCGGCTTACCGCCGTCCCGATAATCTTCGACGAGGTCAGGAGGAAGCTTCGGGAATGTCGGGAGTACTACGAATACAAGCGGCGGTGCGTGTATTGCGACATCATCCGGCAGGAGACGGTCGCCGAGGAACGGCTGATCCGGCAAACCGAACGCTTCGTGGTTCTTTCCCCGTACGCCCCCCAATCGCCCTCCGAGGTGTGGATCTTGCCGAGGCAGCATCACTGCGCCTTTGAAGAGATCCTGACGCGGGAGGTCGTCGCGGACCTGGCCGGTCTTCTGGCCGGCTACTTCGGCACGCTGGCCGGGCCACTCGGGGATCCTTCGTTCGAGATGACCCTGTATACCGCGCCGAATCTGGCGGCAAAGGTGCTGCCGGGAGAGTGGGCGACCATCGCCGATGACTACCACTGGCACATCGAGGTAGTGCCCGAGTTTCATCCCCGCCCCAGGATCGGGGGGATCTACGTCAATGAGACTCCTCCGGAGGAGGCAGCCCGCCGCGTTCGTGAATCCTGGGTCGCCTAGGGAACGTAGTATTTCCCACGGTTTCCACCTGAGCGTCGGTTCGGTCAGCGTGCCAACCGCCTGACTCGACCCCAGGGGCCTTCTGCATGTTTTACAGAGGTTTGGCTTGACAGGCGGACGTCAAAGGTCCAATATACGACTCAGAAGGTCGGAGATCTAAATGGTCGGAGATTCCGAGGACGGAGTGAGCTAGGCTGTGCTTCGATTCACGAAGCGCGCGGATTACGGGCTGATGGCCATCCACTACATCGCGTCGCACGGCGACGACGGTGCGGTGAGCGCCAAGCGGATCGCGGAGGAGTTTTCCATCCCGCAGGAGCGCCTAGCCAAGATCCTGCAGCGCCTGGCGAAGAAGAAGCTGATCGCGAGCCACAACGGACCGAAGGGTGGATATGTGCTGACCCGTGCGGCACGGGAGATCACGGTGGGACAGGTGGTGCGAGCCCTGGAAGGTCCTATCCGGATCGTCAGTTGTATGGTCGAGCAGGACGACTGCCCGCAGTTCTCGCGTTGTAACCTCCGCCGGCCCGTTCAGAAGATTCAGGCCAGTATCAGCTCGGTGCTGGACGCCATGACGCTCGAGGAACTCAGGGCGGATCCGGCCGAGCCGATGCGCGCGGAGGATGCGCTCACCATTCGTTAGGAGACTGGAAAGACATGGGCGTAAAGCTCCCCATCTTCATGGACAGTCAATCCACGACCCCGGTGGATCCGCGGGTTCTGGAGGTCATGCTCCCGTATTTCACCGAGAAGTTCGGCCATCCGGCCAGCCGGAATCATCCCTTCGGCTGGGAGGCCGAGGCTGCGGTCGACAAGGCGAGGGGGCAGGTTGGGCAGCTGATCGGCGCCCGCGATCCCAAGGAAGTGGTGTTCACGTCGGGGGGCACGGAGTCCATCAACCTGGCCCTCAAGGGCGTGGCGGAGATGTACCGCGAGAAGGGGAATCATCTCGTCACGACGACCATCGAGCAGCGAGCGACCCTGGACGTGTGCAAGCGGCTCGAGCGTCAGGGGTTCGAGGTGACGTACCTGCCCGTCGGACACGATGGTGTGCTGGATGTGGAGGAGATCCGCAAGGCGCTGACCCCCAAGACCATCCTGATGAGCGTGATGTTCGCCAACAACGAAATCGGCACCATCCAGTCGGTGGCGGAGATCGGCAAGCTCGCCAAGGAGAAGGGTGTGCTGCTCCATGTGGATGCGACGCAGGCGGCGGGGAAGACGCCCGTCGACGTTGAGGCGATGGGGATCGACCTGCTCTCGGCCACTGCGCATCTCATCTACGGCCCCAAAGGAGTGGGTTGCCTCTACGTGCGCCGGAAGAATCCCCGGGTACGCATCGCTCCCATGCTGGACGGCGGCGGCCACGAGCGCGGCATGCGGCCCGGGACCATCGCGGTACCGCTCGCCGTCGGGTTCGGGAAGGCGGCCGAGATTTGCCGCGAGGTGATGGCTGAAGAATCCGCCCGTCTGGCCTCACTGCGTGACCGGCTCCAGGAGCTGATCCTGTCCAAGGTGGACGAGGCCTATCTGAACGGACATCCCCAGCGGCGGCTCCCACACAACCTCAACATCTCCTTCGCGTATGTCGAGGGCGAGTCGGTCTTGATGGGACTCAACAAGGAGGTGGCCCTCTCGTCCGGGTCGGCATGCACGTCGGCGACCTTGGAACCCTCCTACGTGATCTCGGCGCTGGGGGTCGATGCGGAGTTGGCGCATTCCTCCATCCGGTTCGGGTTGCATCGGTTCACCACGGCGGACGAGGTGGATTTCGTGGGCCAACGCACGGTGGAGGTGGTGCATCGGCTGCGAGAGATGTCGCCGTTGTACGAGATGGCAAAGGAAGGCGTCGATCTGAAGTCCCTGCACTGGAAAGCGGAATAACGAGCGCCGCCCAGCGGCCAGGAGGGGTGGGAGCGAACCATGGCCTACAGCGAGAAGGTGATCGATCACTACAGCAATCCCCGGAACGTGGGATCCTTCCCCAAGGATACCGCCGGTGTAGGGACCGGACTGGTGGGTGCGCCGGAGTGCGGTGACGTCATGAAGCTGCAGATCAAGGTCAACCTGGAAACCGGCGTCATCGAGGACGCCAAGTTCAAGACCTTCGGCTGCGGCAGTGCCATCGCGTCTTCGAGCCTGGCGACCGAGTGGCTGAAGGGGCGCACCGTAGAGGATGCAGGAAAGATCAAGAATACCGACATCGTCAACGAGCTGAAGCTGCCCCCGGTCAAGATCCACTGCTCTGTTCTCGCCGAGGACGCCATCAAGGCGGCCTTGCAGGACTACAAGGAGAAGTGGGCGACAACGGAAGCGCCGGCGGGCACGAGCGCGTCGTAAGCAGCGAAGCGGTCTCTGAGGGGAGGAAGGAGGCGGCCAGTCATGGCGGTCGCGTTGACCGAGAAAGCGGCGAAGCAAGTCAAGCAACTGATGCACAACCAGGGTCTGGAGAACGTGTACCTCCGCATGGGTGTGAAGGGCGGAGGGTGCTCGGGTCTTTCGTATTCGCTCGAGTTCGACAACGAGGTGGGGCCGCACGACAAGAAGTTCGACATCGACGGCATCCAGGTCGTGTGCGATGTGAAGAGCTACCTGTATCTGAACGGAACGACGCTCGACTACGTGACAGAGGGGCTGACGGGAGGATTCACCTTCAGCAACCCGAATGCGAAGTCGAGTTGCGGCTGCGGCACTTCGTTTTCCGCCTAGACGAGCGCCGGAGTGGGGCACGCCCCACACCAGGCGAAGCAACCAGGACGGGCCCGCCTGGGCTCGTCCTCGTTTTGTGAGCGCATGAACGACTATTTCGAGGTCTTCGATCTCCCGCGGAACCTCCAGGTCGACCTGGAGGCCCTCCAGCGCACGTTCTACGCGCTATCGAGACGGTATCATCCGGATTTCCACCCGACGGCGGCGGCGTCCGAGCAGATGCTGGTGCTCGAGCGGTCCGCGCTGTTGAACCGCGCCTACCGGGCATTGCGGGAGCCGTTGTCCCGGCTCGCGCACCTGATCAGCCTCGAGCAGGGCCGGGAGGAGGGGCCAGTCAAGCCCAAGGCCCCCATGGACCTTCTCGAGGAGATGCTCGAGGTGCAGGAGGCGCTCGAGGAGGCGAAAGGGTCTGGACTGGACGGCCAGGCCACCCAGCGATTGCAGGAGGAGCGGCAAGCATTGATGGACCGCCAGGCGGCCGGCGACGCTGCCATCGTCGACCGGTTCGCCGAATGGGACCGCGCGCGTGATGCTGGGCACGACACGAGGCCGCTGCTCGCGTGGTTCGAGCAGGCCCTCGCCACGCGAGCCTACCTTCGAACTGTGATCGACGATCTCAGCGACGCCCTCGGAGAGGAGCAGCCCAGTCATGTCTCGCATCGTCGGCATTGACCTCGGGACGACCAATAGCCTGATCGCCTATCTCGACGGCGGTGTCCCGAAGGTCATCCCGGATGAGGAGGGGCGCGCGTTGCTTCCGTCCGTCGTCGCTTTCACTCCGGCGGGTGTGGTCGTCGGTGAGGCGGCGAGGCGTCAGCTCGCAAGGAACCCCGCGCGGACCGTGTACTCGGTGAAGCGCCTCATGGGTAAGGGCGGGGACGACGTGAAGGACGAGCTGCGCTACCTGCCCTTCCAGGTCGTGCCGAGCGCTGAGGTCGTGAGAATCAAGGTGGGCGAGCGCGAGGTGACGCCTCCCGAGGTCTCGGCATACGTCCTGGGGGCGCTCAAGGCGCGGGCCGAGACGTTCTTCGGTGAGGTCGTGGAGAAGGCGGTGGTTACCGTCCCGGCCTACTTCAACGATGCGCAGCGCCAGGCGACCAAGGATGCCGGACGCATCGCCGGACTCGATGTCGTGCGGATCGTCAACGAGCCGACCGCGGCCTCGCTCGCCTATGGCCTCGAACGCCTGAAGGAAGGGACCATCGCGGTCTATGACCTGGGGGGTGGCACCTTCGACATCTCCATCCTTCGCGTGAAGGATGGCATCTTCGAGGTGTTGGCGACGAACGGAAACACGCATCTCGGCGGGGACGACTTCGATCGCGCCCTGGTGGCGTGGCTGGTCGAAGACGTCGAGACCGTCCACGGAGCGCGCCTCTCCGGGAATGCCGAGGCCATGCAGGAGTTGAGACTCGCTGCGGAGGCGGCCAAGTGCCGGCTCTCGTTCGAGGAGCGGACGTGGCTGACGATCCCCTTCGAGACGTTCACCTATCGGCGCGAGGTCACGCGGGCCGATGTCGAGCATCGCGTGGCGCCGCTCGTCGACTCGACGCTCGGGCCATGCCGGATGGCCCTCAGGGACGCGGGGCTAGCGCCGTCCTCGGTCGACGAGGTGGTGCTCGTCGGCGGCTCGACACGGATGCCGCTGATCCGTCGTCGCGTTCAGGAGCTGTTTGGAAAGAGACCGCACAGCCAGCTGAACCCCGACGAGGTGGTCGCCCTTGGCGCGGCTGTCCAAGCGCAGATCCTGGCCGGTGGCATCACCAACATGCTGCTCCTTGACGTGACGCCGCTGTCTCTGGGCATCGAGACGCTCGGCGGCATCGTGAGCGTGCTGATCCCGCGCAATACCACGATACCGACCATGGCCAAGGAGCATTTCACGACGTCCGTCGATGGTCAGACGACCGTGGACATGCACGTGCTGCAGGGCGAGCGTGAGCTGGCGAAGGACAACCGATCTCTGGCGCGCTTCGACCTCGCGGGCATCGACCCGATGCCCGCCGGCATGCCGAAGGTCGAGGTGACTTTCCTGATCGATGCCAACGGCATCTTGCAGGTCCAGGCCCGGGAGCTCAGGAGTGGCAAGACGACCTCCATCGAGGTGAAGCCGACCTACGGCCTGTCCGAGTCCGAGGTGGCGCAGATGGTCGAGGACTCGTACGCGTATGCCGAGGCCGACGTGAACGCGCGGCTTCTCATCGAGACGCAGACGGAGGCCGACACCGTGATGACCCACGTGGGCCGCGCGCTCAAGCAGGGCGCCGAACTCCTCAGTGCCGAGGAGCGTGCGGCCATCGACGCGGCGGTCCAGGATTTGACCGGGGTGCGGCAAGGCACCGATCGTGACCTCATCCGCGAGCGCACCGTGGCTCTGAACCGAGCGACCGAGCGGCTGGCCGAGGCGCTGATGGACAAGTCCCTCAAGGAGGCGCTGGCCTCCAAGCGGGCCGAGACGATTCTGGAGTCGAGGTGATGGCGAGTCACACCGTGACGTTTCTGCCGATGCATGTCACCATCGAAGTCGACGACGAGCTGTACCCTCTGGCCGATCACGGTCGGCCCGGATCGTTGCTGGATATCGCGCTCGCCCACGACATCCCGCTCGAGCACAATTGCGGGGGAAGCTGCGCCTGCACGACGTGCCACGTGATCGTCCGCGAGGGCGAAGACCGCCTGTCGATCATGGAGCAGGACGAGGAGGACCGCCTGGACACGGCCGAGGGGTTGACCCTTCACTCGCGCCTCGGCTGTCAGGCGGTCGTCAGGGGCGACGTGGTCGTCGAGATCCCCAAGTGAGGTCAGGAGAGGCCATGACCTGGAGGGATGCCGAGGACATCGCGCTGGCCCTGCTGGAGCAGCATCCCGAGACCGATCCGCTGACGGTGCGATTCACCGACCTGCACAAGTGGGTCGTTGAGCTTCCCGAGTTCAGCGACGACCCGAAAGGGTCCAGCGAAAGCATCCTCGAGGCCATTCAGATGAAGTGGTACGAGGAATATCGGGATCGATGAGTGATCGAGCGCGTGGGACGCTCGTCTCACCAGGTGATGACGTGGTCGTTTGCGAAGATGAGATCGAGGAGCCCCGAGTAATCGAGATCGTCGGCGGCGAGTCTTCGCACCCGAACGCTGGGGGGCAGCGCGGGCGGGGCCGCGCCATCGAGCACCACGACGGTCACCGCGGCGTCAGGCTCGCGGGCATTGCACGCGATGACGGAGGCGGCTGGGGAGGCGGAGTCGGTCTTGAGCAGATGCAGGAACGTGGCCATCAAAAGACGATGAACCGCGATGCCTTGGCGACGAGCGCCGCGATCGCCTCCGTCGAGGTCGGGATGATCTCGCTGCCCTCGGCATTCCATCCGGGGCCTATCGGAAGCGCGGAAGGCTCGACGCGAAACGGGATTCCCAGTTTCTTGAGAGACGCTCGATACTTCACGATGTCGTCGCCGTCCACGAGGTCATCCGTGTCCTCGTCCAGGAGGTGCACCGCCGGCCCCGTGAGCACGATCTCGACCGCGTTCTCGCCGGCCACGACGCCGAGCGCGATGCGCATCGCCTCGTTGGCGCGGTGCGAGGCCCGAGGATCCTCCGAGATGATGACCAGCGTCGGCTGGTGCTCGGCCATGGGCGGCTGGTTACAGTTGCGCGGGGATGCGGACGCGCTAGTTCAGCGCGAGGAAGCGCTCGGTGCCGTTGATCAGATCGGTCAGGACGACGAGGCCGCAGTTGGTGGCCTTGTCGGAGAGCGGCTGGCGGCGCTTCTGGCACCCGTAGGCACACACGAAGAGCTTGAGGCCGCGGTCGGCGAGGGTTTGCACGCGAGGATCCTCGACGGCCGAGACGGCGTCATCGATGAGGTACAGATACACGTCCGCGCCGCGGTCGAGCGCGGCCCGGCCGAGGCCAACCGCGGTTTCCAGGTTCGGATGCTCGGGCGTGGTCGACACCATCAGCCCCAGTCGTCTCTTCGTCAGGTCCATCAGGCGGTCAGCGTAACATCCGAAACGGAGGAGCGTCAATGAATCGACGAGTCTACCTCGACCACAACGCCTCCACACCGGTGCATCCGGAAGTGGTCACGGCCATGCTGCCCTATTTCGGCGAGCGGTTTGGCAATCCTTCGAGCGTGCACGGGTTCGGCCGAGAGGCTCGGGAGGGCCTCGACACGGCACGCGAGCAGATCTCGGGCTTCCTCGGGGTCGGCAAGGACGAGATCATCTTCACGTCCGGTGGCACCGAGTCCGACAACCTGGCTGTCAAGGGTGTGGCCAACGCCCGGCGGCAAGGGCACATCATCACGTCCCAGATCGAGCACCACGCCGTTCTGCGCACGTGCCAGAACCTGGAAACCCTCGGGTTCGAGGTGACCTATCTTCCCGTGGATGGCCACGGCCTGGTCGATCCCGACGACGTGCGGCGAAGCCTCCGGACCGATACCATCCTCCTCTCCATCATGCATGCGAACTCGGAGATCGGGACTGTGGAACCGGTGCGAGAGATCGGGCGCCTGGCGAAGGAGCGCGGCATCCCCTTCCACGTCGACGCCGTCCAGACGTTCGGGAAGCTGCCGATCGACGTCGACGGGTGCGGGATCGACCTGCTCTCGTTCTCGAGTCACAAGATTTACGGGCCCAAGGGCATCGCCGGGCTGTTCGTCCGGAAGGGCACGCGCATGGTCTCGATCCAGCACGGCGGCGAGCACGAGCGGCGGCGACGGGCGGGAACCGAGAACGTGCCGGGCGTCGTGGGGTTCGGCAAGGCCGTCGAGGTTCGCGCGCGGGACATGGCGGCAGAAGCGGCACGCGTGACTGCCCTTCGGAACCGGCTCTGGGAGGCCATCAGCGCGCGCGTGCCCGACGTGCGGCTCAATGGCCACCCGACCGAGCGGGTTCCCGGGACGTGCAACATGTGCTTCCGGCACGTGGAGTCCGAATCGATCGTGCTGGGAGTGGATCTCAAGGGCATCGCAGTGTCCGCCGGCTCGGCGTGCACGTCGGGCAATGTCGAGCCGTCGTACGTGCTCGTGGCGATGGGTGTGCCAGTGGATTGGGCGATGGGTTCGGTGCGCTGCTCGCTCGGACGCAGCACCACGGCCGAAGACATCGACTACGTCGTCGAGGCGACGGTGCCGCTGGTGGAGAAGCTCAGGAGTCTTTCGCCGGCCGGCGTGTGACGCCGATTCCGGCGGCTGAGGCAGGATCATGTTCGACCAGATGAGGCGCGATATCCGGGTCGTACTGGAGCGGGATCCTGCAGCGCGCTCCGCGATCGAGGTGCTGTTCTGCTATCCCGGTGTTCATGCCATCTGGCTCTATCGCCCCGCCCACTGGCTCTGGCGCCACCGCTGGTTCGTGATGGCACGCCTGCTGTCCCACCTGGGACGTTTCCTGACCGGCATCGAGATCCATCCCGCGGCCAAGCTCGGTCCCGGGTTGTTCATCGATCACGGGATGGGGGTCGTCATCGGAGAAACGGCCGAAATTGGTGAGAACGTCACGCTGCTCCACGGCGTCACCCTAGGCGGGACGAGCCTCAAGAAGGAAAAACGTCACCCGACGCTCGCCGACAACGTCGTGGTCGGCGCTGGCGCGGGCATCTTCGGCGCGTTCACCATAGGGTCCGGCAGCCGGATCGGCGCAGGTTCGGTAGTAGTGCGCGAGGTGCCGCCAAACTCGGTGGTGGTCGGAGTGCCGGGGCGCGTTACCTCTCGTCACGGGCAGCGTGTGAGCAGCGACATCGACCTGAACCAGGTGGATCTGCCGGATCCCTTGGCCCGGACGCTCGAGCAGCTGGTGGACCGCATTCATGCGCTCGAGGCGGAGATCGAGCGGCTCAAGAAGGCATCCGAGACAGCTGACGTCGGCCATCGTGAGTGAGCGCGGTCCGGCGGCACGATGATCGATCGCGATGGCGCGTGGGCGGTGCTGACGGAGTTCACCAAGTCGGATAGCCTGCGCAAGCACGCCCTGGCCGTGGAGGCGTCGATGCGAGCCTATGCCACGCGCTACGACGAGGACGAAGAACGCTGGGGCATGGCCGGTATGCTCCACGACTTCGACTACGAGATGCACCCGACGGCGCCGCGGCATCCGATGAAGGGCGCCGAGATCCTGTTGAGCCGGGGGGTACCCGATCCCGTCGTCCACGCGGTGCTCGCCCACGCCGACTACTCCGGATATCCTCGCGTTTCCCGACTCGATCGAGCGCTCTACGCCTGTGACGAGCTGTCGGGTTTCGTGACCGCGTGCGCGCTGGTCCGGCCGGGCCGGGCCATCGCGGGCCTCGAGGTCGCCTCGGTGAAGAGGAAGCTCAAGGACAAGGCCTTCGCGCGAACGGTCAACCGCGACGACGTCTACCGCGGCGCCCAGGAGTTGGGCGTCGACCTCGACGCGCACGTCGGATTCGTGATCCAGGCGCTGACGGCCGTGGCTCCCCGGCTCGGGCTCGGCTGACACCGGGCGCGTTCGCGCTCCGGCGCCACGTGTCGACGGTCGGCTCGCCGCGTACCATCATTCACGTAGATATGGACGCGTTCTACGCGTCCATCGAGCAGCGCGACCGACCGGACTTGCGCGGACGGCCCGTGATCGTTGGGGCCGATCCGCGCGGGCGCGGCGTCGTGTCTGCCGCGTCCTACGAGGCCCGCCGCTTCGGCGTCCACTCGGCCATGCCCATCGGACGCGCCGCCCGGCTCTGTCCCGGCGGCGTCTTCCTCCCGGTCGACATGGACAAGTACGTGCGAGTTTCGCGGGAGATCATGGCCATCCTCGCCGAATTCACGCCGTTGCTGGAAGCACTGTCCATCGACGAGGCGTTTTTAGACGTGACCGGGACGCGCGCGCTGTTCGGTGACGGTCTGGAGCAGGCCCGCCGCATCAAGGCACGCGTCCGCGAGGTCGTGGATCTCACGGCGTCGGTTGGAGTCGCGACGAACAAGTTCATCGCCAAGGTGGCCTCGGACCTCCGGAAACCCGACGGCCTCGTTGTCGTGGCCGCGGGAGGAGAGGCGCAGTTCCTGGCCCCCTTGCCGATCGCCCGCTTGTGGGGCGTCGGCCGCGTCGCGGCGTCCGACCTCGAGTCGATGGGGATTCGCACCATCGGTCAGCTGGCCACCATCGCGCCGGAACATCTCAAGGGGCGCTTCGGGCGTAGTGCGATCGTGCTCAATGCCCTTGCCAACGGCGTGGATGAGCGCGTGGTCGAGCCCTTCGCCCCACCCAAGTCCATGGGGGCCGAAGCGACGTTCGAGCGGGACCATCGGGACGTCGAGCGCCTGCGGCAGACACTCAGAGGGCAAGCGGAGCGAGTGGCGCGCGAGCTGCGCGCGGAAGGCCTCGCCGGACGCACGGTCACGCTCAAGCTGCGCTTCGCCGACTTCTCGACGATCACGAGGAGCCATACCGACGATCCGACGCAGGACGGACTCACGATCTACCGGGAGGCGAGGGACCTGCTGGCCCGCGTCGTCTTGCGCCAGCCGGTGAGACTCGTCGGGCTCTCCGTCTCCTCGCTTTCCCCGGTTGGAGAGGGGCAGTTGCCACTGCTCGGCCCCGACACCGTTCGCCGCGAACGCCTTGCCCGCGCGCTCGACCGTCTGGTCGAGCGGTTCGGCGACGAATCGATCGTACCCGCGAGCCTGCTCGCGCGGCGGCGCCCGAGGACGCCGCCCGGCGAGACATCGACAGGGTTGGACAGTTACGGGGGCTGATACACCGCCCTCGTCACAAGCGGCCACTGACCCGCGGGGGCCTGGCCGCGCTTGTCTGGTGCCGTCCCCTCTGGTATCGTGCACCAAGCACCCGCCCGACGTCGTGCAGTGCTACTCATCTGACCAGGAGGGCATCATGAGACCGACTCGACTCCTCTTGCTGGCATGCGCCGCCCTCGCCCTGAGCGCGGCGCCCGCGTCGGCGGAGACCACGCTCCGCGTGGTCATGCACTCGGACCTCAAGATCGTGGACCCCATCTGGACCACCGCCTACATCGCGCGGAACCACGGCTACATGATCTACGACACGCTCTTCGCGATGGACGCCAAGGGGGACATCCGCCCGCAGATGGTGGACAAGTTCGAGCTGAGTCCGGACAAGCTCACCTACACGATGACACTGCGGGACGGGTTGGTCTGGCACGACGGCAAGCCCGTGACGGCCGAGGACTGCGTGGCCTCCATCAAGCGCTGGGCGGCCAAGGATTCGCTGGGGCAGAAGATGTTCTCGTTCGTCAAGGAGCTTCAGGTCGTCAACCCGAAGACCTTCAAGATTGTGTTGAAGGAGCAAACGGGCCTCGTCCTGCCCGCGCTCGGCAAGCCCAGCTCGAATGTCCCCTTCATGATGCCGAAACGAGTGGCCGACACCGACCCCAACACGCAGATCTCGGACTTCACGGGTTCTGGACCCTTCGTGTTCCAGAAGGACGAGTGGAAGCCGGGCGACAAGGCCGTCTACGTGAAGTTCGCTCAGTACAAGCCGCGGCCCGAGCCGCCGTCCGGCCTCGCCGGAGGCAAGGTCGCCAAGGTGGATCGTGTCGAGTGGCGCGCCATCCCCGACCATCAGACGGCCATCAATGCGCTGCTGGCCAACGAGATCGACCTTGTGGAGTCGCCGCCCCACGACCTCTATCCGATCCTCAGGAAGGACCCCAACGTGCGGCTGGTGAACCTGAACCCGCTCGGCAACCAGTACGTCTTTCGCTTCAACACCCTGGCGAAGCCCTTCGACAACGCCAAGGTCCGCCAGGCGGTCTGGTATGCCTTCAACCAGAAAGACTTCCTCGAGGCCGTCATTGGCGACCCGCAGTACTACAAGGTCTGCAAGGCGATGTTCGTGTGCGGCACCCCGCTCGAGTCGACAAAAGGCATGGACGGTCTGCTCGAGTCGAACTTCGAGAAATCCAAGGCCCTGCTGAAGGAGGCGGGGTACGATGGCACGCCGATTGTCTTGATGCACTCCACGGACCTGGCGGTGCTGAACAATCTGGCGCCGGTGGCGAAGAACCTCCTGGAAAAGGGCGGGTTCAAGGTGGACATGCAGTCGATGGATTGGCAGACCCTCGTCGCCCGGCGCGCCAAGAAAGATCCGCCCGACAAGGGCGGGTGGCATGCCTTCCTGACCTCGTGGGTGGCGGCTGATATCCTGAACCCCGTCATGGCCGGGTTCTTCAACGCCGGCTGCGACAAGGCGATGTTCGGCTGGCCGTGTGACAAGGAGATCGAGAGCCTGCGCGATCACTACGCGCGAGAGACAGATCCCGCCAAGCTCAAGCCCATTGCCGAGGCCGTCCAGGTCCGCGTCACGCAGTATCCCACGCACATTCATCTGGGTCAGTGGTACGGGGCGGCCGCCGTGCGCAAGAACGTCGAGGGAATGATCGAGTCGCCGGTCACCGTTTTCTGGAACGTGGAGAAGAAGGGCCGGTAGGCCTGGTGGGAGAAGCCTCGACGGCCTCTCTCTCACGCACGTCGCGCGGCCACGCTCACGCACGAAGGCCGATGACAACGCGCCGGGTGTTTTCCGATGAGCGCTCGTCCGGCGGGATGACTCGGGCTCGACCGCGGTTCTGGGGCAGTTTCGGCAGGGCGCCGTCGCACCCCGGTCCGGATCGGCGCTGACGACGGCGTGCTCTCCCGGTACATCGTCCGACGGCTGGTCGCCACCATTCCGGTCATGGCAGTGGTGACGACGATGGTCTTTCTCCTGCTCAGGCTGACCACTGGCGATCCGGCGGCCATCATCGCCGGCGATAACGCCACCGCTCAGGATGTCGCGGCGGTCCGGGCGAAGCTGGGGCTCGACCGGCCCATTCCCCAGCAGTTCGGGATCTGGCTGGGCAACATTGCGCGCGGGGATCTGGGCGAGTCGTTCTTCTTCAAGAAGAAGGTGAGCGCGCTGATCCTGGATCGGGTCGAGCCCACGGTGTCGCTGGCCACGTGCACGGTCGTGCTGGCCGTGATGCTCGCGGTTCCGCTCGGCGTGGCCGCCGCGTACCGACGCGGCAGTTGGATCGACCGGCTCGCCATGGGGATGTCGGTGCTGGGATTCTCCGTGCCGGCCTTCGTGATCGCGTACACCTTGATCTATCTCTTCGCCGTTCAGTTCGCCTGGCTTCCGGTGCAGGGGTACCAGCGCATCAGCCAGGGCTTCGGCGGCTTCATCGAGCGCCTGATCTTGCCGAGCGCGACGCTGGCCCTGATCCAGGTCGCGCTCATCGCGCGCATCACGCGCGGCAGCGTGCTCGAGGTGCTGAACGCCGACTACGTGCGGACGGCCCGCGCCAAGGGCCTGGCTGACCGGTGGGTGCTCGTGCGTCACGTCCTGCGCAACGCCGCCGTTCCGATCGTGACCGTCATCGGCCTCGGCGTGGCGGTCCTGATCGGCGGAGTGGTGGTGACGGAATCGGTCTTCAGCATTCCGGGTCTCGGACGGCTCACGGTGGACGCCGTGCTCGCTCGCGATTACCCAACCGTGCAGGCCGTGGTCCTCCTCTTCTCGCTGGTCTACGTCCTCATCAACCTGGTTGTGGACCTGACGTACACCGTGCTGGACCCGAGGATCCGCTATTGAAGGCCGTGGCGAAGCCGGCATCGATCGATGTCTTTGCGGAGGAGGCTCAGCCGCAGTTCGGCGCCGGGCACCGGGCGACGCGGAACACGAGCGTCCTGATCGGCACGGTCACGCTGGCGATCATCGTCGTCGTCGGGGTCCTCGCGCCCTACCTCGGCGCCACCGACCCGGCCCAGATCAATCCTGCTGCTCGCAATCGGACTCCCGGGACCGAGAGCACGATCCGGAATGCCGACGGGAGCGAGACCCATCGGACGCACTGGATGGGTACGGACAGCCTGGGCCGGGACGTCTACAGTCGCGTTCTCTACGGGGCCCGCGTGTCCCTGGTCGTTGGCGTGTCCGTGGCGGTGATGAGCGCGGCGGCGGGGCTCCTGATCGGGCTGCTGGCCGGCTATCTCCGCTGGCTCGACGGATTCGTGATGCGCATCATGGACGGACTGATGGCGATTCCCGCCATCCTGCTCGCCATCGCGCTCGTGTCGCTCGCGTCCGCCGGGCTTCGGACCGTCATCGTCGCCATCGTCATCCCCGAGATCCCGCGGGTCGTGCGTCTGGTGCGGTCGGTCGTGCTGTCGATCCGCGAGGAGCCCTACGTCGAGGCGGCGGTGGCTCTGGGCTCGCCGACGCCGGCCTTGCTCGCGCGCCACGTGCTCCCGAACACCGTGGCGCCGCTCATCGTGCAGGCCACGTTCGTCTGCGCGTCCGCCATCTTGGTCGAGGCCATCCTGAGCTTCCTCGGCATCGGCATTCCGCCGCAGATTCCCACCTGGGGCAACATCATGGCGGAAGGGCGGACGCTCTTCCGCATCTTCCCGCACAACATCCTGTTCCCGGGCGTGTTCCTGGCCGTGACGGTGCTCGCGGTCAATATGCTGGGAGACGGCCTCCGGGACTCGCTGGATCCGAGGATGCGTAAGCGACTGTGAACTCGCCTACTGGGAACGCGGCGGAGTCGGCGGCCCCGCGACTATAATCGGTGAAGGCTCTACTCTCGCTCGTGGGGAGGGGGTGAGGACGTGGCCAAAGGCAAGAGCATGCGGAAGGAGAAGAAGAAGCCGAAGCAGAAGAAATAGAGAGGGTGTCGATCGTGAGTCGGACCGCGGCCATCGGGCCGCCCGAGAGGGCCTACGGACTCCACCGTGCCCCGGCGTTCGCTGGGGAGATCACGGCTGGGCTCGTGGGCCCCCACGACGTAACACGGTCCTCGAACGGGATCGAGCGCCGGCTCCGATGCGTCCTGCCGGTTACTCGTCCCTTCCCATCATCGCCAATGACAATCATCGTCGTCGCCTCTTGTCGCTGCCTGGCTCGTCGGGTATCTTCGACGGAAGCCTCCGAGTGTTCGGAGCGCACCAAGATGTCGGGGCGGCACGCCGCCCCGGCCTAGAGGAGGATTCGCTCGTATGTGGAAGCGCGTGTGTCAGGTGGACGAAGTTCCGTCGGGCGGGATGAAGGAATGCGTGGTCGACGCCGGTCCGAAGGTCCTCATCGTGAACACGGGGACGGAGCGCTTTGCCTACCAGGCCGAGTGTCCGCACGAGGCGGTGCCCCTCGCCGATGGGATTCACGACGGGTCCGTCCTGACCTGTCTCGAGCACCTCTGGCAGTTCGATGTGCGCACGGGGGCCCCGTTGGGCGATGCTGAGAAGGGTCTCACCGGCTATCGCCTCAAGGAGGAAGACGGCGCCCTGCACGTCTGGATCGACGATTGAAAGGAGCCTGCGATGCCGCCCGTTGACCCGAACAGCGTCCTGATGACCGGTGAGAACTCGTTCATTCGCCTGAGCGCCGATGGCGGCAAGACGCAGTCTGACCGCGTGAGCCACTGGCGCGTCCTCTGGTGCCCGGCGGGAGCCGGCCACGTGCTCTTCATGCAGAGCACGCTCACTGACGGCCGCGTGCGAGTCTACGGCGACAACATCGCCGTGGCGCGGTGGTTGCAGACCGCGATCGAGACGCTCCTGTTCCCGGCGTTCGCCGATACGACGCTGCCGGTCACCGCGGCCGTCTTCGAGCGTCGCGGAGGCCCTTGGTCCACCGCCACGGAGACCGTCGTCGCGGCGAACGCCCGGATCACGCTCTCCTGGTACGACTGTCTCGAGCCCTTCGTGCTGCATGCGCCGCCGGGGTTCAACGACCGGCCGATCGGCGTGTTCAGCACGTTCTTTCCTGCGCGTGGCGCCCAGCTCGAGATCGATGGCCGCGTCGCTGCCGGCAGCGTCTGGCCGGAGATGCGCGGGGATCGTCAGAGCAGCAGCGCCTGCCTGGCGTGGTCCGAGACGTGGGTGAAGCCCCGAGGCTAACTCTCCCCTGGTCGCGCCCGCCCTCAACCGGCGAGGGCGGCCGCT
>Ga0335077_10003601_pt1 | contig 18786 bp, 17 predicted proteins | sample Lox_Sample_31_FD_207151 | JGI IMG/M metagenome (GOLD analysis project Ga0335077, IMG submission 207151) | Soil microbial communities from Loxahatchee National Wildlife Refuge, Florida, United States - Lox_Sample_3.1 | ecosystem: Environmental > Terrestrial > Soil > Wetlands | place: USA... | reverse complement strand
AGCACGACGTCGGCGTCCGGCAGCCAGGGAACCAGCCGGGCCAGCCCGCTGAGCCGCCAGCCGCCGTCGTCGGTCGCGGCGCGGACGGTCGGGCAGCTGTCGGCACTGGTCAGCTCCCGGGTGGCGGTCACGACCAGGCCGCCGCTGATGTCGCGGGCCAGCTGCTCGGCGCCCGCCGCCCGGAGCACCGGGAGCACCCAGGCCAGCGTCAGCAGGACCGGACCAGCGGGCAGCGCCGCCCCCCACTGCTCCATCGGCGCGATCAGGCGCGTCAGCTCCCCGGCCGCGGGCCCGGCGGCTCCGTCAGCCAGCATGTGCAGCCAGCCGCCGGCCGCCAGCTGCCGCCAGGAGTCCCGGTCGAACGCCCCGCCGCGGTACCCGGCCAGCGCCTCGCTCAGCCCGTCGGTAACGGCCCGTTCGCCGAAGTCAGCCGTCGTGGTCACCGGCGGCTCCGCGGCAGACCGAGCGAGCGGGCGATGAGGTTGCGCTGGATCTCCGACGTTCCGCCGTAGATCGTCTCGGCCCGGCTGAGCAGCATCGTGTGGGCCCAGCCCCCGCTGGTGCCGTCGGCGAAAAACTCCGGCCCGGCACCGTCGGCGATCACGTCCAGCAACAGCTGGTGTGTGCGGCTCCACTGCAGCTTGGTGACCTGCGCGAGCACGCCAGGCGACCGCTGCGACGCGATCAGCGTCAGCGTCCGGCGGGCGGCGGCCTCGCTGGCCCGCACCGCGGCGTGGACGCGCCCCAGCTCCCGCTCGACCCGGGCCGCGCCGTCCGGTCCGAGGAGCTGGTATGCATCGGCCAGTTCCCGTGTCATCCGCAGCGCGCGCTGGCCGAGCATCGATGCCCGCTCCTGCTCCAGTGCAAACGACGCCAGCCGCCAGCCGTCGCCAGGCGCACCGATCAGGTCCTGTGAACGGACGGTGGCGGCGTCGAGGAAGACCTCGCAGAACTCGTCCGTGCCGGCCATGTTCTGCAGCGGGCGCACCTCGACGCCGGGCTGATGCATGTCGAGCATTATCAGGCTCAGGCCGGCGTGGGCGCTCGCGGCCGGATCGGTCCGCGCCAGCAGATAGCAGTAGTCGGCGTGCAGCGCGTTCGAGGTCCACACCTTCTGGCCGCTGACCCGCCAGCCGCCCTCGGCCGGGGTCGCGCGCGTGCGCAGGCCGGCCAGGTCCGAGCCGGCGTCTGGCTCGGAGAATCCCTGGCACCACAGGACGTCGTGAGCCAGCATCGCGGGGATGATCCGGCGGCGCTGATCGGCTGTGCCGTACGCCGCCAGCACCGGCGCGAGGATTCCGATCGCGTTGGAGTTCAGGACCTCGGGCGCGCCGGCGGCGGCCATCTCCTCGAAGTAGGTCACCAGGTCGTCGCCGGTCAGGCCCAGGCCGCCGGCCGCCTGGCTGAGGACGGGCGCGGCCCATCCGCCCGAAAACAGGCGCCGCCCCCACTCCCGCCGGACGAGCGCGAGTGAGTGATAGTCCGGTGCGACCGACCTGGTGTCGCGCCACTGCGACGGCAGGTTCTCCGCCAGGAACTGGCGGAGCGCGAGCCGCAGGGCCGAGCTCACGCCAGCCCGCGGAGCGCTTCGAAGTACTCCGGCTGCTCGCTGCGGAGCAGCAGACCGTCGATGCCGCTGGCCTTCCACGCACCGAGCCGGTCGGCGATCCGCTCGATCGGCCCCGCGAGGCACATCGCGTCGATCATCGCGGCCGGGATCAGCGCGGTCGCGTCCCGCTGATGGCCGGACAGGTACAGATCCTGGACCTTGTGCGCGATCTCCTCGAAGCCGTAGCGGCAGACGAGGTCGAAGTAGAAGTTGCGGCCCCTGGCGCCCATCCCGCCGATGTAGAGGGCGAAGTAGGGCCGCAGCGCGTCCCGGCATTCCTCGAGGTCGTCGCCCACGCGCACGTACGCGGTCGGCAAGACGGTGAACTCGGCCCGGGAGCGGCCCGACAAGGCGAGTCCGGTCGCGACGCTCTCCTCCAGCACGGCCGGCTGCTCCGGGTTGCAGAACGTCGGCAGCCAGCCGTCGGCGATCTCGGCCGCCAGCGCGACGTTCTTCGGCCCGATGGCGGCGAGGAAGATCGGGATGCGGCTGCGTACCGGGTGCATCGTCGTCCGCAGCGGCTTGCCGAGGCCGGTGGCATCCGGGCCCGCGTAGGGCACCTGGTAGTGCGAGCCGCTGAAGGTGACCGGGGCACCGCGCGCGAGCACCTGCCGGACGACGGCTACGTACTCCCTGGTCCGCTGGAGCGGACGGCCGTAGGCCACGCCGTGCCAGCCCTCGACGACTTGCGGGCCGGATGCGCCGAGTCCGAGCAAGAACCGGCCGCCGGACAGCGCGTCGATGGTCATCGCCGTCATCGCCGCATTCGCGGGCGTCCGCGCGGGCATCTGCATGATGCCGCTCCCGAGCGCGATGCGTTCGGTCTGGCCGGCCAGGAAAGCCAGCACGGTCACCGCGTCCGCGCCGTAGGCCTCGGCCGTCCAGACCGAGTCGAAGCCGACCCGGTCGGCGTGCTCGGCCAGTGCCACGACCTCGGGCAGGCGGTTGCCGTCATAGGCCAGCTTGAGGCCGAGATGCATCATCGCCCCATGACGTAGAGAACCTGGCCGGTGAGATAGGTCGCGTCCTTCGAGGCCAGGAACGACACCGTGCCCGCGATGTCATCAGGGATGCCGAGCCGCTTGACCGAGTTCTTGCCGAGAACGTCCTTGGTCAGATCCTCCCAGCTCTGGCCGGTCTTCTCGATGATCGAGCGGGTCATGTCGGTGTCGATGAAGCCGGGCGCGATCGCGTTGGAGGTGATGCCGAACGGGCCGAGTTCGATCGCCAGCGTCCGGGCCAGGCCCTGGAGCCCGGCCTTGGCCGCCGAGTAGTTCGACTGGCCGCGGTTGCCCAGCGCCGCCCGGGAGGAGATGAAGATCAGCGCCCCGCTGCGCTGCTGCACCATGAATCGCTGGGCCGCGCGCGCGGTGAGGTAGCCACCGCGCAGGTGGGTGGCGATGACCAGATCCCACTCGTCGGGCTGCATCCGGAAGATCAGGTTGTCGCGGGTGACCCCGGCGTTGCTGACCAGCACGTCGACCCGTTCCCAGGTCGCGCCGATCTCCTTGAACGCGGCCTCGACGTCGTCCTCCGACGTCACGTCGCAGCGGAAGGCGAGGGCCTCGTGGCCGGCCCCGCGCAGTTCCTCGGCCACCGCCTTAGCCTGATCATCCTTGAGGTCGAGGAGGGCCACGTTCAGCCCGTCGGCGGCCAGGCGCCGGGCAGTCGCGGCCCCGATGCCCTGGGCCGCGCCGGTCACCACGGCGACTCTCTTCTCGCTGGGCACAGTGATCTCCTCCTGTCGTCAGGCCTGCTCTGGCTCCGGGATCCGCGGCAGGTCCTCGCCCGCCAGCGGAAGAAAAATCGACGCCGTAGCGGTGCACGTCTGGGTGCCGCGCTGGTTCACGCCCTCGATCTCCACGTCGACCCGGCCCTGCTCAGGCTCGACCCCCACGACCGTGCCTGAGAACCACGTCGTGTCCCCCCGGTGGTTGAACCGGCGGATCCGTGACTCGAAGCGCCACAGCCAGCCCCCGTCGCCCATCCAGTTCCGGATGAGCGACGTTGCCCAGTTGCTGCGCATCGCGCCGTAGTCGTAGGCGAGCGGCTGCCCGAGGCTCTGCGCCCACTCGTCCTCCCAGTGACACCGCTGCACGGTGTCCAGCACTCCCTGCGAGTTCGGCACGAACAGCTTCGGCATCCGCTGGCGCCTCCGCCACGCCAGCCGAGTCGAGCCGACGCCGAACCCGCCCCAGCCGATGCCGACGTGATAGCTGATGACGTCGCCGGTGGTCAGCGGCCCGCGCACGATACGGCCGATCGAGTCGCCGACCGCGACGTCTTTCGCGTGCCTCGGCTCGGCGCCGCGGGCGGTCTCGGCCGCGTAGGCGGCATCGATCTCGGCGTAAGCGTCGGCGTCGTAGCTGGCCGGCTCCAGCGGTACTGAGTCGTGCTGGCCGCCGGCCCCGGACCGGTCCCGGTCGGCGTGATGGAACATCCGGTGCGTCTGCGCGAACACGGTGCCGTCGGCGCCGAGATGCGTGAACAGATGGGTGACCCACAGGGTCCGCCGGCCGTCCTCGGACCGCGGCCGCTCCTCGATGCCCTCCAGCGCTTCTCTTCGCTGAATCCGGTCACCCGGCCGGACCGGCCGGTGGAAGACCCATGCCTCCCGGATCATGTACTGGCCGATGCCGGCCAGGGGGTCGCCGCCGCTCATCGCCTCGGCCTGCTCGGGCGTCCAGTCAGCTGGCACGGGGGTCCCGGTCGCCGAGTAATAGAGCGGCGGCGCGATCACGCTTCCCCACGGGCTCGCGTTCCCGTAGTCGGGATCGCAGTGAATCGGGTCGTCCTGGCCGATCGCGTTGGCAAAGTGGCGGATGGAGTCCTCGGACGTGACGACCACATGCGGGCGGTCCCGGCGCCGCACAGGGACGCCGATCCGCCGCTGCAGCACCTCGATCGTCTCGTCGGTGATCTTGCGAGCAGGTCGTGCGTCCGAGGCCACCGCGTCCGCCTCCCATAGAATCAGATATATCAGATCGAAACAACGATAACGCTGCGCCACCCGTCCGCGTCAAGGGGCGGGCGACCCGGCTCCGAACGCGTCGCCGATGCTCGTCGCGGCGACCGGGAAATGATCAGGGTCGGCCCCGCGCTTATAGACCATGACGCTGCGGGTGTAGGTCAGGCAGACCGAGCCGTCCTGCTTGAGCCCGCGGGTGCCGACCGTGACGATGCCGGCCTGCGGCCGCGAGGCCGAGGCACGGACGTTCAGCACGACGGACTCGGCGTACAGCGTGTCGCCGACGAAGACCGGCTCGAGCAGCCTGATGTCCTGCCACCCCAGGTTCGCGACCGCGTTCTGGCTGATGTCGGCGACCGACAGGCCCAGCACCATCGCGACAGTCAGGCCGCTGTTCACCAGCTGCCGGCCGGATGCCGCCTGCGCGGCGTAGTGATCGTTGAAGTGCAGCTGGTTCGTGTTCCCGGTCAGCAGGGTGAACCAGGCGTTGTCGGTCGCGGTAATCGTCCGGCCCAGCGGATGCTGGAACACGTCCCCCACGACGAAATCCTCGAGGAAACGGCCCCGGCGAGCCTCGTGAACCGCCATGGGCGAAGGCTAAAACATCAGATGGATATGTTGCAAGGAGAAGCGTAATGCGGTTATCGTCCGACCATGAGCCGGCCGCTTCCGCTCGCCGATGTACGCATCCTCGCGGTGGAGCAGTACGGCGCCGGGCCATTCGGGTCTGTCCACCTCGCCGACCTGGGGGCCGATGTCATCAAGATCGAGGACCCGCGGACCGGCGGGGACATCGGTCGCTACGTCCCCCCCTACGCCCAGGGCGAGGACTCGCTGTTCTTCGAGACCTTTAACCGCAACAAGCGCTCGATCTCGCTCGACATCGCCACGCCGGCCGGCCGGGGTGTCTTCGAGGACCTGGTTCGCCGCGCCGATGCCGTCTACAGCAACCTCCGGGGCGACGTTCCGGCAAAACTGGGCCTTACCTATGCGGCGCTGAGCCAGCTCAACCCGCGGATCGTCTGCTGCTCGCTGTCGGCCTACGGCATGACCGGACCGCGAGCGCACCAGCCGGGTTACGACTACGTGCTGCAGGGCCTGGCGGGCTGGATGGCGCTAACTGGCGAGCCCGACGGCCCGCCCGAGAAGACCGGGCTCTCGCTCGTCGACTTCAGCGGCGGCCTCGTCGCCGCGCTGTCGCTGCTGGCCGGGCTGCACGCAGCCCGCCGCGATGGCGTCGGCCTGGACTGCGACGTCTCGCTGTTCGACACCGCGATCGGCATGCTCACCTACGTCGGGACCTGGCACCTGTCGGCCGGCCACGAGCCCGCCCGCACGAGCCGGTCGGCGCACCCCAGCCTGGTGCCGTTCCAGAACTTCCCGACCGCCGACGGATGGATCGTCGTCAGCTGTCCCAAGGAGAAGTTCTGGCTCCGGCTCGCGGCGGCGGTCGGCCGGGCCGAGCTGGCGCAGGACGAGCGCTTCGCGACCTTCGAGGCCAGGCGCGCGAACGCCACCGCACTGATCGCGGCCCTCGATGCGGCGTTCCGGGCCCGGCCGACAGATCACTGGGTGGCGGCGCTGACCGCCGTCGGCGTCCCGTGCGGGCCGGTCAACGACGTCGAGCGGGCGCTGCGGGATCCGCAGACCGCTGCCCGCGACATGATCGTCACGACGGATCACCCGGCGCTCGGCGTCGTCCGGCAGCCGGCCTCCCCGGTCCGGGCCGGACCCGGCCGCCCTGCGCACCGCCGGGCGCCCCGGCGGCACGAGGACGCGCAGGAGATCCTGCGCGATCTGCTCGGCTACGACGACGCCAGGCGGGCCGCCCTGGCCGCGGCCGGAGCGTTCGGATGAGCGCGCTGACCGAGCAGTTCGTCGACTGGGCCTGGAACCTGACCCCGGCCGACCTGCCGCCGGAGGTGTCGAGGGCGGCCCGGCGCCACCTGCTCGACGGCTGGGGCTGCGCCCTGGCCGCCGCCCGGCTGGGAACGGCGCGGCCCGCGCTGGCGGTGGCCGGCCAGGCTACGGCGCCGCCGGAGGCGGCCGTGCCGGGACTGGCCGCGCGGCTGCCGGCCGGCAGCGCGGCGTTCGCGATCGGCGCCCTCGTGCACGCGCTGGACTTCGACGACACCCACCCGGTCGCCCTCGTGCACCCGACCGCGGTCGTCCTGCCCGTGCTGTCGGCGGTCGGCCAGCTTACCGGGGCCGGTCCGGCGGAACTGGAGACGGCGGCCGTCTGCGGCTACGAGTTCGTCATCCGCCTCGGCGCCGCCGTCCCGCACGGATTCCATGCCCGCGGATTCCACGCCACGAGCGTGTGCGGCGTCTTCGCCGCGACGCTGGTGGCCGCGCGCCTGCTGGGCCTGACCCGGAGCCAGGCCGTCAGCGCCCTGGGCATCGCCGGCTCGACGGCGGCCGGCAGCATGGAATTCCTCGCCGCGGGGACCGAGACCAAGGCCCTGCATCCCGCGCTGGCCGGTCAGGCGGCGGTAACCGCGGCCCGGCTGGCGGCGGCCGGCGCGACGGGGCCGGCCAGCATCCTGGAGGGGCGATACGGCCTGTTCGCGGCCTACTTGCAGGCCGCGCCGCCGCAGGCGCTGGCCGGCGACCTCGGCGAGCGGTGGGAAGTCACCCGGATCGACCTCAAGCCCTATCCGTGCTGCCACCTCAGCCACGCGACGCTCGACGCGCTCGGCGACGCCGGCTACCGCGCGGATGACCTCGAGTCCTGCGTCATCGACCTGCCCGAAGCGTCGGTGCCGATCGTGGCCGAGCCGCGCCCGAGCAAGGTGGCGCCGCGGACGCCCTACGAGGCCAAGTTCAGCCTCCCGTGGACGGCAGCCGCGCTGCTGATCGACGGGGACGTCACGGTCGACACGTTCACCGACATCGCCCGGCCGCAGGTCGCCGCGCTGGCCGACCGCATCGCGGTCCGGCCGGTGCAGTTTGACTATCCGCCCGCCACCGCTCTCGGGAAGGTGACGCTGCGGACCAGGTCCGGGGCGATCGTGGACGCGGTCGCAACGCGCGCCGGTCACGCCGACCAGGACGCGGTCGCGGTGCAGAAGTTCGTCGCCAATGCCGGAGACGGCGAGCGGAGCCGGGCCCTGGCCCACTCCGTCCTCGAGGACGGCTGGCGCAATCCCTAGCCCGCCACCCGGGAGGAACCAGGCCATGGACTTCGAACTGGACGACGCGCACAAGGACCTGCGGGCATCGATCCGGTCGTTCGTCGACCGCGAGATCCGTCCGGTCGCCCGCGACTGGGAGCGGTCCGGCCGCTACCCGGCCGAGATCGTCGCGACCATGCGCGAGCTGGGCCTGTTCGGCATGACGGTGCCGGAGGAGTATGGCGGCCAGGCCTTCGACCTGGTCGCGTTCTCGATCGTGTTCGAGGAGATCTCGCGCGGATGGATGGGCATCGCCGGGATCATCGGCTCGCACTCGCTGGCCTGCTGGATCCTCGCCCGCCACGGCACGGACGAGCAGAAGCGCCGCTATCTGCCCGAGCTCGCCACCGGCGAGCGGCGCACCGGGATCGCGCTCACCGAGCCGGGCGCCGGCACGGACCTGCAGGGCATTCAGACCCGGGCGGTCAGGGACGGCGACCACTATGTGGTGACCGGGTCCAAGACCTGGATTACCAACGCCAGGTACGCCAACCCGCTCCCGGTGCTGGTCAAGACCGATCCCGGCGCCACCCCCGCGCACCGGGGCATGTCGCTGCTGCTGATCGAGTCGGACTCGCCGGGGTTCGTCGTCTCGCGCGACCTCGGCAAGCTCGGCTACCGCGGCCCGGAGTCGTGCGAGGTCGCGCTCAGCGACGTCCGCGTGCCCGCCGCCAATCTTGTCGGCGGCGTCGAGGGCCGCGGGCTGCAGCAGGCGCTCTCGGGCCTGGAGATCGGCCGGATCAACGTCGCGTCCCGCGCGGTCGGGGTGGCGGCCGAGGCGCTGGACCAGGCACTGGCCTACGCCAAGACGCGACAGGCCTTCGGCCATCCGATCGCGGAGTTCCAGGCGATCCAGCTCAAGCTGGCCGACATGGCAACCGAGGTCAACGCCGCCCGCCTGCTCACCTGGTGGGCGGCGTCGATCGCCGACTCAGGTGTGCGGGCCGACACCCAGACCGGCATGGCGAAGCTTTTCGCGTCGGAGGTCGCGCTCCGGGCCTCGCTGGAGAGCATGCGCATTCACGGCTCCTACGGCTACTCGACCGAGCTGGACATCGAGCGGCTGTACCGCGACGCCCCGCTCATGGCCATCGGCGAGGGCACGAACGACATCCTCAGGACGGTGATCGCCAGGGGCCTGCTCGCGTGAGATTAGCCCGCGCAGGCCAGCGCCGGGCTGGCCCGGCTGGCCGGGCTAGCCGGGCTGGCCCAGCTGGCCGGGCTGGCCCGGCTGGCCGGGCTGGCCGGCGGCCACGACCCGCAGCACGGGCAGCGTCAGCGCGTCGGTGACGTCGTCGTACTCGATCTCCACCCGTGCCCCGATCGTGGCCAGGCCGGCATCCTCGGGGCGCACCCGGGCCACGATCCGGCAGCCTTCGTCCAGGTCCGCCAGCGCCACCGTATAGGGAACGTCGGCCGCGAACGCGGGCGCGGGCGCGCGCCGGACCACGGTGTAGGAGTAGATGACGCCGTGACCGGAGGCGGGCCGCCACCCGACGTCGCCCGCGTGGCAGTGCGGGCAGATCGTGCGCGGGTAGAAGAAGAAGCGGCCGCACGCGGCGCAGTAGGGCAGGGCCATCGCGTGCTCGCGGAGCGAGTCCCAGTAGGGCGCGCTGTCGGGGTCCTCGACCGGAGCCGGGAATTCGGGTGTTGTCATGGCCGCTCCGTCGACAGGACGCAGGTGGCGCTGCTGGACAGCTGGCCGCCGGTGCCGTGCACGAGCGCGGTCCGGGCGCCAGGGACCTGGCGCTCGCCGCACTCGTTCCACAGCTGGCGGCAGGCCTCGATGATGAGGAAGATGCCGTACATGCCGGGATGGGCCGCCGCCAGCCCGCCGCCGGAGGTGTTCATGGGGAGGCTGCCGCCGGGCCGCGTGTGTCCCGCGGCCACGAACGCGCCGGCCTCGCCGCGCGGGCAGACGCCCAGGCCCTCCAGGGTCAGCAGCACGGTGATCGTGAACGAGTCGTAGACCTCAAGCAGGTCTATGTCGGCCAGCGTCAGGCCGGCCTGCGCCAGCGCGTCCGGGCCGGTCCTGGCGGCCCCGGTGGTGACCAGGTCCGGCATCTGGGAGATGTTCCAGTGGCTCTGGGCCTCGGCCCAGCCGAGGATCTCCACTGGCGGCCGGGCCAGGTCCGCGGCCCGTTCGGCCGTCGTGACCACCACTGCGCCGGCCCCGTCAGTGACGAGGCAGCAGTCCAGGACGTGCAGCGGGTCGCAGATCAGGGCGCTGTCCAGCACGTCGGCGACGGTGATCGGCTCGCGCCGGGTCGCGGCCGGGTTCAGCGCGGACCAGGCCCGCGCCGCCACCGCGACCTCGGCCAGGTGCTCGCTGGTCGCGCCGCTCTCGGCCAGGTACCGCATGGCCGCCAGCGCGTACCCGCCGATCGGCGCGGGCAGGCCGAACGGGAAGTCGTACTGGCCGCCGAACGCCGGGAGCGCCCAGGCCCTGGTCGCGCGGCCGCTGCGCTGCGTGCTTCCGTACGAGATGAGGACGACGTCGCAGCGGCCGGTCTCGATCGCGGTGACGGCGTGGCCGAGCAGCACCTCGAACGCGGCCCCGCCGACGTTCGTGCCGTCGGCGCACCGCGGGTCCAGGCCCAGGTATTCCGCGAGCGCGACGGTCTGAAACTGCCCGCTGCCGGGAACGCCCCACGTTCCCGCCGTGAACAGCCCGTCGACGTCGCCCAGCGTGAGGCCGGCCTGCGCCAGGGCGGCGACCGCGGTCACGGCCTGCACGCCCACCGGCGTGGCCGGGGTGGCCAGGACGCCCTTGCGCAGCGGCGCGTCGGCCACTCCGGCGATCACGGCCCGCCGCCCCGCTGCTGACCTACCGGCTGCTGACATCTCACTCCCGGAACACTATTATCAGATATATCCGATCCAAGGTACGATACCCCGTCATCGGGGTTAGTCGTCAACAGCGCGGTGCCCGCCCGGCCGCAGCGGAGAGGGGCCTATGCGAGTCGCGGTCGTGGGCACAGGGTTCGCGCGTCAAGTGCACCTGCCGGGCTACGCGCTCGTCGACGGCGTCGAGGTGGCAGCGGTGTGCGACAGCCGGCCCGGACGGGCCGAGCAGGTAGCGGCCGAGTTCGGCGCCGGCCGGTGGTGCGAGCGGTATGACGACGTCCTGGCGATGGCCGACGTCGATGTCGTCGACATCTGCACGCCGCCGCGCCTGCACGCGCCGATGGCGGTGGCCGCGCTGGCCGCGGGCAAGGCGGTCATCTGCGAGAAGCCCATGTCCAGCGACCTGGCGGCGGCGCAGCAGATGACGGAGCGGGCCGCCAGGGCCGGCGCGCGCACGGCGATCCACTTCCAGTCCCGGTACGCGGCCCCGTACCGCTATCTCCGCCAGCTCATTGCCGGCGGCTACCTCGGCGAGATCCGGCTGGTGCTGACGACGGCGTTCGGGGACTACGCGCTCGACCCGCGGCTGGAGCCGCACTACGCGACCTGGGCGTCCATGGCCGAGCACGGCGGCGGTTTCATGTCCAGCGCGATGGCCCACAGCCTCGACCTGACGCAGTATCTGTTCGGGCCGATCCAGCCGGCCGCCGCGATGAAGCGGCGGGCCCTGCCCCGCAAACCGCTGCTCGCGTGGGACTTCATCCACGACGACCCGCTGAGCGAGTCGTCGCCCACCGCCGGCACGGTCGAGGTGACGGGCGACGACACCGCGGTGGTCCAGGGCCGGCTAGCGGACGGCGGCGTGGTGGTCGCGGCCGGCTCGTGGGCGGTCAGGCACGGCGGCGGGACCCGGATCGAGGCCTACGGGTCCGACGGCACCCTCAAGGTGGACGGCGCCGGCACCATCGCGGGTGCTCGCGGGGCCGGTCCGCTGGAACCGCTGGCGATACCCGCTGACCTGGCTGCCGGCTCGGCCAGCCGGGCGGACGTGCCCGGCCTGTTCGCCGCCATGGCCGCCGATTTCATGGCCGCCCTCGACGGCCTGGACGCACCGCCGGGGGGCTGGCCGTTTGCCACCTTCGCCGACGGGCTGGCCGTGCAGCAGATCCTCGCCGCCGCTATGGCCACGGAAGCGTCGCCATGATCCACTGTAATCCGGAGGAATCACCGTGTCGGAGCAGCTAGCCGGTCCGCTGTCGGGCGTGCGGGTCCTCGACCTGTCGAGGATCGTGGCCGCGCCGTTCGCCACGATGGCCCTCGGGGAACTGGGCGCGGATGTACTGAAGGTCGAGCGCAGCGGAGGCGGTGACGACAGCCGCACGTGGGGACCGCCGTTCGTGCACGGCGAATCGGCGTATTACCTGGCCGTCAACCGCAACAAGCGGTCGCTCTGCCTGGACCTGTCGCTGCGCTCCGATCAGGACGTCGTCCGGCGCCTGGCCACCGAGTGGGCCGACGTCCTGGTCGAGAACTACCGGGCCGGGTCGCTCGACCGCTGGAACCTGGGCCTGGACTCGCTGCGGGCGGCGAACCCGCGCCTGGTGACCGCGACGCTGACCGGGTATCCGCCCGGTGACACCCGGCCCGGTTACGACTTCATCGCGCAGGCCGACACCGGGGTCATGTCGCTGATCGGCGCGCCGGACGGGCCCCCGCACAAGGTCGGCTACCCGGTTTCCGACATGTCCGCCGGGATGTTCCTGCTCAGCGGCGTGCTGGCCGCGCTCTACCAGCGCGAGCGGACCGGCCGCGGCCAGCACCTGAGCGTCTCGATCTGGGAGGCTCAGGTCGCAGTGCAGGTCAACGTCAACCAGAACTACCTGATGACCAGGACCCGGCCGCGCCGGCTGGGCAACGCGCACCCGCAGGTGGCGCCGTACGAGATGATCCGCGTCGCCGACGGCTTCATCTCGGTCGCGGTCGCGAACGAGCGCCAGTTCGGCAACCTCATGGGCGCGATCGGGCGGCCGGACCTCACCGCCGATCCGCGCTTCAGCACTAACGCCGGCCGTGTCGCCCATCGCGCCGACCTGATCGCGGCGATCGAGTCGGCCACCGGCGCGCTCAGCGCCGCCGAGGCGCTCGCGCTGCTGGGCCGGCACGACATCGCCTGTGCGCGGGTCAGGACCATCGACGAGGTCCTGACGTCGCCGGAGGCGCGCCAGGCCGGCACCGTCGTGTCGGTCGAGCACCCGACGATCGGTGAGATGCCGGTGGTCCGGCTCCCGTGGCGGTTCTCCGCGGCCACTTCGGCGCCGCGGACGCCCCCGCCGCTGCTCGGTGAGCACGGCGACGTTGTCGGCGAGATCCTGACCGGGCAGCGGGCGCCGGATCAGATCTCCGCGCCCTGACCCGGGCCGGGTCAGATCCCCAAGCCCTGAAGCAGCCGTTCCCGATGGTAATCCGGCGCGCCCAGGAGCAGCTCGGAGCTCTTGGCCCGCTTGAAATACAGGTGCGCCGGATGCTCCCAGGTGAAGCCGATCCCGCCGTGGATCTGGATGTTCTCGGCGGCCGCATGCACGTAGGCGTCCGAGCAGTACGCCTTCGCGACGCTGGCCAGGACCGGCAGCTCCGGGTCGTTCTCGGCGGCCGCCCAGCCGGCGTAATACGCGGCCGACTTCGCCGCCTCGATCTCGAGCAGCATGTTCGCGCACTTGTGCTTGATGGCCTGGAAGGACCCGATCGGGCGGCCGAACTGCTCGCGGATCTTGGCGTAGCCGACCGCGATCTCGAGCACGCGCTGGGCCCCGCCCACCTGCTCGGCCGCAAGGGCGATCGCCGCCAGGTCGAGCATCCTGGCCACCGGGCCGTCCGCCTGGCCCGCCGTGCCGATCAGCCGGGCCGGCGTCGCGTCGAACCTCAGGCGGGCGAGCTTACGGGTCTTGTCCATCGTGGCGGACAGGTCGGCCACCAGCCCGGCGGCGCCACGGTCGACCGCGAACACGGACGTGCCCGCCGCTGCGGCGGCGACCACCAGGACAACGTCGGCGACGTGGCCGTCGACGACGTAGAACTTCTCCCCCGTCAGCGTCCAGCCCGGCCGGTCCTGGCCCGGCCCTCCGTTGCCGGTCCCGTCCGGCACGGCCGTCATGGCGACGTCGGCCGTGTTCCACGAGCCGTCCGCCTCGGCCATGGCCACGGTGGCCAGGCGGCTGCCGTCGGCGATCCCCGGCAGCAGATCCTTGCTCGCCGCGTCGTCGTCCAGGGCGAGCAGCAGCGTCGTGGCCATGGCCACGGTCGAGAAGAACGGCGCGCACAGCAGGCTGCGGCCCATCTCCTCGAAGACCACGATCAGTTCCAGATAGCTGAATCCCGACCCGCCATACTGCTCGGGCACGATGAGGCCGAGCAGGCCGAGCTGGCCGGCCAGCTGCCGCCAGACGTCGGAGTCATAGCCCTCGGCAGTTTCCATCAGCCGGCGGACCTCGGTCTCAGGCGAGGTATCAGCCAGGAACTTGCGCACGGTCGCGCGCAGGGCTTCCTGTTCGTCATCGAAGGCGAAATTCACGCTGCTTCCTTACGCTAGGGCGCGAGCGCCTCGTCGGCCGGAGTCGGCATGCCAGGGTCATAAGGCAACCCGAGGACACGCTCGGCGATGAGGTTGCGCTGGACCTCGGCCGTCCCGGCCCCGATGGTCGAGCCCCTCGTCCGCAGGAAACCCCAGGCCCACCGGCCCCGCTGCGCGGCCAGCGGGTCCCGGCCGTCGAGCAGCGCGTTAGCGCCGAGCATGTCGACGGCGAACTCGTGCAGCCGCTGCTCGAACAGGCTGTGCATGAGCCGGGTCACCGATGACTGCGGGCCAGGGTCCTCGCCGCGCAGCACCGCAGACAGGATGCGCAGGTTGTTGAGATGCAGAAGCCGCATCGAGATTTCCAGCCGGGCCAGTTCCTGCCGGATCAGCGGGTCGGCGGACCTGCCCCGCTCGACGGTCAGGGCCGTGAGCTCGTCCAGAATCCGCCGGTAGCGCATGTCGGTGGCCGTGTTCGCGGTTGAGCGCTCGTAGCCGAGGGCAGTGCGGGCTACCCGCCAGCCTGCGTTTTCCTCGCCGACCACGTTGCCCGCCGGCACCCGGACGTCGTCGAAGAAGACCTCGGAGAAGCGGACGTCCCCGGCCATGTCCTTGAGCGGGCGGATCGTGATCCCCGGCGTGTTCATGTCGATGATCAGGTAGCTGATGCCATGCTGGCGCGCGGCCTCGGTGCCCGTTCGGACCAGCGCCGCCATCAGGTCGGAGTTCCAGCTGTTCGAAGTCCAGACTTTCTGGCCGTTGACCACGTACTCATCGCCGTCGCGGATCGCGCGCGTGCGCAGTCCGGGCAGGTCGGACCCCGCGCCGGGCTCCGAGTAGCCCAGGCACCACTCCTCATCGCCGGTGACCATCGGCGGGAGGTAGCGCTGCCGCTGCTCGTCCGAGCCGAAGCGCAGGATCGTCGGGCCGACGATGCGCAGGCCGCCCGGGCCGGGCGGAACGCTGGCGCGGGTCATCTCCTCGTGGTAGGCGACCTGCTCAGCCAGGCTGAGTTCCATGCCGCCCCAGGCCTTCGGCCAGGCCGGGCCCGCGTACCCCTGCTCGGCCAGCAGGTGGCGCCAGTCCCGTAGCCAGGTACGCCTGGCATCCGGGTCCTTCGGCGCCTTGCCCGGATGGCTGGCGGCCAGGAACGTGCGCAGCCGCTCGCGGAGGGCCTCGGCGTCGTCGTCAAGCGCGAAGTCCATCTGTGCCTCCCTCCGGCAGGGGGCCGCTGCCGGCGATCTTCTGCGCGGTGATGTCGGCGGTGCTCCGGGACCTCGCCTCGGCCAGCCGCGCGAGCCCCAGGCGGTCCGGCTTCCCGTTCGGAGTGAGCGGGATCTCGTCGACGGTCAGCCAGCGGCGCGGCACCTTATAGGGGGCCAGCAGTCCTCGTGCCCGCTCGACCACCTCCGCGAGAGCGCCGGCTTCGGACCGCCCGCGCGCGCCGGCCGGATCCCAGACCAGCGCCGCCACCGGGATCTCGCCCAGCCGCTCGTCCGGCAGCCCGACCACCATCGCGTCGCGTACCAGCCCTGACTCGCGCAGCGCGTCCTCGACCTCGCCGGGGTACACGTTGAAGCCGCCGACGATCAGCATCTCCTTGACGCGCCCGGTGATGTAAAGGATGCCGTGCTCGTCGACCCGCCCGATGTCGCCGGTGTGATACCAGCCGTCAGTGTCGAGCGGCAGCGAGCCGATCCCGGCGTCGGCCATCGGGACCTCCCGCGGCCTGCCAAGGATCTCGCCCTCTTCACCCGGCGCGGCGTCAGTCCCGTCGCCCCGCACGATCCGCCAGGTGCTCTCGGCGGTAATCCGGCCGACCGAGCCAGTTCCGCGGCGCCCGGCGATCACGTCCTCGTAGCGCTCGAGCGCGGTGACGCCGCCCTCGGTCGAACCATAGGCCTGCAGGACAGGGACACCGTACCGGCGCTCGAACGCATCTCGCGTCGCCGGTGCCAGCGGTGCGGTACCGGAGCTCACGTACTGCAGCTTGCCCAGGCCTATGTCGAGGTCGGTGAACGCGAGCGAATGCACCATGGCCGGGGTGAGCTGAAGAGTGTCGAAGTCGTACCTGGCAGCCAGCTGCTGGACCACGGCGACGTCGAATTTCCTGATCTGAATCAGCGGCCGGCCGATGTACAGCCGGAACACCAGGCGGCCGAAGCACGCGGCCTGCCCGAACGGGTTGAACCCGAGGGCCGGCGGCTTGGTGCTGGCAGCCATCCGCGGCCGGAAGGACGGCGAGCGCGAGTAGGCCGTCGCGGTCGCCCTGGCTGCCTCAGGGAACTGCCCGTGCACTTTGACGACGGGCTTCGCATCCCCGGTGGTGCCGCTGGTGAAGAAGATCGCGGCCGGCCGGTCCGGCGACGGCATCGTGCCGATCTGCGGGCCAGACCGTGCCGACTCGGCGTCAGGATCCGGTCTGCCAGGCCGGCCGCTCTCGTCGACGGTGATCACGCTCAGGCCGTCGAGCACGGCGGGCTCGCTGGAGATGACGACCTTAGGCCGCACGAGTGCGAACCGCCGGACAGCCTCCGCGGCCGGGGAGACCGAGCCGCAGCAGGCCACCACCGCCCCGAGCCGCCAGGCGGCCAGGGCCGACACGAACCACGACGTGTCGTTCCACTGATAGAGCCCGACGATGTCGTTCTCTTCCACCCCGTGCTCTCGCAGCGCCGCCGCCAGCCGCCCGGCCAGCTGGTCCAGATCGCGGAAGGTCCAGGACCGCCCGTCGCTGGTAAGCAGGAAGGGCACGTCTGCGTCGGCCGCGAGCCGACGGGCGAACATCTCGGGAATCGTCGCCGGTTCGGTTGCGCTCATGCTCCGCCGCCTGGTCAGGCGTCCCGAAGCCCGGCCTCGACCGGAGGCTGTGCATCGACCGAGGGCTGGGCATCGACCGGAGACTGGGCATCGGTCGCCGGCTGGGCGTCGATCGGAGGTGGGGGCTCGTCGCCGGGATTGAGCGAGCCGTTGGCGAGCAGGGCGGCGACGGCACGGGCGCGCCGGCCGAGAATGCGCATCCGGAAGGTCTGGACGACCTCGCTCCGCTGGTTCAGGACCTTCACTGCGAAGGTCGCGATGCCGGTGTCCTCGTCACGCATCTGCACGTCCTCGACAGCGATCTGCGCGGTGATCGTGTCGCCGATGAAGACCGGCCGCGGGAAGCGCATATCGTCCACGGCGTACATCGCGATCGTGTAGCGCGCGTCCCAGGTCACGAGGCCGGGAATGATCGAGAAGACGAGGCTGCCCTGCACGAGTCTACGCCCGTACGGCGTACGGGCCGCTACCTGCTCGTTGGAGTGAATCTCCAGCCAGTTGCCGGTGAGGTAGCAGAACGAGACCACGTCGGTCTCAGTTACGGTGCGGCCACGCGAAGGAACGGGCTCCCCTATGGCGAGCTCATCAACGGGTTTGTGCAGCATCACACCTCATCCGGCCCGCGTCAGGGTCGTCCGGACCGCATCTCTCGGGAGCACTCATATGTAACCGATTGATCTGATGTCTCCATCATGGCAGGGGACGATTTCAGTGGCAAGCCCGGGCCCGAGCACAAGGATTGAGCCGGCCGGTATCGTGCGCGCCCGACCGGGCACGCCGCGATTAGCTCATTCAGGCAGGTCAGCAGGTGGCCTCCGGCTGCGCTTCGCGCCGTGCGGAGCCGGGGCCGGGGCGAGGCCGGACGGACGCCGGCTCCAGCCCGGAGCAGGTGTCAGCGCGACCGCCGGGCGCTCTTATGGTCGGCCTGACTGTGTAGGTATTCGTCGTAGCCCGAGACGTGCTTCATCATCGCGGTGCGCGCACCGTCCCTATCGTGCTCGGCGACCGCCTTTACGATCCGGGTGTGCGCCCGCACCGTCGCGCGCAGCGCCGACTCCGAGTAGTTGATGTTGACGGTTTCCTTGAAGAACAGCTCGCTCAGCGCGGCCGACACCGCGATGATCACGGCGTTACCCGTCGCCTCGCTGATCAGCCGGTGGAATCGCACGTTCTCCAGCGAGAACCGCACCGGGTCAGTCACCAGCCCGCTGGTTATCTCCACCGACCCGGCCAGCTCCGCCAGCTGCGCGGCCGACGCGTGCCGCGCCGCCAGCGACGCGCACACACCTTCCAGCTCCTGCCGTGACTCGATCAGCGCCGCGTGGCTAATGTTGTTCGTCACCATCAGCGCGCCCAGCGACTGCGTCAGCACCTCATGATCAGCCTGCCGGACGAACACCCCGCCCTTGGCTCCCTGCCGCACCGTCACCAGACCCGACGCCTGCAGGAGCTGCAGCGCCTCCCGGACCACGCTCAGGCTGTAACCGCTGCGCTCTTGCAGCTCGCGCAGGTTATACAGCCGAGTCCCCGGCGGATGACGGGCCTCGAGGATCTCCTCGCGCAGCGTGTCCGCGAGAAAATTGGCGCCCGATAGTACCGGCGCCCTCGCCGCGAGCAAACGGTCTATTTGCTCCACCCTTCATCCTATCTATCCGGTTCTTATGATCAGTCTAATGGCACAGCGCCGGCCTTGGGCAGGCGCAGGCGGCCTTGACGCATCGATTGCGCCCGGCCTATGTAAAAGATATGTTCAATCTGATATATTGTGAGAGCGGCCGGAATACGATTCGTGGAGCCTAAG
>Ga0335077_10003599_pt1 | contig 18795 bp, 17 predicted proteins | sample Lox_Sample_31_FD_207151 | JGI IMG/M metagenome (GOLD analysis project Ga0335077, IMG submission 207151) | Soil microbial communities from Loxahatchee National Wildlife Refuge, Florida, United States - Lox_Sample_3.1 | ecosystem: Environmental > Terrestrial > Soil > Wetlands | place: USA... | reverse complement strand
AAACACTTTGCGTTGACCGGTGTTCGCAATCCATGCCTCCGTTAGCTGAAACGTTCCATTGTACGTCCAGATACCCGGCTTAATTTTCTCGTAAACTCGGACCGGTTCCGGATCTCGAGAGTCGTGCGCTCCGCGGTTTGCTGCGTCATAAAAGAGTTTGTTTTGACTGGGACGACCGCCTATGGAGGCCCAGGGCTGGTCGACGGTCTTGGGATGAGGTCCATCCCTTTGAGCCGGCACATCATGCCCTTCATAGATCAGGACCCGTCCATCGTCTTCAACGACGTCAGAGTAAGGCGCGCCGGTCCTTCTACTCATCAAGATAACGCTTTGTCACCACGCAACCGGAAGTTCATGCCGCGTTGAAGACTGACGCGCTCTTCCTGACACATCTCCAGATAGGAAATGATACTTCCAGGTGCGAAGCCCCGTGTCCGTATGGGAATCTTTGGATCAGGCAAGCGTCATCGGGGAATGGCAGTTGCGCGCGGATTTAGTATCCCGCCCGCCCGCGACATCCTGCGCTACGCCCAACGCGAGCGGGCGCGGCCGCGCGAGCGCCCCCCGCCCGAGCGGAACAGCGTCACCGGCTTGGGCGCCTTCACTTCGGGCGCCTCGAAGCCCTCGACCTGCTCGCGCTTGAGCTCTTCGCCGAGCGCCCGCTCGATCTGACCCAGCGACACGCGCTCCTGCGGCGTCACCAGGCTTATCGCCTCGCCCTCGCGCCCCATCCGCGCCGTGCGCCCGATACGATGGATGTAGCTTTCGGCGTCCTCGGGCAGATCGAAGTTGATCACGTGCGAGACGCCGGGGATATCCAGTCCGCGCGCGGCGACGTCGGTCGCGACCATCACGCGGCAGCTTCCCGACTTGAACGTCTTGAGCGCCGTGTTGCGCTCGGCCTGCGAGCGGTCGCCGTGAATCACGGCCGTGCGCACGCCGTGGCGCTTGAGCATCTTGCCGATATGCTCGGCGCGCACGCGGGTGCGGGTAAACACGATCGCGCTCTGGACCTCGGGCTTACCGACGATCTCGAGCAGCATCGCCTCCTTGTCGGCCCATTGCACCGGATAGATGGTCTGGCTTATCTGCTGCGGCGGCGCGGCCTTGCGGCCGATGGTGATGCGCTCGGGATGATGCAGGAAGTCGCGCGCGATGGCCTCCGGCCCGGAGCCCATCGTGGCCGAGAACATCAGCGTCTGCCGCTCCTTGGGCACCGCGCGCATAACGCGGCGCAGCTGGGGCAGAAAGCCCATGTCGAGCAGGCGGTCGGCCTCGTCGATCACCACGACCTGCATGTGCGCGAGGCTCACCTTTTTCTGCTCCATCAGGTCGATCAGCCGGCCGGGGCAGGCGATCACCACCTGGGCGCCCGCCTCGAGGTCTTCGATCTGCCGGCGCATCGACTCGCCGCCGACGATAACCGCCGCGCGCAGTCCGCAAAGGCGCGCAAGCCGGACGAATTCCTGGCCGCACTGGGCCGCAAGCTCGCGCGTCGGGGCGATCACCAGCGCGCTCGGACCTCTGGCGTGCTTACGATGCAGCCGGTCGATAAGCGGAATCAGGAATGCGGCGGTCTTGCCGCTGCCGGTCTCTGCGCTGACCACCAGGTCGCGGCCCTCGAGCGCCACGGGGATGGCTTCAGCCTGGACCGGCGTCGGATTGTGATAGCCGCAATCACGAATGGAGCGTTTAAGCTCGGGGGGGAGAGAAAATTCGGTAAAAGACAAGCTTACACTTCGACCGTCGCCTGGAGACGGCAATACGGCCCTTCTAGAAATCGGGGATTCAAAAAGTGGGCGCTATCGGAGGCGGCGCCCTGGTCGGCCTCTGCGGGCATTCGCAGATAGTGTACCTGCCAGAGGGTACGAAAGCAACGGGACGGCCTCCCGGGTCGCTCCGGCCTTCCCGCGGCAGGCTCCGGGCCCGAGGGTCCGGAGATTCATCCCCGGCGGCGCGGGGCGCTCGGCGCGGGCGCGGCAGCCGGCGCTTCGGCTTCGGCCTCCGCGTGACCGTTCTCCGCCGAGGGCGGCGGTGGAGGACCGACCTTGAGCGCGACCTTGGCACGCACCTTGGTCTCGATTTCGTCGGCCAGCGTCGGATTGGCCTTTAAGAGGTCGCGCGCGTTCTCGCGTCCCTGCCCGATCCGGTCGCCGCCGTAGGAATACCAAGCCCCGAGTTTCTCGATAATGCCGTGCTCGACCGCGAGGTCCACCAGCTCGCCCTCCTTGGAGATGCCCGAGCCGTAGAGGATGTCGAACTCGGCCTCGCGGAAGGGCGGCGCGACCTTATTCTTGACCACCTTGACCTTGGTGCGCGAGCCGATCACTTCGGTCGCGGTCTTGATCGTGCCGATGCGGCGGATGTCGATGCGGATGGAGCTGTAGAACTTGAGCGCGTTGCCGCCGGTGGTGGTCTCGGGATTGCCGAACATCACGCCGATCTTCATCCGGATCTGGTTGATGAAGACCACGATGGTGCGCGAGCGCGAGATGATCGAGGTCAGCTTGCGCAGCGCCTGCGACATCAGCCGCGCCTGCAGGCCCATCTGCGGCTCGCCCATCTCGCCTTCGATTTCCGCCCGCGGCACCAGCGCCGCCACCGAGTCGATCACCAGAACGTCGATCGCGCCCGATTGCACCAGGGTCTCGACTATTTCGAGCGCCTGCTCGCCGTTGTCGGGCTGCGAGATGAGCAGGTCCTCGACCACCACGCCGAGCTTGCGCGCGTAAGCGGCGTCGAGGGCGTGCTCGGCGTCGATGAACGCGCAGACGCCGCCGCGTTTTTGCGCTTCCGCGATACACTCGAGGGCGAGCGTGGTCTTGCCCGAGGATTCCGGCCCGTAGATTTCAACCACGCGCCCGCGCGGCAATCCGCCCACGCCGAGCGCCAGGTCGAGCCCGAGCGAGCCGGTCGAAATCACCGAGAGGTCGGACTCGATCGTCTGCTCGCCGAGCTTCATGATCGAGCCTTTGCCGAATTGCTTTTCGATCTGGCTGAGCGCCAAATCCAGGGCCTTGGTCTTGATATCCTGCGCCATGGTTTTCCCGTCCGATGATCTTTCCCGATGATCTTGCCGTCCGGCGGGGTCTATAACTCCTATGCGAAAGCAAATCTTGTCACAAAAAGCCGCGGATAGCGCTATGCGCGCCGCACGGCCATCCACACCACCGCGTTAATCCTGACTGTTCACCCCCAGACCGCGGGTTTCTCCGCGATCATCGTCCGTCTTCGCGCTGGCCAAGCGCGAAGGCGTCGAGTTCGTAGTAGGTTGACCCCTCGGGCCCCGTTTCGCTCCGGTAGAGTATCATCCGTTCGACCCGCGACACTCCGAAGCTCAGATTCGCGGCCTCGCCGAGCGAGCGCCGGAGCAGCCTTGCCGACCGCGGCGAGCGTATGCGGCCGATCGTCAGATGGGGCGCGAAGGCGCGCCGCTCGGGGCTAAAGCCGCATCGCTTAACCGCCGCCGCCACCCGCGCCGCCAGCGCAACCAGCCCGTCTCCGTCGAGACCGACCCAGATGACCTGTGGGCGCGACGGGTTCGGAAAGACGCCCACGCCCTGCGCCGCGATCTCGAACGGCGCGGTAGTCTCGGCGATCGCGCCGAGCGCGTCCGCGACCGCGGCAAGACGTTCGGGCGCGACGGCGGGGCCGAGAAAAAAGAGCGTCAGATGGAAATTCTCCCGCCGGACCCATCGGATACCGTCGTCGCGCGCGCGATCCCGAGGCTCGGCGCTTGCGGATTCGTCGTGCCGGGGAGCGCGCAGGCGGCCGATCAGTTCAGCGATCGCGTCGTCAACCGCGCCGTCGAGCCTAAGCGCGATAAAGGCGCGCACGCGCTCGGGCAACGAATCGAAGCCGGCGATGTTTGAGGTAGGCATCGGTGCAAAGACCGATACGTCTCGCAGCGTCTAATGCGACAGCCGATCCTCGACCAGCACCAAGCGGTCGTTGCCGAAGAACATCTCGCCGTCGACGAACATCGTCGGCGAGCCGAAACCGCCGCGCGCGATCAGCTCTTCGGTGTTGACGCGCAGTTTGTCCTTGTATTCCGGGGCGGCGATCTTTTTGAAGAACTCGTCCTGGTCGAGACCAACCGCGCAGACAACTTCGCGCAGGACCTCGTCGCGGCTGATATCGCGGTCCTCTCCCCAGTAAGCCTCGAACACCGCGCGCGAGTATGGCGCGACCTTATCGTGCTCGATCGCGACGAACGCCCCGCGCATCGCCTTGACCGAGTTTACCGGGAAGACCGTGGGATGGCCGATCCTGAGGCCGTAGAGCCTCGCCCAGTCCTGCATGTCCTTGTCGTAGTAGCGGACCTTGGGTTTGACCGGATGCTCGCGGCCCTCGTACACCGACGGATTGACGGCGTTGAAGACGCCTCCGACCAGGATCGGGCGCCATACAAGTTCGGCGCCATGGCGGCGCGCGACTTTTTCGATCTGGCTGAAGGCCAGGTAGGTCCAGGGGCTGGAGCAATCGTAGAAAAATTCAAGTTTCCGGGCCATTTTTCACGGCCTCACTTTTTTGAAATCGCGCCAGGCGCGCGCGCAACGGATGCAACAGCAGAGCCCAAGCCGCATCCCCAAACCGGTGCCGCTACCGCAATCATCGCGAGGCCTCTTGCGAGGCGCTTGGGTCGGGGCTCGCGGGGTCGATCACCTTGACCAGGTCGATTCGGACGCTGCCGATAAAGACCGCCGACTCGACCCGCAGAGGCAAACGGCGCGCGTCGGCCGACACCCAAAGCGTCGTATCGTGCACCTCGTCGTTGATCTTGCCGTCGCTGAGATACGTGACCGAGGGCACGATCCTGAAGGCGTCGAACTCGCCGAGCGGCGTGCCGATTCGCTCGCGCCGCACCACCTTGAGCTCGAAAATGTAGCGCGTCGTGCCACTGAAGGCGTCGAAGCTCATCGAGTCGCCCGCCTCAAGCGGCTGCGACAGCGCCATCATCGCCCCCGACACGGGCCCCGAAGGATTGTAGGAGAGAAACTTGCGGATCTGGGTGCCACGCGGGCCGTGCTTGACGAGCGTGACCACGTGCTGGCGATGGTCGAAGGTGACGTTGAAAGTGTCGTGGCGGCGGCCCTCGTTCTGACGGATACTCATATCGGCAGGCTTGAGCGAGCCGGCGGTGAAATCCTCGCGCAGGTAATCGCGCATCTTGTAGAACTTGTCGGTCAGGCGATTGGTGTTAATCCAGATTTCCGCGCTGAGCAGCCCGGGATCGCCCGGATCGCCACGCAACAGAACCTTGCCGCCGGCCGCCGGAATACCGATCCACGAGCCCTGGTAAACCAGTTCCTGGCCCGGATGAAACGGGATCTGGCCGGGTGAATAGCTCGGTACGCGCACTCCGTGAGGAAGCGGCCGCGGCCCCGTCGCCGGATCGGCAACGTCGGCATAGGCTTGGGCCGCGCGCATCGCGCGAAGCGGGCCGGCGGAGCAGAACTCGCCTCCGCCAATGGTCGTGACGATGGCGATTAATCCGCCGATCGTGGCGATTACCTTGGGCCGGCTGAAACCGATGCTTGCAAAGAACGTCATTTTCACCGATGATTTTGCCTAAACCCGCGAGGACATGGAATTGTCGAAAGTTGGGCTGATTTTTTCCTCAGGCCTGCTGTTGGCCCTGGCGATGCCTCCGGCCCCGGCGCGCGCGCAGTTCGGAAGCTACGCTCAGCCGGGCGGCGGCGGCAACCTCATGGGCAAAATGATGCAGGGCGCCGGCCAGAAGGGACAGGATACCAAATCTCCCGACCAGGCCGAGACCGACGCGAAGAAAGGGATGTCCGACGCCGATCCGCGCGTGCGCGCCGAGGCGCTCGACAAGCTGCGCAACATCAACGATCCGAAGGCGCAGCAAATTCTGATTCAGGGGCTCGACGATCAGGATATCCGGGTCAAGATTCGCGCGATCGATATCCTCGGCGCTCAGGAGGCTATGCTCGCAGTGCCCCTGATGACGCAGCAGTTGTTCCTGCGTGAAACCCAGCCCGTGGTGAAGCTCCATATCGTCGCCGCGCTCGGCAGGATCGGCGATTCGCGCGGCACCTTGCCGATCGTCGGCTACCTGAAAGAGGCCTCCGACGACGCGGCGCGCGGCACCGCAGTGTTCGCGCTGGGCGAGATCGGCGACCCGCATGCCTCCGATGTCCTGGTCCAGACTGTCGCCAACGACAAAAACCCGATGGTGCGCAAGCTGGCGCAGGAAGCGCTGGAGAAAATCGACGGCGAGCTGCCCACCGTGCACAGCGAGCAGCAAACCGCTCAGAGCGATTCCCGCCTGATTCCGACCGACCAGCGGCTCAACAAGCTGCGCGAGGCCGACCGCGAGATGCAGAAAATGGGCGGCGGCGGCGACTGAGCCGTCAACTCCGTCTGTGCTGCGAATTCCATCCGTTCCGGCGGAAGCCCGCCGTACGAATCGGTTCGTACATGCATTGCTGCGTCTTGTCTTCCTGGTGTGTCAGCAGGCGCGGATGGTGACTTTCCTCAACAGGGGCACACGGGCGGGCAAATACGGCCAAGATGCGAGAGGAAGAGGCGAGAGAAAGAGGCGGAGCCGGGTGGGGGGACTACCCCGGCCCCGCCCTTGGCAGGAGACTTTCCAGTCGCAGGCTCGATCAGTAGTTACGAAGGTGCAAGTCATTGGTTACACGGGTTGCACGCGCCATCCCGATTTTTTGTCTGCGGATTGACGGACCCGGCGCCCCCCGTTTCGTATTTCGAGGTTGCCGAGGATGCGCTCGCGAGCGTAGTCCGCTGCGACGATTTTGCCGCCGCTTCCTCGACCACGATCGTCATCTTCATCCCGCCGTGGCCCAATCCGCAGTAGTGATCGCAGATCGTGGCGTAGGAGCCTGTCTTCCCCGGCGTTATCGTGATGTTGGTCGTCTTGCCCGGCTCGATGTCGGTGTCGATGCCGAACTCGCGGACCATGAAGCCGTGGACGCGGTCGGCGCTCGTCAACTGCAGGGTGGCCGGCTGGCCCTCGAAAAGTACGATTCGATCGGGCGTGAAATGGTATTTGCTCGCCGTGATCTTGACCATCTGCGGCGTCTCGGCAGCGTTCGCGGGGGCCGCCGTCCCCCGAGTAGGCAGTCCGGTTGTGAGGCTCAGGATGCCCAGCACAGCAAGTTTTCTAGTCAGCGTCATCTGATGAACTCCCATCGATCGAGTCGTTGCCCTTGATCATCTGCTGCATGCCCGACAGCCCCGAGAACTCGGCTTTGGCGAGCACGACGTCTTTAACCTCAAGCTTCACGGCGTCGTCGTTGGCGCCCGTTTCATCGACGAGCCGGATTCCCAGCTCCGTGAACGGATCCTCCTTGTTGAATGCGAGCGGCGTCTTGCTCTCGGCTGTCGCCGGGTCGTTGAAGGCGAAGATGAGCGAACGCGCCGCGTAGTGCCTGACGTTCCCGCGCTGATGGACGTCGTGGCGATGGATATGGCCGTACAGCACGGTCACGTTTTCGTACTTCGCGAGCGCATTCATCACGGCGTCACCATCGCGCGTGAACCATTCCCATTCCGGCTTCAGATCGAAGAGCGGCCGGTGCGTGAAGACGATGATGGGGACGGTCCTGGGAAACCGCGCGAGGTCAGCCTTGAGCCAAGCCATTTGCTCCGCGCCAACCTTGGGACTTCCCTGCGACACGTTGTCGAGCGCGATGAAATGGACGCCCTTGTGATCGAACGAGTAGTGGGTTTCGCCGAAGTGCTCGCGGTAGAGCATGCCGCCGTCGAGCGCCGCGTCGTTTTCGCCGGGGACCGTGCGGATGGCGCGTGTCTTGAGGCCGCCCGCAATTTTTTTGAACTGCCGCATGCGCCGGGCGTGCACGTCACGGTCGTCGGCGTCGTGAGTCAGGTCGCCGGTGAACAGCACGAAGTCCGGTTGTTGCGGGGACTTGTTGAGCAGGGCAACTGCGCTCTCGAAGGCCCTGGTGCCGAGCGGGTCAGGCGGTCCCTGGAACCCAACGTGCGTATCGCTGAACTGCGCGAAGGTGAAGCTCGCCGGCGCCTCGCTGTTGACTCGTTTGAAATAAGAATTGATTTCGTCCGCTTCAGAGCGGCGCTCCAGAAACGGCGCAAACTTGTAAAGCACGCCGATCCCGATCGAAGTCCCCGCCATCCTGAGAAACGACCTGCGGTCCACTTGCTCTTTCATGCTTGTTCTAGCTCCTCGCAAGGACTGCATCTCCGCCGCTGGGCTGCATCCGGAACTAGCTCCTTGCGCCGCCGGTTCCTGACGTTAAGACTTCATCGGCATGCCGCTTATTCCCGAAGCTGCTCGGGCGGCGCCGGTGGGAATAAACACGGCTCGCGGGCGGTCTATGTCACGAGTGCGCCACGGGGCGACGGCTGACGGATGAGGACCGCCGAGCAAGGAAAGAAGAGCGCCTGGTGGATCGCGAAGAGGCACAGAAGTTCAAGCAAAGCCTTCTCGAGTGGCTCAACGACGCCTACAACCTGGCGCGATGGCTCGTGCGCGACGACCAGGACGCGCAGGACGCGGTGCAGGAGGCGTTCGTGCGCGCGGCGCGCTTCGCCGGCGGCTTTCGCGGCGGCGACCGGCGCGCCTGGCTGCTCGCGATCGTGCGCAATGTCTGTTACACGCTGCTCTCCCGAAATCGCACCGCGGCCGACAACGTGGCCTTCGACGAGGAACTGCATCACGGCTCGGCCGATCAGGCCGCGGATCCCGAGACGATGGCGTTCAACCGGGTCGATCGAGAGGTGCTCATCCGCGCGCTCGAGGCGCTGCCGGTCGAGTTTCGCGAGGCGATCGTGATGCGCGAGATGGAAGGGCTGTCATACCAGGAAATCGCCGGCGCCGCCGGCATTCCGATCGGGACCGTGATGTCGCGGCTTGCGCGGGCGCGCGAACGCCTGCGTCTGGCGCTGAGCGGCAAAGCGGGCGAGTCGGGGCAATCCGGCCGCGTCCGGCAAATCAGGTGAGCGCGGAGACGTGCGCGTGAACTGTACCGAGGCCAAGCCCCTGCTCCATGCCTATCTCGACGGCGAACTGGGGCTCGAGTCGGCGCTCGAAATCGAGCGCCATCTCGAGCAATGCGCGGATTGCGCGCGCGAGCGCGCCGCGCTCGCTTCGCTGAGCGTGGCGCTCGGCGACCCGGCGTTGCGCTTCGGCGCGCCGGAGGCGCTGCGCCGGCGCGTCGGCGCCCCGGTTGCGGGCGAGGCCGCGGGGGGCGCAACCGCGCCCGGCGGCGGCGGTGGCTTATCGCAGGCATTGCCGGATGGGCGGTTGCGGGTGCGGCGCTCGCGATGCTCGCCCTCGTGACCCTGAGCCGCGGCCCCAGCCTGCCACGCGCGGGCGGGGGTACGATATCCGAGGGCGGCGCTTGGGCCGGAGTTGTCGCGCGCGAGGTCCTGACGAGCCATCTGCGCTCGCTGATGCCGGGTCATCTGATGGACGTCGTCTCGACCGACCAGCACACGGTCAAGCCATGGTTCGACGGCCGCGTCGATTTCTCGCCGCCGGTCAACGATTTTGCCGCCGCCGGTTTTAGCCTCGCCGGCGGCCGTCTCGACTACCTCGACGGGCGCGCCGTGGCGGCACTGGTTTACCGGCGCCGCAAGCACATCGTAAATGTCTTCGTCTGGCCGGCTGGCGACCGCTCCCAGAGCGCCCTCGAGAGTACCGCACATGACGGTTACAACCTGATGCATTGGCGGCGGGAGGGGATGAACTACTGGATCGTGTCCGACCTCAATGCGCATGAGATGAGCGAATTCGCGCGCCTGCTGCGCGGCGAGGCCGCCTTACCGGCGCCTCATTCCTGATGCATTTCGTCGCGGATTGTCGTCTGTGGGCGAGCTATGCGCCGGCGCAGGCGTGCCGTGGTACGCTGGGTTTGTGCGGAGCAGGAATTCACGCGTATTGGCGATCCTTTTGATGCTGGCGCTTTCCATGCTGACGGCACCCGGATGCGTGCAGGAGGAGCGACACCAGGAAGAAATGATGCATCAGCGGATCGTCACGCTTAACCGGGCGAACGTGATGGTGATGACCGGCGATCTACCGGAGTCTCATCGCAGCCTCGGCGAGATAAAATACAGCGAGCCCTTCTCGGGCGAGGCGATCGAGACCGATCACATCAACGAGAAATTGCGCGGCCTCGCGATCGACCAGTACCAGGATCGAGTTGACGCAATTATCCACGTCACGACCGGCGCGAGCCCGGACGGCCGCGATTTTCTCGTTTCCGGAGAGGCAGTCGAGGTTCTGGGACCGTGCACGTTCTGCCGGCACAAGGAAGTGACGGAGGTCGACCGGCCGAACCCCGAGCAGCGCGAAATCCCGGCGCCCAAACTGGAAGTCGGCGACACCTGGATCGCGCGACTCAACAATACCGACGGCAAGATCGTGGTGGAGCAGATCACGGGCAACCGCGTCATCATCAACTGGTTCGGCCATCGGAACACCTACACACTCGAGGGCAACCTTGTCTCCGGCCACGTCGGCACCCTGATCGGTTCGTTCGATCCCGATCTCGGCACGTTGAAATTTCCGCTCTGGGCGGGGAAGAAGTGGTCAAAGGACTGGCTGCTCAAGACCGAGCAGGGCCGGATCTGGGGCAATACCCATGGACAGGCGCTTGATTGGGAGCAGGTGACCGTGCCGGCGGGAGCGATGAACGCGCTCAAGCTTAAAATCGTGTACCGGACCGGGCTGTCCAACACGCAGATGACCTGCTGGTACGCGCCGGAGGTGAATGCACTCGTCAAGTGCGACACCACCGATCCGGATTTCAAGAGCCAGGAGATGGTCTCGTATCGACCGGCCAGCGCCGACGCCTCGCGATAGACGGCTCGGCTCTCGCGCCGCATTCAAGCGCCGATCAGACCTTGATCAAGTTCGCGGTGTTGCCGCCTGGGCGCGGCCGGCCGGGAAAAACTTTTGCCATCTGCTCTTCGCCGAGTCCCATGTGCTCCTGCAGCACGGTCGCGATCGGCTCGCGAAAGTCCGTTGTCACTGCGAGGTCGCGCTCTTGGTAAAGCCGCTGCGTCGAGAGTCCGGGCCATGCGGCGTACACCTTGCCTCCCCGCACCGGACCGCCCATCACCCACATCACGTTGCCATGGCCATGGTCGGTGCCGCCGTTGCCATTTTGGCGCACGGTGCGTCCGAACTCGGAGATGACCAGGATGACCGTGTCCTGGTAATGCCGCCCAAGCGCGGTTGCGAAACTCGCGAGGCCCTCGCCGAGCGGCTGCAGATGGTTCGCAAGCTGGCCCCGCGACGACCCCTGGTTGACGTGCGTGTCCCATCCGCCGAGCGCGAGAAACGCAAGCCGGATACCGGGGTCGCGCGCGATGAGGCGCGCAAGTCGCCCGGTGTCGTCGGAGAATCCTTTGGGCGACGGCGCGCCGTTGTTGGCTTCGGCCATGTCCTGTTCGAGCTCGCTCATCAGCCTGGTGCGCGCGCTGCGCCCTTCCTTGTAGGCATGGCTCAGCGGGTCGCTGCCGGCGTACATCCGGTCGAAAGCGGTCTCGACGATCGGCCGGTCCATCGGCAGCGGCCGCGCCGCGGCGCGTCCGAGCGCGATATTGGCGACCGGCATCCGGCCCGAAAGGATTCGTGGAACGTTGGCGCCGAGGCTCAACGCCTCGGTGGGCGAGGCCTTTCCCGGCATCACCGCGAGCACCCGGTTCATCCATCCATCGGCGGTGCTTTTCACGCCCGGTGTGCCGCTTTCCATGTAGTCCTGGGCGTCGAAGTGCGAGCGCGTAGGATCGGGCGAGCCGCAGGCGTGAACGAAGGCCAGCGTGCCGTCGCGCCACTGCGGTTCGAGCGATACGAGCGCCGGATGCATCCCGAAGAAGCCGTCTAGATTGATCGCCGCCCCGTCGCCGCCGGCGCGCGCGATCGCGAGCGTCGGACGCGAATCGTAATAATTCGGCTCGCCGAACGGCACCACGATGCTGAGCCCGTCCACCGCGCCGCGCATGAAGACAACCACCAGGCGCTTGCGGCTTGAATCGCCTCCGAGTGCGCGCGCGGCCCACGCGGTCGGACTGAGTATCACCACGCCGGCTGCGCCGAGCGCCGCCGCGCGGCCAAGAAAGGCGCGCCGGTCCATCCTGGTCGCCAGTGCGCCTTGCGCACATCGATCTTCGCCGCGATCGCTTTTCACGACTGCCTCGCTGCGCCTGCTCCTAGCGCACCATGAATTCCGGACTGCCGAGGATAAGCGCGGAGCGCAGCTGCGCCGGTGCGGCTTCGAGCGCCTCGCGCGTGTTGGCCGAGAAGTTGCCGCCGAGCGAGGCGATGAGTTGCGCCGAATCCGGCGGCGTCATCGCCGGCCCCCTGCCGCGCGCGGGATTTTGGTCTTTCGGCGATCCGCCTTCGGGCGGGATCTCGTAGGTTTTCGCGCCCGCGCCGCCTCCGGTTTTGAACTTCACGCGAATCGGCGCGCCTGTGCCACCACCGCTGCCCGTGTTGTCGAAGGGAGGCGCGAGCAGCGGCAGATGGCCCTGGCCGAGCGCGGTTGCGAAACTGAGGCGCGTCATCATTGCCTCCGGGTTGAGCCACGCCTCGCGCGTGTTCGCGTAGCCGTCGGGCGTTTCGTGCGCGTAGGGCGCCATCCCGAGTAGCATCATGGTGCCGAACAGCGGCCGGTAGTTGGTGATCTGCGGCGCGCCGGTTACACGCGCGGCCGAGAGAACGTATTCGTACGGCGTCTTGAACTTGGCGCCGTAGTAGCGCTCGTCCCAGAACTCGGGACTGAAGAAGAGCGTCTCGAGCGTGGCGCGGATGTCGCCCTGGGACTGCTCGAAGCGCGCGGCCATCCGCGCGACCAGCGTATCGGGAGGATTATCCGCCACGAAGTATTGCGCGAGCTGAAGACTCAGGTGATGCGACGTAGCGGGAGCGAGCGCCAGAACGTCCAGCGCCTGCTCGCCCGTAGCGATTCCCGCGCTGCCGCTGTAGGAGCGGCCGAGAAAGATCTGATCACTGAAGTCGTGGCGGTCAGGGTCGAAGTAAAAGCCGTAGGCGTCGCTCACCGCGCCCGGCACCGGCATCCGGCGGCCCTGCCGCCACGGCCTCCATCTGCCCATCCTGCCCAGGCCCGGAGCGCGTGGCCCCGGCGCGCCCGATCCGGCGGCGCCCATCCGCATCCCGGCCTGGCCCCGCTTGGGCAGGCCCCATCCGGTAAGAATATGCGCGAGCGCGGTGACGTCAGCCTGCGAGTAACCGCCGTTGACGCCGAGCGTGTGCAGTTCCATCACCTCGCGCGCGTAGTTTTCGTTGATCCCCTCGAATTTGCCGCGCCGCGCCGCGCCGCCCGGCGCGCTGTTCTGCCAGTTATCGAGGTAGAAGAGCATCGCGGGATGCTTCGCGGTCGCGCCGAGCAGCGCACGGAAGCGGCCCATCGTGTGCGGCCGTATCGCCTCCTGCTCGTACGCGCCGATCCACAGATGGCAGAGCCCTTTGCCGGCGAAAACGTTGAAATGGTTGAACCAGAAGGCGGTCATCACCTCCTGCAACTGGCGCGGTCCATAGATCGCGCGCATCAGCCGCCCGGCGACCGCCTCCTGGAGAATCACTTGCGCGCGCCGGCGCGCGTCCTTTTGCGCGTCCTTGTCTCCCTTGGCCTGCCGCATGGGGAGTTGATAGGTCGCGAACAGTTCGACCGGGTTCATGTGCAGGGCTTCGAGGGCGTCGACGCGGCGCGCGAGGTCGGGCGGCACCGGGATCGATTCCGGGTCGAGTTGTTCGCGGATATAGCGTTGGACACCGATTTGGTTGACTCGCTCGATGTCGCCCGGACGTGGCCCGTAGCCGAGCCGATTGAGCGCATGCAGGGGGCGCTTTTCCTGCGGCATGTCGCCGACTCTAAGCATCAGACGCCTCGCCAGAGTTTACCCGGGCTAATCTGAGAATACGACGATGAGCGGGCGCGGTTTCGATGCGTCGAGCGAGATGCGAAAGCTGAGGGTACGGCGGCGAGATGGGGCAGCGAGCGATCCGTACGCTCGAAAACGAGGTCCGCCGACGGAAACGGGATGGCGCGGCGGCGTGCGGTATATCGGAAAGCGTGGGCGCAAAAGTGGGGCGAGCCTTAGGCCTCGCCCCACTGATTGCGCATGCGTGCTTTACTCTGCGCCCGGACTGCGAGTCTCTTCCCGATGCATGGCCTTCGTTTCGCTCATCATCAAGTAGGGACCCGGATCAGCCAGGAACCGTTCCTTCGAGCCCTGGTACTTGTTGAAGTAGAGCTGCAGGTCGGGATACTTGCCCACCCATGAATCATCCTTGACGACTGCGGGATTCTGTTTCAGCCGCCGCCACATCCGATGATGCATCTTGAGCACGCGATGGAAAGCTTCCAATTCATTCGCATGCTCGTCGGTGGCGGCCGGCGCGGCGCTGGCGGCTTCCGGAGCGGCCGGAGCAGCGGCTGCGGGAGCGCTCGCGGGAGGCGCTGCCGGCGGCGCGGCAGGCGCCTGTGCCGTTGCAATGCCGTAGCCGGCTCCCACGAAGAGCGCGCCAATCAACATTGAAGCGAATCGTTTCATGCCTTCGTCCCCTCCCTCGGTCAGGTGAGTTGGTCCGCTGCGATTACCATGCGGTTGCGCCCCCGCGCAACCATCGAGCCGCTCCCCAAAAACCACAAACACCGAAAGTCCCGCGTATCTTACGAAATACGGCCCGCGTGATGCTAGTGCGGTGTCCTGGAAATAAGTTTCATCCCGAAGATCTCGAGGCTGTCATTCCGAGCGCAGCGAGGAATCCCGGCTGCATCCACGAAAAACGAATAAAGATCCGGGATTCCTCGGTCGCCGACTCCTTCGGAATGACAACTTGACGCTTTTCCGAATATGCAAGTTATTTACGCGACATCACACTAGCGCGGCGCGCGTCCCCAGGCCTCGATCAAACTCTCGAAGGCGCTGCGCAGTTCCGGGTCCTTGAGCTCGGGCAACTCGACCGCGCGCCGCGGCGCGCGCGCCACGGTGCGCAGCCGCGGGCGCGCCGGCCGGCGGCTTAGCCGCCCCTGTATGAAGCGCAGGTCGCGCACGGCGTCATCGCCGACGCGGGGCGCGAGCCGCGCCAGAATTTCCCTTTTGAGGAGGTTCAACTCCTGTATCCACATCGCACCGGAAACCCTGACCACGGCGGTATGGAATTTAAGCTCGACAACCTCGGTGCGCCGGGCGATCGTTTCTCCGACGACTTCGGGCCACGCCTGGACCAGGCGCACGATCGCGAAGTGGCCCTCGGAATCGAGCCGGTCGATAATCGAGCCGAGGGTGCTAGCGATCGGCTCGGGAGCCCTGCGCCGTCGTACAGCCATCGCGCATAACGATAGTCCTCCGGGAGCCACGTGCAATGGCTGAAAGGTCATTCAAGGCATCTCTGTTTGGGCTAAAGACGATCAAATTTCCACAGGAGGAAGGATTGATTGTGACTGATTTTCGTTCACCGTTCGAATTAGCGATACTTATAAAAGCGAAGATTTCTCGAAGATTTATCAACAACCCTTTCTATAGGTTGTCCACAATTTGTACTACACTATTTGTGGTAGTCAGGGTCTTGACTATGATGCTCACAGGAGTAACGTCCGAACTTACCAAATTGATAAATCACGTGTGGCGGTGAGGGGCAGGAGGGGACGATGGCGGCTGGTGAATTGACGATGGCTGGACTCGATAAAAAACCACCTAAAGCGGCTGAACGTACTCTGACGCCATCGCGCGCCGGGCTCGCGCTGGAACGGTTTTTCAGCCGCCCGGGCGTCGATCCGTTCAGCGAAGTCGAATGGGAGTTGCGCTCGGCCGTCATCGCCGGCGAGGACGGCCGGGTGGTCTTTGAGCAGCGCGACGTCGAGGTTCCCCGCATCTGGTCGCAGACCGCGACCAACGTAGTGGTCTCCAAATACTTCCGCGGGCCGCTCGGCAGCCCGCGGCGCGAATCCAGCGTCCGCCAGCTTATCGGCCGCGTGGTGGACACGATCACGGGATGGGGCGAGCGCCAGGGCTATTTCGCCGACGACGCCGGGCGCGACACGTTCAAGGCCGAGCTGACCGCCCTGCTGGTGACGCAGCGCGCGGCCTTCAACAGCCCCGTCTATTTCAACGTCGGCATCGAGCCCAAGCCGCAATGCTCGGCCTGCTTCATTCTGAAGGTCGAGGACAACATGGACTCGATCCTGAACTGGTACCGCAACGAGGGAATCATCTTCAAAGGCGGTTCGGGCGCGGGCGTCAATCTTTCCGCCGTGCGTTCGTGCCGCGAGAAGCTCTCTGCGGGCGGCACCGCCTCGGGCCCGCTCAGCTTCATGAAGGCGGCCGACGCTTCGGCCGGCGTGATCAAGTCGGGCGGCAAGACCCGGCGCGCGGCCAAGATGGTGGTGCTCAACGCCGACCATCCCGACATCGAGCTCTTCATCAAGTGCAAGCAGGAAGAGGAGCGCAAGGCCTGGGCGCTGATCGACGCCGGCTACGATTCCTCGCTCGACGGCCCGGCCTACGGTTCGGTGTTCTTTCAGAACGCCAACAACTCGGTGCGCGCGACCGACGAGTTCATGCGCGCGGTCGCCGCGGACGGCGAGTGGACCACCCACTTCGTCAAGGACCACAAGCCCGACGGGACGTACAAGGCGCGCGATTTGATGCGGATGATCGCGGAGGCGGCGCACGCCTGCGGCGATCCCGGGATGCAGTTCGACACCACGATCAACAACTGGCACACCTGCCCCAACTCGGGCCGCATCAACGCCTCCAATCCGTGCAGCGAGTACATGCATCTCGACAACTCGGCCTGCAATCTGGCGTCGATCAACGTGCTCAAGTTCCTCGACGAGCGCGGCGAGTTCGACGTGCGCGCCTTTCGCCACGCGGTTGACGTGATGATCACCGCGCAGGACATCCTGGTTGACAACTCGTCGTATCCGACCGATGAGATCGGGCGCAACGCGCGCGATTTCCGCGAGCTGGGCCTGGGCTACGCCAACCTCGGTGCGCTGCTGATGGCGCTCGGGCTGCCCTACGACTCCGACCAGGGCCGCAGCTACGCCGGCGCGATCACCGCGCTGATGACCGGCGAAGCGTATCTGCAGTCGGCGCGCATCGCGCAGACGATGGGTTCGTTCAATGGCTATTCGATAAACCGCGAGCCGATGCTCAAGGTGATCGCGAACCATCGCGAGAAGGCCTACGAGCTCGACTCGGCCCACGTCCCGCTCGGCCTCTTGCGCGCGTCGCGCGAGGCCTGGGACGAGGCCCTCGAGTTCGGCGAGAGCGCGGGCTACCGCAACTCGCAGGCGACCGTGATCGCCCCCACCGGCACCATCGCCTTCATGATGGATTGCGACACCACCGGCATCGAACCCGACATCGCGCTGGTCAAGTACAAGAAACTGGTGGGCGGCGGGATGCTCAAGATCGTCAACGGCACCGTGCCGCGCGCGCTGAAGCGCCTGGGCTACGATTCGCGTGAGGTTCAGGAAATCGTCGAGTACCTCGACGAGCACGAAACCATCGAGGGCGCGCCGCAGCTGAGCGACGCCCATCTGCCGGTGTTCGATTGCGCCTTCAAGCCGCGCGCGGGCTCGCGCACGATTCACTACCAGGGCCATCTGCGCATGATGGGCGCGGTGCAGCCGTTCATCTCGGGCGCGATCTCGAAGACCATCAACATGCCGGCCGAAGCCGACGTCGACGACGTCGCCGAGGCCTACATGACGGCGTGGAAGCTGGGGCTGAAGGCGGTCGCGATCTACCGCGACGGATCGAAGCGCACCCAGCCGCTCAATACCGGCAAGGCCAAGGCCGAAGGCGAGGCCGCGCCCGCGGCGGCAGCGCTTGCGGCCGTGGCGGCGGCGGGCGCCGATCGCGGGCTCAACCGCAGGAAGATGCCCGACGAGCGCAAGTCGATCACGCACAAGTTCGATATCGCGGGCCACGAGGGCTACATCACGGTCGGCATGTACGACGACGGTCTGCCGGGCGAGATCTTCGTGATGATGTCCAAGCAGGGCTCGACCATCTCGGGCCTGATGGACTCGTTCGCGACCGCGATCAGCTACGCGCTGCAGTACGGCGTGCCGCTGCGGTTTCTGGTGGACAAGTTCTCGCACATGCGCTTCGAGCCGTCGGGTTTCACCAAGAATCCGCAGATTCCATACGCCAAGTCGATCGTCGATTACCTGTTCCGATGGCTCGCCTCCAAGTTCCTCGACGAGGAGGCACGGCGCGAGGTCGGCGTAGTCGCGCCCGAGGCGCGCGCGGATGCTGCGCCGGCGCCGCCGATGGCGATCGCGGGAACGCCGGCTGCGCCGGCGGCCGAAGCGGCGGGCGCGGGATCGCGAGCGCGCCAGGCGTTCATCAACCAGGCCGACGCGCCGCCGTGTCCGGATTGTGGATGCCTGATGGTGCGCAACGGGACTTGCTACAAGTGCATGAACTGCGGCGCGACCAGCGGTTGTTCGTGAGCGCAGGAGCCGGTCGGGTTTCAATACGCTCGTCCCGTTAAGTGGGCGAGGGTTCGGGATGAAACGATGTTGGCGGGGGTGCGGCGGTGCGGGGTGAACCGGGGAGAGGTTGCGGATGGGGGGAGGCTCCCTCTGTGGGGGAGTGGTTTCTTGAATCGAGCGGGCGACGTGGCGGGCACGGGATGAGGAAGCAGGGGATCAGCCTCGCTTGAGAAGTGTGGGGCGGGGTTGTGGATGTGGAGCGGCGGGGGGGGGGGGGGGGAACCCCCCCCCCCCCCCGGTTTTTGGGCCCCCCAAGGGGGGGGGGTAATATGTGGGAGTGGAAGAA
>Ga0335077_10003598_pt1 | contig 18795 bp, 15 predicted proteins | sample Lox_Sample_31_FD_207151 | JGI IMG/M metagenome (GOLD analysis project Ga0335077, IMG submission 207151) | Soil microbial communities from Loxahatchee National Wildlife Refuge, Florida, United States - Lox_Sample_3.1 | ecosystem: Environmental > Terrestrial > Soil > Wetlands | place: USA... | reverse complement strand
GCCGCGGATTCCCATGGGAACATTTACACCGGGGAAGTAGACACCGGCAAACGGATCCAGAAGTTCGTGCCGGTCAAGCCGTACCCGAAGCGTTAACCTTCGCGATTGGCCATTTACTAGACAGCTTTTCCCTCAGCCCGGAGCGCGGCGAGAACTGTTTGCGGCGTGAGCGGCTGGCGTCTGACGCGCACGCCGGTAGCGTCAAAAATCGCGTTGGCAATGGCGGCGGCTGTGGGCCGTGTGGCCGGCTCTCCCGAGCCGCTGGGCGGAATGAACTTGCCCCCTGGACTGTTGCCATCCGCGTTGACGATGAAAGCGTTTACCTCCGGGATGTCTTTGATATCCACCACCGGATACGTGAGCCAGTCCGTTGCCCTGACGTTCTTGGAATCGAACGCCACGCCCTCGTAAAGCGCCCGGCTCATGGACTGGACCAGATTGGCCTCGATGGCGTTCACGACGTTTTTCTGGTGCACGACGAGGCCGCAATCCTGGCCCGTGGTGAACTTCGTCACCGTCACGTGTCCGGTCTTGCGGTTCACTTCGACTTCGGCGACCGTAGCGACGAAGGTGCCGGTGCGCGGCTGATAAGCGAAGCCGCGGCCACGCACGACTTGCTCCTTGGGATTGGCGGTTTGGGGCGAGGGCCGCGAAATCCAGTTGGAAGCCTTGCGAACCTGCTGGATGACGTTGATGTCGCGGGCGCCCGTGGAAGGCTGCAGATGGGCGAGGCGGAACTCGATGGGGTCCATCTTGAGCGCGGCGGCGACTTCATCGACGAACTGCTCGCTCGCGAAGGTCACCTGCGGCCCATTGGGATCGCGCATGTGCGCAGTGCGCAAGCCGGTCTGGTAAGCCCACTTGGACGGAATCACGTTGGAGACGCGACGCCGGCTGGGAAAGACGTAGTTATCGGCGGGAATTCCGTGCTCGCTTTGATTGAGCGGCTCGTAGCCCATGGCCTGGCCGATCAGGAGGTCGCCGGGAATGAGAGCGCCGGCGGCGCGCTGTGTGCCATTCAGCAAGCGGACGTTGTAGTCCCAGGCGACCACGTTGCCGGAGGAGTCGAGTCCGGCGCGCAGAGTGGTGAGGTGGGGGGGAGCCTTGGGATCCCAGGCGATGCCTTCGTCGCGCATCCACTGGAGGCGAACGGGCTGGCCGAGCTGCTGTGAGATCCAGGCTGCCTCGGCGGCGACATCGTCCGTGTCGTTGGTGCCGTATGAGCCCGCGCCTTGATAAAAAATTACGCGAACCTTGGAACTGGGGATGCCCAGGAAATCCGCGACAGCCATGCGCACACGATACGGTTTTTGCCCGCCGAACCATATCGTTGCGCCGCCGTCCTTAACCTCGGCAATGCAGCAGCCCGGAGTCATGGAGGCATGCGACTGGAACGAGGAATAGTAGGTGGCGGCAATGGTTCGCGCGGCGGACGCGAGTGCGGCTTCGACGTCGCCGGAGTTGACCGGCGTGGCCACATTCTGAGGCGCCGTCTTCGCTAGATATTCGTACAGGGCATCGTAGCCGTCGGGCAGTACGGGAGCCGGCGGCTCCTTCCAAGTGACCTTGAGTTGATGGGCCGCCTGGATCGCCTGCCATTCCGTTTTCGCAACGACGGCCACATAGTTACCCTTGGAGACGACCTTGACCAGGCCGGCGGGTTCGCCGCCGTCAAAGCCGTCGACGCTGACGAGCGTCGAGCCAGCCACCGGGGGCCGAACGCTGCGAGCGTGCACCATCCCCGGCACGCGTACATCCTGGGCATACTCGAGACGGGCGGTGACCAGCTTGGCGATCTCCGGGCGCTGCGGCACGACTTTGCCAATAATTCTGAATTGCGAGGGATCCTTGACGGGGGCTTCCGCGGAGAACGAAATGTCGAACTTCTTGTTTCCGATGAGTTCGGCATAGCTAACAGACTGCGCGGCGCCTGTTCCGGCAATGATGCCATCCTTCACCGCGAGACTGCTGACTGGAACATTCAGCTTCTCCGCGGCCATACGGAGAAGCGCCTGCCGGGCTGTCGCTGCGGCTTGCCGCAGGGGAACGTATACGCCCGAGATTCCGTTCGAAGCTCCGGTGCCGCCTTGATCAGGCGTTGCAGCCGTGTCGCCAAAGAGCACTTGGATGCGGTCGAACGGCACATCGAGTTCCTCCGCCGCCATCATGGCCCAGGAGGTGGGAGTGCCCTGGCCGTTATTCACTTTGCCGATTTTGATGACCACCGCTCCGTCGCCGTGAATCTCGACGAAAGAGTCGACGGATTTCAGATCAAAGGTGGGATAGTCGGGAACAATGCCCTTTTCCTGCGCTGCTCTGAGAAGGCCGCTGAGTCCGGCCATGCGCGTGGAAAATCCGACGGCGAGCACACCGACGCCCTTAACGAAATGGCGGCGGCCGAAGACGGTGGAATTGTTCGCGGGAGGCTGCTTGGCGACGGTTGTGCCTTTCTCTTTCATTTCACGCCTCCCCCATGGTTTTTGCGGCGCGCCGGACGGCACGAAGTATGGCCACCTGGGACCCGCAGCGGCACTTGAGGCCGCTCAGCGCCGCACGAATCTGGCTCTCGGTCGGTTTGCGGACCGTGGCGAGCAAGTGGGCCGTATACATGATCCAGCCATTCTGGCAGGCCCCGCACTGCGGAGCTTGCTCGTCAATCCATGCTTGCTGAACCGGGTGAAGCTTCGACGATCCATCGCCATGGGCGCCGTTATAGGTGGCAGCGAGACCTTCGAGGGTGGTGATTTCGTGGCCCACGGCGCTGGCGACCGGCGTGACGCAAGAACGGATAGGCTTGCCGTCAAGGTGCACCGTGCAAGCTCCGCACTGCGCCAGTCCGCATCCGAATCTGGGTCCGTTGAGTTGCAATTCACCGCGAAGCACATAGAGCAGTGGCGTATCCGGGGCTGCGACCACATCTTGCTCCCGGCTGTTTACGGTCAATTTGAGGGTCTTCTCAGGCTGGCCGAGCGTCTTTCCAACCGCGCGTGCGATGACGGTGTCTTCCATGGGATGGCTACTCCTTCATCGTGTTTGCGAATGACAATCCGTGTGGGTGCCCGCATTACGACACATGTTACACCCGGGCCGCAACTGCGAAGCGTCTTTCCAGAGTTACTCCACGCGAACGATATAGTCCCAGCCTTCCCAGCGATTGCTTTCCGGATAGAAAAAGGTGAAGCGGATCGGGGCGCGTTGATCCGCGGCGACGGGTATGTCCACAAAATAGATCTTCAATTGCGTTGCCGTGGAATCCGTATCCTGGAAGCTTTGCCATTCGTTCCTGGTCCAATGAAGGCGAAAAACAGCGGGCGCCTGGATACGCAGCGTATAGCCCTTCTTTGCCGTCCGGCATTGCCGGTTGTGCTTCCAGACCTCCATGCAACGGCAGTTCTTGCGTGCGCCCAAGTAACGCTGGGCGACCGCGGGGATCACGTCAAAAACTTTGCCGTCGGAAGCGGAGCGCAGCAGCTTGATGTATTCGGCGTGGGCCCACATCAAGGGCATGGCGGCGCCGGTAGGTTTCCCAAGGTGCATATGGGCCTCGGGCAGATCGTAGGTGTCCCACACCTGCTCGGGCAGCAGTCCCGTGGAGGTGGCGAACGCCTCCAGGGCGCGCAGGAAGGGAGCGGCGCTGCGGCCCGCCGCCAGTTCGTAGTGCCCTCGTTCGCCCGTCAATAGCGGCCAGGCGCGTCCCGTGCCCCAGCCGTCGTAGCCCGATCCATCGTTGCGCTGGCCGTAGCCGTCGTGGTTGTAGCGATGCCAGCAGGGGCCGAAGGGCGTGTCAATTTTCAGCACGGCGTCGATGACTTTCAGGGAATCGACGATGATGGGATCGTCCGCTTTGCGGATTCCGTAGCGCACCAGCTCGAGAAATCCCGCATCGACGATCTGCTTGGCCGGAAAACTATACTGAGTTTCCGGAGGACGGTTCGACAGAATCAGGGTCCCGTTATTGGGATCCTCGTCCGGGCAGCAATCCGTGACACTCACCGGATTGATGCGGATGTAATGCCGGGGCACGCCGGGCACCAGCGTGCCTTGTGTGGTGACCGTCCAGGCCTCGATGTGACATTCGAGGAAATCGGCGTAGTCCTCGATAAATTGCGCCGCGGCTTCGTCGCCACGCTGGCGGGCAAAATAGGCGCCGCACAGCAAGGCGGCAATTTTCACGGCGATGGTGGACGGAGAGTACCCGGAAGCTTCTTCCCACCTCTCCTGGGCCGTGGCGGGTCCATGCAGCAAAAGATTCGTAGCCGCCCCCATCACCATGGGGTATGGATCGAAGCCCACCAGCGCGCCGCACTGGGCCATGCGCCACGCCAGAACGATGGGGTAGGCGATCTCATCGAGCTGCACGCCGCGCCAGTAGGGCTCGCCATCGAGCCAGAAGTTTTGCGGAAATCCGCCGTCCGCCTGCTGGCAGGAGGCGAGGTAGATCAGGGCGCGCAGGGGCGTCTCCGTGTGGCCGCAGGCGAGGAGTGCGGTGGCACTCTGGAACATGTCGCGCGTCCACACCAGGTGGTAACCGCCCATGTCTTCGTCGCCTTTCATCTCTCCCCAAGGGATGGACAGAGAAGCGATGAATGCGCCGGGGAAGTTCTTGTCTTCGTGCGCGAGAAGCAGGCTCACGCTGCTGTCGTAGAGCTTGCCCTGGTCGCCCGATGCGCTCTGCAAAGGCAGGGTCTTGCGGGCCGGGCGGGTCCATTGATCCACGTAGCGTTCGCACTGCTGGTCGAACGGCAATCCCAGTCCTTGCAAAAGCGTGCTGACGGCATTTTGCAAACTGTCCCCGAAGGCCAGGCACAAGGTGAACTCGTTTGTTTCCGTGAGAGCCAATTCTCCCATCAGGGCAATGTTGCCGTCGGGCGCCTGGTCGAACTCCCAATCCATCTGCAAGTGCTCGTTCAAGTCCGTCCAGCCGTCGCTACGTCCTACATAGCCGCAGGACAAGCGGCGAAAGGGCAGATTGGCCGCCAGCGCCAGCCAGGTCCCATGTTTCTCGGCTGCAAGGACGCTACGCCCGGCTGCTTCCACGACGTAGCCGTTGTTGCTCCAGCCGCCGACCTCGAGGTGCGGAGCGCATATCGCGTAAAGATGAAGCTGAGACAGAAAGCGTGGATCGCCCTGAAGCTTGGTGTGCTGCAGAACGCAGGAGAGGTGGGGATCGGCGATAACTTGCTTCTCGATCTGGTAGCGGCCGTCCGGGTCGGAGTTCAGGACGCGATAGGCGAGCGCATTGGTCCAGGGGCGCTCCATGCGGGTGTGAAGATGGCGCTTCTCTTCATGAAAGAAAGTCTTGCCGTCGGAGATGAGATATTGCAGGTCGCGAATCTGCGGGCGATCCAGGGTGGGGAAATAAGTTTCGGTGATAATGCCATTCCAAAGCGTGAACCACAGGCGGCTGGAGGTGGCGTAGGCGGTCCCAACGCCATCTTTGGCTCCGTTCGTCCATCGAGGTTCGATGCCGGGTTTGCCGAAAGCGGTCCGATTGCCGCGAAACTTTGCCAAAGGGCTCCCGCGCCGCGGATTTGATAAACGCTCCGCTGCGGCTTCCTAATTGCGCGGGCATCATTGTAGCAGCAGGCGAAGTTCTGGTTCACAGCGGGGACAGAATGGCGTCGAGGGGTGAAGGTGACGATCGCAGCTCAGAAGGGCGGCAGCGCGATGGGGTGCGAAGCGCGGCGCGCCCTTCCAAAAAGGCGGCAAGATGCCTGGTGAATCTATGTCTGCGGGTTAGATGTCACTTGCCCTTCGCTGCGTCGATCTTCTTGATCTCGTCCGGCTCTTCGTTGTGGGTGCAGAAGACCTCGCCCCACTCCTCTTTGGGATCTTGAGCCAGCGTCCACTTGCGCGGCGCCGAAGTCCAAGGCTTGGCGAGCACCACCGGGTCCTCGATGGTGACCTGGTAGGTGATGTAGTTCTTCGAGGTGCGGGTAATGCGCTCGACCACATGTTCCTGTTCGCTCGGGAACCATCCGGGCGTGGTCTCCCCTGGAACAAGATTCCTGAGCCGGGTATCGATGCCGATCACATCGAGGACCAGCGTATCTCCGTCCCAATGAGCAGTTGTGTCGCCATTGAATGTGGGATCCGGATCCTTCTCATGCTGACGGTTCATGTAGACCATGCGAATGTTCATCGGATATTCGTAGAGAAAAACCAGCCGTTGCGGAGTTTGGATTAGCTCCATGGGAGCGTGCTGGCTGATCTGTTCCAGCGTGACGCTGGGAGTGCCCGGCTGATCGCAAACTCCATAGGGGTTGGACCGCGTATATTTCTTGTCGACGCCCGGTTTATAGGAAGGGCGCAGTTCAGGCGTCGCCTTGGCATCATATTGCTCGAATACCTCCGGGTCGACAGGGTAAGCGGCCTGCAGCATTTGCCCGGCAGCATTTGGATACCAACGTCCGGTCAGGTCCGGATGCCCGTCCGTCATGCGGGGCGCAGCGCCTCCGGGCGGCAATGGCTTCAGCTCGTAAAAGCCGCCGACCATAGGTCCGGGAACTTTTCCTTGTTTCCTCTGTCCCGCGCTTCGCTCCCTCTGGCTGGCGCCTTCTTCCCCGGCAGGATTCTGCGCAAGAGCGGGGGTAAGCACGAGGCACAGAGCGAAAAGTGCGGCGCTTGCTCCAATAACGCAATCACTGAACCTTGATTTCCTCCGTATCAGACCGATCATTAGATAGCGCCTCTATTCTTATGATTTACTTGCGTGCTGCTTCTCGTTTGTGGCGGCAACTGAGATAGTTACGCTCCGCCCCTGCCGCCGCCCGAAGTTCCCGCGCTATCCTTTAACTGCGTGCCGTCGGCAAGCACCACGTGAGAGATGCGACCGACGGGATTGCCCGTTTTGGCTTGATGGATGTAGATGGTGATTACGTCGCCGGGCTGTACGCTAGCCTTGGTCCATCCCTGGAGGGTGATCGCCGAGGGGCTGCCTAATTCGCCAGCCCAATGGATGACCTTGCCGCTTTCATCCTTCACGTCGAATTGGATGATGGTATGGGGATTAGCCCACGCGACTTTCGTGACGGTCGCGCTCTTCAGGACTACTTCTTTGCTCTCGTCGTAGGCCACGGCGCCGTGGTGGGCGAAGACCGGTGTGTAAACCGAGAGCAGCCCAAGCAGCGTGAGAAACGCCGCGAATCTCGTTTTCATGAGCGACTCCTTGCCGTGCGCATTGGTCCATTGATCTACCAGAATTGCCCCCAGCCTGCAACGGTTTTGTATTCATCCCAGGGCAGTTAGAACGCCAGGCTCCGGGCCAGCGTCGGGGATGCCGGTTGAATAGCCGGTTCGGGAGGGGCGGCATTAAGGACTTCACTTACCTTGTTTCCCTGAAACCTCCTCGTGCATCTAAGCTAATCGGGGTAGGTGAGTGAGATGCAAGAGCAAAGAATAGCAGCAGGTAGTTCCGCAGGAAAGGCTCGCAATTTGTGGTGGTTGGGGGGCTTGGGGGCGCTGGTCGCGCTGAAGTTCTACTACGTCCGGGAGATGGTCGCCGCTCTGGTGATCTTCTCGGCGTTGTTCGCGATCGGCACGCTGATCGTTTTGGTCGTCTTTACTTTGGATCACATCGCGCAAGGCGGCGTTGCCTGGGCGGAGCCCGCCGCCGTCCGGTTCGGGCGATGGGCGGCAACCAGCAGCGCCGCTATCGCTGGGCAGATCGCGCTATCCAGTCAGCGGCTGCGGTTCAGCACCGTTCGGATAAATCGGCCATCGAGACGTAGCTAACGTCTTCGCGACGTTGGGACCTTTAGTCCCGGCGGCGGCCGAGCCGGTCGCCCGTTTACTTTGCGGGCGCCACAGCCGGCGCCGCCGGCTTGCCAAACTTGGCTGAATCGACCGGGACGTTCAGCTGCGCGTCGGTCAGCTCGAAATCTGACCGCCCGTCCAGCCAACTCACGACCACGTGGAAGGGTACCTTGAGTCCCGCGACGGTGCGGTAATCGGAGTAATCCACCTGCGTTGTATTGCGGCCCAAAGGCGATACCGTAAAGCGCACCTGCCGCACAAGCAGCCCGGACTTCTGATCGAAATAGAGTTTGACCGGCAGGCTGCCCGGTGCGGATCGTCCCTGCACCACATCCGCGTCTTGGCCATTGATCGTGACCGGGAAGCCGACGTGCCAGTCGCTGAGGATCTGTTTTATCTGCCCAGGAAAAGACAGTTGCGCATCCATTTTCAGGCCGTCCAAATCCGCGCCGCTTAACGCGAGAACCGGCACTGCTGCGCCGGGCACGGCGTTCCAGCCATTCCGGCCATCGTAGGCGTTTGTCAAATCGCCGTTCAACGTGTGCACAATCGCGACGCGTTGATTGGGCGCCTTGGCATAGATTTCCACGGGCCGCTTGACGCCCTCTTCGGCTGAAAATCCCTGGTAAGTCCCTTTTTCGGCGATGCTCGTGAGAGCGCCCACCCGCTGAGCTCCGCCCAGCGCCTGGATGTACTTATCCAGGATCTGCGCGGCGGGAGGGGCATTGGGCGCGTCTTTGAGTATCTCCTCCGGCTCGTCCGGAGGCGGGGCGCTGTAGACGCCGGCGATGGCGGGAACGGTTTTCGGCGTTTCGTCGCCGCGGTGGCAGGTGTAACACGTTACCATCTGCTTCCCGCCAAAGTTTCCGCGATTCAGCGCGGCCACCATCAGCATCATCTTGCGCGCGGTTTGCTTGATATCGTTGTCGCGCGCATAGGCCGCCCAGTCCTGTTCGGATACGTGGCAATCGCTGCAATTCAGGCCCAGAGAGGCGGAAATGAATCCCATGGTCTCCATGAATTGGCTGACGGGAATTCCCCGCAAAACTTGAACGTTTTTGAAAACGTCCTCGGCCATCAACGGCTTCTGTTCCGGCTGAGCCTGCGCGGCCGCGCTCGCGGCGACCAGCACGCAAAGAATCATCGTTGCGACTGCGTGAGTGATTCCTAGCCTCAATGCAACCTTCATCATGCCTTCCTTCCGCCACGCGCAAAGAGTTGGGGCGTTGACGCAGGATCGCCTGCCGAAAGCGTGCGGCGACCTGCCCGGTTATATCGCAGCACGGTAATATATCGAAGATTTGATTTTTCGCCAGAGCGAAGCGTGTTTATCCAGGCGGGCTCCCTGCCGCCTTCGGCGAGGGACCGCATAGGTAAGTAAAATGGGTCCTCCAGGGAGCCTCCTTCGAAACAAAATGCACTAGCCATACGTCAGAGAATATGACATTGTTTCGGAACTACCTAGGGAGGTAGCGGCTCTCTCTGGGAACAGTTCCGATCTTATCGGCGGGCGTTACAGACTTTCTCATTCTGACGGAGGATTTACATGGCTAAATCGACGTTGGCCCTCATTGCGACTGTTGTTTTGATCGCTCTTGCGGCGCCTGTGTACGCACACCACGGCTTTGCCGGACGCTACGACGAGGACAATCCGGTTACGGTCACGGGCACCGTGCTGGAGCTTCAGTTCGAGAACCCTCACTCCTTCATCATTTTCGAGACCAAAGATGCCAGCGGCAAGACGGAACGGTGGTCGGCCGAACTGGGCGGCGCGAGCAATATGCATCGCGTCGATGGCTGGACTAAAGATACGCTGAAGGCCGGCGACAAGATTACGATAACCGGCCCGCGCGCCAAGAATGGCGCCCCGGACATGAACCTTTCCCATCAGAGCCGGATCGTAATGACGGACTCGGGCAAAGAGATCCACAACAGCATGGCCACTAAGGGCGGCGAATAACTAGGCAACCGCTCGAAATTCACTGGTGGCACGAGCTACGGGAAGCTTGCTTTTTTGAGTTCCTGACGCCGTTCGGACGCGTTTCCAAACGTGAACGGGGGAATGCTTTCGGCAAACACCTGGAGGGGTGTGATGAACGACCGCAAAAAACCTTTGCTTGCGGCCTTGCTCTGCCTCGGAGCAGCAGGCCTCACCATCACTGCCGCGCCCGCCTTGGCGCAAAGGCCACGCGCCATGGCAGGCCCTCCGGAAGCACCGAAAGCCATCACGAAGACAACGGGCGAGTGGCAGCCTAAATCGAGTGCCTATATCAAAGCGTCGAATACCTCGGCAGACTTGGAGTTCGGCTCCGCGATCGCCTTGAGCGGCGACGGCAACACTCTCGCCGTCGGTGCAGCCAGTGAGGATAGCGGCGCCAAAGGAGTCAATGGAAACCAAGCGGATCGATCCGCGGTCAACTCCGGGGCTGTTTATGTTTACACCCGCACGGCGGGCGCCTGGAAACAGCAGGCCTATCTCAAGGCATCGAACACGCATAAAGGCTACCAGTTCGGGAACGCCGTATCGCTGAGCGACGATGGCAATACGCTCGCGGTGGGCTCGACCGGCGAAGCAAGTTCCGACACGGGCGTGAACGGCAATCAGTCGGATACATCCATGGACGAAGCGGGCGCGGTCTACGTTTTCACCCGCAGCGGCGGCACGTGGTCGCAGCAAGCCTATGTGAAGGCTTCGAACACAGGTACACCGGACGTGGGTAACCAGTTCGGCTATTCCGTTGCGCTCAGCGGCGACGGCAATAACCTGGCGGTCGGCTCTACGAGCGAGCCGAGCGCCGCCACCGGTATCAATGGCGATCAGAAGAATACTTCCGCTCCGGATTCAGGCGCCGCTTACGTGTTCACGCGCAGCGGCAGCAGGTGGACGCAGCAAGCTTATGTCAAGCCCTGGGACACCACCGCGCGCGGCGCGCTATTCGGGTACTCGATAGGACTGAGCACGGACGGCAGCACCATGGCGGTGGGGGCTTTTGACGAACAAGCCGGCCGGGGCGCGCTGTATATCTTCAATCGCAATGGAGCCACCTGGTCGCAGCAGACGCGATTGCAAGGCTCGAACGAGGAAGCGCAGGATTCGATCGGCTGCGCGCTGGCGATCAGCGGCGATGGCAACACCGTGGTGGGAGGCGCGTTCGATGAAGATGCCGTCCTGAGCGGCGTAATCGGGCCGCACGAGGGCGAAAACGATCAAGCTTCGGACGTCTCCGTGGGCACCGCGTACGTCTTTGTAAGAAAAGATGGACACTGGTCGCAGCAGGCAATTCTCAAAGCATTCAACGCGCGTATCAACGATCAATTTGGCTGGGCCCTGGCCATGAGCCGCGACGGCAACACCATCGCCGTCGGCTCCCATCTGGAGGACAGCGGCGCGAAAGGCATCAACGGAAATCAAGCCGACGCCTCGGCGGAAGATTCGGGCGCGGTGTACATTTACACGCGCAATGGCAGCGAATGGGAATACGCAAACGGCGTGCGCTCGGTTTGGAGGCCCGCGGCCTACGTGAAGGCGTCCAATCCGCAGCCGGCGGCGGAATTCGGAATCTCGGCTGCCCTCAGCGGCGACGGGAAGGTGCTTGCGGTGGGCGCGTTCAAAGAGAAAGGCGGCGCCAAAGGCGTTAACGGCAACCAAGCCGACAGTTCTGTGGAAAATGCCGGAGCAACCTACGTCTATTATTGAGCCGAACAATCTAGCGGCCCCGCAGCACGAAGCAGCGGAGCCGCTTTAGACTTCAAAATACTCCTCAGTTCGATACCGGCAACCCCAGGTGAGGCCAAAGAGAAGCTTAGCGATTGTAGGGAACCACAATCGACGCGTGACCTGTGACGTGGCCGTCCATGGCCTTCATCACGTCGGCTCGCGTCGCGGTTGGCGGAAGGTCCAGCCTCATATCCACTCCGAAAACCTCGAATGCGTAGTGGTGCGCCACCGGGACGTTTTGCGGGGGACATGGCGCGCGATAACCGAAATTCGGAGGTTGTGGGGGCGCAGCTTGGCCACCCGGCGCTCCCTGGCCACCAGCGCCACCTCGGCCGCCGGCGCCAGCGGCGGGGACTTGCGCGACGAAGCCATTGGTCTGATAGCTTCCGTCGGGCAACTCATAATTTGCCGTGGAGATGCCTTCAGGCAGCCCGGTAGCGGTCGACGGTATATTCCAAACCATCCAGTGCAAGATGTCGTCAGTGCCCTTGCGTGGATGGCCTTCCATGTCATGCACGATCAAAGCCAGGGTCACAGTGTCTCTGCCCGGCTGGCTCCACTGGATCGCAGGCGAAACGGCATCGTTGCCGGCGGCGCAGCCGAACTTGTCGGCGAGCTTGACGCCGTCGGTCAGATCCGGGCTCATTAACCTCAACGGCGGCGCGGGTGGTGGGCCACCACGTCCTGCTTGCCCAGCCGGCGGTGCCCCGCCCCCCTGCGGAGGCTGCGCGGCAGCTACGCCGATAGCGATCAGAAACGCAACCGTGGTGAGTAGCGCCAACCTTCTGTGCATAGCCCTTCTCCTTCGCTAGTGAATGCGCCGAACGATAGCAGGCGACGTCCCGCTAAAAGTACCCGCGGGAGGTGCCAGCTTACAACTGGAGGGCAGGTTAGCGCTCGGTTTTCTTGGCGGCGCACAATTCGGCCTCCAGCCCGGCGAAAGAGCTGATATCCCTGGGAACGCAGTCAAACCACTTGACATCGGCAGGGCTTGGTGCTGAACTGACGGCAAATCCTTTCCCGAGGCAATCGGCGACGTAAATTCCAACGATGCACCACGGGGGTACTGAGATGAAGGCCATTTTGAAATCCACATACGTTGGCCTCGTTGGCGTCCTTCTGGCGTTTTTGATCGCCGTGTTGGCGTTTCCCGCCATCGCGCGTGCGCAGGCGGCGAGCGGTGTCGCCGGCCGGCCGGTTACGTTTGCCAAGGACGTCGCTCCCATCCTTCAAGAGCATTGTCAGACGTGCCATAGGGTGGGAGCCATGGCTCCGATGTCTTTAGTGACATTCGAAGAGGTTCGTCCCTGGGCGAAGGCGATCGAGCGGCAAGTAGAGACACGCAGCATGCCTCCGTGGCAACTCGACAGAACGGTGGGCATCCAGCATTACCAGAACGATCCTTCGTTGAGCGACGAACAGATCGACACGATTGTGCGCTGGGTGAACGCAGGTGCGCCGCTTGGCGATCCAAAAGACATGCCATCCCCCAAACAGTGGCCCAATGACAACGATTGGCAACTGGCGAAGCAATTCGGGCAGCCGGATATCGTGATTGACTCGGCGCCCTACACCATGCCCGCTCACGGGCAAGACGTTTGGTGGAAGCCCGTTTCCGATGTGCCGGTAACCGAACCCCGCTGGGTGCGAGCGGTGGAAATTCGGCCTTCCACGACGGCGGGCCGCCGGATCATGCACCACGTCCTCGCGCGGCTTCAGCAGGATGAACCGGATCTGCGAAAGACGCTCTTCAACGGCGATGATGCCGACGGCGACGGCCCGGGAATGCTGATGGAATGGGCGATCGGCAAGAACTACGACATCTATCGTCCGAATACGGGCAAATTGCTTCTTCCGGGTTCACGAATCTGGTGGGAGCTCCATCTCCACGCCGTTGGCGAGCAAATTACGGATCATGCTCAACTGGCGATCTACCTGTATCCGAAGGGCCAGACTCCGAAATATCGCACTTACTTGATGGCCTACACCGCGAACAACAAACTGAATGGACAGCTTCTTCTGGATATTCCGCCCAACACAGTCACAGAGACCGAAAATTTCCACGTGCTGAAGCAGCCTGCCATACTGGAGAACTTCCAGCCGCACATGCACCTGCGCGGCAAGGCCATGTCCATGGAAGCGATCCTGCCGGATGGCCGCCGGGAGATGCTCAGCTACGTCAACCGCTTCACCTTCAACTGGATGATCAACTACATCTATGCGGACGATGCAGCCCCGGTCCTGCCCGCGGGCACCGTGCTGCACATCACTGCCTGGCATGACAACACGGCGGCCAATCCGAATAATCCGGACCCGAACCAGTGGGTGGGTTGGGGCGAGCGCACCGTGGACGAAATGTCGCACGCCTGGGTGAACGTGACCTACATTTCCGAGGACGATTATCGATCGTATGTGGCGGGCCAGGCGAAGCAAGTGGCATCGTCCACAATGCCCGCGCATTAGCTCGTAGATTCTTCACACCATGCGACCGAGTTGGAAAGCTCTGACACTTTGCCTGGGAATCGCGTTAGGAAGCTTTGCCTTCGCGCAAGCGCAGAGTTTGCCTTTGGAGCCTCTCCACAATACGGGGCAGAGTGTCACGGGCGCTTTTGAAGGGTGGTTCCGCAATCAGGACGGTACATTCGCCCTGCTATTCGGTTATTACAACCGCAATCTCAGTGAAGACGTGGAAATCCCGGTGGGGCCGGACAATCGGATTGAGCCAGGCGGTCCGGACCAGGGTCAGCCCACGCATTTCCTGCGCGGCCGCCAGTGGGGCGTTTTTAGCGTGACCGTGCCGGCGGATTTTGGAACCAACAAGCTCAGCTGGACATTGACGAGCAGTGGCCGGACGGCTGTAATTCCCGCAAGTCTGAATCCCCTATGGGAGATCTCTCCCTTCCGCGATGATGCCACGGGGAACACGCCGCCGGTTATGAAGCTTCCTGGAGGCGCGTCGGCGCAAGGTCCGCGCCCTGTCGTCGTCCAGCTTTCGACGACGTTGTCGAATCCGCTCATGCTGAATGTGTCCGTTACCGACGACGCAAAGATTCCACTCTTTGGGTTTGTCGGGAGCCCAGGTGCGGAGCAGCCGAATACTCCTCCGGTGACCGTAACGTGGAGTAAGTTGCGTGGGCCGGGGACCGTGACATTCGCTAATGCGAAGCCCAGCGTCGAACTGTCGAATGGCGGCCCCGCAGGAGCCTCGGCGGCTGTCGTAAGAGGCGATGCAAAAACGACGGCCACGTTCAGCATGCCCGGAGAATACTTATTGCTTGTCGTCGCCAACGACTGGTCGGGAAGCGGCGGCCACGGGTACCAATGCTGCTGGACAAACGCTCAAGTAAAAGTTTCCGTCAAGCAGTGAGCGTCAGGATCGCCTAAATCTATCGCCTTCAAAATAGGTTGAATCCGTTCGCAATGTGCCACGATGCCAACTCGAACGCACATTGCTCTCATGGTTATCGCACGGCGACGCTTTTCGGCGGCGCTGGCGGCATTGGCTTGGCAAATTTCCCGCCATCGATCGATGCGTTTATCTGTATAGAACTCAGTTCCGTCACGGACCGGCCGTCCACCCACGTCTTGTTCACCCGGAACGGTATCTTGACTCCCGAAACGTCGCGATAATCGGAGTAATCTATTTCCGTGGGAATGAGGCCGACGGGCAAATTGGTAAAGCGCACCATCCGCACTAAAAGTCCGGAAGTGGGATCGAAGTACAGTTTCACCTTAGTTCCTGCGGCGGTGTTCCCTTCGAGCACGGTCAGTTCGCGTTCGTCCACACCGACGCCTGCATCGGTGTTCGGAAGGATACTCACCACTCCGCTGATGGGATAGCCCACGCGCAAATTGCTGAACAGCTTTTTGATCTGCGCCGGAAAATAGAGTTCAGATTCCACATGGGCACCATCCAGATCGCCTGACGTAAGCGTGAGCAGCGGCACAGGGGTCTCCAATTCCGATTGTGCGACCCACACCGACCGGCCATCGTCAACCCAACTGTTCGTTCCAGCCGCACCATGTACGACCTGAGAGAATTGGCTCGGAGCCTTGGCGTAAATCTCCACAGGGCTTTTTGCCGGATCGTCATAACCCTGATAGGTTCCTTTGGCGGTGAAACTCGTGAATGCGGCGAGTTTCTGCGCGCCGCCGAGCGCCTGCACATACTTGTCAAGGACCTGGTCCGGCGTAGGCTGCCCAGGGGCCTGCGTGTCGATCTCCTCCGGATCTTCCGCAGCCGGGACTCCGTACTGTTCGGCCAGAATCGGTGTGATCCTGGGACGCTCCGCATTGCGATGGCAGGAGTAGCAGGTTACCTCGCGCTTGCCGCCGAAGTAGGTTCGATTGAGGGCATCCACCATCAGCATCATCTTGCGCGCCGTTTGCTTTTGAGGAGGATCGTCGGCGTATCTTTCCCAACTGCCGGCGCTGGCGTCTCCGTGGCAGGTTGTGCAGGTTTTGTTCGTGGCGGCGGCGAAGAAGCCCATCGCTTCCATGAATTCCTTAACGGAAATCCCCTTGAGCAGCTGCACATTCTTGAAGACCTGTTCCGCCATGAGCGGCTTCGCTTGCGGATCTATGTCCGCGAGCCGCTGAGGTCCCGCCTGGCCCATCGCGGACATGACGGACACGAGAGACACGATCGTTCCTGCCACCAGATGCATTGCCCGCCTAAACTCGAACTTCATCGTTGCCCTCCTCATTTGCCTCGCGCTTGATTGGAATGGGAAGTTAAAGCGCCGGGCGCAGAAGGTTTTCTAACAGCAAGCGGGGCGGCTGGATGCGACGGCGATCACCTTTGCTCGTATTTGAGCTCACAACTAATTGGTGACCAGGATCACAGACTCAACAAGACAGTCTTGGCAGCCTACGACCGTGTGACGCGTCGCAATCTTCGGAGGAGATCATGAACAGCGCTCCAGCAGTGATGTTAGGCGAGAAGCAATCTCCCGTACTCGAGCTTTCCGTGGCCGAAAGCGAGCAGGCGCCTGTGGCCGAGGCCCCTGAGATTAGCCGTAGTGCATGGAAGGTAATCATCTTCCTGCTGGTTGGTGGCGCGCTGTTCCTGGCCAGTGTGGGCGCCTACGTCTTTTCTGGACTCCACAGATTTCAAAATTGTCTTTAAACCTACCCAGTGGAGCTTTTTCGGATCCATCAACTCACTTAGACGATCAGTTTCATCGGCCATGTCACTTGCCGAAGGGGGCTCAACTTAGAAGCGATCGGGCTACGAACTGCCCAATCTCGATCGTCCAGAGAGAAGAATTCGCGCACGATCCCACATTTCCTTAACTAGAGTCGCGGCCGGCACCGGCTTGGCCATCGCGGCTGATTGTCCCGCCCACACTTGCATTTTGTGATAGTCGTTGGCTTTCGCACCGGCTTCCTTCATTGGCGCCGTAAGTCCTCTCTGCACAGGGTAGGGGGCAGGAGAGGGAGCGCCTGGAGAGGCGACCGCCTTCACGAAATCCGTAGCTATGGCACGCCCTAAGCGTCCGGTGAACGCGCGGGTCAATGTAGTGTCTTCGGGTTCGAGATCATCCAGTGCACCGGCCCAAGCGCCGTGAGTCTTTGCTTCCGGACACCTCAAGAATGCCGTCCCGATCATGGCCGCGCTCGCGCCCAATACCAACGCGGAGGCGACGCCCCGTCCATCGCCTATTCCACCGGCAGCGATGATGGGAACGTCGATGTGGTCCGCCAGCCGCGGCAGCAGCGCGAACAGCCCCACACATTGACGTTCAGCCGTGTTCGCATCGAATGATCCGCGATGGCCGCCGGCCTCGAAGCCCTGCGCGATAATCGCGTCCGCTCCCGCCGTTTGCGCCTGCTTGGCCTCATCGAGCGTGGTCGCCGTAGCAAACCAGGCGATGCCTGTCTCCTTGAATTTGCGTAGGAGTTCCGGAGGGAATAAGCCCATGATCGAGGAGACCGCCGTGGGACGCAGTTCGAGGAATTCCTCACACTGGCGGCGAAAGTCTGGTGGCGCAGCGGTAAGCGCCCGGCGGAAGATTCGGCGCGGCATATTCGCCCGATTCGTTTGTAGCAGCTTGGTAGCGAAAGTTCGTACCAACCTTTATAGTCGCAACCTTAGCATCCGCGACGATAGCTTTGCTCGGATCGGTCACGCGTCCGCCGATCGATGCATCTGTCGATTGCCCCCAAAGCGTGCAGGGCGAAAACAAAAACACCACGATGAAGCAGACTTTGGGGATTCTGCTGATTGCGACATCGAGAGCTTCGACGAGTTGTGCGAGGGCGCCCCTATAAGTGTTCATTCGTTGCCATCCATTGGCCGGCTGGAGCGGCCGTGGGCACGGAAGTCGGTTGACCTTTGCTGCGTCCTTGAAATCAATCTGGGTGCCACTGCTTGGCCGTAATCGCCGTCGTTCTTCGGCAGAGCTTAGATTGATGCCCGCCAACTGTGGTTGCAAGCCACAGTTATGCAACTGCTGCTTGGCGGGCTGACTGCCCTTAGATGGGTTCGCGAATTCGCGAACGAGTCGTGACTTTCAGGCGTTCGGCTAACTCATTTTCAATGACTTACATGTGGCCTCTCTTTTGCTATTCCCATGTGGACATTAGCCTAATGGAGGATTCTTGAAAATGTGGCGAGCACGTTCATCTGACGTTCTGCGTACGGTCTCTTCCGCTCTCCCGCGGGCAGCGGTGCGAAGAGAAATCCGGAGCAAGCCTAGGCCAGCACGTTCACCGGAGCCGTATCTTTGCCATGCTGGTGTCCCGCGCGAGAGGCGAGACGAGTGGGCCTTGATTCAGCAGGCGATCGCCGGAAATCCCATGGCCCAGGACCACCAGCTGGTGCGTTTCATTGACAACGTATCTGAACGATACGCGTTCAGCAAAAAGAAGCTCATCGCGGTTGGCTATTCAAACGGAGCCAACATCGCTGCCAGTCTGATCCTTCTTCACCCACATTACCTGACGGCAGCGGTTCTCTCTCGGGCGATGGTGCCCTTTGTGCCCGAGTTGATTCGGGACTTCAGCCATGTTTCCGTGTTTCTTGGCGCCGGGCGTTTGGATCCGATCGTCCCTTCGGGGCAGGTCGAAGAACTCAGCGCCATCTTTGAAAGTGGCGGAGCGGATGTGACCGTTTCGTGGCATCAGGGCGGACATGAACTTGGCGAGGACGATATTCACGCCGCAAAAAAGTGGCTCTCCAAAGAGAACGTCCAGAAGAAAGTTGCCTAGCAGCCTTCCCGAGATTGCCGGTGCTTCCATCTCTCCTGTGAAGGCAGGAATTTACTTCGTATCTGTTGCAATGTGGTAGGGGCGGTGGGGATCGAACCCACGACCAACGG
>Ga0335077_10003597_pt1 | contig 18795 bp, 16 predicted proteins | sample Lox_Sample_31_FD_207151 | JGI IMG/M metagenome (GOLD analysis project Ga0335077, IMG submission 207151) | Soil microbial communities from Loxahatchee National Wildlife Refuge, Florida, United States - Lox_Sample_3.1 | ecosystem: Environmental > Terrestrial > Soil > Wetlands | place: USA... | reverse complement strand
ACAGCGCCTCGCGGATGCGGTCGGAGGTGGGTCTCGTGACGCGGCCGCGCGGCGCCACCAGGGTGTGACCGCCAAACCGTCCCGCAACCACCCTCACGACGCGCGACGACTTTCAGGCCCGGATCGGCGCGAGCGCCTCCGCGCCGAACGCGCCGACGAGCGCATCGGCCAGCAGCGCGTGCTCGGGCGCCGCGAGCTCCGGATCGACGGCCACCAGATCCTCCGCATACCGGCGCGCGCGCTCGAGCAGCTCGGCGTCGCGTGGGAGCTCGGCGACCCGATAGTGCGCCTCGCCGTGCTGGCGCGTCCCGACGAGCTCGCCCTCACCGCGGAGCTCCAGGTCTATGGCGGCAAGCTCGAACCCGTCGGTGTGCGCGGCCAGCGCGCGCAGCCGCGCCGACTCCTTGGATCCGAACAGCAGGCAAACCGAGTCGTGTTCGCCCCGCCCGATCCGGCCTCGTAGCTGATGCAGCTGCGAGATCCCGTAGCGGTCGGCGTCCTCGACGAGCATCACGGTCGCATTCGGCACGTCGATCCCGACCTCGATCACCGACGTCGCCACCAGCACGTCTGCCGAACCTGAGGCGAAAGCGGCCATCGCGTCCTGCTTGGCGGCCGGGCGCAACTGGCCGTGCACCAGCACCACCTCGAAGTCCTGGAACTCCCCGGACCGGAGCCGCTCGAACTCGGCCGTGGCTGCGCGTGCCTGCAGCAGTTCGGACTCCTCTACCAGCGGGCACACCACGAACGCCTGTCGGCCGGCGCGCAGCTCCTCGCGGATCCGGTCATAGGCGCGGGCGCGCTCGGCCTCGGTCGAGCACACGAACGTCTTGATCGGCCGGCGCCCCGCCGGCAGCTCCTGCAGGAGCGTGTGATCGAGATCCCCGTAACCGGCCAGCGCGAGCGTGCGCGGGATCGGCGTCGCGGTCATGTGCAGGACGTGGGGCCGGTCGTCGCCCGCCGCCTTCCCGTCGAGGGCGGCCCGCTGGCGAACGCCAAAGCGGTGCTGCTCGTCGACCACCGCAACCCCGAGCCGGGCGAAGCGAACGCCGGGCTCGATCAGCGCGTGGGTGCCGACGATCAGCGGCAGCTCCCCGGAGGCGAGTTTGCTCAGCAGGTCCGTCCGCCGCCGCCCCGGCGTCGATCCGGTCAGCAGCCCGATCGGCACCACCGATCCCGGCATGAGGCGCTGAATCGTCGCGAAATGCTGCTCGGCGAGCGTCTCGGTCGGTGCCATCAGCGCGCCCTGGTAGCCGTGCTCGACCGCGCGCAGCAACGTGTGCAGCGCGACCACGGTCTTGCCGGAGCCCACCTCTCCCATCAGCAGCCGCTGCATGGGGATGGGGCGCCGTAGGTCCTCGTCGACCGCGTCGAGCGCGCGCGATTGGTCGCCGGTGAGTGAGAACGGGAGCATCTCCGACAGCCACCGGGCGGTCAGGTCGCGCTCGCCGTCGAGCACGGGAGCCCTGCTTGAAGCCCGGCGGCGCAGACGCCTCCGCAGGAGCGTCAGCTGCGCTAGGAGCAGCTCGTCAAACGCCAGTCGTCTGCGCGCGACCTCGAGGCCGGCGTCCGGCCCGCTGGGGAAGTGTGCTTCGGCCAGCGCGGCCGCGCGGTCGGGCAGCCGCTCGCGAACCCGCACCCCGGCGGGGAGCGGCTCGACGACCTCGCCGAAAGCGCCCCGATGCTCGTTGACCAAGGCGAGGATCTGGGTCGAGGTGAGGCCCTCGGTGGCCGGGTAGTGCGCCACGGAGCCGTCGCCGCCGACCGCGTCACCGGTGCGGGCGTGGGCCTGGACGCGGAACCTCTGGCGGCCCTCGAACTTGCCGTGAAGCGCCAGCCGCGTGCCGACCGGGTAGCGCTGCTCGAGCCACGGCTGGTTGAAGAACGTCGCCTTCATCGCTCCGGTGTCGTCGGCGACCGTCGCCTCGACCAGCGGCCGCATCCCGCGCCGGCGCACCGACCGCGACGAGATGCTCCGGACCTGGACGACAACGGTGGCGCTGTCTCCGGGCACCAGGGCCGCGACGGCGCGCGCCTCGCGCCGGTCGCGCGGCAGGTGCAGCAGCAGGTCCTCGACCGTCCCCAGTCCGAGTGTCTCGGCGGCCTTGCGCGTCTTCGCCCCGTCGAGCTCGAGGGCCGTTTGCAGCTTCGACGGCCGCGGGTAGCGCACGGAGGCTGCCTCGAGCTGCGATGGCTCCAGCGGATCAGACGTTGCGAACGCGGTTATGGACACCTGCCTGGCAGATGATGACCGCCGCGCCGGACCGGCTCACGCGGCGGCGCGACCGCTACTCAGCCGCCAGCAGCCACCACTGGGCCTGCTGACCCCCGTCAGAGAGCTCGAACTCGACATCACCATGAGCGAGCGCCTGAACCGTCCCGTCATCCAACGGTGCTTCGGCTCCCCGCAAGCAGGTGATCAGCTCGGCGTCGTGCGCGAGCTGCTCGAGGACCTCCCTCAGCGCCTCCCGAGGCCTCCCCCAGGCGACGATCTCCTCCCCGACAAACCCGATCGCGTCACCCGCGTGGAACCGGCCCTGAGCGTCGTCGAACACGGCGGGCGCGACCGCCCCCGTCCGGACGTGCTCGAGCGCTCGGGTCATCGAGGCCGCGTTCTGGCCTGAGTTGTGCGTCGGATCGAGTGTCACCGCGGCCGCTAGGCCCGCCTGGGGCGAAAACGACGGGACCACGCACACCGCCTTGTCTGACAGCTGGGCGGCGCGCCGTGCGGCTTCGAGCGCGTTCGGGCTGTTCGGCAGGACCACCACATGCTCGGCAGCGACGGCGTTGATCGCGGCGAGCAGCTCGTAGCTCGAAGGGGTCAGCGATGGGCCACCGTCGAGCGCCCGGACGCCGAGGCTCTCGAACAGCGACTCCATCCCGGCCCCGCTGGCGACCGCGACCGCGCCGCACACCACCGGCTCGGCGATCGTCGGGCGCTCCTCGCGCTCGATGACCTGCTCGGGCAGAGGGTGAGGGCGGGTTGCGGGCGGGCCCGCGTGGTGCTGGACCGCCGGTTGCTCGCCGCCGCGGAGCGCACCGATGATCCCCGCGACGAACACCGTCAGCGCGTAGCCCCCGGCGTCGACCACGCCCGCTCGCCGGAGCGCCGCCAACCGGTCGGGTCCCCGCGCCACGGAGCTCTCCCCCGCCTTGAGTGCGCGCTCGATGACGGTCGCGATCACCGCGTTCTGCTCTTCGGCGCTCGCGTCCGGCGCCAGGCGGGCATCGGGCATCCTGGCTGCCTCGGACGCAACCTGGACTCCCATCTCGCGCACCACGGTGAGGATCGTGCCCTCGACCGGGTCGCGCACCGAGCCGTAGGCCTGGTCGGCGGCGCGCGCCAGGGCAGCGCTGATCAGGACCGGGTCGATGAGCTCCCCGGGGCGGCTCGCCAACTCTTCGGCCGCGCCGCGGATCAGCTGGGAGAGGATCACCCCGGCGTTGCCGCGGGCCCCGAGCAGCGCGGCCCGCGCCACCGAAGCGACGATCTCGTCGCGGCCGAGGCGCTCGATCGTGCCATCGGGCGGCGCGGTGGCGAGGCGGTCGAGCTCGTCGAGCACGGCGCGCATGGTCAGCACCATGTTGTCGCCGGTGTCGCCGTCGGCGACGGGGAACACGTTGAGCCCGTTCACCTCCTCGCGGCGCGCCTCGAGCGCGGCCAGGCCGGCCTCGAGCACGGCGCGGAAGCGGAGCACGCTCGCGTCAGACCCCGGGGCTCCCCCGTTCCATGCCGGAACCGGGGCGGGCTCGGGAGCGTGTTCTAAGTGGGGTTCGGGCTTCAACAAGGGACCGGCTCAACCGCGGATCGCCCGAGCCGCAGCCGTGTCACTCACTTGGCCTTGGCGACCTTGCCAGCCTTCAGGCACCGTGTGCACACATACACCCGCCGAGGCGTCCCGTTGTCGTCAATCCGCACCCGCTGCAGGTTCGGATCGAAGCGCCGCCTGGTGGCGACCATCGAGTGGCTCCGCGTGTTGCCGAACGAGGGGCCCTTCTTGCATACGTGACAGACCTTGGCCATGGCGGGCGAGTATAGCTTCCGGGCGCGCCGGAAACCGGGTAGCCGGCGGCATGCCGGGCGTCGGCGGGGGCGGGTCGGCCCGGGGCGGTCTCACGGGCCGGTAAGTGGGGTCGCCGGCGCGGCGGTACCAAGCTTGCAGCCCATTTCCAGCAGGGTTCGTATTCTTTGAGGCGGGTAATGAGGCGTTTCGATGGGTAATCAATCCCAGCCGGACGCGCGAGTTCGGAAGGATTTGGGGCTTCCGGACCGCTACGCGGCGCTCCGACACATCGCCAACGGGGGGATGGCATCGGTGTGGTGTGCCCGCGATCACGCGCTCGGCCGCAATGTCGCGATCAAGCTTCTCGCCGAGCGATTCGCCGACGACGACGACGCCAACGAGCGCTTCCTGCGCGAGGCGCGGGCCGCGGCTCGGCTGTCAGGCCACCCCAACGTGGTGATGATCTACGACGTCGGCGAGACCGAGCTCGACGGGCGTGCGTTCATCGTGATGGAGTTCCTTGCCGGCGGGACGGTCGCAGACGCGCTCCGAGTCGACTCCGTGCGGCGGGTGCACGCCGTCAAATGGCTGACCGAGGCCGCGTCCGCACTCGACTACGCCCACAGCCGGGGCGTTCTCCATCGGGACATCAAGCCCGCCAACCTTCTGCTCGACCGCGACCGGACGCTGCACGTAGCCGACTTCGGCATCGCCCGGCTCGGCGCCGAGGACACGATCACGGGCAGTGGCCAGGTGCTCGGCACCGCCTCCTACCTCGCTCCGGAGCGCGCGCTGGGCCACCCGGCGACCGCCGCCAGCGACCGTTACTCGCTCGCGGTGGCGGCATTCGAGCTTCTGGTCGGCCAGCGGCCGTTCACCGCGCAGCACTTCGCCGCGCAGGCACGCCAGCACATCGAGCAGGAGCCGCCCGCCGCCAGCGCGATCAACCGCACGCTCCCGCCGTCAATCGACCGCATCCTGGCCCGCGGAATGGCCAAGCGCCCGGAGGAGCGGTGGCCCACCGCCCGAGCTTTCGCGCAGGCGATCGAGTCCGCGCTCACCGAAGCCGCCACCAGGCCGCACCGCGCAGCTGTACTCGCAGCCGCTTCGCGACCACGCGCGCAAGCGAATCCGACCGGGCGCACGTTGCGTCCGGCCGAGAGGACGCCGAATCCCACCGAACGGCGGCGTACCCGCTCGGGCACGACTTCCCGCGCCGCGACGCGGGCGGGATCGCAGCCCGCCCCGGCCCCTTACCGCCGGTCGGCACGCCACCGAGCCAGGATTCCCGCCCTGGTGGCCCTCATCGCAGGCGTGATCGCGTCCATCGCGATCGCCGCCACGAGCGGCGGCGGCGGCCACGCCGCGCAGTCCGCGGCGAGTGTCCAGCATCAGGCCTCGGCGGCCACCCACAAGACCCAGGCGGCAGCGCGGAAGCCCGCCTCCGCGCCCAAGCCTAAGCCCAAGCCCAAGCCGACACAGACGGTCACCGCCACCCCGGCCGCCGCCACCACGCCGCCGCCGACGGCTGACACGCTCGAGGCCCGCGGGCATCAGCTGATGGCCGATGGCAACTACAGCGCGGCGGTTGCAGTGCTGAGACAGGCCGTCCAGGCGGCCGACCCCGGCAGCCTGACCTACGCCTACGCGCTGTTCGATCTCGGGCGCTCGTTGCGCCTCTCCGGCGATCCGCAGGCAGCCGTCACGGTGCTGTACCAGCGGCTGCAGATCCCCAACCAGACAGGCGCGGTGAGGCAGGAGCTACAGCTGGCGCTCGAGGCGCTCGGCCAGAAGGTGAAGAGCGGCGGCGCCGGCGCGGGGGCGCCCGGGCAAGGTCAGGGCCAAGGTGGCGCCGGTCAGGGCCAAGGTGGCGCCGGTCAGGGCCAAGGAGGCCCCGGGGCCGGAGCGCCCACCCCCGGAGGACCGCCTGCTACGCCCGGGGCGGGCCCACAGCCGAGCGTTCAGGGCGACTGAGACTTAGCTCGTGAGCGCGTTCACGGCCGCGGCCGCGAGCTCGTCCTTGACCGCCAGTGAGGCGAGCGCAGCCTCGGCCGCCTGCCGACCGGTATCGCGCTTGGAACCACCTGTCACGCGATCGAGCGCCTGGGCCATCGTGTCGACGGTGAGAACGCCAAACCCGCAGGGCACGCCGGTCTCGAGCTGAACCGTCTGGATGCCGCGGGCGGTCTCGCGGCAGACGTGGTCGTAATGGTCGGTCTCGCCGCGGATGACAGCGCCCAGACAAACGACCGCGCGATAGCGGCGCGACTGCGCCGCGTACTTAGCGATCAGCGGGAGCTCGAATGCGCCCGGTACCTCGAACCGGTCGACCTCGGCCACCCCGGCCTGTTCGAGCGCCTCACGCGCGCCGGACTCGAGCTTGTCGGCCAGCTCCGAGTAGAAGCGGGCAACGCACAACGCCACGCGGCTTCGGTTGCGGTCGCTCATTCCTCCGACTGCTGGCGCAAACGATCGTGCTCGACTTCATCGTGCAGCATCTCCTCGTCGAGCGCGAGCCCCTGGTGATGCAGCGTGTGGCCGAGCCGATCGCGCTTCGCCCGCAGGTACGCCTCGTTATGCGGGTTCGGCACGTGCTGAATCGGGATCTGGTCGGTGACCGACAGCCCGTAGCCTGCCAGTCCGGAGATCTTCTTGGGGTTATTGGTGAGGATCCTGATGCTGGTGAGCCCGAGGTCGACCAGGATCTGGGCGCCGATGCCGTAGTCGCGCAGATCGGCCGGCAGGCCGAGCTTCAGGTTCGCGTCGACCGTATCGAGACCCTCCTCCTGGAGCTTGTAGGCCCGCAACTTGTTGAGGAGGCCGATTCCACGACCCTCCTGGGAGAGGTACAGCAGCACCCCGCTCCCCTCGGACTCGATCATCGACAGCGCCGACTCGAGCTGTTCGCCGCAGTCGCAGCGGAGCGAGTGGAACACGTCACCGGTGAGGCATTCGGAGTGGACGCGGACGAGCACATCGTCCCGGCCGTCCACATCGCCCTTGACCAGCGCGACGTGATGCTTGTTGTCGACGAGCGACCGGTACCCGACCGCCATGAACTCGCCGAACCCCGTCGGGAGCTTGGTTGAGACGACCCGCTCGACGAGCTTTTCGTGCTTGCGGCGGTAAGCGACGAGATCGGCCACCGTGACCATCTTCAGGTCGTGGCGCTCGCAGTAGGGCTCGAGGTCGCGCACCCTCGCCATCGTCCCGTCGTCGTTCATGATCTCGCAGATCACGCCAGCGGGGATCAGCCCGGCCAGGCGGGCGAGGTCGACCGCCGCCTCGGTCTGGCCGACGCGCTCGAGGACGCCGCCGGGCTTGGCCTTCAGGGGGAACACGTGACCCGGCTGGACGAGCTCCCGCGGGCTGGTCTTCGGGTCGATCGCAACCTGGATCGTGCGGGCGCGGTCCGCCGCCGAGATGCCCGTGCTGACGCCCGACCGCGCCTCGATCGAGATCGTGAACGCCGTCTCGAACGCCGACTCGTTCTTGGCCGCCATCAGATCGAGCCCGAGCTCGTCGCAGCGTCCGGGGGTGAGCGACAGGCAGATCAGCCCCCGCGCCTCCTTGGCCATGAAGTTGATCGCTTCCGGGGTGACGAACTGCGCGGCCATCGTCAGGTCGCCCTCGTTCTCACGGTCGACGTCGTCGACAACCACGACCATCTTCCCCTGGCGGATGTCCTCGATCGCTTCTTCGATAGTGGCGAACGGCGTCCGGACGGAACTCATGAGGCGCTCACCATCAATTTCTCCACGTACTTCGCCAAAACGTCGACCTCCAGATTGACTCGCCTGCCCGCATCAACTCCGCCGAGGTTCGTGCGCTGCAGCGTCTCGGGAATGAGAGAAACGGTAAAGGATCGCTCATTCACCTCGGTGACAGTTAGCGAAACCCCGTCGACGGCGAGCGACCCCTTCTCGACGACGTAGCGCAGGACCGCCGCAGGAGCCTCGACCCGGATCCGTCGAGCGAAGCCGTCGTCGGAGACCCCCTCGATCGTGCCGACCCCGTCGACGTGACCCTGGACGACGTGGCCCCCAAGCCGGTCGGTCGCGCGGAGCGGGAGCTCGAGGTTCACCGCGGAGCCACGCGCCAGATCGCCGAGCGATGAGCGCGCGAGCGTCTCGTTCATGGCGTCGGCGGCGAATGAGCCACCGTCGAGCGCGACCGCGGTTAGGCATACGCCGTTGATCGCGATCGAGTCACCGGCGTTCAGCTCAGACACGAGCGGCGTGGCGATCGTAATCCGCGCCCCGTCGTCCGAGCGCTCGATCGTTTCGACTGAGCCGATCCCCTGCACGAGTCCCGTGAACACGGCGAATCCGCCCCTACCGTTCCTCAGCCCGAACCCGAATCGGGGCGGATTCGCTTAAGTGAATCCGCCCTCGGCACGACACCGAGATTCGACACCTCAGTGAGGGCGGATTCACCATCCGCCCTCGGCACGACACCGACTCGACAGCTCAGTGGGGGCGGATTCACCGGCGCCCTCACCATTCCCTGATGCGGGCGGAGACGAGCAGGTCATCGCCGACGCGGTCGCATTCGAGCGTCAGTGCGCGCGCCGCATCGGCGATCGCGTCGACGCCCTCGCCCTCGAGCGGGTCGCGTGCCGTCCGGCCGCCCAGCACCATCGGCGCGAGGAACAAGCGCATCTCGTCGACCTCACCGGCGTCCATGAACGCCCCGGCGAGATGAGGGCCGCCCTCGAGCAGGATCGAGCCGACCCCATCGCCGCCGAGCTGGTCGAGCGCGGAGCGGACCCGCGCGGGCTCGTGCTGTCCGGTCGCCACGACCACGTCCGCGCCATGAGTGGCGAGTGCGTCGGTGGCGGTGCGCGGGGCGGCGCGCGAGACCACGACCGTGAGCGGGAGCTCGCGCGCGCCGAGCACGAGCTTGGAGTCGAGCGGAAGGCGCGCGAGTGAATCAAACACGACCCGGCGCGGCTGGCGGATCACGCCTTCGATCCGGGCGGTGAGCTGGGGATCGTCGGCGAGGGCCGTCCCGATCCCGACCGCCACGGCATCGCACTGTGCCCGCCAGCGGTGTGCCAAATGGCGGCTCTGCTCGCCCGAGATCCACTTCGAGTCGCCGCCGCGCGTGGCGACCTTGCCGTCTAGCGTCATCGCGGACTTGAACAGCACCCACGGGCGCCCGGTCCTCACGTGCTTGCGGAACGACTGGTTGAGCAGGCGAGCTCGGATCGCGAGCTCGCCGTCGGCGATCACGACTTCGATCCCCTCGTCGCGCAGGATCCCGAGCCCGCGACCGGAGGCGTGTTCGCTCGGATCGTCGGAGGCGACGACCAGCCTTTCGATTCCAGCCTCCCTGATCGCGTCGGTGCACGGGGGCGTGCGTCCGTGATGGCAGCACGGCTCGAGCGACACGTACATGGTGGCGCCGCCCAGATCGCGTCCCTCCGCCGCGCGGATGGCCTCGATCTCGGCGTGCGGGCCTCCAAGCGCCTGGTGGAAGCCCTCTCCGAGCACCTCGTTCTGGCGCCCGATAACCGCCCCCACGAGCGGGTTGGGGCTCACCCGTCCACGGCCGCCCTCGGCGAGTTCGATCGCCCGGGCGAGATGGCGACGATCGATATCGGAGGGTGCAGACATGGCGTAACCGTGGAGCATAGGGGCAGCCCGAGGTCTCGCATGTTCGCGTGCGTGGGGGGTTCTCCGGCGTCTCGCTCGCTACCGTTACGCGTAGCTCCAGGAGCGTACCGCGCTCCATCCCGCCGGGGACGACGTTTTAACCGGCAGGCCGGCTCGTTCCAATGAAGCTCATCATCCAAGTTCCCTGTTACAACGAGGAGGGTCAGCTTCCGCTGACACTCAGTCGCCTCCCGCGCCAAGTCCCGGGGATTGACGCCGTCGAGTGGCTGATCATCGACGACGGGTCGAGCGATCGGACGCTCGAGGTCGCCCGCGAGCACGGCGTCGATCACATCGTGCGGCTGACCAATCACAAGGGACTGGCGGCCGCGTTCCAGGCGGGCCTGGACGCCGGGCTGAAGCTCGGCGCCGACGTGATCGTCAACACCGACGCCGACAATCAGTACGAGGGATCGGACATCCCGAAGCTGGTGGCGCCGATTCTGCGCGGCGAGGCCGACATGGTGATCGGAGACCGCCAGGTCGAGACGATCGAGCACTTCTCCGGGTTCAAGAAGCTCCTCCAGCGGCTCGGGTCCTGGGTCGTCCGGCACGCCTCGTCGACCGAGATCCCGGATACGACGTCCGGTTTCCGCGCCTACAACCGCGAGGCCGCGCTCCAGGTGCAGGCGGTCTCGAAGTTCACCTACACGCTCGAGACGATCATCCAGGCCGGCCGGCTCCAGGTGGCCGTTGACCACGTCGCGATCCGGACGAATGCCAAGACCCGCGAGTCCCGCCTGTTCCCCTCGACGGCGGCGTACGTGCGCCGGAACGCCCTATCGATCTTTCGCGTCTACTCCCAGTATCAGCCGCTCAAGGTGTTCTGGACCGGAGCCCTGATCTGCGGTACCGCGGCTCTGGCGATCTTCATTCGGTTCCTGGTCTATTTCGTCGAGAACCCGTCGACCGCCGGCCGGGGCCACATCCAGTCGCTGATCGCAGGCGGGGTGCTGTTCAACGCAGCGATGCTGCTCGGCGCGCTCGGCGTGATCGGCGACCTCCTCGACGCCCAGCGGACCTTGTCGCAGCGGACGTTCGAGCGGGTCCGGCGGATCGAGCTGCAGCTCGGGGTCGAGCCCTCGCACTACGAGCGCGGAGCACCAGCGGATACGCAGACCCCTCCGACGAGCAACGGCCAGGCGGGTACGGAGACTCCGGACCGCAAGGCCCTTGAGGTATGAGCAGCGCCCCGGAGCTCGCCCCCGCCGGCGGCGGGCCGACCGAGATACCGACCGGCAACACGTTCGACAAGTACGGCTCGACGAACCCGGTCGTCCGCCGGCTGATGTCGGGGTTCGAGGGGACGCTGGCGCGTCTGTTCACCCGCGCCGCGCCCGAATCGGTGCTCGACGTGGGGTGCGGCGAGGGAGTCCTGACCTACAAATGGGCGCAGGCGCTCGGGGATCGACCGGTCGTCGGGATCGACCTCGCCGACCCCAAGCTCGAGACCGAGTGGAGCACGCGTTCGCGTTCAAACCTCGAGTTCCGGGCGATGACCGCCGAGGAGCTAAAGGATCTGCCCTTCCCTGACGCCTCGTTCGATCTGGCGGCCGCGATCGAAGTGCTCGAGCACGTGCCGGACCCCGAGCGGACGGTGGCCGAGATGACGCGCGTCGCCGCGCGTCACCTGCTCGTCTCGGTCCCCCGCGAGCCGCTGTGGCGGGGCCTGAACATCGCTCGTGCGGCGTACGTGCGGGAGCTCGGCAACACCCCCGGACATGTCAATCACTGGTCGAAGGGCGGCTTCGTCCGGATGCTGGAGCGACACGGCGAAGTGGTGGAGGCGTGCTCGCCGTTCCCGTGGACAATGCTCCTGGTGCGCGTACGGTGACCCCGCCGCACGAAACGACGACGGCCCCGGCTCCCCCGTCAATGAACGGAGCCGCGGCCGAACCGGCGAACGGCAAGCCGGCGGACTCGGCCGGGCCCTCGTACGCCTCGGGCGCGCGCATCCTCTCGATCGGGATCGCGTCCACGGGCATCTTTACGTTCCTCTACCTAGCGCTCGCGAGCCGCTCGCTCGACCCTGCCTCCTACAGTCGGATCTCCCTGTGCTGGGCGATCATGTTCGTGATCCTGTCGGTGATCTACCGGCCGATCGAGCAGCTGCTCTCACGGATGATCGCCGACCGCCGGGCGCGGGGCCTGCACGGCCACCCGCTGCGGATCCCGGCCCTGATCCAGGGGAGCTTCGCGACGCTGTTCCTGATCGTGGCGCTGGCGATGCGACCGGAGATCGAGCAGGGGATCTTCGACGGCTCGAGCGCGCTCTACTGGATCCTCGTGATCGGCGTTCTCGCGTACGCCGCGAGCTACTTCGCGCGGGGCTGGCTTGCCGGGCACCAGCGGTTCGCGCTGTACGGCGGCCTCGTGTTTCTCGAATCGACCTCGCGGTTCATGTTCGCGCTCGCGGTCGCGGTTGGGATCGCCTCGGGTCAGGCCGCGGTCGGGCTCGGGATGGCGGTGGCGCCGTTCGCGTCGCTGTGCGTGATCCCATTCGCGTTCTCCCGACTCCGCGTCGACGCTCCGTCCGGCGTGCCGGTGGCCGACGCCGCGCGCGAGGGGCCGGCTCACGCCGAGATTGAGGAGGCCGCCGCCGACCTCAGCCTCAAGCGCGGCACCGGGTTCGCGGTCTCGGTCGTCGGGATCATGCTCGCCGAGCAGACCCTGATGAACGCGGGCGTGTTGATCGTCGCCGCCAACGCCGGCAGCAAAGCCGGCCTCACCGTCGGCATCACCGGCTTCGTGTTCAACGTGATGCTCATCGTTCGCGCTCCCCTCCAGCTGTTCCAGGCGATCCAGACCTCGATCCTCCCCCACCTGGCGAGCCTCGAGGCACGTGAGTCGGCCGCCGAATTCCACAAGGCGATCCTCACCACCATCAAGGTCATCGCCGCGTTCGCCGGCGCGGTCGCGATCGGGTTGCTCGCGATCGGGCCGCAGGTCATGACCGCACTCCTCGGGGACAAGGGTTTCCCCTACGGGCGGCTCGGGCTCGCGCTCGTCGGCCTCGGGATGGGCCTGCACCTCACTGCCGGCACGCTCAACCAGGCGGCGCTCGCGCGGGGCCGCGCCAGCCGTGCCGCAATTGCCTGGCTGTCCTCGGCAGCGCTATTCGTGTTGTTCATGCTGTCGGAGGCAATCAGCAACGAGGTGACCCGCGTCGAGGTCTCCTACTTCACGGCCACACTGGTGTTGTGTGGCCTGCTGTGGGCGGTCTACCGCCTCGGGACCGCGCCGTCGAGCGGCTCGGGTTCCGCCTTCTAGCTGCTCGCGCCGTCGATGGGCTCGGGCTGCGCCTTCTAGCTGCTCGACAGGCTCTTGCAGGCGGGCTGGCCGGCCGCGGCCTTCTGGAGATCCGGATTTGTGAGGCCGCTCGAGTCGATCCCGTTGAGCGAGTTCTTGACGCTGGCGCCGAGCGCCTGCGCGGCGGTCCTAAACGACGTCGGGGAGTCGGTCGGCAGCGACTTCGACTTCGTCACCGCGGCCCGCAGCGTGTCCCGCAGCTCGGTGAACGTCTTGGTGATCGTTCCGGCGACGGTCTTGCCGTTCGAGATGTCCGGCGTGCCCGCCGACTGGATCTTCGACAGTGCGCGCGTGGCGTCCCCCTCGACGGCGACCAAAAACCCCTGGAGAGCCTTCTTGGCCTGCGAGGCGTTCGGGGCGGTCGTCGAGTTGAGCGCGCTGCTCCGGGACACCACGTCTTTCTCGAGCGGCGAGATGGCCGAGCACACTGCGCCGACGTACGTCCCCGCGCTGACCTTCGAGGATCCGCTCGAACCGCATGCTGCGCACACCGCGACAGCGAGCACCATCGCAAGAGCTGACCCGAGACTCCCGAAGCGCACCATGGTCAGCGTAGCGGCGGCGTTGAGTTGATGCTGCCCGAGCCGAACCGATCACACCGCGCCGGCCACGGCTGCGATGGCGGCGTACGCGGCGGCCGGCTCGGCGGCGCCGAACACCGCCGAGCCGGTCACGAGCAGGTTGGCCCCGGCCTCGACGCACGGTCCCGCGGTGGCCTCGTGCACGCCACCGTCGACCTCGAGCGCGACCTGATCGGGCAGCGCTCGTCGCATGCGCGCGAGCTTGTCCAGTGACCACGGGATGAACTGCTGGTTGCCCCATCCAGGGTTGACGCTCATGCACAGGGCCATGTCGAGTAGCTCGTGGGCCACCTCGGACAGGCTGTCGACAGGGGTGCCGGGATTGATCGCGGCGCTGGCCGTGCAACCCGCCTCGCGGATCGCGTTCAGCGTGTAATGCAGATGCGGCGTCGCCTCGTAGTGGATCGTGATGCTGTCGGCGCCGGCCTTGGCGATGTCGCCGACATAGCGCTCGGGACGCTCGATCATCAGGTGCACGTCGAGGACCCCGCCGGCGCCGTGCACGCGCTCGGCGAGCGCGTCGACGATGATCGCTCCGAACGTGATCGGGGGGACGAAATGGCCGTCCATAACGTCGACGTGGATGACCTTGGCGCCGGCCGCGAGCACCTCATCGACTTGCTCGCCCAGGCGCGCGAAGTCGGCCGACAGAATCGACGGGGCGATCCGGCGCTCGCGCAGCAGCCGTAGGGTCGTGTCCGCCGGTCCCCCGGCCGCGATCGTCAAATCACACCGCCAACAGCCGCGACCGTCACATCACACCGCCCGGAGCATGCTGCCGTGACAGTGGTTGCAGGCGACAATGGCGGTGCTCGACATACGCACGATCGTCGAGTGCTCGCCGCAGTTCGGGCAAACCGATACAAGCTCGTACCGCTGCAGGCAGTACACGCATCGGTAGCGGCCGGGTGCTGCGGTCGGGCGCAGCCAAGGCTCTCCGCACCCCGGGCACTCCGGACCGAGCTTGGGCATCGAATCGGTCACGTTATGTACAGGTTAACGGGCCGCTCGGGCGACTCAAGCCGACGCGCGTGTCAGCCTGCCAAGGCACGGCTTAGGCGAGCGACGAAGAATCCGTCGGTGCCGTCCCGGTGCGGGAGGAGCTGCACCCGCTGCCCGAGTGAGTAATCGCCGTGCTCGCCGAGGAATGACTCGACCACATCGTCGCCCTCGGCGCGCGAGATCGTGCAAACCGAATACACGAGCGTGCCGCCGGGCGCGAGCGAGTGCGCGGCCGCAGCGAGGATCCGGCTCTGAAGCTCCGCGAGCTCTGCGATCGCCTCGGGTCGCCGGCGCCAGCGGAGATCCGGCCGGGACTGCAACGTGCCGAGTCCGCTGCAGGGGGCGTCGACCAGAATCCGATCGAATGGCCCGTCGGTCCGTGGTACGGCGGCATCTCCGACTTCCACCCGCACGGAGGAGGCGTGCATCCGGGCGCAGGTGCGCTCAAGCGCCGCGGCACGCCCCGGGTGGCGCTCGACGGCCACGATCTCGCCGCTGTCTCCCATCAGCGCCGCCAGGTGGGTGGTCTTGCCGCCAGGCGCCGCGCACAGGTCGAGCACTCGCTCCCCTGGCTGCGGTTCAACGATCCGTGCGACGAGCATCGAGGCCCGCGACTGGGGCTGGACTTGACCACTCACCCACAGATCTGAGCTCTCGATGTCGAACGGGCCGCCGAGCACTAGGCCGTCGGGGAGAGGGCCTTCGCCGGGAGCGCTCAGCCCAGGCGGGCGCTCAGCCGGCCGGCTCGATACCGGCAATCTCGCCGCGACCGACGCGGGGCTTGCCACGAGCGTGTTCACCCGGAGAGCTGACTCCGCCGGCTCGTTGATCGCCCGCAACAACGCCCGGGCGTCGTCGGCGCCCAACTCGTCCCACCACTGGCTCGCCAACCAGCCCGGAACCGAGTGGAGGACCGCGGCGTGCTCAGGCGAGTCGTTGTCGAGCCCGGCGAGGCTGGCGGGCCCCTCCCGGGCCGCCCGGCGCAGGACCGCGTTCACGAGTCCGGCGGCGTGCGGCCGTACCGACTTGATGAGCTCCACGCTCTCGTTCACCGCAGCGTGTTCCGCCGCACCGCCGAGGTACAGCAGCTCGAACAGGCCAAGCCGGATCACCGCGAGCACCGGCGGATCGAGCCGGCCGAGCGGTCGGTCGGTCATCTGCGCGGCGACGTGATCGAGCGTCCCCCGGCGCTGGATCGTGCCGTAGCTGAGCGCCATCGCTAGGGCCCGGTCACGCGGCTCTAGGCCAGACGCCTCAGCGCTGAACGCCCGGTCTGCGTAGGCGTCCTCCTCGAACGTACGTCGGATCACCCGCAGCGCGCATGTACGCGCCGGCGAGACTCGGGTCTGGCCCTTGGTCGCGGGCAACGCCGTTACTTCCTGTGCCCGCGCAGGTAATCGGCGCCGCTCATCGGACGCCCGCCCGGCGGCTGCACCTCGACGAGCGCGAGCGCGCCCTCGGCGCACCCGAGCACCGGCCACGGTCCGTCAAACGAGATCACGCCTTGTGGCGGCCGTGTTGCTTCGTCCGCGAGCAGGCTCGCCGCTCGCACGCCGAGCCGCGACCCATCGCCGAGGACGACGTAAGCGCCGATGTGCGGCGTGAGCGCACGTACAACGCGTTCGAGCTCGGTGGCTGGGCGCGAGGGGTTCAGCTCGCGGTCCTCGGAGGAGATCTTGGCCGCGTAGGTGACAAGCGGCTCCTCCTGGTCGACGCATGGCGGCTGCTCGTCTAGCGTCCTGACCAGCAGGTCCCCGCCGAGCACCTCGAGCCGGCCCGCGAGCGTTCCGTAGGTGTCATCCGGCTGGATCGGCTCGGGTGCCTGGGCGCACACCGGGCCGTCGTCGAACCCTTCGCCGACGCGCATGATCGACACGCCGGTGACCGAGTCCCCGGCGATGATCGCCCGCTCGATCGGCGCGGCGCCACGCCACCTTGGCAGGAGCGACGGGTGCACGTTGAGCATCGGCCAGCGCGACAGCAGCGGCTCCTTGATCAGCGCACCGAAGGCACACACGCACACCGCCTCCGGATCAACCTGCGCAATCGTGTCGACCGCCGCCGGATCGTTCACCGAGGCCGGCTGGTCAAGCGGGATCCCGATCTCGCGGGCGGCGTCCGCGACCGGCGGTGCCGCCAGCTTTCGCCCCCTTCCGCGGGGCCGGTCCGGCCGGGTCACGACAAGCAACGGACGGTGCGGCGAGTCGGCAAGGCGCCTGAGCACGCCGACCGCGAACTCCGAGGTGCCTAGGTAGACGGTGCGCACGCGCCGGCTGTGTCGGGCGGCGAGCAGGCTACGCGGCCTGCTGCGCCTCGCGCATTACGCGCATCGCCTCCTTGCGCTGCTCTCGGCTGGTTCGGTCGAGGATCAGCACGCCGTCGAGGTGATCGATCTCGTGTTGGATCACGCGCGCCTCCAGCCCCGAGGCCTCGATCAGGATCGGCTCGCCTCGCTCGTTGAGCGCCCGCACGCGGACGTATACGGGTCGGTCGACGTCGACGAGCACTCCGGGAAGGCTGAGGCACCCCTCCTCCATCGATTCCGTGTCGCGGCCGGACCACTCAACCTCCGGGTTGATCAGTGCGGCGAGCTCCGCGCCCTGCTGGACGCGGTATACGAGCAGTCGGTGGACGACGCCGACCTGCGTTGCCGCGAGCCCCACTCCGATGGCGTCGTCCATCAGGTGGCCCATCCGCTCGATCTCCTCGCGCAGGGCCTCATCGAACCGTTCGATCGGACGGGCCTTGGTGCGCAGAACGGGATCGCCAAACTGGCGGATATGGGCGAGGGCGGCGGTCCGCCGGGCCGCGGCTGCGGGATCGAGCTCTGCCTCTCTGGGTTCGGCCCCGGCGCCGGCCTCTACCTCTTCCTCGAGGGCGGTCTCGGCGGACATCTCAGTGGTCGAATCAGACACGAAATCAGCTTACTGCGGATCGACGTCGACGCTGACGCTAACGCCCCGGCGCACGGCGTCGGCGGCGCACACGTCGACGGCGCTCCCGACCGCGCGCACGGTGGCGCGTCGGTCCTGGCACTTGATCACGAGCTGGCTGCGCGACCGCCCGCGCAGCCTGAACAGCGGCGCCGGCCCAAGCACGCTCTCGCCCGCCGGGGCGATCAGGCCGTGCAGTCGCGTGGCCGTCGCGAGCGCCTGCTCGGCCTCCGCCGCCGCGCAGACGATGCGGATCAACGAGCCGTACGGCGGGTATCCGAGCGCGCGCCTCCGCGCGAGCTCCTGCTCGAGGAAACCGTCGGAGTCGTGGCGCGCGGCAAACGCGAGCGACTCCGCGGCGGGAGCTAGTGTCTGGACGAGTACCCGCGCGGGCGGACCGGAATCGATGCCGCGTCCGACGCGCCCGGCGAGCTGGGTGACCAACGCGAATGTTCGCTCCTCGGCGCGGAAATCCGGGAACTTGAGCGTCTGATCGGCGTCGAGCACGACCCCAAGCGAGACCCCGGCGAAGTCGTGACCCTTGGCCACCATCTGGGTTCCGACGAGCACGCCCGCCGGGGAGGCCTCGAACGCTGCCAGCGTCCGGGCGAGACGATCCTTGCCGGCGGCGGCGTCCGCATCGAGCCGGAACACCGGAAGCTCGGCCCCGAAGGCCTCGCGGAGATCCTCCTCGACGCTCTCGGTGCCCGCGCCGTGCCGGGCCACGGCGACCGAGCCGCACTCCTCGCAGCGGCTGGGCGCGCGCCGGCGGTGCCCGCAGTGATGACACGCGAGTTGCCCGGCGGCGCGGTGCAGCACCAGTGCAACCTCGCAGTTCGGGCACATCCACACATGTCCGCAGCCTCGGCAGGTCAAGAAGTTCGACCAGCCGCGGCGGTTCAGCAGGACGATCGCCTTGCCGCCGGCGCTGCGCACGTCGGCCAGCGCCATCCGCGTCGTCGGGTGGAGCGGGCGGTGGGTGCCGCGCATGTCGAGTACCTCGACGGGCGGCAGCGAGCGGCCGTCAATCCGGTCGCGGAGGCGGAGGCGGGTGAGCGTGACCGCGCTCTCGGGGCGCGGAGTCGCGCTGCCGGCGAGGACCACCGCGCCGTGCATGTGCGCGCGGCGGATCGCGACCGTGCGGGCGTCGTAGCGAGGATCCCCCTCGTGCTTGTACGACGCGTCGTGCTCCTCGTCGACGACGATCAGACCGATGTCGGCGAGCGGGGCGAACACCGCCGACCGAGGCCCGACGCACACCCGCGCCTCGCCCGAGCGCAGCCGAAGCCATTCGTCGTGGCGCTCCCCC
>Ga0335077_10003596_pt1 | contig 18795 bp, 18 predicted proteins | sample Lox_Sample_31_FD_207151 | JGI IMG/M metagenome (GOLD analysis project Ga0335077, IMG submission 207151) | Soil microbial communities from Loxahatchee National Wildlife Refuge, Florida, United States - Lox_Sample_3.1 | ecosystem: Environmental > Terrestrial > Soil > Wetlands | place: USA... | reverse complement strand
CGAGGAATTTCTCGACCCGGAGCAAACCGATTTCTTCCTTCGCGGCTATCCGGCCCGGCTGCTTCGCGGCCAGAAGGCCGCGATCGGGACGGTGGAGTATCGGTTCCCTCTGCAGAATATCGAGCACGGCGTCAGCACCTGGCCTTTCTTCCTGCAAAGAACGCACGCCGATTTTTTCTTTGACATCGGGAACGCCTGGGATCGAAACACGTCGCTCTCGGATTTTCGAAGAGGGGTCGGTCTCGAAGTCGAAATGGACACGATCCTCGGTCACCTGCTCCCGGTCCGGGTCCGCCTGGGCTTCGCCAAAGGGTTGGATGAAGGAGGCGAGCGCCAGACCTATCTTACGGTTGGAAACAGTTATTAAAAGCACCGTGAATCCTCATCGGGTCAAAGGTCGGCAAAATATTCCTTGACAATATCGGACCAGAATTGTATAAAGCATAAGCACCAAAAGAGGATGTATTGATTCGGACGTTTGGAGTTTTGAAGTCGGAGGCAAACATCAACAATCCAATAAGGAGGTCATCAATGAGAAAGTACCCTCTGTTGATTGCACTGCTTGTATCTTTGACGTTCGCTCCCACCGTATTCGCAGCCGGGTACGGCGCGGCCGGATGCGGTTGGGGGGGGAAAGTGATACAGAAGAATGACATCCTGGCTCAGTTGGGTGCTACGATTTTAAACAGTTCTGTTTGGAACCAGACGTTCGCAATGACATCGGGTACATCAGGGTGCGGAAAAAGCGGTCTCGTAATGGCCGAGAAAGAACAGAACGTGTTTGTCGAGAATAATTACAGCAGTCTCGCAAAAGAAATGGCGGCAGGTCAAGGAGAAAACCTGAACACCTTGGCCGGCCTCATGGGCTGCTCAGCCAACCAGACGCAACATTTTGCAACCTTCACCAAAGAAAACTACAACGCCATTTTTACAAGTGAGCAGGAAAGCCCGTCGCAAATGCTGGCCTCTCTTAAGAAGGGCCTGACCGGCGACCCGGTGCTTGTTGCCGCCTGTCCCAAAATCTAACTTGAACGAGAAGCGGATTACCGAGTTGGCCTGACAATCAAATCTTATAGGAGGGTCAAATGAAGAAATATATTTTGGCGATAATTGGGACGATCCTATTTTCCTCATCCGCATTCGCTGCGGGTTACGGCGATGCCGGCTGCGGACTCGGCTCACTGATCTTCGGAAATACCTCCGGGCCTGTCCAGATTTTAGCCGCGACAACCAACAATACGGCTATGAATCAGGCGTTCGGAATTTCGTCCGGAACTTCAAATTGCGACGCGCAGGGATTTGATACGGCGAAACTGGAACAGGAGCAGTTCGTGGCGAACAACTTCTCCGGCTTGGCCAAAGAGATGGCAACCGGCAACGGAGAACAACTGGCCGCATTGGCCGGGTTGATGGGCTGTCCGACCGTCCAGCAGCCCCGCTTCAACACCGTCGCGCAACAAAATTACAAAGCGATCTTTGCAAGCGACTCGACGACACCGATCGAAGTGCTCACCGCCGTCCGGGGCGTGGTGTCGCAGGATGCCGAGTTGTCGACGACCTGCACCAATTAAAGAAGATCTTAAACCTCAGGGGGTACGATCATTCTTGCCGTCCGACGCAGATGATCGTATCCCCTTTTTTATCCGCCCGGAGACCCGGCGGCGCCGTCACTTCCCGTTCCATGTCACGGACAAAATTTCTCATTGGGATCGCCGCGTTCATACTGGCGTGGAACGGCGCTTTGGCCTTGGCCGCCGGTGAGACGCCCAATGACGATCAAGAAAGTTACTTAAACGAGCTGATCCGGCAGGCCCGCACACAGGGTCTGGCCCAGAAACGATACTGGCAGCTGCTCGTTCATTACAAGAAAACGACCTTCGGAGCGTACGAGAGCCAGGAAGACGGCCCCGAATTTTTCAATTCGCCGACCGGCAAGACCGATCCGGAGGCTGAACTGATCGCGACCCTCAAAAATTTCTTCAAACCGATTGAAAACCTGAAACCCGGCCAGGAACATCCCCAGTGCAATTTCCCGGCGCGCTACAAATGGCTCAAGGCCCGGCTCGCCTTCGATCCCGCCCGGCTTCCGGAACGACGATGCGAACGCCTCGAGAGCTGGTTGAAGGATCTCAACCCGGAGAAAATCACCGTTGTTTTTGCCTCCCATTATATGAACAACCCGGCCTCGATGTTCGGACACACCTTTTTGCGAATCGACAAGAAGCGGGAAGGCCCGGAGCAGAAACTCCTCGATTACGGGGTCAATTACGCGGCCGTGGCCGATACGAACAACAATCTGATCTACATCGTCAAAGGACTGTTCGGCGGCTTTAAGGGAATCTTTTCTCTTTTTCCCTACTACGTCAAAGTCCAGGAATACAATAACCTCGAAAGCCGGGACCTGTGGGAATACGAGCTGAACCTGACCGACGATCAGATGAACTATCTCCTGCTTCATCTCTGGGAGTTGGGCGGGAACTATTTCGATTACTATTATTTTCAGGAAAACTGCTCCTATCACATCCTCTCGTTATTGGAAGTGGCCGATCCCGATCTTCACTTGACGGATCAGTTCGTCTTCCAGGTGATCCCGGCGGACACGATCAAAGCGCTCACCCGCTACAACGGCTTGATTCGGAAGGTGGTATACCGCCCCTCTCTTCTGAGCCAGATGAACGACAAGCGGATCCGAATGTCCGAAAAAGAAAGGGCGATCTTTTACCGACTGGTTGAAGACGCCTCCGTTACCGAGCGCGAGGACTATCGCGACCTGACGGTACCGGAGAAGGCCTTGATCCTGGACGCTTATCTGGATTATGCCCAATACAAAAACATGCAGAAGGCGAGAACCGCCGCCGCAATCGACCCGACGACAAGACGAATTCTTCTGGAGCGCAGCCAGTTGGACTACCGGCGTGAGGAGCCGCAGGAGACGACACGCTTCTCCACGCCGCCGGAGCTGGGCCATGGAAGCGCGCAGGTCGGACTCGGAATGGGCCGAAACGGAAATGAACTTTTTGAAGAGGTCTCCATCCGGCCGGCTTATCACGATCTGCTGGCCAAAGACACGGGCTACGGCAAGGACTCGCAGATCCTGTTTTTGGACTTGACCGCCCGTCGCTATAATGCATCCGAAAAAACAAAAATCGACAGCTTCAAACTCATCGACATCGTCTCCTTGACGCCCTACGATCCGCTCTTCAACAAACCATCCTGGACGTTGAGCGTCGGCGTGGACACGATCAAGGATTTGGATTGCGGTTACTGCAACTCGTTCAAGGGAAACTATGGAATCGGAACAGCATATCAACCGCGCTTCTTCTCCCCGTTCCTTTTTTATTCGCTGATCGATCTGCAAATGGAGCTCTCCAACGGCCTCGATCGCCGCTATCGGCTCGGCGGCGGCGGAACCGTCGGAGCCTTGATCGACCTCACGAGCGATTGTCGAATCCAGATCGCGGGAGACTACCTGACGTTTCCATTGGGACGGGAATCCCATTATTATAAAGCCTCGATCGTCCCGCGCTATGCGATCGCTCAGAATTTCGACGTCCGGGCGGGGTGGAGCATTCTGAACAGCCTTCAGGAATGGTCGGCGGGGATCAATTATTATTTCTAATGATGTTGAATCCAATGTTCAATGGAAAACACAAACCGCGGTCGCTCATGAATAGGATCGCGTTTTCCGCCTGCTTCTTCTTCCTCCTTGTTGCGTTCGACGCGGGGACCGTCGCGGCCAGGGAGCCTTACTGGGAGAACTACCATATCGCGCTTTCGGGACTATCGGAGGAGCGGATTCTCGATCTGGAGTCGACCATCAATCAACTCCGGTCGCTGAAGCCCGGAGATTTGAAAATCAAGAACGATCTGTATCGCCGATTGACCCGTTTCAAGGAGCTGTTCGGTTTTCCGTTCGACGGCCCGGAGCTTTCCCGTTGGCTGTTAGCTCGCATCCACAACATTTCGTACCGTAATTCCTGGACCGTCGCCGTGAACCAGAACAAGGGGGATTTCATCCTGGGCGACGTTTTTTTCACCCGGACAAGCCCCCTGGAGAGGCTTTACACGCTGATTCATGAGGCCCGTCACTCCGACGATGATGGATATGAACACGTTCAATGCCCCAAGGGTTTTAAATTTATATCATCGCGGCAACCCGAGATGGACCTTCAGAACGTGCCGGCCTGCGACCCTACGGATCGAGGAGCCTACGCGTTCCAGGCGGCGTTCCTGTTCGAACTTTTTGCCTACGGGCTGATGGATCAGAGTGAAGCCGGACTTTTATACAACAGTTCGATCTTAAGAGTGCTTCCACCCAAATGATCCTTCGGCCGCTTAGGATTCTATTTTTTACACAAGGCCCGAAACCGCCTTACCGGAAATGGTCTGTGCTATAATTTAGCAATGAACCTATTGGGAATGACCCGTTTAACGATCGCCGTTGTGGTCCTGTCGCTCCTGCCGGCCTTCCCGGCCCTTCCAAACCCCGCACAAGAACCGACGACGCCCGCGGCGCCCGCGCTGCTGGCCGGCGCCGCCGCGCTTCCCATCACGCCGGTGGATGAACAGGGCCGTCTCTGGCAGGAACCTTACACGGACGACAACGGGAACGGCCGCTACGACGCGCCGAATCCCCTGAATCCGTCCGCCCCGTCGGACCGGTTTGAAGACACGAATCATAACGGAAAGTGGGACGGACCGTTTCTCGCAGGGTTCAAACATAAAAAATCGTATTACACCGCCACCGGCGTGCATGATCCGCTCTGGACGCGGGTCCTGATCCTTCAATCCGGCGATGTGAAACTGGCCCTGGTCGCCCTCGATGTGGTGGGATATTTGTACCCGGAAGTCCAGGCGATGCGAAAGGAAGCGGCGGATCTGGGGTTCCGTCAATTGATCGTGGCCAGCACGCACACGCACGAAGGTCCGGACACGGTCGGACTCTGGGGACCCAATCCGTTCACGGACGGGAAAGATCCGCGCCTGATGCAGTATATACGGAGCCAGACCCTCGCGGCGCTTCGCGAAGCCGACCGCCGGCTCCAGCCGGCCCGTCTCTCGCTCGCCGAAACCACCCTGCCGGAGTCGTACGGACAGATTATCGCGGATCTGCGGGATCCGATCGTGCTCGACAAGCGCCTGAACGTCCTGCGACTGGAAGATTTACAGGGGCATACCATCGCCACCGTGGTAAACGGCGCCATCCATCCGGAAACATCGGGCGGTCAGGGCAGTTTGATCTCATCCGACTTTCCCCACTATCTGCGCGAAGGAATCGAAAAGGGCGGGTTCACCCTTCAGGGTCGGACGGTGCAAGGCATCGGAGGCATCGCCATTTACATCAACGGCGCGGTCGGGGGTCTCATGACCACCTTGCGTACAAAGGTCAAAGACGAGTCCGGAACGGTTTTGCCGCAACGGTCTTGGGAAAAGATGCAACGCATCGGAGAGTTGATCGCCGGAGCCGTCCTGGAATCGCTCCGGGGGTCGACGCCGGTTTCCGTAGAGGGGTTGGATGTGAAGACAAAAACGTTCATGCTGCCGCTGGACAACCGCTATCTGCAGACCCTCATCTCAAAAGGCGTGATTCAACGCGAAACGTACACGGACGGCCGGCCGATAAAACTCCCCGCCGTCGGACAGGATGTCCAGACCGAGGTGGATCTCATCACCCTCCGGGGACGGCCGGACGCCAAGAGCCCTCAGCCCGGGACGATCGATCGTGCCCTGGCGCAGATGATCACGGTGCCCGGGGAGCTCTTCCCGGAAATCGCGCTGGGAGGCTATCTGGAGGACACGGATACCTGCTGGAAGGTGACGGACCGGAAAAAAAGCATCGACGGGATCGGAAAGGAACGGATCGCGGCCGCCCACCCCGGCGTCGCAAGAGAACCGGTCCTAAAGGAATTTCTGACCGCTCCGTATTCGTTTTTATTCGGCCTCGCCAACGACGAACTCGGCTACATTGTTCCGGCCAACGATTTTGTTTTTCCGACCTATCATCCCGCGCCGGTTTTCGGCGTCGACCGGTGCGGCTCCAAAGACCATTACGAGGAAACGATCTCCACCAGCTCGAGGATGGCCCCGATGGTCACCCAAGCCCTCATCGAACTGATTAAGAGCGGACCGTAGAACGGGGCCCGCGCGCGCAACCACACCTGCGGTTGATCCATGATAACGGGCCGGGCCCAACACATCTGTTGCTTTGTTCTCGCCGTCATCGCCTTATCGTTGACCGGATGCCTCTCCATCGATTACACGCCGATCGACCGACAGCCCTTCTTTCATCGAACCGCCCATACGCTGGACGCGTTGCCCCGGACCCCGCCGGCGGAACATGCCCGCGGTCCCTTCCGGATCGGAACGGCGAAAATCGAGATCACGCCCCCCGTCGGCCTTCCGCTGGCCGCCTACGGGGCCCGGATTTCCACCGGCGTCCACGACCCCATCATGGCCCGCGCGCTCGCGATGTCCGACGACCGGGAGACGGTCGTTCTGGTGAGCGTGGATCTTCTCGCCGTGACGGACGATTTTTTTTATTCCATCTCTCAAAAAGTCCGCGCCGAGATTCCGATCCCGGAAGATCATCTGCTGATTTCGGCCACGCATACCCATTCCGGGCCGGGAAATCTCGGAAAACGTTTCTGGGAAAGTCTGGCGGCGGGGCCTTACAACGACGGCATTTTTGAAATGACGACGAGCCGTGTGGCCAGGGCCGCGGTCCAGGCGTATCGCCGTCTTCGGCCGGCCTCCGTGTCCTACGGCCGCGTCGATGCGGGGGACCGGATCATGAATCGCATGATCAAGGGAGGCCCCACCGATCCGGAGTTGAGCTTTCTGGTGTTTAAATCGCCGGAAGGCCGGACCCTGGCCTATCTGGTCAACTTTTCAGCTCATCCCACCTTGCTGCGCAGCACCAACCGCTTGCTCTCGGGAGACTTTCCGGCCGTGGTGAGCCGCGTCCTTGAAGAACGGGTGAAACCGGACGATCCGGATCTTGTCGCCCTCTATACCTCGGGGGCCGTGGCGGATCAACGACCCCGGCCTCCCGATGGACACAATGTTTTTGAGCGCGCCGAACGGATGGGGCGGGACCTGGCCGAACGGATCCAGAGGGCCGGGGGCCGCGAGCCGGCCCAAGACCGTGTCGAAATTTCCAGCCGGATGATCCGGATGGAACTCCCGCCGCCGCAAATCAAACTGAACGCCTCCCGCCGTCTGCCCGTCTGGATGGGGCGGGCCTTGCTGAGCGACACCGCGTTGATCCAAGTCGTCCAAATCGGCCCAACTCTTCTCTTCGGAGTCCCCTGCGACCTGGGCTCCGAGATCGGCATAACGCTCAAGCAGTACGCCCGGACCAAAGGGTTCGAAGCCATGGTCGTCGGTTTTTCGGACAGCTACGTCGGCTACGTTATTTCGGACAAATACTACGCCTCCCCGGCCTATGAGGCGTTTATGTCCTTCAACGGCCCGTACATGGAGGACTACCTGACCTATATCCTCGAGAAAATGACGGATGGACTCGATCCGCCGCATCGCGTCAGAGACCGATGACAGAAAGCCTCTAAACAAGGTATACTGCTTCCCATTGTGCGTTTCCAATCCATTTTCAGAGTCGGAATGAAAAAAATTTTCCCCGGAATCACTCTGTGCATCGGACTTGCGGCCTGCGCCGGCCCTTTGACGCAGTTCCATTCCAATGCGATGGAATTGGAACGGGCCCCACGTTTCACGCATCAGAATCTTGAAGACCGCAAGGTCGGCATCGTTTCGGCCACCGGTGGGAACGGATATCGAAGAGTTCTGGGCGACCCCTTTGCCAAGGCCCTGCGGACGATCCATCCGGAAATCCCGCAAATTCCGCCCCAGGAGGCCATCGGCCTTCTCAACCGTGCCAATCTGGCGGATGAATATACCAATATGATCCGGGATTACGAGACATCCGGCATTTTGCGAAAAGAAAGTCTGAATCGAATCGGTGAAGCCCTCGGGGTGGGCTATCTGATCCAGCTCAGTCTGCTACAATATACACAGGACACCTCGACCCGATTTTCGTTTTTGGGGATACGGTTTTTGGAGACCCGATCGTCCACGCTTCGGGTCTTTGCCCAGATCTGGGATGTCCGATCGGGAGAGGTCGCTTGGGAGGCCTCCTCCGAGGTTACGCTCGCCGGCGAGGACGTCCGAGAAAGACCGATCACTTTTGAAGAGGTCGCCACGCGGGCCTGGCAAGAACTCATCAAACAATTAATCTGAATCCATGTCAATGTTCCGTCGCCTTACGATCCCCTCGTTCTTCGCCCTGGTCATCACCCTGACCGGCTGTCTTTATTACGGCCAGTACAGCACTCGTTCCGAATCGCCGCCCGTCGCTTCGATCGATCCCGATTATTTCCACACCGACCCGTCCCTCGCGGCTCCCCGGCTCCTTTCCCAACGGGATCGCGACGGCTACACGATACAAAAGCTCCAATTCAAACACCACGTGGCTTTCCTGTATCTTCCCGATCACATTCAGACCGCTCCCGTCGTCATCATTCACCCGATCACGCAGGGCGAGTACTACACGAAACAGATGGCCCATTTTTTCGCCCAGGAGGGGTTTATCTGCCTCCGATTCCAGAGTCACGGACATCTGGTCCTGGCCAAAAACAGCGACGATGCGCTGACCCGCTTTGAATCGCTGCTGAGGGACGACGTGATCGACGTGATGGAAGGAATCGACTGGCTCGATGCCCGGACTTTTGTGGACCGCCAGCGCATCGGGATCGTCGGAGTCAGTATGGGGGCGATCATCAGCAGCGTCGTCGCCGGAGCGGACCCGAGGATCCAGGCCGGGGTTTTTATTCTGGGAGGCGGAGACTTGGCCGGCATCCTTTTCTCATCCACGGAGCCCACCGTGGTCTCGCTCCGAGACCGGATCGAAGAAGAAGAGGACTTGACTCCGGAGGAGCTTCTCGCCGAGGTCGGACATCGCCTTCGCAACGTGGATCCCCTCACCTATGCCAGCCGACTCGATCCGAACCGGATCCTGATGATCAACGCTTATTTTGACCATGTGATCAGACGACGGTACGCCATGGCCCTCTGGAAAGCCGCCGGCGAACCCTCGATGGTCATGCTTCCCACGGGACATTATTCCGCCGGGCTTTTTTTCGATTACGCCCAACGTCTGGCCCTCGCCCATTTCCAGAAGGTGTTTGGATTGCGGAAAAAAGAGTAACGCGATTCAATCATTTCGGCGGCTTCAGGAGATCGGCCACGGAATGCTCCAGCTCGCGCTCATCCCAGCCGTTCACGATTTCATCCACCATCTGCCGGCTCAGCGAAACGTCCGCCCCGTGGTTGGACGAAATCGGCTCCTCATCGATCACCTGTTTCATGAGAACATCGAAACGGGCCCGTTGCGGTTCGGAAAGCCATCCGGCTCCGGCCAGCGTTTCCTCCCATCGAGCCCGGTCCGGGCTCTTCACCATCCGGTGGCTCCGCAAAGCTTCACGGGCATCCAACCAAAAGAGGCGATGGCCGCGGCCGATGACCAGAAATTGGGCTTTCAGCTCTTCGAGCTCCCGGCCGGAAGGCGAGCCGTGCTTTTTCAGAATAGCCCAGAGCTCGTCCCGCGACGGTTGAAGGGTCTCCTCCGGGTCTTCGGCCACGGAGAGAACCAGTTCCGTAATTTTCTGACGCTCCTCCGAAGTCAGTGATCCCGTCCCGGCGCCGCCCGCAGCACAACCCAGGAAAAGGAATAGGCTCAATCCCAGGAATACAGAGAGAGCTTCAAGATGTTCCGGTCGTTTTCGATATGGCATGGGGCGATCGCATCTCTCCGCCGGTCAACTAATACAAACGACCACTTTAGAGTGACATCCGGCGGGTGGCCGAAGGCGGGGCGCCCTGTCCGCCCGCAACGGAAAGGCCAAGGGCTCTTTCGTGTGATTCCCCGAATAAAACATCGGAGAGTACGCAGTGAGGACGGATGGGGCTGCCAAAGGACAGGACCCGCCGATGGAACAGGATTAAAGTCGTTTGTTTTAGGTTGTCTTGGGACGAACCCGTCTCAGCCACCAGGAGAGAACCTTTGGAATCCGACCGCCAAAGAACTTTTCGGCAAAATATTGATCGCTCGCCCGTTTGTTCGCCTGGGCCCGCGTGGGATAGACATGGATCATCCCCGATATATCGGCCACCGTTCCCTTTTTCCTAAGCGCCAGCGCGTATTCATGGATCAGGTCCCCCGCGTTGGCGCTCAAGATCGTGCAGCCGATGATCCGGCCGTTCGGCCGCGTGAGCAGCTTTACGGTTCCCTGCTTCTCTCCATCGATGATATGCCGGTCGTTGTCGGCCACGGCAAACCGCCACACCCGGTACCCGCCTTCGCCGAACCGTCGCTGGGCCTGCTCTTCGGTCAGACCGACCTGGGCCAGCTCCGGATCGGTAAAAGTGCACCAGGGAACCACCGAATAATCCGCCTTGCGCCTGAGAAACGGGACCAGCGCATTGGCCACAACCAACCCGGCCTGGTATTCCGCCATATGCGTAAACGGAAAACCGCCCGTCACGTCGCCGCAGGCAAAAACCCGCGGATTGGTCGTCCGCATGCACCGGTCCACCTTGATCCCCCCATGATCGAACTCGACGCCCGCCTCGGCCAGACCGAGCCCTTCCACCCTTGGACGTTTTCCGGCCGCGATCAGCAACGCATCTCCTTCCACCGAAAAGGATTGGCCCTCCCGCCCGCAACGGAGTCGGATCCGCTCGCCTTCCCGTTCGACCTTCTCGGCCTTTGCGTTCAGCTCAATCCGCAGCCCTTCCTTCACCAAAATTTCATGAAGCCGGTTGGTCGTCTCCCGATCGTCTTTATGGAGAATACGGTCCAGCGCCTCGATGATCGTGACGCGGCTTCCCAGCCGATGAAAGGTCTGTCCCATCTCGCATCCGACGGGACCTCCGCCCATCACGATGAGATGTTCCGGCTTCCGGGACTGGTCGAAGAAATTCAGATGGGTCATGTACGGCACACGGTCGAGCCCGTCGACCGGAGGGATGAGCGGACCGGCGCCGACCGCAATGCAGAACCGCCTCGATTTCAGGACGCGGCCGTTCACTTCCAGACGGTCGGGGCCGGAGAACGCGGCCCGGCCCTGGATCACCTCCACCCCCATCTTTCGAAACCGGTCCGGATCGTCGTGGGGCTGGATGGTCATGATCACGTCACGCATATGCCGCATCACCCGGTCAAACTCGACCGAAACCGGCTGATCCCTGAAGCCGTATGAGCCGGCATGCTCCATCAGGTGCTTGATCTTCGCCGACCGGATCAAGGCCTTGCTGGGAACGCATCCGGTCCAAAGACACTCGCCGCCGAAGCGCTCCCGTTCGATGAGGGCCACCTTCGCGCCCAGGCGAGCTGCGCCGCTCGCGGTCACCAAGCCTCCCGCTCCGCCGCCGATCACGACCAGGTCAAAGGCTTCCATCAAGGCACCCGTTCGAACTACGGTTGCTTTCTCCTTTCAATAACTCGCTTCTTGCGCCCCTTGAAAAATGCTTCCGCCAGGGCCATCTCTTCCGGGCTTCCGATGAGCAGCGGGACCTTCTGATGAAGTTCGACGGGACGGATGTCCAAGATTCTTTCCTCACCGGTGCCGGCGCGGCCTCCGGCCTGTTCGGCGATGAAGGCCAACGGGGCCGCTTCGTAGAGGAGCCGAAGCTTTCCCTTCGGATTTTGGGTGTCGCCGGGGTAAAGAAAAATCCCGCCGTGAAGAAGCGTTCGGTGAAAGTCGGCCACCAGCGAGCCGACGTAGCGTGAGGAGTAGGGCCGGCCGCCGGCGGGATCCTTTTCCTTCAAAAAGTCGACAAAGGCCCGGGTATGCGCTTGCCAGACCGGATAATGGCCTTCATTAATGCTGTAGGTTTTGCCACGGGACGGGATGCGGATATTCTCATGCGAGAGAAGAAATTCACCGATGGAAGGATCCAGCGTGAATCCGTGGACGCCGTTTCCGGCGGTATAGACCAGGACGGTGCTCGGTCCGTAGATCACGTATCCGGCGACGACCTGATCGGACCCGACCCGTAACCATTCTTGGTTTGTCTCGTGCGGATCGCCGCGGAGCCGGTGATGGATCGAAAAAATCGTCCCGATCGTGCCGTTCACATCAATGTTCGAAGAGCCGTCGAGCGGATCAAAAAAAAGCGTATATTTTCCCTGGGAGCAATTCTCCGAAAGATGCCTCGGTTTTTCCATTTCTTCCGAGACCAGAGTGCAGACCAGTCCGCTGTGTCCGAAAACGTTGATGAAGGTCTGGTTGGCGTATTCGTCCAGCCTTTTGACCTCTTCCCCATGGACATTGACGTCACCGGTCACGCCCAAAATGTCGACCAAGCCGGCCCGGCTCACCGCCCGGGCGATGATCTTGGCGACCAGGCCGATCTGGGCGAGCACCATCGAGAGCTCGCCCGTCGCGGACGGATGCGCGCGTTGTTCCAGCAGAATGTGGCGCGTGAGCGTGATCCCTTTTGCGTCCATCGGCTCCTCCTATTTATATCTGGGGGGCCCGTGCGGCAAATTAAGATGGGTCCTCCGATGCCCCCAGACCCCGCGGCAGTCCCTCGCCAAGCCCGTTGGCTGCCTTCTTTCCTTCCCGTGGTCGCACACGGGCTCAGCCGGTATGGGGCCTTAGTTTACACCATTTCGCCGCGACTGTCACTCCGTCAGCGGGAGGTCGCTTACTTCAAGACCGACGGAACCGTCTTCCAATCCGTGACCCTCTTCGCCCCCGCGAGCGGTTCGTTGTCATCGTCTTCCGCCATGACGACCGTCCTGATCTTCATGGCGGATAACGCACCGGCATCTTCTTTGGAGCGGGTAATCCCGGCCGCGATGTTCGTCCAGCCCGTCTTTCGGATATCCTCAAGCCGCTCGACGAGCTTCTCCGTCCGGCGATCGGCATCGCCCGTCAAGGGCCATGCAAAAAGAGGCGCCCGGGGGAAGTTCTGGCGGGACAGCCAGTCTTTTGTCCCCGGGATGAGCGCTTCGTCCTCTGTTTCGAAATATAAGAGCTGATACCGTTTGGAAAGTCCGGAAAGAACCTTGACGGCTTCCGGCATCGCGGCCGAAGACGAGGCCGGACTGAACGGAATCTGCGGGGGCGGTGGAGTTTGCAGAGAGGAGAGAGCCACAAGGAGAATCGCATCGGAGGCCTTGCGACATGCGACATACAACTCGACCGCGTCGGCTTCATACCTTGGGTTTTCAAGAAGGCGAACCGTGACGACGCGGAGGCCGGGTTTGGAACAGTAGAAATTTTTGACGGCCATGCCGTCGCCTCCCGAAAGCGCCTGCCCGAGGGAGCGATCGTTCAAAAGGAACTCGATCCGCTCGCCGCTGACGGGACGGCGGCCCAACGACAGCACGCCCGTTACCAAACGGACGGCCAATCGGACCGGTCGATTCGGCCGGGAAAGTTGATCGAAGACAAGGATCGAAGCGGAAGACCGGGCGTACACCGAGTCGACCGGAACAAGAACCAGGAGAAGACTGATGAACGCCCAACGGAACCGCGACATCGTTCAACCGTTAAAGACAATGCGGTCTACTGAATCGTTCCGGACACCGCGACGGATTGAGGATTCGTGCCGGCGGCAAAGGGGGAACCGCTGATCTCCGTCAGCACCCCGGTGGTTGGATGGATCGCGTACGCCGAAACGTTGTTCGAGTCCGCGTTCGCCACATAGGCGAACGCCCCGGACCGATCGACGGCAACCGAAACAGGACCCGACCCGGTCGCAAACGGAGAGCCGCTGAGGGCCGTCAAGCCGCCCGTGCTTGGATTGATCGTGTACGTCGAGAGGTCATCCGAGAGATTGTTCACTACAAAAACAAATTTTCCCGCAGGATCAAGGGCGATCGCTTGCGGCGACGTCCCCGTCGTTACATGGCCCCGCGGGCTCAATTGACCCGTCGCGGCGTTCAGAGCAAAGATGGAGAGGGTGTTGTCCGAAGCGTTTGCGACGTAGCCAAAGCGGGTCGTCGAAGGCTGGATAACCGGACCGGGACCGGGCGACGGCGTAGGATTCTTGCTGAGCCCGGGCGGGACTCCACCGCCGTTGCGCCAGCCGCCCTCGTCGACGCCGACGCTCCCGCCGCATCCGGCCAGACAGCCCAATAGAACAACGAGTCCGCAGACAATATGGATTCGGTGACCCCCGATTGGAAAAACGCGCATCGGCAACGTCCTTGCTGCTCGCGATCGAGAACGGGCTTCCTCCGGACCGTTACCCGCCGGAACGGGAGGCGCGGGTCTTGGCCAACCGCTCTTCGACCAGGTGGTTGGCGGCCTCCAGCGGAGAGATTTTTTCTTCCTTGGCCCGGGCAAACACCCGCGACAGATTCTCGGCGATCCCGGCCACGCGCTCCTCGGCCTTTTCCTTCTGATAGCCCTCCATCTCGCAGGCGATGTTCATCAGACCGCCGGCATTGATGACATAATCCGGAGCATAAAGAATCCGTCGGCGTTGGAGAAGGTTCGCATCGGCCCAGCCGGCCAGCGGATTGTTCGCCGCGCCCGCGACAATCCGGCAGCGCAGCTTGGAAATCGTGGCCGAATGAAGCACCCCGCCCATCGCGCAGGGGGCGAAGATATCGCACGCCGCGGTATGGATCCGGCCCGGCGGCGCCGTTTCCGCTTTCACTTCGGCGACCGCGGCCGTGACCCTTGACGCATCCAGATCCGCGACGATCAACCGGGCCCCTTCCCGATAAAGCAAGCCGACCAAATGCCGGCCGACTTTTCCAAGGCCCTGAACCGCAACGGTTCGATTCCGGAACGAATCGGATCCGAAAACCTCCTTCAGACAGCACCGCATCCCATGCACGACGCCCAGGGCCGTCATGGAAGAGGGGTCGCCGCTCCCGCCTTTCTCTTCGGGCATTCCGGCGGCGTACCGTGTCACTTCACGGACCGTCTCCAGATCGGACAGGCTCATCCCGACATCCTGAGCGGTCACATAGAGCCCCGCCAGGGCATCGACCGCCCGGCCGAACGCCCGAAGCAGAGCAGGCGTTTTTTCCGTCGGCCGCGCGCAGATCACGGCCTTGCCGCCGCCCAGGTTCAACCCGCCGATCGCGGCCTTGTAGGTCATCGCCTTCGAAAGCTGAAGCGCATCGGCGGCCGCCGCCTCGAATGTTTTGTACGACCAGAACCGGCAGCCGCCCAAGGCGGGGCCGAGCAGCGTGCTGTGGATCGAGATGATCGCATTTAAGCCGGTCTCCGGATCGGTAGAAACAATCAGTTGCTCGTGACCTTCTTTGGCCATGATCTTGAACAAATCCATCGTTCCAACCCTTCGCGCTCCGTTAAATGCTTTTTTTCTTGGTCTGGGCTTTCGTCTTGATTTCGTTCGTCGTCTTGTCGATCCGGACTTGGTAGATGAAGCCGGCTCCCCTGCGGAGATCTAAAATGGAGGTGGAATCTTCCCATCGCGTATGTTGGATGGGAAGGCCGAAAAAATCCTCCTGGTAGGCGTCCTTCGGATCCCCGTAGGTCTTTTTTGTCTTTTCGATCAGTTCCTCATAAAACCGCGTGTGAAACAAAACGCGGTCGTAGATGATAAAAACCTTGTAGAGACGGCCCCGGTAGAAATAATACTCGACCCGCTCGTGTTCCGGGGTCATTTGATAATAAACGTCCGGATCTTCTTCGAGATGCTCCGCATACCCGAATCCATCCGACATCTCGGCCCGCTCGATCCCGACCTGCTTCTGAAGCTCGGGGACGGTCATGCCCCAACCCGCCCGGTCGTACCCGTTGGGCAAGGACGATCCCGCCCAAGCCAGGGAGGGAAGCAGAAAACCGATCATCATGATGACAAATCGAGGAATCACGGATTTTCACCCCGTTCAAGGTATCATTTTATATCCAAGGTGGCAAGGGGTAAGATCAAGTTGCACAGCCCGATCGGATGGAGGTAGGATAGAGCCACGATGCCCGCGCGCGATCAAAAACAGATGAACCTGGTCCTCAGCGAGATCCGACAGGAGACGCCGGAGATCAAATCGTTTCGTCTTGATCTGGGGCCGAACAAGCCCTTCGCTTTCCGGCCCGGACAGTTTGTCATTATTACGGCCGAGGTCTGGAACCCGAAACGAAACCGGATGGGAACGGCGAACCGCGCCTTTTCGATATCGTCTTCCCCCGCCGAAGAGGACTACATCGAGATCGCGGCCAAACGGTATCCGGAAGGCCGCATCACACCCTGGCTGCATGACGCCGTCAAGGTGGGCGATCTCCTGAACGTTAAAGGCCCCGAGGGACAATTCGTGTTCAGGGAAAACGAGAGCGACGAAATTGTGCTGATCGCCGGCGGCATCGGCATTGCCCCCTACCGAAGCATGATCCGGTATATCCTCGCCAAAGGATGGCCGGTGCGAGTCAAACTTCTCTACAGCGCCCGAACTCCGGCGGATTTCGCGTTCAAGCCGGAATTCGACGCGGCGGCGCAACAACACACCCATTTTCAGTGCGTCTACACCATCACCCGTCCGGACGGAACCCCCTGGACCGGTCGTGTCGGCCGGTTTGACGAGGCCTTCTTTCGAGAACAGCTCGGACCGCTCGGAACGCTATACTATCTCTGCGGGCCGGACCGCATGATCAAGGAAAACGCCCAAACCCTCACGGCCCTGGGCGTTCCGTATCCCTTGATCCGGTCGGAACGCTGGTAGCCCGTCCGATCCGGCAAGACGACGGTTGACAAAGCGAGTTGCCTTTGCCGACAATGCGGGACATCATGCCTTTGGACCTGCTCTGGCTGCTTCCGTTGTTCCTGCTGGCCGCGATGCTTTATTCCTCGGTCGGACACGGCGGCGCGTCGGCCTATCTCGCCATTCTGGTGCTGGCCGGTTATGCCCGGCCGGAAATCGCGCCGACCGTATTGATCCTGAACATCCTGGTCACCGTGACCGGCTTCACCAATTATTATCGCGCAGGCCACTTCACTCCTCGTCTGCTGTGGCCTTTCATCCTGGCCTCCATCCCGGCCGCTTATCTGGGCGGGTTGGTGCTGCTGTCGCAGCAAACCTTCTCCGGGATTCTCGGAGGGACGCTTCTCATCGCCGGCCTCCGGTTTATCCTGTTCACAAAGCCGATTCTGCCCCGTCCCCCCGTGAAGCCGGCGTGGATCTACGGCATCGGACTGCCGGTGGGCCTGGCCCTTGGATTTCTGGCCGGCCTCATCGGCATCGGCGGAGGGATCTTCTTGAGTCCCCTTTTATTGCTGATGGGCTGGGCGGATGCCAAACAAACCGCCGCGGTTTCGGCCGCCTTTATTATTTTAAACTCCTTGAGCGGACTGGCCGCCCATGTTCTCCACGGAGCCATCGAACCGGGACTCGCCGTTCCCCTGGGGCTCACCGTCTTGATCGGCGGACAGATCGGTTCCTGGTGGGGCGCCTGGAAAGTTCCATCCAAAGTACTGCAGCAGGTCTTGGGCGTGGTCCTTCTCATCGCATCCCTCAAGATGATCCGGGACCTTTTCTGACTTTCGGCCGGTTTGATTCCCCGAAGCGGATCACGTATAATTTCCCCATGGGCCACTCGAGCCTCCCATCCGGCAAGACGCCGCTCCTCTTCTATTTCCTCATGGTCGTTCCTTGGTTGACAAACTATATGGAGGAGGGACGTTTCGCTCAGAATCCGCTCGGATTGGCTCATGAAATCGGTCTTTCGGCCCTGATCGGGGCCGGCGTTTATGTTTCCCTGTATTACCGAAAGCAATTTCTTCGACAGCGGGACGAAGTCGAGCGCTTGGCCCACACCGATGCCCTGACGACGCTGGGCCATCCGCGGGCGTTGGAAGAGGCCCTCGTTAAAGAAATCGCCCGGGCGCGTCGAATGGACCGACCGCTGTCCTGTCTCTTTGCGGACCTGGACGATTTCAAGACGATCAACGATCGGTTCGGACACGCCGCCGGGAACGCCGTGCTGCAGACCGTCGGCAAAACCATCCAGGGCATCATCCGCCAGGGAATGGATTTGGCCTTCCGCTACGGCGGGGACGAGTTCGTCGTGATCCTTCCCGAGGCGGACAAGGCCCAGGCCTACCTCATCGCTCAACGGCTGCAGCAGGCGCTGTCGAAGCTCCGTCCTCCCGCGATTCCGCTGAAAGCGGTTCAAGCCTGCCTGACCGTGGCCCAGCTTCGCCCCGAACAGAAAGCGACGGACCTGCTCGGTCTGGTGGACAAGGCGACCCGCCACGCCAAGACCCGCACAAAAAATTTCATCTTTGACGCGGAGGAGATGGAGAAGGAATTACAGCAATAAGCGTTGAAGACCCACAGGCTCCACGGATGGGAAATGCGCTCGCTGTGTGGATGCAACATAGAACCGCAAGGTTAACTAATCGACCTTTCACGGCATCTCAAATGCACTCACCGCTGATTCATCATTCAATCCTCACCCGTCCCGAAGGACGGGCGCTACATAATCTCATCCATTTCTTCCTGCATTGTCCGGTGCGGAGGCTTTTTGAACTTTTCCCCCTTCATCCGACTGTTTTTCAAATAAGCAATCAGGTTGCCGATCATGACCGACAACCTCTTAAACGATTTGAATAATTCATTGAACTTTTCTTCTTCAATGTACCCCTGGTCTTTGGCAATATAAAGCTGCGACCGGACTTCGCCGCAGGAGCCTTTTGCGATGTACAGAAACTGAATCAATTCCTGATTCCCGCCCCGTTCGAATCCCTCGGCGATATTCGACATGACCGAGACCGCCGCACGACGGACCTGATTCC
>Ga0335077_10003594_pt1 | contig 18803 bp, 10 predicted proteins | sample Lox_Sample_31_FD_207151 | JGI IMG/M metagenome (GOLD analysis project Ga0335077, IMG submission 207151) | Soil microbial communities from Loxahatchee National Wildlife Refuge, Florida, United States - Lox_Sample_3.1 | ecosystem: Environmental > Terrestrial > Soil > Wetlands | place: USA... | reverse complement strand
GCCATCCCCGGGATCTCCCGCGACTAGCCGCGGCTCCGGCTTATCCGTCTTCGTGATCACCACAAACGCTCGCCCGGTGATCGGCCCTGCGTGAGCCGCCGCCGGAAACGACACTTCAAATGTCGTCTCCGCCGCCCGCATCGGCGCTGCCCACAAAAACGCCGCCAGCAGAAAAAACGCCACGCCAATCGTTCCCCGCAAAGTTTTCATCGCAAGCATCCTTCTTTCTCTCTCGGCCCGTGAGAGACGCGGGCTTCCTTAACCAGCCACTCCCAGACCCGCGCCACCAATCCAGCAAGTCACTGCAATCACCAATAACGTAATCATCGCTGCTCCTTTGAGGCTCGCGAGCTTACTACATTTCCGCGGGGCCCCAGCAAGACCGCATCAACACTCTTCGCCCGGCAGGAGTTGTCATGCTCTACAGTCAGATTTGGCATAGCGCCGGTACATTCGAGTGAGAACAACTTTTTCTTTGTTTCTAGCGCTACGACTCGCCGAATCAGCACTTTGTTTCATGTGGAACAAATCGCGATTTCAGACGTCTTCACCCATACGGACTGCTTCGACGCTTCCACACCCTAGGCCAAACACGCCACGTCGAGGCTGCCCTGTGGGGAATTCTCTGAGGTAGCGAGGTAAGCGCCATGCGTAACTTTATGATGGGGTTGGGGATGCTGATGCTAGCTGCGGCGGTGCTAACCATGCGTCCCTTGCGTAGCCGCGCCGATGATTCCATCCAAGGCGACTGGTGGGCGAAAATCGAAAACAGCTCTACTGGCGCCTGCGTCCAATTGGAACTCGAACGCTCCAGTTGGGGCCATCACAACCGCTGGGGCAACACGCACAAACTCTCCGACTTCGCTGGCCTGGACGCCAGCTTGGCCAACGCCAAGGACGCGCCGGTCCACTTCGAGATGCGCCGTGATGCCGGCACGATCAGTTTCGACGGCCGGTTCCAAAACGGCGAAGGCAAGGGCCATTTCAGTTTCGCGGCCAGCAACGATTTCGTTCAGGGCATGAAAACGCTTGGCTACACCAATCTTTCCAGCGAACAGCTCTTCGGCTTCACCATGCAGGATGTCTCTCGCCAGTTCGTCAAGGACATGGCCGATGCCGGGTACGCCCACCAGAATCCTGACAACCTGATGGCTTTCCGGATCCATGGCGTCTCGCCTGAATTTGCACGCGCGATGCAGCAGCTTCTTACCGACAAACCCTCCGCCGATGATCTCGTCGCCTTTCGCATCCACGGTGTTTCTCCCGAATTTACCCAAGCCATGATCGCGGTCCTTCCGGACAAACCGTCCGCGGACAATCTAGTCGCAATGCGCATCCACGGCGTAAATCCCGAGGACACGAAACAAATAAACGCGCTTCTTGGCAAGCGCTTCGATGTGGATCAGCTCGTGGCCTTCCGCATTCACGGCGTCTCGCCTGAATTCGTGCGCGGTGTGCAGAGCGCCGTCGCCAAAGACGTTTCCGGCGACGATTTGGTGGCCATGCGCATTCATGGTGCCAGCCCCGAATTCGCGCAAGGCATGAGCAAACTGCTGGGCCACGTGGTTGCCGTCGACGAGCTGGTCGCCTTTCGCATCCATGGGGTAAGCCCGGAGTTTACTGAAGCTATGCAGCAACTCGTTACTAAGGATATTTCCGCCGATGATCTGGTGAGCTTCCGCATCCATGGGGTAAGCCCCGAATTCGTCCGTGGAATGAAGGACGTCGGCTATCCGCACATTTCGCCCGACCAGCTCGTGGCTATGCGTATCCATGGCGTGGACGCCGACTTCGTGAAGCAAGTCCGTGAACACGGCACCAAAGACGCCACCATCGATGACCTGATTGAGATGCGCATCCACGGAAACTACCGCCGCGCTTCGATGTAACCATTTGTAGTTTTCTTGCCGACACCGAACGGCGAGTCTCAGCTGGAGAGATTGGTCGTCACCCACCTGCGGACGTGGCACGTTGCCGCGAAGCAGCGGGACCGGCTCGAAAAAAACGCTCCAGCCGGGGCCAGCCAACGCTCAGACCTGGGGAGTCAAGCGCTGCCTGGCCCGCGGCTTAGAACGTCAGCCTCCCGCCGAACTGTGCGGCAAAGGGAATGCCCACCGTAGTGCCCGGCCCGAAAAAGTCTCCCAAGCCTCCGGCGGGGACCAGCAGCTGCCGCCCGCTCGCGACTGGCACGCTTTGCGTACACGACGGGTTCAAGCACAGCGCCGTCACATTGTCCGGATCGTTTACCGGCAGCGCCGCCACACTCGTCACGTAGTTCGCGCCTGGGTTGTTGCGGTTGAATAAGTTGAAAAACTCGAAGAACGGCATGACGTTCCAGCGCTCGTGAAATTTGAAAGGGCGAGCCACGCGCAAGTCGGTCTGGATATACGGCGTGCCGCGAAATTCATCCATCGTGGTCTTGACTCCGTTCACTACCGCCCGATCCGAACCGTCTGCGTTGGTCAAGGTAATGGGTCGGGCGCCTTCCGCCTGCGACAAGAACGACACTTCGATACCGGCCGGCGCATGAATCGTACCGATTAGCACCGCACGGTTCCGCACATCCTCGCCAGAAGGGCCGTAGTCGCCCGGCGCAAAGGCGTTGAACGGATCGCAAACGCCATTAACGTAGTCGAAGAGTTCTCCCAACACGCAACCCCAAGTCTTGGCGCTGGAAAGCGTGTAGTTGGCAACGATGTCCAGGCGCCTCGCGACGTGACCCTGGAGGCGAACCTTCAGCGCCTTGTAGCTGGAGCGGTTGTCGCTGCGAAATACTGAGATCCCGCTCGGATAGTCGTAACGACGATAGCCGTGCATGCCATTTTCGAGCGTGAAGTCCGCACTGAGCGTCCAGTTGGGATTAAAAGCGTGTTCCACGCCGCCGGAAGCGTGGAATCCGTAGGGCGTGTGATAGTTCGGATCGATCAGCGATGGCGGACCGGAGGCATTCTGAATGTTGAAATTCGTGACGGCGTTGAAGGCTTCAACCCAGCCGTTTTGCGCGAGGTCGTTGTAATACATACCGACTCCGGCGCGCAGAACCGTTGCTCCAGCAGCGTCCAGGCCATAGGCCACGCCGAGGCGAGGAGCAAAGGCTTTACGATAGTCGTGGGGAATGCCCGAAATAATGCCGTTGCTAGGCAGAGCAGGATTGAGGTTCTGGTCGTGACCAGAGGCAATGAACAAGCCGAAAGTTGTGTCGTAGCGTAAGCCGTAGTTGACGGTGAGATTGCGCATGACACGCCAGGAGTCTTCGGCGTAAAAGCCGAGGCGCTGCACATTTTGGGAGAAACTTCCGTCGCCGGCCGGCACGCTGGTGCAGGAAGTCTCGGGCGTGACGTTCGGAGATGGTGTGGCCGAGCACGCCGTGAGGTCGGTGGTGAATTGCGCCGGATCGGCGGCGTAGTCGGCAGGGTCCAAAACAAACGAAACCAGGGTCTCGGCGTTTGCGGTCAGCGCGCCGCTCAACACTGGCTCGTGAATGAAATCAACGCCAAAGCGAGAGATGTGCCTGCCGCTGCTGTGGGTGACGTCGTAGCGCCACTGGTATTTTTCCTGATTGCGCAGAACAGGGAATGCGGTAATCGCAGTTACGAATTGATTATCGCCGAACGTCTCGAGCCCCGACGTGGTCTGGGTCGTCGCGCTGAAGGGAAAAGCGAGGGCGAACCCGAAGTCGGAATTGCGCGACTGGGTTAAATGCAGACCGCTGCCGCCAAACGCGAAAGAGGCCACCCAGTCCGGGCTGAAGAGGAACTGGTTGCCGAGGGCGAAATTCCAGTAGTTGTTATGCGTCGTCGCGCCAGTGGAAGGCAAAGTGGCCTGCTGAATCAATGCGTTCCGCGTGAGGTAGCTATCAGCGGAGAAACGCAGAAACCATTGCGAGCGATTGGACTGCTGGTAGTCGAAGCGCAGCGTTCCAAGATAATCGCGAAAGGGAATAGTGACCGAATTGGGGACCGCGATCGAAGCAACGCTGCTGCCGTTGACATCGATGACGCCGTCGGAGGCGAGCTGCGACAAGGCCTGAAACTGCGCCTGGCTGGCCGGACTGTACGCGATACTCGCGTTTTCGTGAACGAATTCGAAAGAAGAGAAGAACCAAAGTTTGTCTTTCGCGATAGGCCCGCCAAGTGTGCCAACGTAATTCTCACGGGAAAAAGGCTGCTTGGGATTGGGTGCAGGATTCTCAATAGGGAAGCGCGCGTTAAGACCCGAGCCGCGAATGAAGAACGCTTCATCCCCGTGCCACTCGTTGGTGCCACGCTTGGTGGTGATCACTACGGACGCCGCCGTGGTGCGGCCGGAATCAGCATCTTCCTGTGCGGTGCGAATCGCAAACTCCTGCACGGTCTCCGGCGAAAAGTTCTGCAGGAACCCGCCAATCCAATCGTCGGAGTTGTCCACACCGTCGACCGAGAGCTCGTTGTTCAGGCCAGAGCTCCCGCCCGTGGAAACTGCGGTAATGCGCGCTTTTGTTGGGTCGGATGGCTCGACCGGCTCCGTTCCCGGAGCCATGTATGCAATGTTCGCGAAGCTGCGCGACGCCAGCGGAACTGTGTCGAGGTCGTGCGCTGACACAGTGGCTTGCTGCACGGCGCTGGCGGTGTCGACCGGTTCGGTGCTAATCGAGGAGGTCTGGCCCTGCACCGTCACGGTTTGTTGCACTGTCGCGGGCGTTAGCATTACGGTCAGATCGCGAACCGTACTGATCACCACCGTAGCTTTGGCTTTGGCCGTCGCAAAACCCTTGGCGTTCACTTCGATCTCGTAATCGCCCGGTGCCAGTCCTTCGAGAAGAAATTCTCCGCGGTCATTCGTAGCCGATTCGCGCTGCGAGGCAGCCTCTGCCGCTTGCAGAACCACGGTGGCGCCCGGGATTCGGTCCCCGTGGATGTCTTGCACCACGCCGCGGACGGTGCCGCGGGCACCCTGCGCGCCAAGACAAGGACCTGACACCGTTGCGAAAATGACGCAGATGAACACAAGACTACGAAGCACGCAAGAATGAATAAACTTAGTCATGGCGGGGATAGGCTAATGGCTGACAGGGAACTACTACCAGCGGTCGTAGCTGCGGAGCCTCCGTAGAGGACGCTTCGCTAGCGGAACCGTGCTCAGTGAAGCAGCAGTTCCTGCAAGTCGTGGACGAAAGAGAGCACCGGAGTCGTCAGCAACAAACCCGCGACTACGACTGCACCCGAGACACTGACAACGCGAAGAGGAAAGCGAGTCCTCCTGGACGAGGGCATGGCCTGAGCAGTGTGTAGCAGGCGATCCACGCGGGCCTGCAGGTCGCGGTCGGTGGCTAATAGCGAAGTCGAAAGATAGGGCAAAGCAGGAGAAACGCCCAGGCGGGCAAAGTGCAGCAAGGCCGCAGCCAGCGAAAGCGCGCGCTCCGAATTTCCGGCAGCAGCCCAATCGTCGGCAGCCCATTCTGCGAAGCGGGACCAAGCCTGCTCGACGCGGCGCAGTGGGTTGACAAACGGAAAAATCTCCGGCGCGAGGAGGACCAGCAGACGCTTCAGGTTGTCGCGCGAAGCGCGGTGCGCCATCTCATGAATCACTGCGGCGTTCAGCTCGGCGAGCGAGAGCGATTCCAAAAGCGAACGAGAAATCAGCAGACGCGGACGAACCACACCAGCCAAAGCCAGTACGGGTTCACGCGTATTCAGTACGAAGACCGAGCACTGCTGCTCGCGCATGAAAGTTTTAGCCGCCACTCGGCTCAACCGCCGATGGTGCACCGCGGAGAAAAAAAGCGCGCGCCCGGCTCGTAGCAGCGCCAGACACCAGGTAAGCAGCCCGAGAGCGCCGAAGATTAGACAGGCGAACCCAACCCGCTCGGCGGTGGCTCCTGGCTCCAGGCGGACGTAGCTCGGAACGCAGAGGACGATTACAAACAGTGTCGCCACCGCGAAAGGGAACAGGCGCAGGGCCAGAAGGAAGTTTGCTGCCGCAGGCGCGCGCCGCGCCGCCACAAACCGCAAGGCGTATTTGGAAAGCGTCCAGACCAGTAGCCCGCAGGCCGCGTTCAGCAAAAAGAAAAACGAAAAGCACAGGCACAGCAGCCGGACCAAGTAGGGCAGTGTCATAGCTCAACCTCGCGGTCCAGTTGTTTGCGCCGCAGCCGAATCTTCTTTTCGAGTTCGTCCAGCAATGCCGGGTCGTGCGTCCCGACAGCATCGAGCAAACAGGAAAGGAGGACTTCGCGCGAGGGATTTGGACCTTCGAGGAAACCCGCGACCAGATGTCCCGCGCGTTGCCGTTCCCATTCTTGGCGCGTAAGACGAGTTGAGTAGACAAACGCCCGCTGATCTTTGCGGCGAGCGAGCAGCCCCTTTTTGTACAGCCGATCGAGTGTGGTCATCACGGTTGTGTACGCGAGCGGGCGGCGGAGCTGCTCCACAGCCTCGCGCACGCTCACTTCCGGCAGGGACCAGACAATTTCCATCATCTCGAGTTCGAGGGCACCAAGCTCGGGAAGCTTCGTCCGCCCACGTTGCCGAGCGAAATGGCTTTTGAGAAAAGCGATCACGCAGGCAGCTTATCACGCCTCGCGACGAGGCGGCGCAACTTCACGTGCGGAACTAAGTCTCTCGCCATCAATGACCTATACATTTTTCAAGATACTTCGCGGGAAGCAAGATGACGCCGCGCGGACTCAGGAACGCAAATAAACTTGTAGTCGCAAGGAACAAATACAAGGGTGATTCCGTCTATACCTAGAGCAAAATAGCCTAGGCCGAAAGGGGTGTATTGCAGATGACCAAAGAAGAAGCGCAACGGGACCTCTTTCCTGGTGCGCTCGAAATGATGATTTTGCGCACCCTCAAGCGCCAGCCGCTCCACGGCTACGCCTTGGCGCAGCACATCAAGCGCACCTCCGACGATCTGCTGCAAATCGAAGAAGGTTCACTGTATCCAGCCCTGCAACGCTTGCTGAAAGCGGAACTCGTAAAGGCGGAGTGGGGCGTTTCGGCCACCAACCGCCGCGTGCGCATTTATCGCCTGACGCCGGCGGGCGTGAGGCATTTGCAAAAGGAAGTTTCTGCTTTCGAGCGCATGCTCAAGGGCGTAACGCGAGTCTTGAGCCCAAGCGAATCGTAGTGCGGCCTGCCTGCCGCAGGGAGGGCTTTGGGCCCGCGTCTTTCACAACGGAGCTCAAGCCTGGAAGCACGTGCGGCAGCGACGTTGTCACAGGTGATAGCGCATGAACTGGATTCAGCAGCTGATAGCACGGCGACGAATCTACGGCGATTTATCCGATGAGATTCGCGCGCATCTCGACGAAAAAGTCGAGGCGATGATCGCCAGCGGCATGTCGCGTAAAGATGCCGAATCCGCCGCACGTCGCGAGTTTGGGAATGTAACGCTGACCGAAGGAAACGGGCGAGAGGTTTGGCGCTGGACGCTCGTCGAAGACTTTTTCACAGATGTGCGTTATGCCCTACGCGCGTTGTGCCATAGCCCCGTTTTCACAACCACGGCGATTCTCATTTTGGCGCTGGGTATTGGTGCAAACACTGCCATTTTCATGCTGCTCGACGCCATCCGACTGCGCAGCTTACCCGTGCGTGCCCCCCAAGAACTAGCCGAGGTGCGCATTTCCGATGCCGGGCATCACGGCTTTGGCCGCAATCAGCAGTACGGGGAATTGACGCGGCCCATATGGGAGCAGATCCGCGACCACCAGCAGTCTTTTTCGGCGATGTTTGCGTGGAGCGTAAACCTGAGGTATTTGGGCCGCGGCAGCGAAATGCGGCACTTCCACGAATTGCGCGTCACCGGAGACTTCTTTCGTATCCTCGGAGTGCGGCCGTTCCGCGGCAGACTCTTGCTGCCCGAAGACGAAGGCGCGTGTCCGACGAAGGTCGCCGTCGCGAGCTATGCATATTGGCAAAGCCAACTTGGGGGCCGCCAGCTTTCTCCACCGATTGAATTGATCGCAGATAACTCGCAAGTCCAGATCGTCGGGGTCGCACCGCCGGACTTTACGGGAATGGCCGTCGGCGAACATTTTGATTTGGCTATGCCCTTTTGTCAGCCGAGCGACGGGTTGCGGCGCGATATCTTCGAGGTCACGGTAATGGGCCGGCTGAAGCCGGGCCAGACGGCGCGTAGCGCATCGGCGGAAATGGATGCACTCAGTCCCGGGATCTTCGAAGCCACCGTTCTGCCCGATCGCGATGCCCGGACGGTAGACCTGTACAAGCATTTCCGGCTAACGGTGTATCCGGCGGCAAGCGGAGTTAGCGCGCTACGCGAATACGATCGTTCACTCTACATCCTGCTAAGCATTGCCGGGCTGGTGCTGCTGATGGCCTGCACGAACTTGGCGAACTTGATGCTGGCTCGTGCCACCGTACGTCAACGGGAAATGGCAGTGCGCTTGGCGCTGGGAGCTTCGCGCAATCGCCTGTTGCAGCAGTTGCTCTCGGAGAGTTCGCTGCTAGCAGCTGCCGGAGCGGCGCTGGCGATTATCTTCGCGCAGTCGCTCAGCCGATTGCTGGTTTGGTCTTTTTCGACGGAAGGCTCCCCGGTCACCTTACAGCTCGTGACCGACTGGCGCGTGCTGCTCTTTGCGACGGGCGCGGCGACGCTTACTTGTCTGCTGTTTGGAACCGTGCCCGCGCTGCGTGCTATCCGCACCGACCCGATCAACGCGATGAAATCCGGAGGGCGCGGAACAACGGTCGGGCGCGAAGGCTTTACGTTCCAGCGCCTGCTCGTCGCAGCGCAGGTCGCCGTATCCTTGGTGTTGCTCGTCGGTGCGCTCCTTTTTGTCCGCAGCTTCCGCAACCTGCTGACGTTCAATCCCGGCCTTCGCGAAGCCGGAATTACGGACGCGTTCCTTGGCTATTGGCAGTCGGACATGCCGCCACAGCGCTGGGCGGACTTTCAACGGCAACTGGTCACCGAACTACGCGCAATCCCCGGTGTGGTGAATGCCGCGACGACAACGAACACGCCACTGCTCGGCGCCAGTTGGGAACACACCATCCACGTGGGCGCTAAGGAAGGGAATTCCAAGTTCACGTGGGTGAGTCCCAGTTATTTCGAAACCATGGACATCCCCGTGATCCGTGGCCGCGGTTTCACGGAGCAGGATACGGCCACTGCACCGCGGGTCGCGGTAGTGAACGAGACTTTCGTCCGCCTGTATTTAGCGGGACAGAACCCGCTAGGCCAAACTGTGCGCACCGTGGCCGAGCCGGACTATCCCTCTACCGCTTACGAAATCGTCGGCGTGATTCCCGATACGCGCTACAACGATTTGCGCAGCGAAACGCCGCCGATGACCTTTGCGCCCGCGCCTCAGTGCCCAGCGCAAGGTCCGTGGACAGTCGCGCTCATCCGAAGCGATCTGCCTCCAGCGGCAATCGCCGCCACGGCGAAGAGCATGTTGGCTCAGAAACACCCGGATGTAGTGACCGAATTCGCCGACTTTCAAAAAGAAATCCGCGACGGCTTGGTTCAGGAACGCGTGATCGCTTCGCTGTCAGGCTTCTTCGGAATTTTGGCGGTGGTTCTGGCGGCAGTCGGCCTCTACGGTGTGATCTCGTACATCGTAGCGATGCGCCGCAACGAAATTGGGATTCGCATGGCTCTCGGCGCGAGCCGCGGTGCGATTGTTGGAAATGTCTTGCGCCAATTGCTGGCTTTGCTGGCAATTGGCGTGATTTGCGGCGTCGTGCTGGCGCTTGTCGGGGTGCAGAGCGCGGCCTCGTTGCTGTTCGGCTTGCGGCCCGACGATCCTCTTGCTTTCGTGGGCGCAGCTACGCTCTTGATCGTCGTCGCGCTGCTTGCAGGATTCGTGCCCGCTCATCGCGCCTCGCGCGTCGATCCTATGGTGGCGCTGCGCTATGAATGAGACTCGTCGCCTTTCGCAGAGACGCTTGCAGCGCTTCGCTCGCCGCTGCTGGAGTGCGCCATGAGTTGGTGGACTCGATTGTTTACGCGGCGAAGGATGTACGGCGACTTGTCCGACGAGATTCGCGCTCACCTCGAAGAAAGAGTCGAGGAGTTGGTGGCGAACGGCATGACGCGCAAAGACGCCGAAGCCGCTGCTCGCCGCGAATTTGGCAACGTGATGCTTATCGAGGAAAAAGGACGCGAGGTTTGGCGCTGGCTGCGGTTCGAAGGCTTGCTTCAGGATCTGCGCTTCGCTCTACGGATGCTGCGCAGGAATCCCGGGTTCGCCGGCGTCGCCGTGCTCACCATTGCCTTAGGTATCGGAGCCAACGCCGCGATTTTCGGCCTGGTGGACGCCGCACTCTGGAATGCCTTGCCATTCCGCGATACGCCCCGCTTGGTGAATGTGTGGACAACAGACGCATCCGGAGAAACGCACACGCCGTTGCCCTCGCAGTACTTGGCCTTGCACCGCTACAGCCAAGCTTTCGAACAAATCGCGGCCAGTGGCTGGACGGAAAACTTCTATGGCAGCGACGGATCGGGATGGCAGAGCTTGCCGGGGTTGCTTGTTAGCGCCAATTGGCTGACGACGCTGGGAGTGCATCCGTATCTCGGTCGAGACTTTGCTGAGCAAGAACAGGAACCCGGTGGAGCCGCCGTAATCATTCTTTCTTACAGCTGCTGGCGTACCCGCTATCACGGCGACCCGCAAATTATCGGGAAAAGGATTCAGCTGAACCGTCGCGCTGCAACCGTCGTGGGAATTTTGCCGCCTGCTATCGGCGCGTACTACCAGAACATCGAGATTTTTGCACCCTTGGTTCTTGAGGACTACGAGAGCGCGGCGACCTTGCGGGTTGCGGGATCAGCCAGACTGCGCATCGTTGCGCGGTTAAAGCCAAGAGTCACACTGGACCAGGCGCGCGCCGAAACCGGAGCCATTGCCCAAGGCTTGCGGAATCCGGCCAGCGCCGCGGACCGCAGCGGCCAATTGGTTCTGGAGGATTTTGGAGAAATGTTCCGGAATCCCGGTCCGACCATGCAAAACGAGCGTCACGGATTATTGCTGATGGCGGTGGCGGCGGGCGTGGTGCTGCTGATCGCATGCGCCAACGTCGCGGCGCTCCTATTGGCGCGCGGAGTCAAGCGGCAGAAGGAGATCGCCCTTCGCACGGCCATGGGTTGTTCGCGCGGACGAATGGTCCGCCAGCTTCTCACCGAAAGCACACTGCTATTTCTACTTGGTGCGAGCCTAGGATTGGCCGCGGCGAAATGGTCGGAGGAAATCATTGCCAAGGCCGCAGCGGGGCTGATTTCGAGCGCTTCGTACGTGGTGATCAACACGCGCGTGCTCGTCATCGGGCTGGGCCTGGCTCTGCTGAGCGCGCTCATTTTCGGAACGCTACCGGCGTTGCGCATGACGCGGCCGAATCTCAATGACACTCTCAAAGACGGTGTTGCGAAACTGACGGGCGACACTCGGCGCAGACCCAGAAATCTGCTCCTGGTGTTCCAGCTCGCCCTGGGCATGGTCATGCTCGTCGGCTTCGGACTTTTGTTGAAGAGCCTGTTGCACGTGCAGTCCTCGCCTGTGGGATTCGATCCGCACAATGTCTTGACCGCCACCGTCAGCTTGTCCCGGTCCCAATACGCTGACAGCGCCACACGAGCGCGTGTAATGGCTGAAGCCGTCGTACGAGTGCGCGAAATGCCCGGAGTCGAATCAGCCGCCGTTGTGGACTCGTTGCCGATGGACGGGGCGGACAGCGACGCCGTCAAAATCGAGCAGCCCGCGCCGACAGCTCCTATCGAGGAAGAGACCTGGTTTTTGTCCGTCGGTCCCGGCTATTTCTCAACACTAAAAATTCCCATGCGTGCCGGCGGCAGGGCGTTTACCGAGCGTGACAACCAGAGCGGGAGTCCAGTCGCGATTGTGAATGAAACTTTCGCTAAGACGTACTTTCCGCAGAGCAGCCCGATCGGTTATCACGTCGCGTTTGCCAATTCTCCGGCAAAGTGGCGCGAAATTGTGGGCGTCGTCTCCGATTTTCGCCAGCGGAATCCGGAAGAAGATTTGCGCCCGTTGATCTACCTGTCGGTCGAACAGACTCTCCCGCAGCGGTGGAGTCTGGTGATGCGCATGAAAGCCTCAGGCGACCTTGGCGATGCTGGACAGCGCATCTCAACGGCCTTGCGCCCGGTGGATCCTGGGCTCTATTGGCGAATGGGAAGTCTCTCCGCGCAGATTCACGATTCGGAGTCGCTGACCTTGCGCCGGCCCATTCTGACGCTGCTGGCCTCGTTCGGAGGACTGGCTCTGGTCTTGATCGTGGTCGGTGTTTTTGGAGTGACGGCGTATTTCGTCGCCGAGCGAACACGTGAAATCGGCGTGCGCGTCGCGCTCGGTGCAAGCCGGCGCGAAGTCTTGACGTTGGTGTTGCGCGAGTCGCTCGGAGTCGCTCTGGCCGGGCTTGCGCTGGGGGCTCTAGGTGCGTTTGCCTTGGCGCGCCTCTTGCCCACGCGAGACATTGGTTGGAGCGGCTCGGGAATTTTTCTCTACGGTGTTTCGCCAACCGATGCGCCCACGTACATGTTGGCTGCATTCCTGTTCGTCGGTGTAGTCGTCGCCGCCTCTTGGGTGCCGGCACGCCGAGCAATGCGCGTCGATCCCATGGTGGCATTGCGATACGAGTGAAATTCGATTCCGACAGCAGCAGCTGCCGGAAAGGAACGATCGATGAATTGGACACGCCAAATTTTCGCGCGACGAAAACTTTATGGCGAGTTGTCGGAAGACATTCGCGCGCACCTCGAAGAAAAAGTCGAGGAGCTCATCGCCGCGGGAATGCGCCGCAAGGACGCCGAGGCCGCAGCTCGCCGCGAATTTGGCAACCTGATGCTGCTCGAAGAAGAAGGACGCGACGTCTGGAGGTGGTTGATCGTGGAAAACTTTTTAGCGGATGTGCGCTACGCCTTGCGCATGCTGCGTCACAATCCGGTGTTTACCATCGTCGCGGTCTTGACGATTGCGATCGGCATCGGAGCCAATGCCGCAGTCTTCAGCGTCGTGAACAGCGTTTTATTGAAGCCGCTCCCCTACCCGCAGCCGGAGCAACTTGTGTTTCTCCACCAAACCGCGCCGGGCGCCGCCGGCCTCGCCGATTTCGCGAATGGTCTTCTACTTTCTCCCTCGATGTACTTTACCTATGCGGAAAACAACCGCACCTTTCAGTCTATGGGCATTTGGACCAGAGAGTCCGCCAGCGTCACCGGCGTCGGCGATCCCGAACAAGTTCGCACCATGAACATCAGCAATGGTGTGGTGGAAACCTTAGGCGTGCCCCCGGCCGTCGGGCGCTGGTTATCCCCGGCGGACCAACAGCCCAGCGGACCCCAGCGCGTCATGCTGAGTTACGGCTACTGGCAGCGCCGGTTCGCTGGAGACCGCGGCGTGGTCGGCCGCAACCTGGTGCTGGATGCACAGCCCCGCGAAATTGTTGGCGTCATGCCCCAAGGCTTTCGCGTGGAGGACACCGATTTCGACGTTATGGTTCCCGATCAATTCGATCGCTCCAAGCTGATCCTCGCGGGATTTGGTTTTCGCGGGATTGCTCGGCTTAAGCCGGGAGCAACCATTGCGCAAGCCAACGCCGATATCACGCGCATGCTGCCCATCTGGATGGATTCCTTTACTAACGGCCCCGGCACCAATCCTCACATCTACGAAACGTGGAAAATCACGCCGATGCTGCGTCCGCTGAAGCAAGAAGTCCTTGGCAACGTCAGCGAGGTTCTGTGGGTGGTGATGGGCACGATCGGGTTGGTCATGCTCATCGCCTGTGCCAACGTCGCCAACTTGTTGCTGGTGCGCGTCGAAGCGCGTCAGCAGGAGCTTGCGGTTCGCGCCGCGCTGGGAGCCAGTTGGACGCGCATCGTGAGCGGCTTGTTGGTGGAAAGCGTGCTCCTCGGCTTATTAGGCGGAGTCGTCGGATTATCGCTCGCCTTTGGCGGCATCCGCTTTCTATTGGCCGTCGGTCCGGCAAATCTCCCGCGATTGAACGAAATTTCGCTCGACGCGCGCACCCTCGTTTTTGCTTTTGGGCTCTCCGTCCTGTCGGGATTGTTTTTCGGGCTGCTTCCCGCCCTCAAGTACGCGGGTCCGCGTGCTTCGCTCGAACTGCGCAGCGGCGGCCGCACCATCAGCGCCAGCCGCGAACGCCACCGCGCACGAAACCTTCTCGTCGTCGGCCAGGTCGCCCTGGCCCTCGTCTTGCTCGCCTGTGCCGGCCTGATGATCCGCACCTTCGCAGCTCTCCGCGCTGTGGAACCGGGTTTTGTCGACGGCGCGCACTTGCAGCTTATGCGAATCTCGATTCCCGACTCGCTTGTAAAGGATTCGGAGCAAACGCTGCGCATCCAGAACGCGATTCTGGACAAGCTGACCGCTATTCCTGGCGTGCAGTCCGCCGCCTTCGCTAGTGACATGCCCCTCGAAGGCTTTGCCTTCGGCTGGGACTGCATTGTGGCCCAGGACAAAAGTTATTCCGACGACGAGATTCCTCCGCTGCGCCTCTACAAATATCTATCCCCCGGGCTCCTGCAAACTGCCGGCACTCGCCTGATTGCCGGACGCGAAATGACCTGGAATGAAATTTACGGGCAACAGCCCGTCGTCATGCTTTCCGAGAATCTGGCCCGTCTGATGTGGGGTTCGCCGCAAGCAGCTCTCGGCAAGCATGTTCGCGAGTTCGATAAGATGCCGTGGCACGAGGTGGTAGGCGTGGTGCAGGACGTCCGCGAAAACGGCGTGCAGGAAAAAGCTCCCGAGATTGTCTATTGGCCGCCGATGATGACGTATATGTTTACGGACAAGCAGCTGCGAACCGTCCGTGACGAGACCTTCGTGATTCGCAGCGGTCGCGCAGGCACCTCTGCTTTTCTCGATGCAGTGCGCCAGGCTGTCTGGTCCGTGAATCCAAACTTACCCTTGGCGTCGGTCCGCACCATGGACGAGGTCTACGAAAAATCTGTCGCGCGTACCTCATTCACGTTGGTTATGCTCGCCATTGCCGGCACAATGGCTCTGCTGCTCGGCATGATCGGCATTTACGGCGTGATTTCCTTCATCGTCTCGCAGCGCCAGCGCGAAATTGGCATTCGGCTTGCCCTCGGCGCTCAGCGCAGCGATGTGCTTAGCATGGTTTTGCGACAGGGAATCACGATGACGCTTGCTGGTGTTGCGCTCGGCTTAGCAGCGGCGATCGGCTTGACCCGTCTCATGGCTGCGCTACTGTTCGGCATCACGCCGCACGATCCGTTGACCTTTGCTTCTGTTGTGCTGCTCTTGCTCGGTGTGGCACTGATGGCTTGCTACTTACCTGCGCGCCGCGCCACAAAAGTCGATCCCATCGTGGCTCTGCGCTACGAGTAGCTGCAACTCCCAGATCGCAGAAGTAGCTTGCGTTGGGGAATTGCTTAGGGCCTCTCTACTAGGCGACCGTTAAAGGCAGAGTTTTTCGATGGAGGTATCCCGGAGCCGAGGCACCGCAGGTCCAGGCTAGGACTGCAGCCGGCCCCGGGATCGCGGTTTGACAGTTTCGGCCAACACCCGCTTTTGCGGTGTGGGACGCGCGAGCCTAACTTCGGGTTTCATCAAATTGCAAAAAGTGTACCCGTTTATTTTAGATGGGCGTTGAACCAGGCGATCGTGCGGTCTACGACGTCCCGCTGATGCGCGGGCTTGGCGAACATGTGCCCTTCGTGCTCGTACACCACGAATTGTGTCTCCACGCCGAGTGTCTTGAGCGCGTGCCAGAATTCATACGATTGCGGCGCCGGCACTTCGCCGTCCGAATCGCCCACCAGAATCAGTGTCGGCGTTTTGGCGTGCTTGATGAAATTGATGGGCGAACTCTTGGCATATACCTCGGGATCGTCGTACACCGATTTTCCAAAAAAAGGAATCATCCACTGATCAATGAGATTTTCGCCGTAGTAGCTTTGCCAGTTCGAAAGACCGGCGCCCGCCATCGCCGCCTTGAAACGATTCGTCTGCGTCACGGCCCACATCGTCATAAACCCGCCGTAGCTCCAGCCGCAAATGCCCAGCCGCTCCGGGTCCACCGGCGCGCTGCGAATCGCCTCATCCACACCAGCCATAATGTCTTTGAAGTCGCCGTAGCCGAAATCCTTCACGTTTGCTCGCGTGAACGCTTCCCCTTGCCCGAAACTGCCGCGCGGATTCGGAAAGAAAACAAAATAGCCCACGCCCGAAAGCGGCGCCGCATACGAATGCGAATTGGGCCACGCCGACTCCGTCGCCAGGCCGGGCCCGCCGTGCACATTCACCACCAGCGGATATTTTTTGTTGGGATCAAAATCTGTCGGATACAGCAGCCAGCCCTGCACATCGAATCCGCCATTTTTCCAGTGAATGCTTTTCGCTTCGCCCCAGCGCGGTTTCAGCTCTTTGTTCTTCTGGGTGATTTGCGTCCACGAGCCTATCGCTCCGGCCCACACTTCCGGCGGCGTGCCAAACGAACTGCGCAGCACCGCGGAAACTTTCGCGTCGCGCGAAAGCGAAAGATTGATCCCCCAGGTGCCTGCCGTTAGTTGTCCCGCGTCGCGAAACAGCTCTTTGGTTTGATTGTTTGCCGGATCGACCGAAGCAATTCCTGAGTCACCCTGCGCGTATTCGCCGAAAATGATCTTCGCGTCAGGAGTCCACGATAGCCATGTCGCCGAGGCTTTCATATCCGGCGTCACATTCGTCGCCTCGCCGCCGCTCGCGGCAATCGTGAAAATATCTCCGCCCACGCTCGGCTCGTCGCTCATCAATCCGCCGATGAATGCAATCCGCTGCCCGTCCGGCGACCAAGCGGGATTCGCAATTTGCAGCGGCGGCTTGTAAATCGATTTCATCAGACCTGTCGCCGCATCCAACGTGTACAACTCCGCGATGTACCAATTGTTGTCGCCATTGCCGAGTGCCGCCGTCACGGCAAATCGCCGGCCGTCCGGTGCCCAATTGTATTCATAAACGTAAGTGTCTGCCGGCGAAATTTGCCGCAGCTTGCCGCTGGCCACGTCAATCACCGCCAGCCGCTGCTCGAAAAATGAATCCTTAATTTCTCCCGTCTCCGGCGTTTCGGCCACCAGTGGCCCCGCTTCCCGGGTCGCATTCTCCGTGAACAGCACCGCAATATTCTTGCCGTCCGGCGACCAACCCGGCGTCGCCAGAAACCCTTTCACCTGCGTCAATTTTTTCGCCGTTCCGCCGGCAGCCTCGATCACGTACACCTGTTGCTGGCCTTTCTTCGCCGCATCGGAAAGAAACGCAATCCGCTTGCTATCCGGTGACCACGCCACGCCGCTTTCCGCGTGCAGTGCGTCTGCCACGCCCGCGCTGATGCGTCGCGGTGGCGTCTTCGCGTCGCGCTCCTGCACATAAATCACCGTATCGCCGGTCGCGACGCCCCTCTTGGTGATCACATCTTCCACCCACGCCACTTTTTTCCCGTCTGGCGAAATGGCCGTCTGTTCGAACCGATGCGTCAGGAACAGTGTGCTCACCGTTTCTTCGACGCTGCCCGCGGGCTTCGCTTTTGCGGCTGCCGCCAACCGCGCCTCTGCCGCTTGTTTTGTCCCGGCCTTTTGCTGCGCGGAAGCGCTGACCGTCAAAGTGAAAACAGCAACCAATACAACCGCAAACCAAGCCGCTGCTCCTCGGCCATTCATCATCGATCCATCCTTTATTTCCATCGCTCTGGGCGCGAGTACGATAATGCGGAGGGCTCAGAAGCTGCAAGCGCTGCCTTTTGTCGACCGCGCACGCAAATTAACGGCGCTCGGAGTAGAATCTCCCAAACGCTTTCCCGCGCCTCAGACGAAACGAACCAGCGACTCGATCTTCGCGAGGACACCTATGCCCAACGCAAAAACCATCCTGGCCGACTTGAAAAAGAAAGGAAAAGAGAAGACTCGCGAAATCTATTCACGCCACGGCATGAATCCTGATCGCGTCTACGGCGTCAGCACCGCCGACATGAAAAGCGTTGCCAAATCCATTCGTGGCAATCAAGCGCTCGCCTGCGAACTCTACGAGACCGGCGTCATGGAGGCCATGTACATTGCCGGAATGGTCGCCGACGGCGCGAAAATGTCTGCCAAAGAACTGCAAGCCTGGGCCGAAGGCGCCGTTGATCTGCAAATGATCGCCGAATACACCGTGCCGTGGGTCACCGTCGAAAACCAAGCCGCGCGGGAACTCGCGCTGAAGTGGATGGACTCAAAAAAGGAACTCGTCGCCGCTGCCGGCTGGTGTACGTATTCCGGCCTGCTCGCCACGAGAAATGACGCTGACCTCGATTTGGCGGAGATCGAGCGCCTCCTCGATCGCGTCGCCAAAGAAATCCACTCCGCAAAAAACCGCGTGCGTTACACCATGAACGGCTTCGTCATCTCGGTCGGCTCCTACGTTAAGCCCCTCCTCAAAAAAGCCAAAGCAGTGGCCGCGCAAATCGGCGACGTCTCCGTGGACATGGGCGAGACTGCCTGCCAGGTTCCCATCGCCTCCGCTTACATCGCCAAAATCGAAAAGGCCGGCCGCCTCGGCAAAAAACGCAAAACCCTCCGCTGCTAGCTGCTCTGTAGGGTCATCCTTCCGAGGATGACCGTTTTCTTCGAAAACAGGCGACGGTCTTTAGCCCCGTTTATTTTCGCTCGCGTGTCATCCCGAGCGCAGCGAGGGATCTGCTTTTCTCTCCTGCATCCCCGCCCGCGCAAACACCGAACACGAAATTGCCCCCCCCGCCCGATCCATCAACACCAAATCCCCAGCCCGAAATTCTCCCGGCAAGCCCATCACCAACTCTCGCAAAAAAGAC
>Ga0335077_10003593_pt1 | contig 18806 bp, 19 predicted proteins | sample Lox_Sample_31_FD_207151 | JGI IMG/M metagenome (GOLD analysis project Ga0335077, IMG submission 207151) | Soil microbial communities from Loxahatchee National Wildlife Refuge, Florida, United States - Lox_Sample_3.1 | ecosystem: Environmental > Terrestrial > Soil > Wetlands | place: USA... | reverse complement strand
ATATCGGCCTATCGGGTGTCAGGTTTCAGGTGTCAGGTGTCAGATGTTAGGTTTTAGGTTTTCCCTGGCACCTGGCACCTAAAACCTGGCACCTGGTTTTCACATCGAAACCAGGATTACGCCGGTTGTCACCAGCACTGCCCCGCCCCACCGGCGCCACGAAACGTGCTCTCTCAGGAACAGCTTGGCAAACAGCGTTTTGACCACGTTGCCGAGCGCCGTCGCCGGAACCGCAAAGCTCAGCTCCGCCACGCTCAGCAGCGCGACGAAGGAGAAAAACGAAACCGCCTGCGCGAGAATGCCGGTCACCATATAGAGGTTGCGGGCCAGCCACCGGGCGATGCCCAGCACAGCGCCCGGCCGGAAATCGTCGATCTCGCCGTGGTCGCGCATGCCCTTGGCAGTCAAAAGGTCGCCGGCCGTTCCGGACATCACGCAGATGAGCAGGAGCAGCCACGAGGTCATGGCAGAATTTCCCGCGCGCCCAGCCTGGCTCGCGGCGAAGTGCCGATCACCAGCAGCACACCCATCGATATCGCCAGAATTCCGAACCAGCGCGAAAGTGAGATGAACTCGTGCAGGAAGACTTTGCCGAACACCGCGGTTAACACATACGACGCCGCCGTAATCGGCAGAACGTAACTCAAATCCGCCCAGCTTAGCAACGAAAGTTGCGCGGCGAACCAGACCAGCAGCAGAACCACGCCGGCGTCGATCCACGGGTTCGCAAAGATGCGGAGGTACTCGAGAGGAGATCCCCAGGGCTTGAAAATCGTCGAGCGCATCCCCACGCTCAGCAGGAAATTGCCGAGCGTATTGGCGATCACCGCGAGAGAAACAAAGAGGTGATTCTTGAGCTCGCGGTTCGAGGTATCGACCGCTGCCTTGCCCACGGTAAGGGATGAGGCCGCCATAAAGACTCAGCTCAGAGTTTTGTCGATGCGCCGCCGGCCCTTTTTGTTTCAGACGATTCTGTTAATATTCAATTTTTCAATTACGTAAACAGGAGGTGCTTATGAAAAGGATTGCTTTCGCGCTGGTTGTAGTTGCAGCAGTTGCCGGCGTAGTCGCCTACATCGGCCCCGCATATGGACAGTCGAACGGACAGGCCGCGCCGATCTTCGTAAGCAAGATTCCCCCAGGATACCGCGACTGGAGGTTGATCTCTTTGGCCCACGAAGAGGGCAACCTCAATAGTTTTGCAGCCGTTTTAGGTAACGATGCAGCGATTAAAGCCTACCGCGAGGGGAAGCTTCCATTCCCCGACGGCACAATCATTGCTGCTTTGCACTACAGTCACGTCCCATCGGACGAAAACAACAAGGTCTTTGGCCGATCCCAATCTTTCGTTGCCGGCGTCCCCACGAACATTCAGTTTATGGTCAAAGACTCGAAAAGGTACGCCACGACGGGCGGCTGGGGGTTCGCTCACTTCAAAGACGGCAAACCTGGCGACGAAGCGTTGATGAATACCTGCTTCCCCTGCCACAATCAGGCCAAAGCTCGCGACCTTGTCTTCACCCGGTACGCACCTTGATAATGAGAATCACAGCTAAGAAGAAGAGGAGCGGTTCGTCCAAGGGCAACGATGAGCAAGGCGAATCCTGTTTCAATCTCATGAAATCGCGACGAGAATTCTTGGGCCAGACAGCGGCTGCGCTGGCGGCTGCCACGCCGATGCGCGCGGCGGGCGAATACAAAATGGCCGTCATCGGCCTGGTTCACGCGCACGTTTGGGGACATCTGGGCGCCATGCTCAAGGGCGAGCATGCCAGGATCATGGGCATCGCGGAAACCGTGCCGGATCTCGTGGCTGAGGCCAGGAAACGCGGCGCAACTAATGTTCCTTTCTTCAGCGATTACACAAAGATGCTGGAGGAAGTGAAGCCGGACTTCGTATGGGCGTTTGTCGAGAACAACCGCCACCGCGAAATCGTGGAGGCCTGCGCCCCGAAGAAGATTCATGTGATCTTTGAGAAACCACTGGCCTCTACTTACCAGGACGCACTCGCCATCCAGCGCCTGGCGCGCGCCAACGGCGTGCACGTGATGACCAACTACCAGATGGCTTGGTGGCCCGCGAATTATGCCGCCAAGGCGAGCGTGGATGCAGGCGACCTCGGGGAGGTTTGGCGGCTGCGCGGCATCGTGGGACACGGCGGTCCCGGCTCGCCCGAAGGACTGAACAAGTATTTCTTCGACTGGCTCACCGACCCGGTTAAGAACGGCGCCGGCGCGCTCATGGATTTCGGCTGCTATAACGCGCTGTGGTCGCTGTGGTATTTCGGACGCCCCGAGCGAGTGTACGCGCAGGTCAACCACCTCCGGCCGCAAACATTTCCCAAGGTGGAAGACAATGCCGACCTCGTGCTGTCGTATCCCAAGAGCGTGGGAATCTTCGAAGGGAGCTGGGATCTGCCGCGCGGATTCCAGGACCTGGAAATCTTCGGACTGAAAGGCAGCATCTACATGAAAAGCGGCAGCGCCGAGCTGCGCACCGGCCGCGAAACACGGGCTCTGGAGCTCCCTGCCCTGCCCCCGGAACGCGCTGAGCCGATTGCATACCTGGTGAATCTGCTCAAGACCGGGCAACCGCTCGATGGTCTGACGGCGCTCGACATCAACGTCGGTGTGGTCGAGATCATCGAGGCCGCCAAAATGTCCGTTGCGAGCGGAAACGCGGTTCCGCTGCCGCTGAAAACGTAACTGCTTGTGTGCAGAAGTCGTACCGAGCCGCGACCAAAGGGAGCGGACAGCGCCCAGGCTTTTTCGCCGCTACCCGTCCACTCTGTAAATCGTCAACCCCGACAACAGCTTCGGATAAAAATCCGTCGATTTCTGCGGCATGACGCCGCCGGAAAACGAAATCCGAGCCACGTCCTCGATCGAGGTGGCGCGCAGCAGGAACGCGATCTGCGCCTCTCCGCGGCGGGCAGCTTCGATGGCCTTGTCCAGGCCGCGCACGTAGTGCAGGTTCTTTTCGGCGCGCACGGCTTCCTCGCTGATGCCAAGGACGCCGCCAAGCAGCATTTCGTGCAGAATGGGCACGTCTAGCTGATCCGAGGGCTCGCGCAATCGCAACAAGTAGAGCTGGCCGCCGATCGCCGCTCCCAGAGTGCCTCGTGGCGCGCCCTGCCACCGGCCCTGCAACTCGTCGGGCGAGCGAACCTCCTCCACCTCAAATGTCCGGCCAGCCCGGCTGAGAAATTCTGCGGCATCGAAATTTGCGAGCCCGCTGACCAGCCGGTGTGTCGCCAGGATCTTCAGACCCGGCGAGTACATGTTCACGAAGGTCATCATGACGCGCGCCGCGCCTTCGAGTCCCGGGTTCTCGTTTCGAAAAGCCAGCGCCGTTTCGTAACGGTGATGGCCGTCGGCGATCAGCAGTTTCTTGTCCGCCATCATGCCGCGAATGGCTGAAATGCGCGCTGAATCGGAGATCTTCCAAACACGATGCTCAGCGCCGTATTCATCAACCATCGCCTCATCCGGAGCCGCTTGCGCAGATTCTTCAAGCAGCCGGTCTACAGCGCGCTCCGGATCCGGATACAGCATGAAGATCTGGCCGAAATGCGCATGAGTGTGGCGCAGCAGCTCCAGCCGGTCCTGCTTCGGCCCGGATAAGGTCTGTTCATGGCGGTGGACAACGCCCGCGCTGTAGTCCTCCACCGCGCCCAGCCCGATAAATCCGCGCCGGGAAAGCCGCTCGCCCGTGTCGGGCACGCAGAAATCCTGAAAGTAGGCGAACAGACACGGCTCCTGGTCGCGCACCAGCATGCCGCCGGCCATCCAGTCGCTCAAGTATCCGGCTGCCCGGGTGTAGACGTTTGTTTTGGAGTCATCCCCCGGCAGGCGCTCCCCTAAAATGATGCGCACGAGGTTATGCGGGCTCCGCGCAAGATAGCGGGCCCGCATCTCGGGCGAGATTTTGTCATACGGCTGTGTAACGAGATCGGAAAGCCGGCCGGCCCGAGGGCTATACCGGTAGGGTTGAAACGGGAAAATCCTGGCCATGTCTGCAGTTTTCTCAGGATACCAGATGCTCCCGCGGTGGCTGGATAAAGGAACGTTATGGCATCGGAATGCGCCGTGAATCAGAGGGCCAAGTCGCGGGTCTGGGGTTATCGGTAAGGGTTCGCCGTTCCGCTTCTTGGCCCCCAGATGGGATGCCCGAGAGCCGCTCGGGCTCGGGTCGATTAACTACCACTCGGTTCAGCGGCGGCAGCCGACAGCAGGGAGCTGATCTTCGAGAATACGGTGCTGATGCTGGAAGCCACGTTGGGCATCAAGGCTCCCGCAGCCACGGCCACGAATCCGGCCATCAGGGCGTACTCAATCAGGTCCTGCCCACGCGTGTCTTTCAAGATCCGCACGCGCCACAGGGTTCGGTAAATGAGCTGCTTCATGGAATAATTCCTCCTATGCCAATTGATCGGTTTGCACGCTTTCCACATCACTCGGGCAGACGCCTCTTTTGGGGGGAGAAAAAGCCTTAGACGGACTAAACGGTTAACTTGGCACAGGCGGTCTGCAGCACCGACCCGCAAAGACCCACCTCTCAGCAGCATCTTTCGCGGTCTGCGCCGCCTGTGCCCATTCCACATAGGCGCTTCCAACCTGAGTGGAACCGATCGGGGCGGCAGCACCCGCCCCAGGAGGAGCATTCTTTATTTAGCCTGAGAGTGTGGCGCTGGCGGGAATTCTCTCAAAATTTTTTACTTCTCCAGCCCCGCCGGATGGCCGGCAGTCAAAGATTTGCGGTTTGATCCCGAACCGTTCCTGATAGGCGTGCGCGATGGTGCTGCGGAAGCTCTCACTGGCGCCCTGTCGCAGCAGGTTGACGGTGCAGCCGCCGAATCCCCCGCCGGTCATACGCGCGCCCAGCACCCCATCGATCCCGATGGCGGTATCTACGAGAAAATCCAGCTCCGGAGCGCTCACCTCGTAATCGTGCTGGAGGCTGACGTGCGATTCGACCATGAGCTGCGCCATGCGCTCGAGATCGCCCCGCTGGCAGGCATTGACAAACAGGCCGACGCGTTCGTTTTCCGTAACCACGTGGCGCGCGCGCCGGGCGATGATTCCGGGCATCGACGGCATGGAACGCTCGAGCTGGGCCACCGTCACATCGCGCAGGCTTTGTACATTTCCATCCAGGCGACGAATGGCGTCCACCGCAGCCGCGCACTCCTGGGTCCGCTGTTTGTACGCGGAATGCCCGAGCGCATGCTTCACCATGCTGTTCACGGCCAGAATTTCAATGCCGTCCGGAAGAGTGACGGACTCGCTCTCCAGGCTGCGGCAATCGATCCGGAGCGCGGCGTGCTCCCGGGCGAAGACGGAGACGTACTGATCCATGATGCCGCAGGGCGTGCCCACGAAGTCGACTTCAGCGCGCTGACAAAGCTTGGCCAAAGCCAACGGCGGAATCTCGCGGCCATCCAGCAGAGCCAACGCGGAGGACACCTCGAGCGCCGCCGACGAACTCAAACCCGAGCCTTCCGGGACGGTGCTACGGACCAGAAGCAGCTTGGGTGCGATGGGGAAACCGGCCTGGATCAGCTCCCGGGCGACGCCCATCATGTAGTCGCTCCAGTCGTGCGACGGCGCCAGCGAAACTACTTCAGCGGCCGTCCACTCCCTGCCTTGATGTTTCTCCTCGGAGTAGATGCGGAATGCGCCATCGGGTGAATCGGCCACGGCGACGAAGCACGCCAGGTCCAGGGCGATGGGCAGCACGAAGCCCAGGTTGTAGTCGGTGTGCTCGCCGATCAGGTTCACCCTGCCGGGCGCGCGAAACACCCGGACACCGTCGCCCGTTCCGTAGTGTTTGCGGAAGGCCTCGATGATCATGAGCGTGAGCGGGCAAGGAACAGCATCACGCCGCCGAACACCAGCATGGGCAGGCCGGAGTACAGGTCAACGTTGAGCGTGGTCAGTGAGGCTTGGCCCGGCGCAAAGATGCCGAGCCCCAGCAGAATGACGCCGAGAATCGAGAAGAACCAGCCCGTGGGAGTTCGGAGATCCAGCATAAGCTAGCGGAACCAAAAATTCAGCGCCAACAGCATCGCGATTACCAGCACCGCCACCGGCGCGGGCTTGCGATACCAGCTTACCCCAGTCTCCTGGGGAAACTTGGTGAGACTGTATACCAAGCCCTGCAGTTCTTCGGGCGGCCGCGGCTTGGTAAACAGGCTTACGACAACCGTCACCACAAAACACGAAACAAAGGCCAGCAACGCGATGTAGAAATTCTGCGCCATGGTGGAGGGGAAGTGGTGTAGCTCAGCAATCCATCCCCCTTTGTGCTCGGCCACGGTGAGGCTCAGGGTGAGAGCGGCAACGCTAGTCCCGGTGGCCAGGCCAGTAAAAGCGCCGTGCCCGGTGGTCCGGCGCCAGAACATGCCGAGCAGGAAGGTCGCCAGCAGCGGCGCGTTCACAAACCCGAACACGAGCTGCAGAATGTCCATGATGTTGTTGTAGTGCTGCGCCACGTATGCAGTCGCGATCGAGAGCCCCGTGCCCACGATAGTGGTCATGCGGCCCACCTTCAAGTAGTGCGCGTCCGGCGCGTTTTTCTTGATGTAGCTCTGGTAGATGTCGTAGGTCCACACCGTGTTGAAGGCCGTGACATTGCCCGCCATGCCGGACATGAACGACGCCATCAGCGCCGTCAGACCGACGCCGAGCATTCCCGAGGGATAGAACTGCGCCATCAGCGTGGTGAATACCTGATCGTAGTCGTACGTTTCGCCCTTCAGCGGCAGCACGTAACCCACGTTCATCTTGGCCAGCACCAGCGCGGCGATTCCGGGAAGGATCACGATGAACGGCATCGCCATCTTGGGGAACGCGGCGATGAGCGGCGTGCGGCGCGCGGCGGACATGGAATCGGCGGCCATGGCGCGCTGCACCACCAGGAAATTCGTGCACCAATAACCAAAGGAAAGCGTGAAGCCCAGCCCCGCGACGAGCCCGAATGCGTCCACGCCCATGGGATTCTGGCTGGCGCTCGACAAGTTACGCCAGCTGTGCGTCATCACCTCGGGCAAGCGCGATTCGATGCCCGACCAGCCGCCGGCCTTCGCCACCGCCAGCACGGCCAGCGGCGTAAAGCCCAGCACGATGAGGAAGAACTGCAAGACCTCGTTGTAAATGGCGCTGGTCAATCCGCCCAGAAACGTGTACACCAGCACGATGGCCGCCGAGAGCAGCACCGACGCCGTGAAACTCCAGCCGAGCACCAGCTGCAGCAGCAGGCCCAGCGCGTACATAGAGACGCCCGAGGAGAATACCGTCATCACCGCAAACGTGATCGCGTTGAGGCCGCGCGTTTTCTCGTCGAACCGCAGTTTCAGGAATTCCGGCACCGAGCGCGCGCGGCTGCCGTAATAGAACGGCATCATGAAGATGCCCACGAACAGCATGGCCGGCACCGCGCCGATCCAGTAAAAATGTGCGGTCATGATGCCGTACTTGGCGCCGGAGGCCGACATGCCGATGACTTCCTGCGCGCCGAGATTGGCCGCGAGAAAGGCGAGGCTGGTGATCCAGACGGGAACGGAGCGGCCGGAGGTGAGGAAGTCGCCGCTGGAGGCTACGGACCGCTTGAGGCGCCAGCCGATCCCCAGGACGAATCCGAAGTAGATGGCGAGGATGAGGTAGTCTACCGGCGCGAGTTTCACCCTGAACCCCTGAAGCCCTCCCAATTGAAATGGAAAGCTGAGTGTACCGCGCGGGAGAGGGGGAAGGCAAACGGGGAGGGGGGATAGGAGGTAGAAGCGTCCAAAATTGCACTTTGATAAACTCTGATTATCAATTAGCGAGAAAGAATTAGCTTAGTTTATAGCAGCCAGCCTGCTTATTGGCGCGTGGTGCGGAAGCGAGCGCCCGGTAAAATAGTCGCCTTCTATTGGCTGAGCGCCGGCGACCTAGTTCGATGCCGCTGTCATGCCTTCCAATTCCAGCCCGCGCTTAATAACGTAATCCTCGGTTACGTCGTCGAATTGAACGATGCCAACCGCTGGGTCCTTCGGATCAAATCCTGGATCGAAGGTTGGGTGAAACGATCCCAGGTCGTCCTTTTCCACTGGACCAGCATGACCTCTCTTGACAACTGATTTCAGCCTTGCGTAGAGCGGGACCGGCACACCATAAGCTTCTATGGTCTCTAACTTAAGGGCGAGCACCAACGACTGATACACCGGCCCGTAAAGCCGCTCAATACGAATGATGCGACCCGAAATAGCCGCACCTTTCGGAACCAGGACTCCGTTGCGCTTTTCTCTGATGGCACTTTTCAATCTAGCCTTAAACGGATCTCCCGCTGCGGCAGTTGCCGTCTCGATTGGAGTTGTGAGAGCGAACGAAAATGATAGTCCCGAAGGCAATCTAAAACTCTTGCCAGTGGAATTCTCGGACGCTGGTTTCATCGTATCGGGCTGTTTGTCGAACCGGATTGTCGACTCACCAACAAATTCGTGGCAGGACGAAAATACCGTGATGTTGTCCAACTCGGAACCATCAAGGGTGGCAATATGCCACCGGGCCTTCTGAGGGACAAGGAATTCAGACTCGTTGACCCGCACGCTTCCATAATCGAGCGTTACGACGCTTTCACAGGCTTCGAATTCTGCCGGGAGCTGATCCGGACGGATGGTTAAACGCACAAGATTGAAGCTTTTCGGGTCCGCCAGAAATTTACCCTCATAGCCGACGATATTGTGATGCTGCGATCGTCTCCCAATATGGTAGGTGCTCTTCTCAATGGGCACGCGAAAAGCGAATTGAACCAATCTGCGGCCATCCGCATCGACGTCGCCCTTGTAGCTAAAAGTGGCAGCATTGGTTACGAAAATGTTAATCAGGAACGAGGCAAAGGTTCCGGTTGAGACTGCGCCTTCCTGAACCAAATCGGCCAGACGGCGATCATCGAAGCGATCCTCGCCCACCCAAGAGTACATCTCGTCATGAGCGGACAGAGCCACATCCAGCCGTACTCGGTCTGACGTACGTTTGCGAAGTCTCCAATCGTTCTTTTCCTTCCGGCTTGCCAAGTCCTCGCAAGAGCGCACTGCGGTCTCGCCCGAATCAGGCTGAAAGGTTGAACGGTCGACCGTTTCCGTGCAGAGATAGTGTGGTAGGCGTGTCGCCTCTTGGGTCACCTTTTCGCGAACTTTTGTCAGTACTGCTTCGGCATCATGCCGGGGCAAAGAATGCTGAGCTGCACCACAACTTACAGAAGCCAAAAAGACGAGGTAGAGTCGCATCTTAGCTAACCGCCAAGCTGTTATTGCGGCACGAATCGCTTCATGCGTCTACAGTCAGGATATACCCGCGAGCCCCTCATGTTCAGGGCGGTTAACCCCACCCCCACCAGGAATCGCTTCCTGGCCGCGTCCGACGTAGACGCCGCCCAGCCGATGAGCGTTGTCGGCGGTTTGGTTTTTTCAGGGAAGGAGAAACGAGGGACGGAGACCTCAATTCCCGATTGCTGCTGCCGGAACAAATGGGATTTTAGGTCATTGAGTGTCCCGGACATTTCACAAACGTATCAGTTCATACTCAGTTCAGATTCCCGAGCACCGAAAGAAGAAGCCCACGAAAGCTGACAGGAATCTAAACATCCGCGTCTGAGGGAGGAACTGGGACGGCGAGCCGCGACCACGACCTACGAAGGCATTGAACGAGTGCTGAGCTGAGGATCAAGATGAACGATCAACAAACGGAGGAGCAGTATTCTGGAGTGCGAGATCAAGAAATCCGTGTGGCACTGGATCAGCATTGGGCGGCGTCCGATGCCAACGATTTTGAAACGGAGCACCGCATCTATCACGAGGACGCGGTGCTCGAATACCCGCAGTCAGGCGAGCGAACCCGCGGTCGACGCAACATACAGAACCAACGCGCTAGTCAGCCAAGCAAAAAGCGGTTTGCTGTCCGACGAATCATTGGCGGCGGTGATCTTTGGATCACCGAATTCATCCTGACATATGACGGCAAGCCGTCCTACACCGTGAGCATCATGGAGTTCAGGGACGACAAGGTTGCGCGGGAAACACAGTACTTTGCGGATCCATTCGTGGCTCCCGCTTGGCGCGCTCAATGGGTCGAACGGATGGACACATAATCTCGGAGCGCGAGAATTCGCTAACGACACCGCCATTGGGCGGTTTGCGACGGAAAACCTGGGGAAAACCTGGTGACAAAACCTGGTGACGGTGACAAAACCTGGTGACAGACGGAACGTAATCCTCATTTCGCGGAAAATCTCGGCAACGTTCCGTCTGTCACCGAACCTACACTTTTCTTTTCTTGTCCCTTTCCCGCGAACCAAATCGCTCGGCTTTGCGTCTTACAGTCGAAAGACTTGTCCGATGCCTGTAAACTGCAAAATTTCGAAACCGGCCAGCGGCACTGAGACACAACTGCGGCGCAACACCATCGCCGAATGGGCCGTCACCATCATCATGCTCCTGTTCGGGACCACAACGGTCGCCCAGGCCTTCGTCATTCCCACGGGCTCCATGCAAGACACCCTGCTGGTCGGCGACCATCTGATCGTCGACAAGCTGGCCTACGCGCCGCCGGATTTCATCACAGGGCGCCTTCTGCCCTACCAGGAACCGAAGCACGGCGACATTATCGTGTTCCGATATCCCCCGGACATCCATCTAACGTTGGTCAAGCGATTGATTGGCGTGCCCGGCGATCGCCTGCGCATCGAACAGGGAGTCGTCTATCGAAACGGCATTCGCCTGAACGAGCCTTACGTCTATCACAAGTACGGGCATCAAGCGATACTCGATGACTTCCCGGCGGATTGCTGCCTGCCGGTCAAAGAGGACCTCGCCCAACAGTCCCAACGCGACATGCTGGCCCACCACGTGGCGGCCGGCGAAGTCGTCGTCCCGGCAAACTCGTATTTCGCCATGGGTGACAACCGCGACAATTCCTCCGACAGCCGCTTCTGGGGATTTGTTCCGAGAGAGAATATCATCGGAAAGCCGGTCGTGATCTATTGGTCGTACCGCGCGCCTACCAGTGAACTGATCGGCGATACTCCCGGTTCTTTCGGCGCCCACTTCATCGATCTCGCCGAGCACTTCTTCACACGAACCCGGTGGGAACGGACGTTCCAACTCGTGCGCAGCTTCCCCGATTCCGATTTGGCAAGCGAACCGCTGCCGATGAATCCGGGGGATCCAAATCCGTGATCACCTAGCAGTCTTTCGCTGACGGCACTAACGACTCCCGAGTACTAATCCGGCAAAGGGAGGGGCAAAAAGGGGAACGAAAGGGGACGGACGAGACCGTTCCGGCTTGGCTGCCGCCATCCTTACTCCGCGTTCCAAAATTGTAGTTGATCGATCGGGCCATCCGTGTTCTGCTTCGTTCGCCCACCTGGGCGGAGGAACTCGATCCAGACGACATGTAAGCGCGAAGCATAGTACGATCTAGAAAACGAGTGAGGAGTAGCCGTCGTCGTGAGCCGCGGCTTGTCCTGGAATTACAACGAGCAATGAGCTACCTGCCGATCGAACACTACGGGATGATCGGCGATCTGCGTTCCGTGGCGCTGGTCGGGGTGAATGGATCGATCGATTGGCTGTGCCTGCCGAATTTCGATTCGCCCAGCATCTTCGCAGCGATCCTGGATGACGAGAAGGGCGGTTCGTTCCGCTTGGCGGCGGAAGGAGATCCGGCCGTCAAGCAGATGTACCTGCCGAATACCAACGTCCTGATCACACGGTTCCTCCACGACGCCGGCATAGGGGAAGTGACCGACTTCATGTCCGTAGGACGCGAAGCTGGCGGCGTGACCGAGCAGAGCTCGCGGCAGTTAGTCCGGGTAGCGAAGGCGATTGGTACGCCCATTCCTTTCCGGATGGTGTGCCGTCCCGCATTTGATTACGCCAGGCAGCCGCACGAAATCGAGATGGGCGCCGACGGCCGTAGCGCGCTGTTTCATGCGCCGAACCAACAATTCGTTCTCAAAAGTACCCATTCGCTACACCGCGAACAGAACGCGGTGATAGCGGAGTTCACGGTGAAGGGCGAGGAGCAGGCGGTCTTCGCGCTGCGCCCGGGCGACGGCCGGGCAGACCGCGTCAGGATGGAGGAACCGCTGGACGGCGAGACGCTACTGAACGAGACGGTACGGTTCTGGCGGGCGTGGGCGGCGCAGAGCCGCTATCACGGCCGCTGGCGCGAGATGGTAATGCGTTCCGCGCTGGTGTTGAAGCTGCTGACGTTCCGGCCGACGGGGGCTATCGTTGCCGCGCCCACTGCCAGCCTGCCAGAACAAGTTGGCGGAGTGCGCAACTGGGATTACCGCTACACGTGGGTGCGCGATGCGGCCTTCACGGTGTATGCATTAATGCGGCTGGGATACACGGAGGAGGCCCACGCTTTCAGCGAATTCATGCAAGCGCGCGCCAAGGAGGCGGACCCTCATTCGGAAGGGCCACTCAACGTGATGTACCGTATCGATGGACGCCACGATCTTCCCGAGATAACACTGGACCATCTGAAGGGGTATCGCGGATCGCGGCCGGTACGAATCGGTAATGCGGCCGTGGACCATTTGCAGATGGATATTTATGGTGAGCTGATGGACTCGCTCTACCTGTACGACAAATACGGCACGCCGCTCTCTTATGAGATGTGGACTGAGATCGAGCGTCTGCTGGACTGGGTGGTGAAGAACTGGGAACAACCTGACCAGAGCATCTGGGAAGTGCGCGGCGGCCGGCAGCAGTTCATATATTCGAAGCTACAGTGCTGGGTGGCGCTGGATCGCGGGCTGCGCTTGGCACGGAAGCGATCATTTCCAACGGAGGTTCTGCCGTGGCTCAACGAGCGCAATCGCATTTACCGGGCAATCATGGAGCAGGGCTGGAACGAGCGCGAGTCGGCGTTCACGCAGCACTTCGGCTCGGATGCCCTGGATGCCAGCACGTTGATGATGCCGCTGATGCTCTTCGTATCGCCCAAGGATCCGCGCATGATTTCCACGCTTGCGGCCATTCGGAAACGCCTGGTATCGGACAGCCTGGTGCATCGCTACCGGATCGGCGAGGCAGCCGAGGATGGCCTCCCAGGGAGCGAAGGCTTCTTTACGGTGTGCTCCTTTTGGCTAGTGGAGGCAATGGCGCGCGCAGGTAAGCTGGAGGAGGCGCAATTGCTATTTGAGAAACTGTTGTCGTACGCCAACCACCTGGGATTGTTTTCGGAGGAGATAAGCGCGAAGGGTGAGTTGTTAGGAAACTTTCCGCAGGCGCTGACACATCTGGGACTGATCAGCGCAGCGTACAACCTGAATCGACTGTTGGATGGGAGTAACGGCTAATCTCAGATCGCAGCACGCTCTTCTAGAATTTAGAATCGGTGCGCCAGCGCGCGTTTGCGCATCCGCTTGGCCGTGTCGTCGCTAACCCGCGCTTGTGACGCCGAGCCAGTCCCCAATGCTGCTGTTAGCGGAGTGTGGGGACGGCGCAGCTTTCCAGCACGCGCTCGATCTGTGAGGAAACCCTGGCCGGCGATGCGGTGCCGTCGATTTTGTAGTAGCTGGACTGCGAGTAGTGGGCGATCACCGGGCCGGTCATTTCCTCATAGGCTTTCAGACGCTGCCAGATCACTTCTTCCCGGTCATCTTCGCGCGTGGTGAGCGTGGCGCCGTCGAAATCGCAAGTGTCCTTCGTTTTCGGAGGCTGAAACAGGAGGTTGTAAATGTGAGAGCACTTGGGGCACTGCCGCCTCGCCGTGATGCGTTCGACGATCATGGAGAAAGGAACGTCTAGGTGAATCGACATCACACCCTGGTTGAGAATACGATCCAGAAAATGGGCTTGCGGCAGCGTGCGTGGATAACCGTCTAACAGGAAGCCCGACGCGCAATCCGGCCGGCTGATTCGCCTGGCGATGATGGGATTCACGATGTCGTCGCCGACGAGTCCACCTTTGGAGAAAATCGAGCAGGCCATCTTGCCCAGCTCGGTGCCAGCTTTGCATTCTGCCCGAAAGACTTCCCCGGTGGAAATGGCGGGAATGCCGAAACGGCTCGAGATGAACTCGGCCTGCGTGCCTTTGCCACAGCCAGGGGGTCCGAAAAGTAGGATGATCACACAACCTCCGAGAAGCAGAGCTGGCAATTTCGGGACCATTTGGTCTGATTCGGAAGTTGTGGGGAAGTGTGGGGACAGTGGAGCCAGTCCCCGGCACCCGGCCTGCGCGAAAGCGCTCAATAACCCACCGGGGTGTGGTTGTTCACCTATTACCGGGTGCTAGTGAGCGAAAGCACGTCGGTACAGCCGGCGGCATGTGCGGCGAAGCGGGCGGCGCGTCCGTAGGCGCTGTCTTTCAATTTCAGATCGGGAGCTTTCTTGAGCAGTGCCGCGACGGTGGCTGTCTGGCACTTTCCGACGGTGAACTTGTCGATATCGGGGACGCCGCCGACGGCCATCGTGAGAGCGTTATCCCCGTCGCTGGTCTCAGCGTATGGATCAGCGCCATGATCGAGCAGTAACCGGACGATTTCGGCGTAGCCATATCCCGCGGCCATCATCAGCGCGGTCATCCCGTTGCCGTCGCGCGCGTTCAAATCCGCGCCGCCCGCGATGAGCGCCTCGACAGAAGCTTTCTGATCTTTGTGAATGGCATGCATGAGCGGGGTCCAGTTGTTGACGCCCCAACGCTGGTTGGGATCGGCGCCGGCAGCCAGCAGCACTTTGACGGCCTTCGCGTCGCCTGAACGCGAGGCGCCGATCAGCGCGTTATCGGGCTGATGATTGCAGCCGAGCCATATTAGGGCCGGCACGGCCGCGAGAAGACGTCTCATGATTGGAGCCTCCGGTTTTCTGAAATATATAACGAAGTACTTTTTAATGTAAAGTACTATCTCCGTGGACTCAGCAGCCTGATTTCTTCCCCGGTGAGCGGGCGGTGTTCGCCGATGGGTAATTCGCCGATTCTCACCGGGCCGATGGCCGTCCGCACAAGCTTGAGCACCTTGCTTCCCACGGCTTCGAGCATGCGGCGCACCTGGCGGTTGCGTCCCTCCGTGAGGGTGATTTCGAGAAACGTGTACTTAGCGGTACCGCGCAGCCGTTTCACCACAGCAGGCCGCGTGGGACCATCGTTCAAGGTCACGCCGCGCCGCAAATGATCAATCTGTTCATCGGTCAGCACGGTCGACGCTTTCACTTGATACGTCTTGGGTACCTTATATTCAGGGTTTGTGAGGCGTTCGGCGAACTGCGAATCGTTGGTGAGAATCAACAGGCCACTGGTGTCCAAGTCCAGCCGGCCCACCGGAAACATCCATGCGTCTACCGCGGACATGAGATCATAGACGGTGGGACGGCCTTCGGGGTCTTTGTAGGCCGTGAGGTAGCCCTTGGGTTTATAGAGGAGCAAGTAGAGTTTCTTGCCTGCGTGAACCGGTTTGCCGTCGAGCGTAACGCGGTCGCGTGCAAAGTCCACCCAGTAGTCGGGAGTTTGGATTGTTCTTCCATTGACACGCACGCGCCCGGTTGCGATCCACTGCCGGGCCTCGGTGCGCGAGCCCAAGCCTGCTTTTGAAATCACGCGTTCCAGGGTCTTGAGTGGCCGTTTCACGCCACGCGGGGCCGGGTGTGTCGGCATGTCTCAAATTTACAGGAATGTAGCAGGCCAGGGTGTTCCGCCGAAAGAAACGATCTTGATTCGCGGAGCGCGTCAATTAATCAGGTTGGTCGGCCCGGCGGGACCGCGGCGCGGCGCAGCCTTGAACGATTTGAGTCTTATTCCTGACGGCGCACTCCTGGTCCGCGACGGGCGGATTGATCAAGCCGGTACGACGCGACGCGTGGAGAATCTGCGGGCGGCGCGGAATGCGCGCGAGATCAACGCGGCCGGGCGCGTGGTCATGCCGGGATTTGTAGACAACCGGGCGCAATTGTGGCCCAAATCGGCATATCCGGCGGCTGTGGGTCCTATTCGGTCCGGCCGGCTTCTTGCGGATAGCGCACGAAAGGTTCTTGCCGGAATGGCGCGGCACGGCACAACGACTCTATGCGCAGTCACGGGCTCTGCTCCGGGCCAAGTGAGCGAGATCAAATTGTTGCGAGTTCTCGCGGGGCTCCAAGGCAAGCCGCTGGATGTTTGTAGCGCCTACGTGGACGGGGCGACTGGCGATTTGACGTCACGAATTGAGTCACTCTGCGCTGAGGTGATGCCTCTCATTTCGCGACGTAAGTTGGCGCGCTTCGCCGTGGCGAACTGTGCAGTATTGGAGCCGTGGGACACACGGCGATTTCTGGCGTGCGCCCGGCGTCTGGGTTTCCGGTTACGCGTGTGTGCCGCTCGGTGCCCGACGGCAATACGCCTGGCGCTTGAAATGGATGCCGAAAGCGTAGTCGTGGGTGGCGTTCCGGAAGAAGAAATCGAGGCGTTGGCGCGATCGCGTACTATTGGGCTATTGCAGCCAGCCTCCGACACCGTACTCTTGGATCGCCGTCGCTCGGCGCGCGCGCTGATCGAATCCGGCGCGGCGGTTGCGCTGGCTTCGGGCTTCGGCCTGGAGGACGGACCTACCTACAATATGCAGATGGTCATTTCGCTGGCTTGCTCGGAGATGGGGTTCTCTCCGGCAGAGGCCGTGTCCGCCGCCACCATTAATGCGGCGCACGCTTTGGGGTATGGCGAGGAGTGTGGATCTCTCGAGCCGGGCAAACGGGCCGACGTGATCATCTTGAATACCGATGATTATCGCGATCTATCTTATCGATTCGGCATCAATCACGTTCACATGGTTTTGAAGAACGGCGCGGTCATCTATCAGGAGGGCAAGGTGGAGCATTGCGAGGCCCAATAGTCGAATGCGTGCCGAACTTTTCGGAGGGCCGCGACGCCGCCGTGGTCGCAGCGATTGTAGCTGCCATTTCGAGTGCGACGGGGGCGGCGGTGCTGGGCCGGACTTCGGATGCCGATCACAACCGCTCGGTCGTCACTTTTGCCGGCGATCCGGCGGCGGTGGTGGAAGGCGCGTTTCGCGGCATTGAACGCGCAGCGGCGCGAATCGACTTGAACCGGCATCAGGGCATTCATCCGCGCATCGGGGCCGCCGATGTGGTTCCGCTGGTTCCGATTTCCGGCGTGACCATGGGCGATTGCGTGCGCCTGGCCGAGCAACTGGCGGAGCGCGTTTGGCGCGAGCTGCACGTTCCTGTCTACCTGTACGAAGCGGCGGCGCGTCGCCCGGATCGCGCGAACCTGGCCAATATCCGCCGCGGGAATTTCGAAGGACTGCGTGACGAGATACGGTTCAACGCCGAGCGATTGCCGGATTTCGGCGAAGCCGCATTGCATCCCACGGCCGGGGCTTGCGTGATCGGGGCGCGAAAACTGCTGGTCGCCTTCAACGTGAACCTAACAACGGCCAATCTTAAAATTGCCCGCGGCATCGCGAGAAAGATCCGGTTTTCGTCTGGCGGATTTGAGGCTGTGAAAGCCCTCGGCCTCTTTCTGGAATCGAGGGGCCACGCGCAAGTTTCCGTGAACCTGACCGATTTTGAAGTAACGCCGCTTGGCACCGTGGTTCGGGCCATCCGCGAGGAAGCGGAGCGCTCTGGTGTTCACATCGCGGGAACGGAGCTCATCGGCCTGATTCCGCGCAGGGCGTTGGGGACGGCAGCGGGTGTGGAGTTCGAGAATTTCGGGCCGGAGCTGATTTTGGAAAATCAACTGGAAGAGAAGCTGGGCTAGCGTAACTGCAACAGCAACCGCTCCCTCTGGTCGCGGCTCAATATCCCCTGAGCTACGATGGAAGGTGTGCTGGTCACCATCGGCGAATCGGTGAAATCTCCGCGCCCGCAGTGGCTGCGCGCTCCGGCGCCGGTGGGCCAAAATTACCGCGAGCTGAAATCTCTCATCGAAGGGATGGGACTGCACACCGTTTGCGAGAGCGCCGCCTGCCCCAATATCGGCGATTGCTGGAACCGGCGCACCGCAACGTTCATGATTCTGGGCAATGTCTGCACGCGCCGATGCGGCTTCTGCGCGGTGCAGAAGGGCGCCCCGCTCGAAGTGGACTATGACGAACCGCGCCGCGTGGCGGAAGCAGCGGCAGCCATGGGGCTGCGCTACGCCGTGGTTACCAGCGTGAATCGCGACGACCGCAAGGATGGCGGCGCGGAGTTGTTCGCCCTCACAATTCACGCCATTCGCGAGCGCATTCCCGGCTGCCGGGTGGAAGTGCTGGTACCGGATTTTCAGGGCAGCCGCAGCGCCATGGAAATCGTCATGGACGCCTGTCCCGACGTGCTGAATCACAACACCGAAACTGTGCCTCGGCTGTACCGCCAGGTGCGCCTGGGCGCGCAGTACACGCGCTCGCTCGATATGCTGGCTTACGCGAAACAGACTTCGCCTGAAACGCCGACTAAGTCGGGGCTAATGCTGGGATTGGGCGAGACCATCGAGGAAGTGCTCGGCGTAATGCGCGATCTGCACGCGCACCAAGTTGACATCCTCACGCTGGGACAATATCTGCGGCCTTCGCCGCGCCATTTGCCGATTGTGCGTTACGTGCCTCCTGCCGAGTTCGATGACTTGCGCCGCGCGGGATACGACATGGGCTTCGGCCATGTCGAAGCCGGACCGCTCGTGCGCAGCTCCTATCACGCTTCCGAAGCGGTTGCATAGATCGGTTCTCTGCATCACACACACTCAGATTTTGGGCCTTGCCTTTGAGCGTTTGAAGGCCAAAAATAGTAGCCGGAATCGATTCCTTCCGGCGGCGCCGCTTCAACAACGATTGAAAGATC
>Ga0335077_10003592_pt1 | contig 18807 bp, 15 predicted proteins | sample Lox_Sample_31_FD_207151 | JGI IMG/M metagenome (GOLD analysis project Ga0335077, IMG submission 207151) | Soil microbial communities from Loxahatchee National Wildlife Refuge, Florida, United States - Lox_Sample_3.1 | ecosystem: Environmental > Terrestrial > Soil > Wetlands | place: USA... | reverse complement strand
GACCGCGTTGGTTGCCACGGTGTTCGTGCAGGTAATAGGCGATGACAAAAGTGGCGGTAAGAGACAAAAACAACGCCTGAATGAGATAAACGGGGATGGTCTGCAACGTGAGCATTCCCAGCAGAAAGCCGGCAAAGCACACCGGGACGAAGATCAGAAGAGGCTTGTAATCCCTCAACACCGTCTCGTCCCTGGTCAGAATGAAAATACTCGCGCTGGTCATGCCGATGCTCTGAATCATCAGGCTGAAATCTCGCGCCAGGACACGGTCCACATGCAGAAACACACTCAACGCCGGAAAGGCGACTGCACCGCCGCCCTGGGGCGTTAACCCCGCGACGAAGGCGCCGAGCACCATTACCGCGGGGTAGTACCAATGGCCGCTGAGGAAAGCGACGCTGTCGAAAGTGGTGAACAACGCGATCCAGGCCAGGAGCGCGAGAGTGAACCAGAGAGAGAACAATTTGCTCTTGAACATCAAATTGTCCCTTCCGGTCTCCAGCGTAATGCATTTTCATTTTTCCGCGTATAGCAATCCCTTGCGACCGACGGCTGTGGCAACTTTGATTGCGCAGGTCACCCGAGAGTCTGTCCGTAGCCCACGTCTCGCGGGGCTGTCGTAGCGGTAGTCGCAACGGACGTGTGTGCGGAACTGCTCACAGCTCAAGGGCTTGAGCTGACGTCATCGCCGCAACCCAGGAGAGCCATTCAAATCTGGTAGTTGTGTATGCTTCCTCATCTTGTTTCGAGCCGCCTGCAGATCGCCGATCGACTTTCCCTTGAGCCGCTCGAACCCCAAACGCGGAGCCGAACAGAAAAACCAACTGCTCACACACCAAAAATTAATAGACCCTATTGACCTGCACCGAATCTGTCCCTCACCTTGGCCGAAATGGCATCAAGAAGTGGACGACCCACCAGGTCCGGTCGCTCTTTTTGAAGTTGATTGGCGTAGCGCATCGCAAACTGTGTTCTGGCATAGTCTGACCCGAACCAGGGGTTCTCTGCTTTCCAGCTCTTAAGTTCCTGGCGCCTCGAATCATCGCTCGCCGGGGGCTGTGCAGCTTGATTCGGTGATTTCTCATGCTCCAATTGCTGACCAAGAAGCTCATTTTGATGTCGCATATCCTCTAATTGCTGTTGATTTTGCCGTTGTTGTTCATTCAGTTGGTTCTGTCGCTCCTGTTGCTGTTGAAGCAGTTGTTGCTGTTGCGCCAGTTGCTGCTGCTGTTGCAGTAGCTGTTGTTGCTGCAGCGCCAGTTGCTGTTGCTGTTTCGCCAGTTCTTGTTGCTGTTGCTCGAGCTGCTGCCGTTGAAGCTCTTGCTGATTGCCGTGGCACTGCCCTAGAGCAACACCCGCCAATCCAGCACAGGGATCTGCCTGTTGGGCACAAATCGCCGCGGAATATACGGCCAGGCAAAACGCCAGCAAACACCGCTTCATAGTCTCCGCTCCTCTCGCAAAGGGAGATCTACAAGGTCTGGGGAATCTCAAGTCTCTGCCTTGATCGTTGGGTCTGCTCTCCGGGCTGCGGCGTGCTCTCCGGTCGCACGGCCGCAGATAACTGCAGCGCGCTGGGATAACTTGGCCCGGGAAGTCGCTCGAGGCGCAGCGAATTCAGCACCACCAGCAGACTCGAACCGGCCATGACAGCCGCCGCCAGGATCGGCTGCAGCAGCCCGAGCACGGCACAGGTCAGTGCGACCGAGTTGTAGCCGAACGCCCATGTCAGGTTGGCGAGGATCGTCGAACGCACCGCACGGGCGCGGCCGACCACCCAGGGCAGGAGCCACAGACCGTCCCCAGGAAGTACCAGATCGGCGGTTTCGCGTGCCAGATCGGTCGCAGAGCCGACGGCGATGCCGACATCTGCCCAGGCGAGTCCGGGGCCGTCGTTCAGGCCGTCGCCGACCATCGCCACCGCGCCGTCGCGGGGTCGGCACTGATCGAGAGCGAGCCGTTTGGCCTCCGGTAGGAGGCCGGCCTGCCACTCATCCACGCCGACCGTAGCTGCGACACGCGCCGCCGAAGCGGCGTGATCGCCGGTCAACAACGTCACCCGGATTCCGAGAGCGCGCAACGCCTCGAGCGTGGCTCGCGCCTCGGGGAGCGGGGTGTCGTCGAACGATAGCGCGGCGTGCGCCCGCCCGGCGCAAGCCTTCTCGCTCCAACCGACAAACACCACCGAATGGCCGCTAGTCGCCATCACATCTGCGCGCTCGGCGAGCGCCGGCGACAGCTGCCAGCCCAGCTCGTGCATCAGTGCCCCACTCCCGGCCGCGACCAACTCGCCATCGACAACGCCGCGCAAGCCGCGCCCGGGCACGATTTGGACATCCTCGGTGGCGATCGGATCGAGCCCGCGCGCGCGCGCCGCGAGCGCGATGGCGCGCGCCAAGCCGTGCTCGGAATGGCGCTCCAGACCCGCCAGTCGCGCCAGGACCTCATCCTCCCCGACCCCGTCGGCGGCAAGATCGACGAGCTGCAGCTGGCCTAGAGTGAGCGTGCCGGTCTTGTCGAAGGCGATCAGACGCGTGACGGCCAGGGCCTCCAGGGCGCCGGGGCTGCGGACCAGGCAGCCGTGTCGGGCCAATTGCCCGATGCCGAGCGAGTGCGCCATCGGCGCGGCCAAGCCGACCGCGCAGGGACAGGCTACCACCAGCACTGAGAGAGCCGCGAGCATCGCCTGATCGAGCGGCAGGCGCTGGGCCCAAAAGACCAGGGTCAGTGCGGCGAGGGCGAGCACGAACGGCACAAACGCGCTCGCCACGCGATCGGCGAGTCGCTGCGTGCGGCTTGACTGCCGTAATGCGTCACGGACCGATCGGCAGATTTGCGCCCAGCGACTTTCGTCTCCGGACCCGCTGCTGCGGATCAGTAACGGACCGTCGAGATTGATGCTGCCGGCGAGGACCGAGCCGCCAACGGTCTTCGCGATCTGCCGGCTCTCGCCGCTAATGACCGAGTCATCGGTGTGCGAGCAACCTTCCACGATCAGGCCGTCGACCGGGATCCGCTCGCCGGGCTTCACCCGGATCAGCATCCCCGCACGCACCTCCCGCACGGGCCGGCGATGCTCTTCCAGGCCTTCGACCACCGTCGCCGATTCGCTTTCCGCCGCCAGCAACGGAGCGAGATCGCGCGAGGCTCGCGCGCGCCCGGCCGCTTCGAGATAGCGGCCGAGCGTAAAGAGCATCAGCACCATCGCGGCGGTATCGAAGTACAGGTGGCCGCCGAGGCGGAAGACCGCGAGCGTGGAATAGAGGTAAGCGGCGAGTGAGCCGAGGACGATGAGTGCGGAGGTGCTCAGACGTCCGCGCCGCGCCTGCGACCACGTCTCACGGAGGAAAGGTTCACCGAGGATCAGCACCGCCGGCGTCGCGAGCCCAAAGAGCAGCAGCTGAATGGTGGGGAGCACCTGCCGGTCGGTCCCGGCGAACGCCCCCGAATACACCAGGAGACTGAACAGCATGATGTTCATGGACAAAAAGCCGCCTGCCCCGAGACGCACCAGGAACCACGCCGCCTCGGACGCCTCGCCGCTGCCACTCTTGACCTGATGAGCGATGCAGCAGCCATAGCAACAGAACTGACAACTCTCCCCGTTCACGGTGCGGGCAAACCCCCGCCGACCGAGCGGCAGCAGGCAGTGGCGACACAGGCCCTCGGGAGTGGCCGTCATGCTAAGTGCCAGAGGTGGTGGTGCAAGCCGTGGCCGGCCGTCATCGGTACGAGGCCCCGGCCGAGCGTGACCAGCCCCAGCGCCAAAATGAAGCTGCCGGCCAGCCGGACGCCGCGCTGCCGCCACCGGGGCGCGAGCAGCCGGCCGAGTCCACCCATGGTGAGCATGGTTGGGAAGGTGCCGAGACCAAACGCCGCCATGGTGAGACAGCCGGTCAGCACATCGAAGGTGCTCGCGGCCTGCGCGACCATGGCGTACACGAGCGGACACGGCAGAAAGCCGTTGATCACCCCGAAGGCGAGCGGCGCGGCGTGACCCCGCCGGGTGAGGAGGCTGCGCAGCGCGATGACGAGTGTCGAGCCGCCGAATCCGGTCGTCAGGCGGCGCATGCCCCAGAAGCCGAAGAACTGCAGCGCCATGAGGACCATCAGGAGCCCCGCGATCACGGCCAGTCCCCGCTGCGCTGCGTTCAGCGTCTCGCTCACGACCGGAGCTCCCAGCGGCGAGCTCGCTCCCAGACAGGTGTAGATCGACCAACCCAGGGCGCCGGCGAGACCCCCCAGGAAACAGTAGGTCGTCAACCGTCCCGTGTTGTAGAGCGCATGACGCACGACCGTGGCGCCGGGCCCGCGCGGATCCCCGCCCAGCGCGCAGGCAAAGCCGCCGCACATGCCGATGCAATGGAAACTGCCCGCGACGCCGGCGATGAACAGCAGCGCGTAGTAGGTCATGGCCGATGTTTCCCAGCAAATCGCCCACTCCGGGGCGAAGGCAGGCGACTGGTCGCTATTTTTTCCTCGCCAGCATAGCGACCCAGATGAAGAAGCCGATCATGAAGATCGCGAAGCCGACGAACGCGACGTCCTGCAGCACGCTAGCCCGGGCAAATGAGAAGACGGTTTGAGGCAGCATGCTTTCGTTCTCCTCAGCCAAACGCGGTGCGAATCAGGTTCATGGCGAGCTCAAAAGCCAACACCCCGAGGTTGATGACAGCGACCCCGAAAAGTATCTTAACGCTCCGCACAGTTTCGATCTCCGCTTGAGAAACTCACCCGACACCCGAGCGGGGGGCCGTCACCCCCCGATTGAGCGCCCTTCTTTATCCGATTCGACCCGGCCCGAGTCCGCCCCAGTAGTGCACCAGGTAGTAACACGACCAAGCGAACAGCCCGAAGTAGAGCACCAACAACCAGACCGGAATCTTCCCTTCGCGGGCCTTTATGTAGCCCCCGGCATACTCATGCAGGTCGTGCGTCTCAGGCTGCGCGTGCGCAGCCTCAGGACCCTTCGTGCTGGTCCTTGAATCGGTCATTGGCCATCTCCGCGTAATAGAAGTTGAGGGCTGCCCGGTCGGTCTCGAGGAGGGCTCCACCCATAACTCCCCAGATGAAGATACAGGTGGAGCCCAATCCCATCAGAATGGCCAGGGCATAGGGACCGAGTATTTCGTAATCCGCCATGATTTACCCTTCCCGTCGGAAGTAGTGCTGGGCGAAGCGGCCGGTCGAGCCGCCGCTAGGGTTGCGCTGGCAGCAGTCCATAGGCTTGCTCCGGACCTGGCGTTTGCAACTTCGGATCGTCCAGTGCCGCACGGTCCGCGGCCGAGATCTTCAACGGCTCCCCCGTCAGCGGGTCAGTGAAGGCGGAGAGCGTCAGAATATAGTAAGCGAGCGCCCAGCGGTCCGCATCCGGAAACGCGTCGTGGTAGGAGGGCATGGGTGTTCCGCTGAACCCCGTGGAGATGGTCCTGAAGATGTCGGTCACCGATGAGCCGGATTTGAACTGGCCGCCGGTGAGGTCCGCGGGCCGAATCGGGAAATTGAAGTCGTCATCGAGCCCAGCCGCGCTCTCGCCATCGCCTTTGCCGGTCGTGCCATGGCACTGCCAGCATTTCGCGTTCTGCCACACCTCCTTGCCGTGCGCGACGATGGCCGGGGTCGGGGCGGGCGGCGGCGGGATATACAAGGGCACGTCGGGCGGCTGCTCGAGGAAGTAGGACTGGGGCTTCGTGGGATCGGAGCGGTCCACCGCCAGCACGTACTTGATGTACTGGATCACGGCGAGCCGATCGTTGAGCGGCAGATCGTACCAGGGGGGCATTGCGGTGCCGCGCACCCCGCGCGTTATGGTGCGCAGCAGATCGCCATCGGTCGGCAGCGAGCCCTGGGTCAGCCTGAACTTGAAGACGCCCTGGGTGAAATTGCGCGGCCGTTGCTTGTACATGAAGGTTGCGGCCGGACCATTGCCGTCGCCATGCACACCGTGGCAACCCACGCAGCGACGCTCGTAGACCTCTTTGCCATGACCAATCCATTCCTGCGAGCGCGGCATGCTCAACCCGGCCCCGTCCATGAGCTCCGGCTCGAACAGATCCCGCCACTTGCCGCGGTTCATGCCGAGCTTCTGCACGTAGGCGATCAGCGCCTCGACATCCTGGGTCTCGATGGCAAGCTTGACGCTGCCGCCGGCGTATTCCTTGTTGGGCGTCCAGATCACCGGGTATTTGCCCTGTGCGGCCAGTGGGACGAACAGCAGGCCCTCGGCATTCGGCGTGAGCTTCACCTGCTCCTTGCTGGTGAAATCGAACAGCTTCTCGGTCACTGCAGTGCGCTCGAGCGTCTGCCCGGAGGGTGTGCCCGCGACGATCTTCACCGCTTCCGACGGCGCTTCGAACAGGCCCCGGTACGGGTCCATGATCGATTCCGGAGTGAGCATGCGCGGATCCCAGAAATGCGCCAGATGCCACTCGTCCCCGTATTTGAGCCCCACTCGGGTCAGGTCCGGACCGATGCGCCGGGTCCCGAACAGGTGCGGCACGTCGTAGGCATACTCACCGGCCTCGCTCACCGGCCCCCAGCGGCGCGTCTCGCCGGTCACCGGCCGCACGTACTGTGAATGGCAATACCAACAACCTTCTCGCAAATAAATCAGCCGGCCTCGGTTCTCGAGCGGCGTGTAGCTGGTGGCGGAGGTTTCCATCCATTTGAGTTGCCCGATGTCGTTGCGGACGACCGCGGTCACGTGGTTGGTGGTCGCCGAGGGCTCGAAAAAGGGCAGCACTCCCTGGGTGACGAGCGCGAGGAAGAAGAAGCCGACCCCGGCGACCAATGCGACGCCGCGCGCGTTCATCGGGCGGGCTCCCCGGCCGCCGCCGGAGTCAACCCGTCGGGCGCACGCCGCGCAGGCTCAAAGCCAATCGCCTTATCGGACCTCTTGAGCGCGGTCATCATGAGATTGATGATGAGGAGTGACATCCCGACATCCATCGAGATGCCCGCGAGGGTGCGTACCAGCCAATAGGCCCGCATCTGCACCACCGTATCCACCCACTCCGTGCCGTTCATCCACTGGAAGCCCTGCTGCAGACCGGCGGCACTCAGCACGACACCCATGGTGGAAATGCCGACCGTGATCAGCCAAAACGACCAGTTACCGAGCTTAAACGACCACAGTTCCCGCCCACACATGCGCGGCCAGAGATAAAGCAGTCCGCCCATCGCCCACACTACGAAGGTTCCAAACACCGTGAGATGCGAATGTGAGATGACGAAGTCGCTGAAATGGGTCGGCTGCTGGATCGAGCGCAACGCCTCGAGCGAGCCCTGAAAGCAGCCGAAGAAGTACATGATCGCGCCCATGATCAGGAATTTCGCCGGCAGGTTCGCCCCGAACTCGCGCCAGCGGCCGTTCACCGTGCCGAAGAAGTTGACCAGCACGGTCCACACCGGAATGATCAGAAGCATCGAGGTGATGATCGCCAGCGTCTCAGCCCAATCAGCGATCGGGCTGTAGAGATAGTGGTGAATACCGACGAAGGGATAAAAGAGCGCCAGCGACCAGAACCCGACAAGCGAGAGTTTGTGAGCGTAGAGCGGATTGCGCACAGCGAGCGGGAGGAAATAGTAGATCAACACATAGCCAGCCGGCGTGATCCACAAGCCGACGATGTAGTGGATATAGAGTCCGTGGAACGCTGCGCTATTGATGCCGGCGATCGTGTAGGGGAGGATGAAGCTCCCCAAGACCAGATTCAGCGACGTCCACACGAAGGCACCGATCAGATACCAGAGCGCCACATAGAGCGCCGGATCCAGCCGCCGGCCAATCGTCGTCAGAAACTGCAGCGTGACGACCGCCGTGCAGATAAAGATCGGAATTTCCGCGAGCAAAGGCAACTCACCCGCCTCGAGCCCGTGGTTGTAGCCGAGCGGAATTGAGATCAGTCCGGCCGCCAGGAACACGTTCCACACCCAGGCGAAAAGTACGCCCCAGCGATTGAACGCGACCCGCACGCCGCACAGGCGTGGCACCAGGTAATAGCATTCCCCGATAAAGAGGCCGGAGAACGCGCCCATGATCACGCCATTGACATGCACCGGGCGCAGTCGCCCGAATGTCAACGCCAAATGTGTGCCGAGATAGTCGGGGTAGTTGAACATCCCCGACAGCAACGCGCCCACCGTGGGTGCGACCATGAGCCAGAACATGCCCCAGTACAGCCACGCGCGCACGACCGGCCAATCCACCAGCGCATCCAGATCCAGTCCCGCGTATGGACCGTGCAACGCCTCTGCTGCTGTTCCCGCCTCTGGCATGGCGCTACCCCCTGACTATTGGTTCTGTCGGGTGTTTAACGAGCCGCGGTCACGGTCTTCGGGTACTCCGGACTCAGGCTCTCTATGAAGTGCACCAGATCCCAAGCGTCCGCGGGGCTCATTGAGTCGGCGAACGACGGCATGGGGGTGCCTGATAAACCAGTCATGAACACTCGATAGATATCGGTGGGCTCGTCGCCGCACTTGATGTGTCCCTTGGTCAGGTCGTAAGGAACGATGGCGTTGCCCCAGTCATCCTTGAGCCCCTGCGCGGAGGACCCGTCGCCGCGCCCGCCGGCGCCGTGACACTGTCCGCAGTTGTACTTCTGGTAGATCGCCGCTCCGCGTTTGACCGACTCATCGCTATAACCCGGATTGGGCGGGATGCTGATCGGTTTCTGGGGTTGCTCACTCGCGAATCGCGGCGCAAAGGTCTTGATGTAGGCGATTACGTCCTCGCGCTCTCGCTCACCGAGGAAGCCCCAGCTCGGCATATATGTGCCGTAGACGCCGTTCAGCAGGGTGTGTTCGAGGTCGGAGTCGAGCGGCAGCGAGCCGGACGGCGTGGTGCGCCATTTAAAGGTACCTTCGCGATAGTCTCGCGGCTTGGGGCTCATGTACTGGGCGGACTCGCCCTGGCCGTTGCCTTCCGCACCGTGACACCCGATGCACCAACGTTCGTACACCGCCTTGCCGTTGCGAGCGTCCCCGGTGTCGGCCCCGGCGGTGCCAACTGCAAGCAACGCACCCGCGACCATCGGAACCAATTGGGCGACGCGAACTAACATATGTACCTCTCGCGATGCGGCCGATCCTTTACCCGCCAATTCAACTCCCGGAGCTGAAGTTGCTCATTTTGCCGCTACCGTGATCTTCAACTTCGTGGCTTTGCCGGCCGCGACCACCACGGGCTCGGACTTCTCACCTGCGGCCTCATGCCAGATCTCCAGCGTGTACCTGCCCGGAGGCACATCCTTGATGGTGAAATGACCGTCAGCATCAGTCGTCGCGTAGTAGGGATTGTCGAGCTCCATGATCCACGCGCGCATCCACTCGTGTACGTCGCACTTGACGTCGATCAGCCCCGGACGCTCCGGCAGCGGCTTGGTCACGGAGAATCCCTTGAAAGGCAGCGCGATGTTGAAAATCGTCGCGTTGTTCTGGCTGAATCGCAGATGGGTGTTATGCAGAACCGTGTCGTCCGAGGAGACCTTGATCTGTTCCCCGACCATCGCTCCCTGCGCTCGCGGCGAGAACATGCAATGGTCGTTGACCAACGCCAGCGGTTCGCTGGGCCCAGCCTTGCCCTTGGTGACGTCCTTGAGATAGACAATCACGTTCGCCAACCCGCCGGAAGAACCGACCGTGTACGTCGGATCGGGAATGCTCGCTCCGCAGTACTCCGGATTCTTGTCGATCTTGATCGGCGGCTTGGCGGGTGCAGCGCCTGAGAGCGTAACCACACCGTCGATGGTGCCGCCGTTAGTGACGGCGACCACCTGGTAGTCGGCTGATGCGGGCAGCGCCGCCAAAAAACCGGCGATCCCGAGCACCGCCAATCCCGCAGGCAGCCAAAACGACCGGCGCGAGCACTGCATTCCGCTTGTTCGATTATTCATCGCTTCCCTTCCGACACAGGATCTACTTGGAGGCAAGATACTCGGTCACCGCGGCGATCTCACCCTCGGTGAGGTTTTGAGTGAAGCGATGCATGACTTCGCTTTCGCGCAGCTGACCGGTGAACTCGTGCAGTTGCAACGCAAGATAGTCTCGATGCTGGCCGGCCAGCCGTGGAAATGTGCGGACTCCCTCGGCGTTGGGACCGTGGCAGGGAAGGCAAGCGAGAATGTCACGCTGCGGTACCCCTTTTTCGTAGATCATCTTGCCCTTCTCGGCCAAGGCTGGGTCGCGCGACGGCGTGCCGCTCGCGGGTGGTTGGCTCGAGAAATACTGCGCGAGCCCCTCGATTTGCTCGTCAGTGAGTCCTCGCGCTATCCCCCACATGAAGGCGCGCGCGTGGGGATCGCTGCGCTCACGCTGCCGAAACAGCTGTAACTCCATCTCGATGTAGCCCGGTCGCTGTGCAGCCAGAATAGGAAAGAGCGGCGAGATGCTGATTCCGTTGCCGCTAGGGCCATGGCACTTGGAGCACACGTTGCTCACCAGCATCTGAGCGTCCAAAGTCGAGGCATCAGGCGGCACGACGTTGGTCGTGCCGCCTAAAGGCGGCAGGGGCGCCGCAGGTGCATCACGAAGGGTTATGGCCGCGAGTGCGATCGCAGCGATCATGACCACGTTACTTGCCAGGGTTTTCATCAGAAATCCATCCACAGCCCCAGATCCCAGGTGTTGTTGTCCGACGCCTTGGGATGGCTCGCCTGCAAGAGAATGAACGGGTTCTGGTTGTTGTTGACGACCTGGTAAACGTTGTACTGCAGCATGAACCTGAAGTTGAACCAGGGCAGCCAGTCGAGCTCGAACACCTCGTACTGGTTGCCCGGTGAGCCGTTACCTCCATAGAAAGTGCTATCGGAAGTACCGGTGGTGCGGTTGAAGTTGATCAGGCCGCCGTAGTGACGGTTGTAGTAATAGGTGGCCGTCACGTTCAATGCGTTGAGATGATCGACCGAGTTGCTGAAAAAGGTCGGCACCAGCCCGGGGTCGTTCTCCTGGGTCTCATGGGTGTAGCGGGCCAGGAACGAGACATTGTAGTGTTGACCGTTGTATTGGTACTGCCCGTCAACGCTCACATCCAGATAGCGGTTGATGAATCCGGGGTCGACTGTCTGCCCCGCAATGAGGCTCGGCGTGAACTTGGTGTACATGCCGCTGGTGCCAACCGATATCGCGTTGTAGCCCCAGTCGTGCTCATAGGCGGCGCGCCAATACGGAGCCCAATTCTGGACGACGCCGCCGCCCACGGCGAGGTTGCTGCTGTCGAGCGTGGTGCTCACACTGCCGGAGACGGCGGCGTGATACTCGGACAGTCCTAAATAAAACGAATCCTTGTACCAGACGTAGGCGGTCGGACCGGCTACCAACTGCCCAAGGCCCTCAAAGAACGGCCCCGACAGGGCGGCGCCGGCGATTCCTCCCGAGCTCCAGAGCGACTGGTTGGAGAAGTCGAGGGTGGGATACGCCGCAACCGAGTTCCATACATCCTGGTTGCCTGGATTGTTGTTGGCCAGCAAGCCCCAGACCCAATCATTGTTATCCGTATGGTCCGAATATCGGATCTCGGTGTTATCGACGCCGAACGTCCCGCCGGGCTGCGAATAGGTCATCTGCAGAAAGCCACCGACGTGGTCGGTGATCGCCCCGGCGCCGATGATGCTCCATTGCTGTGGAAACTGGAGATTCTCGCTCTGCGCGGTGGCGCCAGGCACCTGGCTATCAGGTGGCGCCCGGTCGTAATGGTTGTAGCTGGCCTGCAGGAGGATGCCGAGTCCCGGCAGATCGGTGAGCCACACTGTGTTCCGCTTGTAGTCGTCGACGTCCTGGACCAGCGGTGGTCTCGTGGTCAGCGTGTATCCGTTGAGCTTGAAGCGGCGGCCGAATGGCGTGAGCTCGGGCGGCACCGTGTGGCAGGCCTCGCAGGCCAATCCGGTCTGTCGGGCGAAGGGCGGAACGGCGTGTGCTGGAGTTGAAACCAGCAGCAGCGCTGATCCGCCAAGGAGAAACGTGGCCCAGGCGCCGAGTCGTAACAGCCTCATAGCACGCACATGAGCTGAACTCGCGTGGCTCATCTGAGTCTCCCCTCGCTCTTACTCTAGCCTTCCCGACACCGTTCGCCGCTTCGGCTCTTTCATACATCACGTCAGTACATCAGGTTAGGAAAAGTAACAAGCTCGCCCTGCTGTTGCTCCCCGGCAACGCAGCATTGACTTCGATCGTTTCATCAGCTCAATGTAGACCCCGCTTGCTTTGGTACGCGATGGGAACGCACTGCCCATACGCTTGACAAGCAATTCTTCCGAGGGACACGCAGTAGTGTCTCTAATGATCGCACCCGATCCATGCAGCGCCGCTTACCCCCACCGCACACACTCCGCGCATTCGAGTCCGCAGCGGAGCATCTGAGCTTCACCAAGGCGGCGCGCGAGCTTCATCTCACTCAGTCTGCTGTTAGTCAGCAGATCCGACACCTGGAGAACGAGTTGGGATGCCCGCTGTTCCGTCGCGTCGGCCGCGCCCTCGTACTGACGCAGGCGGGGCAGATCCTTTATGCAGGGGTCGGCCGAGCGCTGAGGATTCTGCGCGACACGGTGGATAGGCTCGACGGAGCGCGCTCGTCGACGCGACTCATCGTCAGCGTCCTGCCGAGCTTCGGTACAAAGTGGCTTGTGCCACGGCTGCATCGCTTTCTACAACGCGAGCCCAACGTGCACATAACCGTCGTTCCATCGACCGAGCTGGTCGATTTCGCAAAGGACGACGTCGATGTGGCGCTGCGGTGGGGCAACGGACATCATCCTGGCATTTACAGCAAGCTCGTGCTCTCGGAGTCCGAATTCCCGGTCTGTGCACCGGATCTGATGCAACGCCATGACCCGCTGTCGGCGCCGTCGGAGCTGCTCTCGTGGCCGCTCCTCGCGGATGCGACACACGATATGTGGGGCGCTTGGCTCGCTTTAGTCGGCCTCGAGGTTCCCCCGCCCGTGCCTATCGCCTCCTACGACGATGCAAGCGACCTCATACAGGCAGCAATTTCGGGCCAAGGAGTGGCACTGGTTCGCAGCGCGCTCGTCGCGGAGGACCTCTTGGCCGGACGGCTGGTCACACTCGTCCATCGAGAGCTGGTGACTGAGCGAGCCTATTATCTAGTGTGCCCCCTGGCGACGGCGCAGAGCAGCCGGATTCTCGCGTTCGAGCGTTGGCTGGCGAAAGAATGTGCGCTCACCGCGCGGTCGCTGGAAAAAATACGAGCCATGGCCAAGCAAGCACCAAGCGATGCGAGCCTCGGGCCGCCGCCCCGGTTGTCGGACGCATCCGGCCGGTGTTGAGCTTTCCAGTACCGTGGCTCTACTGCGATTGAGGTGCAGGCGTTGCATGTCTATGCAGCTTCGAGAGGGCGTCCTTGCAATCGGCGCTGAGCTTGTCGGTGTTGCTCTGTAGACACATCATCATTGCGTGTGCTTGCTTGTCTGCGCAAAGACTCTTGATGTCGGCATCGCACGCCTGCAGCATGTGGAGCCAGCACGAGCGGTGATCTTCGGCGCCAGCTTCGTGCCTGACCTTAGGCATACCTGCCGCGATCGTCCTCATCAGCCCCACGATCGGTACGCGCTATCTCCTCATCGTGTGGCCGGCACTTCTGACGTTCATGGGCGTGGCGTGCCTACTGAACGCTCTTCGGTGTGGTCGCACGCACTGTTATGTGACCGGGCCGTTCTTTCTGATACTCGCAGGCGTTGCGCTTCTGTATAGGATCGGGATCCTGCCCTTAGGTGCAAGAGGATGGTCGACCTTTCCCATCCTCGTGCGGGCAAGTGAGCCTTACTTGTGCAAGCAAGATCGACCGGGAAAGCTACCCCGCTCACTCAAGAGCCGTGCAAGCCGCCGCTCGAGTCGCCCGGCGAGCTTTGTGCTCGCCGGGCCATCGGCAGCTCCGCCCTACTCGCTGATCGCGACCCCGCTAAAGGCGGCCGCCGCGACCGAGCTCGAGGTCGCTGCGGGCGTGAGATCGCCGTATGAATCAATGGAGAACACGGCTACCCGAGCGTCACCGCTCGCGCTGTAAATGACCGCGAGCCACCTGCCGTCATCGGACACGGTGAGGTCCGTCGGCACACCGGGCAGAGGGATCGATTTGTAGAACACACCGCCCTCGCCGTCGCTGAAGAAGATCGAGATCGCCTGGCCAGGGGAGTTTCCGGTGTACCAGACATTTCCCGACCCCTTCGCGACCCAGCAGGGCGCGTTGGTGGGGTACGGCGGTGTTGGCCCGGTGATCGGAAAGACCGTCTGATCCTTGTTCACAATTGCGAAGCTGTCCGGGCTGTGCGCCGGCGTGAATCCCAGCCGGTCTCCCCAGAACGCCTCGCCGAGCGGGGTGTTGTCCGCCGTGCTCGGGAGCGCTATCGAGGCCGAGGCTCCACTGAGAGCACCCTCCCCGGTCAGCAGGAGCTGAAGGACCGATCCCGACTTCAACGTGACCGCTGACCATTGGTCGCCGACAGCGATCTGCGCGCCCGACGGATCGGTGAGCTGGACCACGGCGCCATCAGGACCGCCCGAAGGCCAGGCATGACTCTCCGCGCAGTTCGCTCCCAAGATAAAGAGATGGTCCTTGGTAAGGGCGACCGAATTCGGTTGCAGGCACCCCGGCACCTGGTTAATCGTGCCTCCGACACTGATGAAGTTGTCCTCGCGGATGAGCTTGGTGACACTATTTGATCCGAAGTTCGCGACGGCCCCGCGATCCTGCTTGAACTGCAGAATTCCGGCATTGCCGCTCGCCCCTCCCTTACCACCGGTCGTCAAGGTGTCCAGATAGCTGAGCGAGGGCGTACCGGCCGTGTCGAGCTTAAACACGACAACGGCGTTGGCGCCGGGATCATTGGTGCTGGTGAGCACGAGCACGCTGCGCTCGCGCTCGCCCGCCAGCGCTGCTGTGGCGGCAAGCAGGGTTGCCGCGAGCAGACCCGTGGTGCCATAAGAATGCAGTCTCAGCAATTTAGAACGGTTCATCGTCTCTCTCCTCGGATCAGGCCGGTATGAAGGGTTTGTCACGCATCCGGGCAGCACAGGCGTGTCCCAGAGGGAGATTCGCTCCCCGGCGCTTGGAAGTTACTGCGCCTCGCGGTTCGCTCCCGTTTCAGCCACGAGCAAGTGCATTGCCGTAACTTTCTCCGGCATTTGGACGAATAACCATGGATATGGACGGGAATCTCGAGGAGCTGATGGCCGGTTACCAGGCGGGAGATTTCGCCGCGGCCAGATGCCTGATCCACCGTCTCAGTCCCCAGCTGCATCGGTTCTTCGACGCACAATCGAGAAACCCGGCAGACGCCGATGACCTGCTGCAGGAGGCGTGGCTGCGCATCCACCGCGCGCGGCATACCTACCAGCGAGGAAAGTCCGTGTTGCCCTGGATTTACGCGATCGCCCGGCGCGTTCGCGTTGATCATTACCGGCGGCAAGTTCGCACCACCACCCACGAGCAGCGCTGGGAGCAAGTCGACGATGAGATATCCACCTCGCCGCCGGACGCCCCTCCCGCCGAGGATCTCGAGGCGCTGCTGGCGCCGCTTTCCGAGAGTCAGCGCGAGGTACTGCAGATGCTGAAGGTGGCGGGGATGTCGTTGGAGGAAGTCGCGCGAGCAACCTCATGCAGCGTGGGATCGGTGAAGCAGAAGGTGCACAGGGCCTATGAGAAGTTGCGGCACAGCATGAGCGTCCCAGAGCTCAAGCGATCCGGAGAGGTACCGTGAGAGACCCAGAGATCGACGAAACCCTCGACAAGGCGGCCCGCGTGCGGCGCGAGGTGCCGGCGGAATTACTCCAACACATCGCCGATACCATCGAGCCGACCCTGCAGCCGGTACGGGCACTGCCGCCGACGTGGGTCCTGGCCAGCGGCTCAGTTCTGATCACCGGGACCGTTGCGCTCCTCGGCGCGGCGCGAGTGGGTTTCCAGGGTGTGGAGGCCCTGAGTCTCCCCGCGCGCCTGTTGATCTTCGGCGTGCTGACTCTCCTCGCCTGCGTCGCGGCGGTACGGCTGGTGGGTGAATGGATCCCCGGCAGCCCACGCCGGTTGACTCCAGGGGGTCTCCTCGCGATGGCGAGCGTCACCCTGCTCGCGGTGTTCGCCCTGCTGTTCCACGACTACCGGATCGAGCACTTCGTGTCCGCAGGCTTGACGTGCCTCGCGACCGGGCTCCTCAACGCCGTTCCCGCCGCGCTGCTTGGGTGGTGGTGGCTGCGCCGCGGTTGGGCGGTGAATTCGGTTTCCGCGGGGCTCGCGGCAGGTGTACTCGGAGGCCTTGCGGGTGTGACAGTCCTCGAGCTCCACTGCACGGATTTTCACGCATTACACATCCTCGTATGGCATACGCTGGTGGTTCCGGCGAGCGGCGCCGTAGGCGCGTTCGCCGGATGGGCGCTCCGCGAGCGTTAAACCACCGTCAGCGTAGGGCTTCGCCGCGCTGTCCCTGAGGCTTCTCGAAACCTTGAAGAGTCGTAGTCAGACCGCCTACGCCGGCGGATTACTAGTCCGAGAATCTGTTCGCGAAAACGCTGATCTGAATGCCTTCTGCTCGCCTCGCGCTTTCTGGTGTGCAGATTCAGTGCGGCAGCCAGAAATGCTGCAGGGGTAGCCACCCTGATGACTTGGTTAGAATTCCTCGCTGGTCAGGTACTTGCACTGCTGTCCGCGCTCCAACCCGGGGGTCGATTCCCTCGATTTCAATAGTTTCTTGAACTAACTTTATTCTCTTTATAGTCGTTGGCAGATAAGACATCGGCGCGGCGGTGCGACGACTGACACCGTTCGTGCGGGGGTCCCAAGAGCTGCCCTTTTGCGGAATCGCTTGGAATTGGCTACAAGTGGCGCGACCTCATCGCAGCCCGGTGGAGTACGCGATGGAGCTGCTCGAGCGCGAAGGATGTCTTGCCGACCTGTTGAAATGGCTCGGCGCTGCCTCCGAGGGCGCCGGCTGCGTGGTGCTCGTGGGCGGCGAAGCCGGCATCGGCAAGACCGTGCTACTAGAGGAGCTCTGCGCCCGGCAGCGCATCCTCCGCGGCCTGTGGGGCAGAAGCGACGACCTGTCGACGCCCCGGCCACTCGGCCCACTTCACGACATCGCGCGCCAGATTCAGGGGGCGCTGTCAGCATCGCTAAGCTCTGGCGCGAACCGCAATCACATCTTTACGCTGGCGCTTGAGGAACTGGAGCGCACACCGACACTGCTCGTGCTCGAGGACATGCACTGGGCGGACGAAGCCACGCTCGATCTGCTGAAATTTCTCGGCCGCCGCATTCACCGCACGCGCTCCGTGATCGTCGCTTCGTACCGTGACGACGAGCTCGGCCCGCGCCACCCGCTGCGGATCGTGATCGGTGACCTGCCCCGCGCCAATACGCACCGGGTGGTCGTCGCGCCGCTGTCGGAATCGGCGGTCGTACAGCTCGCGCGCCGCGCCGGCCGGCGCCCCGAAGGGATCTACAGCACCACCGCCGGCAACCCTCTGTTCGTCACCGAGGTACTTGCGGCCGACCCCGGCAGCGTGCCCGTCACCGTTCGCGATGCGGTCCTGGCACGCGCAGCCCGACTGGCGCCCGGGGCGCGCGCGATCGCTGAGCTCGTTTGTATCGTGCCCGGAAAGACAGAACCGTGGCTGCTCGAGCAGGCCGCCCGCCCGGATGCTCAGGGAATCGAGGGCTGTCTGGCAATAGGGATGGTGCTGTCCGACGATGGCTCGCTGAGCTTTCGGCACGAGCTCGTCCGGCGCGCGCTCGAGGATTCGCTGCCGCCGCCGCGCAGACTGGAACTACACAGCAAGGTGCTGGCGCTGCTCGCGGCGCGACCCGGGGTTTCCGCCGCGCGCCGCGCGCATCACGCTGCCTGTGCGCACGACGCGCAGGCGGTGCGGCGCCTGGCACCGCTGGCCGCCGCTCAGGCCGCCTCCGTCGGAGCACATCGTGAAGCCGCCTCGCACCTGGAAGCGATGGTTCCCTATGCCGACGAGCTTGCGCCCGCCGATCGCGCTCGTTTGCTCGAACAGCTGTCTTACGAGTGTTTCCTGACTGGGCATTACGCGCGAGCGAGCGAGGTGCGACGAATGGCGCTGGAGATCTGGCGCACGATCGGAGCCGGCATGGAAGAAGGCGATACGCTGCGCTGGCTGGCGCGTCTTTCCTGGTACGAGGGTCGCCGCGCGGAGGCCGAGCGCTACTTCGTCGACGCTATCAGGGTGCTCGAGTCACTGCCTCCCGGTCCTGCCCTGGCGAACGCCTATTGCGCCCGGGCGAGCCTCCACATGGAATCACACGAGAACGACTCGGCAATTGAGTTCGCGCATCGAGCCATCGCGCTCGCGGAACCTTGGAAGGACCATCTGATTCTCAGTACGGCGCTGAAAGTCCGCGGCACGGCACGCCTCATCATCGGCGACGACTCAGGTTGGGATGATCTTGAGCGTAGTCTGAACCTCGCGCTTGCCAATGGGTTTCAGGAGCAGGCGGCGGTCGCGTACACGGACCTGTCGGCAATGGCCGTGTCGCGCCGCCGGTACGACGATGCGGCGCAGTATCTGAGCACCGGGCTCGCCTACTGCGAGGAGCGCGACCTGGATTTCACACGAGCTTATATGCTCGCGTACCGCGCCCGCATGAGATTCGAGCAGGGGTGCTGGCTCGCCGCGAGCGAGGATATCGAAGCGGTGCTGCTGCATGCCGGCGAGAAACCGGTGACGCTGATTCCCGCTTTGCGCACGCTCGGGCATCTGCGAATTCGACGCGGCGACCCGGACGCGAGCTCGCCGCTCGAGAAAGCGCGGGCGCTTGCCGGCCCGGAGCCAGAGTTGCAG
>Ga0335077_10003591_pt1 | contig 18809 bp, 20 predicted proteins | sample Lox_Sample_31_FD_207151 | JGI IMG/M metagenome (GOLD analysis project Ga0335077, IMG submission 207151) | Soil microbial communities from Loxahatchee National Wildlife Refuge, Florida, United States - Lox_Sample_3.1 | ecosystem: Environmental > Terrestrial > Soil > Wetlands | place: USA... | reverse complement strand
AAGGATACGAGTACTCGCGCGTCTCCAATCCCACGCGCACCTGCCTGGAGAAAAATCTCGCGTCGCTCGAGGGCGGGCGGACGTCGCACGTCTTCTCGAGCGGCATGGCCGCCATCAATGCCCTGTGCACGCTGCTCAAATCCGGCGACCACGTGGTTTGCACCAACAATCTCTATGGTGGCACCCCGCGCCTGTTCAACCAGATTCTGACCAACTTCGGTCTCGAATTCAGCTATGTCGACACCACCGACCTGCGGGCGGTCGAGCGTGCGATTCGGCGCCACACTCGCTTCGTCTTCGTGGAAACACCGACCAATCCGCTGATGACGCTCAGCGATCTGGCGGCCATCAGCCGCATCGCGAACCGCCGCGGCGTCGAGCTGGTGGTGGACAACACTTTCATGTCACCGTATTTCCAGAAGCCCATCGCGCTGGGCGCGGACATGGTCATCCACTCCACCACCAAATTCCTTAACGGGCATAGCGATGGGCTGGGTGGCGTTGTGGTCTGCACCAAGCCGGAACACGCCGAGAGATTTGCGTTTATCCAGAAGGCGGCGGGGGCGATTCTTTCGCCATTCGAGTGCTGGCTGGTGCTGCGCGGGGTGAAGACCCTGGCCGTCCGCATGGAGAAGCACGACGCGAATGGCCGCGCCGTGGCCGCCTTCCTGGACCGGCACAAGAAGGTGAAGAAGGTCTTCTATCCGGGATTGCCCGACCATCCGCAGCACGAGCTGGCCCAGCGGCAGATGACCGGCTTTGGCTCGATGATCACCCTTGAGACCGGCTCGCTGAAAAACGCGCAGAAGATGCTGCGCAAGGTCCGTGTCTGCTCGCTGGGAGAATCGCTGGGCGGAGTGGAGACGCTGATCTCCCATCCCGCCACCATGACCCACGCCGCGCTGGGCGAGAAGGGAAGACGCACCATCGGCATCACCGACGGCCTGGTGCGCTTATCGGTCGGCATCGAGGATGCGGACGACATCATCCGCGACCTCGATTGGGCGCTGGCGGCGATCTGAAAAGATGCTCTTGGCGGTTGGCTTTTAGCTCTCGGCCAAAAGCCAAGGGCCAATAGCCAAGAGCCTTTCCAATGGCCCAGGAACGCACGAATCGCGAATGGAACTCCGAGGCCTATCACCGGGTCTCGCGGCCGCAGTTCGAGTGGGGAGTCAAGGTCCTTGATCGCCTGCCTTTGCGCGGTGACGAGACCGTGGCTGACGCCGGCTGCGGCAGCGGCAAAGTGACGGCAGAATTATTGCACCGCCTGCCGCGCGGGCGCGTGGTTGCGATGGATCTCTCGAAGAACATGCTGGAAACTGCGCGCGAGCACCTCGCGCCGAAGTTCCCCGGGCAGGTGTTCTTCATTGCTGCCGACCTGCATGACATCCCTCTCGGCGGCGTTCTTGATGGTGCCTTCAGCACCGCCGCTTTCCACTGGCTGCCGGATCACGACCGTCTTTTCCACAGCCTGCTGCGGGCGCTCAAGCCCGGTGGCTGGCTGGAAGCGCAGTGCGGCGGCGGTCCCAACCTGGCACGGGTAAGAGAGCGCACCACGGCTCTGACGTCACGGGCCGAGTTTGCACCGTTTTTTGCCGGATGGGCGCCGACGTGGCACTATCCGGATGATGTCACCACGGCGGAGCGCATGCGCCGTGCTGGATTCGCGGAAGTCAACACTTGGTTGGAGGAAGCTCCGGCAACTCTGTCGGATGCGCCGGAGTACAAGGAGTTTCTTGCCACTGTGACCCTGCATCGCCACATCGAGCGTATTCCCGATCCCGCCTTACGCGAACGCTTCATGGACGAGCTTGCGCGCCAGGCCGCCACCGACGACCCGCCATTAACTCTGGACTACTGGCGGTTGAACCTGAGCGGCCGCAAGCCGAAGAAATGACGCAATGGCCAATGACTCGATCCCTCAATCGATCGACGCTGCAATCCACTTCAAGTATTCCTCGCTCCCTGCGTCGATGGCCAGCATGACGCACTCGGGCAGTTCGTAGGAGTGCAGTTCGCGGATGGCGTCGCGCACGCGCGGAAACGCCGCCGCCGTGGTCTTGATGATCAGCAGGCGCTCGGGCGCGCTCTCCACCGCGCCCTTCCAGCGATAGACGGACTGGATCGGGCCCACGATATTGACGCACGCTGCCAGACGGCGTTCGACCAGCGCCTGCGCGATCTTCTGCGCTTCTTCCTCTGATCCGGCGGTCGTCAGGACGATTCGCTTATCAGTCATTTACAATCAGCCGTTGCTGCAATGCGCTGGGATTCTATATGACAACGGCCATCAAGTTCGGCACTTCAGGCTGGCGGGCGGTGATCGCCGAAGAGTTCACGCTCGCGAACGTGCGGCGCGCGGTCACCGGGATTGCCCGCTATGTGATCTCCGAGAAGCCGCGCGGGGCGCGCGTGGTGGTGGGCCGGGATCCGCGCTTTCTGGGAGAAACGCTGGTCGCGATGGCGGCCGAGATCCTCGCGTCGCACGGCATCACCCCCCTGCTGATCGCCGAGCCTGCGCCCACTCCGGCGATTTCCTACGAAGTGATCCGCTCGCAAGCGGACGGCGCCATCAACTTTACCGCCTCCCACAATCCTCCGGAATACAACGGCATCAAGTTCTCTACCCCGGACGGCGCGCCGGCGCTGCCGGAGGTCACCAACCGGATTGAGGCGGAGATTGCACGTCTAGACGGCCAGCCGCCCGCCAGCACTGAGAAGACGCAAGCGGCCTACGTTGACGTGCGCGCCGCCTACCTGGCGCGTTTGCGCGAGTTGGTCGATCTGGAAGTGATCCGCAAAGCTGGGTTGCGCGTCTGTTTCGATCCGTTGTGGGGAGCGGCGCGCGGCTATCCTGACGCGCTGCTCCGCGAGGCCGGCGTGCAGGTGTCAACCGTCCACGACTGCCGCGACGTGCTCTTCGGCGGACATGCGCCGGAGCCCGACGACCATCTGCTTTCCGATTTGCGCCGCAAGATGGGTGAAACCAGTTCGCACATCGGCATTGCCACCGACGGCGACGCAGACCGCTTCGGCATCCTCGACCAGGACGGCTCCTTCCTCCAGCCGAACTACCTGATCGCCCTGCTGTTCGACTATCTGGTCGAAACCCGCGGCTGGAAGAACGGCGTAGCCAAGTCGGTCGCCACCACCAACCTCATCAATGCCCTGGCTCAGCATCACAAGGTCGAGCTGCACGAGACGCCAGTAGGCTTTAAGTACATCGGCGAGCTGATCAAGCAGGACAAAATCGCGATCGGCGGAGAAGAGAGCGCCGGCCTTTCGATTCGGGGCCACGTCCCGGAAAAGGACGGCATCATTGCGGGACTGCTGGCGGCCGAGATGGTGGCGCGTCGCCACAAGCCGCTGCGCGAACAATTGCAGTTCCTATTTGGCAAAGTTGGTTCCTTTTACCCGCTGCGTGAGAACTTCCGCTTGACGCCGGAAGTCAAAGAGAAGTTCACTAGCAAGTTGAGGTTGGAACCGCGCGAGTTTTTCGGACGCAAAATCACCGGCGTGGTGCGCACCGACGGGCTGAAGCTGCTGTTTGAGGATGGCTCGTGGGTGTGTTACCGGCTCTCCGGTACCGAGCCGGCGGTGCGCGTCTATAGCGAAGCGCGGTCGCGAGACGACCTGGCAAAACTCAGCGGCCAGGCCAAGGATTGGATTTTTCACTAATGGATTGGGAGCGGCTGGCGGACTTCATCGCGCAACATCAGCTCCTGCTGCATGCAGGAGCGTGGCTCTACGGAGCGCGCCGCAAATTGGCGACCGCGGGCATGTTGCTCCTTGTGGTGATGCTGAGCTACCACGTGGTCTTTGGAGCCAATGGTATGGTGGTTTACCAGCACAAGCGCGACGAGAACCGCAAGCTGCAGCAAGACATCCAGCGTCTCGAGCAGGAGAACGCTCGCATTTCCCAGAGGGTCCGCGAACTGAAGAGCGATCCCCGCGCCATCGAGCGCGAAGCCCGCGAACAACTCAAGTACGCGCGTCCCGGCGAAGTGGTTTACATCGCTCCCGAAACTGCGGCGCAGAACTCAACTGCCACCGCCCAGAAGCGATAATTTCCGTGACAAATTGATTACAAGCATAGGGCACTTTTTGCTTGAAATCGGCTCTATGGGCAGAGTAAAAGAATAATCTCTTAGTTACGTAGTGGTGGCTTGAGAAACGAGCTTGCGGCAGGCGCCGCAAGCACCGAGGAGATCCCGAAATGAAGAAGTTGCTTGTGGTCCTGTTCTTGCTTGTGCTGGTACTGGTAGTGGTGGCAGTGGCAAAAGATATGGCGGTGAATGGCTGGGTTGTGGATGCCAAGTGCGGAGTCAAGATGGCGAGCGCCAGCGGCGCCGCCTGCGCGAAGAAATGCATCGAGGGGGGCGAGAAAGTGGCCTTCGTTCCCGATGGCACGCAGGACGTGCTGATCGTGGACAATCCCAGCAGCCTCAAGGCACACGCCGGCGAGCACGTAACCGTCACCGGAACCGAGAACAAGGAGAAGAAAACCATCCACGTGGACAGCGTCAAGATGATGGCCGAGGGCGGCGAGATGAAGCACTGAGCTTCGCTTGTCGAACAAAGAAAGAGGGCGGTCCCAGCGACCGCTCTTTCTTTTTGCCATCCTCAGCGCACCACTCCTTCGAGCGGTGAACTGGCGGTGGCATAGAGCTTCTTCGGCATGCGTCCGGCCAGATAGGCGTTGCGTCCGGCGATGACCGCATGCTTCATGGCGTCTGCCATCAGCACAGGATCTTGCGCTGCGGCGATGCCGGTGTTCATCAGCACGCCGTCGTAGCCCAGTTCCATGGCGATTGCCGCGTCGGAAGCCGTTCCCACACCCGCATCCACGATCAGCGGGATTTCCGCAAAAATCTCCCGCAGGATTCGCAGATTGGCCTGGTTCTGGATGCCCATGCCGCTGCCGATGGGCGCTCCCAGCGGCATCACGGCGCTTGCGCCGGCATCCACCAGCCGCTTGGCAACCACCACATCGTCAGAAGTATAGGGAAGAACCGTAAAGCCTTCCTTTACCAGGACGCGCGTGGCCTCGATGGTCGCGGCCACATCGGGATAAAGCGTCGCCTGGTCGCCGATCACCTCGACCTTTACCCAGTCCGAGAGCCCAACCTCGCGCGACAAGCGCGCCGTGCGGATGGCTTCGTCGGCGGTGTAGCAGCCGGCGGTGTTGGGAAGCAGAAAGTATTTCTCCGGATCGATGAAGTCGAGCAGGGATTCTTTAGTGCGGTCGAGGTTGACGCGCCGCACTGCCACCGTGACCATTTCCGCTCCGCTGGCCTCAATGGCCCGCGCCGTCTCCTGCCCGGATTTGTACTTGCCCGTCCCCACGATCAGCCGGGAACGGAATGCACGACCAGCAATGATGAAAGAGTCCATGGAGGTATTGTAATTCAGCGGCGGTGGAAGCGCCGGGCTTTAGCCCGGCGGGAGGGAGCGCCTCGATGACGAGGGCTTTAGCCCCGGGCCTAAAAGGCCCAATCTCTTGGGGCACGTTTTCGCAGGCCTCAAGGCCTGCGCTTCCACCGGCCACACCTTCTCTCAATCCGCTCCAACGCTCGGCGCGAAGCTTTGTTGAATCGGTTCGCTAACGCCCATTATGTGAACGGTTACTTCAGCGACTTCATATCGATCACGAAGCGGTATTTCACGTCACTTTTCAGCAGGCGTTCGTAGGCTTCATTGATCTGCTGGATTTGGATCTTTTCGATGTCGCAAGTGACGCCGTGCTCGGCGCAGAAATCCAGCATTTCCTGCGTCTCCCGGATTCCGCCGATGGCCGAACCGGCGAGCCGTCGCCGTCCCATGATCAGATTGAATGCCGCCACCGGTGACGGCAGCTCAGGCGCTCCCACTAAGGTGAGCGTCCCGTCGACCTTCAACAGTTGGAGATAGGAATTCAGGTCGTGCTGGGCGGAGACGGTATCCAGGATAAAGTCGAAGCTGCCGGCATGCTTCTGCATCTCGGCTGCGTTCTTCGAGACCACCACTTCCTTGGCGCCGAGGCGCAGCGCGTCTTGCGTCTTGCCGGGTGAGGTAGTGAACAGCACCACGTTGGCGCCGAAGGCGCTGGCGAATTTAACGCCCATGTGACCCAGGCCGCCGAGTCCGACCACGCCGACTTTCTGTCCCTTGCGCACATTCCAGTGGCGCAGCGGCGAATAGGTGGTGATGCCGGCGCACAGCAGGGGCGCGGCGGCGGCGAGGTTGAGTTTGTCAGACACCCGCAGGGCAAAGGCCTCGTCGACGACGATGCTCTGGGAGTAGCCGCCGTAGGTGACGCCTCCGAGCTGCTTGTCTTCCGAGTTGTAGGTAAAGGTCGCGCCCGTCTCGCAAAATTGCTCGAGCCCGGCGCGGCAGTTGGGGCAGGCGCGGTCGGAATCGACCATGCAGCCCACGGCCGCGATATCACCTTCCTTGAACTTCTTGACCGCGCTGCCGGCTTTCACTACGCGTCCGATTATTTCGTGGCCGGGTGTGCAGGGATAAACCGTCGGCATGAACCCTTCCCATTCGTTGCGGACCGTGTGCAAATCGGAGTGGCAAACGCCACAGTAGAGAATGTCGATCTGCACATCCTGCGGTCGTGGGTTGCGGCGCTGAATGGTGGTGGCGGCCAGCGGCGAAGTTGCGCTGCGAGCCGAATACGCCTTTGCAGTAAATGTCTTGCTTGTGTGCAACGGACTCTCTTGCAGCGCGGCAGATGAATCTGTGCGGCTCATGAATTGCTTCTCCTTGTTCTCGTCTCATGCGAGTGTGAGAGGGGTTGAATGGTTATGCTGAGCACTCATCCAAAGATGCGTCTGAAGTCGAAATAGTCGCTCAAACTTGATGCGGGTCCGACACCGACGAGACCCTGCCGCTCCATCCCGTTTTTATTCTTGACAGCAGTCGCTCCCGGCGGATAATTCCTAAATCCTCTCAGTGCTCTCGTTTACATTGGTCCACGAACTCCCTCACGCTCGTCTGAAGGTCGAGAAGTGTCTATCTGCGCAGAAGCATGCCAGGTCGGAAATGTTTGGTCGGTTGGGGTGTGAGTCATGATCGGAACGCAAGTCGGCAACTATCGCATCGTGGAGAAGATTGGCGAAGGTGGCATGGGCGTGGTGTACAAGGCCGTCGAGGTATCGCTCGATCGGGCGGTGGCGGTCAAAGTGCTCTCCCCGGACTTGGCCGGCGATCAGGCTCTGATTGAGCGGTTTCGTTCCGAGGCCAGGGCCCAGGCCAACCTCAACCACCCCAACATCGCGACGCTCTACACCTTTTTGACCACGTCCGAGACCAGCATGATGGTCATGGAATTCCTGGAAGGTGAGACCTTCGACCAGCTCATCCGGCGGCGCGGGCTGCTTCCTCAGGAGCAGGCGGTGCCGATTTTCAAGCAGGCGCTGCTGGGCATCGGTTTCGCTCACCGTCAGGGCATTATTCACCGCGACATCAAGCCCAGCAACATCATGCTAACCAAGAGCGGGATGGTGAAGGTGATGGATTTCGGCATCGCCAAGGTGCTGGGCGGGCAGCGGCTCACCCAGACGGGCTCGCGTATGGGCACCGTCTATTACATGTCTCCGGAGCAAATCCGCAACCGGCCGGTGGACATCCGCTCGGACATTTATGCCCTCGGCGTCACGCTCTACGAGATGCTCACCGCACACCTGCCCTTCGAGAGTGACAGCGATTTTGAAATCATGTCCGCCCACGTCAACGCTCCGCCGCCGCGGCCGACGCTGCACTATCCCTACATTCCTCCGGGAATCGAACAGGCAGTTCTGAAGGCGCTGGAAAAGGATCCCAACGCGCGTTTTCAGACGGTGGAGGAATTTGGCGCGGCGCTCGAGCATCCTGAAGGCGGCGTTGTGCAAGCCCCGCAACAAGCTATGGCGACGGCTGCCGGTGCGGCGCCGGCGGTTGTCGACACCAGACCGCACCTTGCCACTCCACCACCAACGCCGGCTCCCGTTCCACCAACGTTGACGCCGGCGATGACTCGTGCGGATTCCTCGCCGGGCCAGCCCTATGCAACGACGCCGCCGGTTGCGCCCGCGCCCGCCACCGCACGAGCTGATTTTTGGAGTCAGCGCCGTAACTTCATCCTGGTCGGAATCGGGGCCCTGGCTTTGATCTTGCTGGGCGCCATCATCAGTTATCAGCTTGCGAACAAGAAACCTGCGCCCGTGGCCATCGGCTCGAATCGCGGCCCGGAAGCCGGCGCAACTCCGGCGGAAGCCAGCGGAGCTAAATCGCCGCTGACCCTGGGGGCGCCGGAATCGAACATGGGATCAGCGCAACTGCCGAATCCGGAGCAGCCGTCGAACCCGCAGACGTCCCCTGCTCCTCCACCCGCCCCGGTACGCCCGGCATGGAAGGACGCGCATGACAGCGCCCAGCGGGCACTGAGTTCAGGAGCTTTCCGGCAAGCGGTGACGGAAGCCCGTCGCGCCAGAGCGCAAGGAGATCCGACCGCCCAGGGATTGGAGGAGCAGGCGCTGGAAGGATTGCTGCGCGGAGTTCACGCCTCACGCCAGGCTCGTGATTACGCTGCCGCCCTGGTCAAAGTGTCGAGCCTGATCGAACTTTTCCCCAACCGCTCCGATCTGCTGCAATTGAAGCAGTCGATTCAGCAGGAGCAGCAGCAATACGCACAGCAGCAAATCGAGGAGCAGCGCCGGGCCGAACAGGAGCGCCAAAGGCAGGCCTATGAGGCCAGATTGCGGCGGTTTACTTTCACCCACCGGCACGTGGTGATGGGCCAGGACGGCAAGATCTATAACTTCTACTGCCAGGGCATTCTTTCGGTCAGTCCCGAAGGCGTCGTACAGTACGACTGTCAGAGGACAAATGACCCGCAGGGTCGCTGCGATCATGTCACCTGGGCCCAAGGCACCATCCGGCAGGCAAAGGTCAGCCGTGACGGCTCGCTGCACCTGGCCACCTCAAGCGGCAACTTCGACATGTACGGCAACGCCGGCGACGTTCAGCAGGCGGTGGCTGCGATCAGCCCGCTGGCTTCAGGACATAAGTAAGATCATCCTCAGTCCACGCCCGGACCGACTGGTAGAATATGAAACCTGCTGCCCGGCCCGTGGGGAAGGCCGGAATCCCTTCAGCTTGAGGATACGAGGTTCGTCCATGCGCAAAACACTGATGGCCACTGTGCTCACGCTTGCCATGTTGCTGGCTGCGACTGGCGGAGCGGCCAGTCCTCCGGATGACAAACCAGCCCCGCCGCCGATGAAGATCAAGGTCGGCGACACGGCGCCCGATTTCACCCTGCTCGCCTTCGACGGCAAAGGGCTGAACAAGGTCTCGCTGCACGATTACAAGGGCAAGAAGAACGTCGCGCTGGCGTTTTTCGTCTTCGCCTTCACCGGCGGTTGAACCAAGGAAATGAAGGCCTTCCAGCAGAACATCTCCAAGCTGGAAGCGGCCGACACCCAGGTGCTGGGTGTGAGCATGGACAGCCCTTTCTCCAACTTCAATTTCGCACAACTGAACGGTATCAGCTTCCCACTGCTGGGTGACTGGGGCGGCGCCGTCACCAGCGAGTATGGCCTGACCACGGAGCGCGACATTCAGGGTACAAAGATGACCACGGCGCGGCGCGCTACCTTCCTCATCGACAAATCAGGAAAGGTGGTCGAAGAGCAGGTGGATGCCGACGCGGTCGATCCCACCAAAGTCGTAGAGGCCTGCGAGCGCCAGAAGATGAAAGGATAGTCGGAGCCAAGGAATTGATGGCGGGGCCTTCGGGCCCCTTTTTATTGGGTTAGAGGCGACTCTAACTCGGGGTCTAGGGATGGACGGGCTCTGCCGATTCCCGTATCCATTCCTGGATATGGCGGTTGTCATCCCGCGGGTCAAAGCGCAAGCCAACCAGTTCTTTGGTTTTCCAGCGTACGACCGCACCCATTCGAACGGGACAGCCAGACGGTAAAGCGAATATCAGCAGCACCGGCTGCGCCAACGAAAGCTGGCTTGCCCGCTCCAAAGACATGCCGTTGGTGCCCAGGTGCACGCTGCGAGCGGTGAAAGCCAGGTCGTGCCCCTCCACTTTGACATCGGTGGCCAGATGTACGCGTGGATGCTGGCGCGGCGGAAAGAAGACGTCCTTCAGACGGTTGGCGTTCGATCTGCGCAAGGCAGAAAATCGTCGCAAGATGCGCTTCACTGGCATGTTTGGCGGAAGACTGAGCTTGAGTTCACTCTAGTATGCCGAGATAAATACGGGGAACGGTACTTTGGTGCTAGCGAGAGGTAATGGAGAATGTCTACTCTACTCAGGACCGAGGCTTTGGTGGTAGCATCCGGCCATCCCTCGGAGGCAGTTATGATCACCCCGCTCCGTCCCATGAGCACGGGCGAAATCCTGGACCGTACCTTCAACCTTTACCGCAACAATTTTGTGTTGTTCGCGGGGATTGCTGTTCTGCCGCCAGCGCTGATGCTTGTGGTCCAACTCATTCAGGCTGGGATGGTAACGACGCCAGGCCATCCAAGGGGCGCTGGCGCGGGCCTGGCGGTGGCGGGCGGCCTGGGCATGATCGTTGGCTGGATCGCGTACCTGGTAGGGATTGCGGTTGCGCACGCGGCTACTGTATTTGCCGTCTCGGCGGTTCATCTGGGCAGGACGACAACCATCGGCGAATCCTATGGCCGGGTGAAAGGACGCTATGGCCGCGTGGTTTGGGTGATCTTCCAAATGGCTCTGCGCTCGTTCCTTCCCGCAATGCTTCTGATCATAGTGGCGGCTGTCGCCATGCCGTTAGCTATGAGAGGAGCGGGGAAGGCAGCGGCTTCGCTGACAGTCATCGTCATCGGTCTTGCCGTCATCGTCGCGGCCATCATGGGCCTCGTCCTCTACCTACGCTACGCCTTGGCGGTGCCTGCCTGTGTATTGGAGGACATCGAAGCCACCGCTGCTATTAAGCGAAGCGCCACTCTCTCAGCCGGCAGCCGCGGCCAGATTTTCGTGATCTATTTCCTCATGGGTATCATCGCGTACATAGTGATGTTTGTTTTTCTCATTCCCGCGACGTTCCTGGCCGCACTTGTCGCCAAGGGTTCACCTGCGGTAGCAACATTGGCTACTGGCTTGGCCATGTTCATCGCCGGGACGCTGGCGGGACCCATCGCCACGATCGCGCTATCGCTGGTGTACTTTGATCAGCGCGTGCGCAAGGAAGCCTTCGACCTCCAATTGATGATGGCGGCGGTGGACGGCACGACTCTGCCGGGCGCGCAGGCTGCCAGCGCGGGATGAGGCGGCTTGTTCCATTCACTTGGGCAGCGCTTCTGGTGCTCCTGGCCGGCTTTTGCCGGGCGGAGTCGGCACCTTCGTCGCTCGAAGGCCCGCTCAGCCTGGACGCTTACCAGGCGCAACTGGAGGATTGGTCGCGGCAGTTAAGCGCGCTCGAACGGCATCCCGAGCAGGCGCAGCCATTTCGTGGCACCTTGCCGCAGAAGTCACTGGTGAACGAAGGCGCGCGCTCCATGGAAGTCAGCCAAGACTGGCTGAAAACCGCACTAGTGGAGTTCACTGCGGCCAAGCCCGAGCACAGGCCGGAGCTGCTGCGAGAGATGCAATCGCGCCTCGCGGCTCAACGGCAGGAAGCTGATTTTTTCCGCCAGCCAGCAACTTACCCGGCATCTTCTCAGCAGAAGCTCAATGCCATCCTCTCGCGCCGCGAGTTCCGCGCTGTGCGCGGGCCGACGCTCTGGGAGCAGTTGGTGCAGCGAGTCGAGCGCTGGATCATCTACTGGCTGGACCGAATCTTCAGCCGTGTCGCCGGCACGCAGCACGGCGGCAAGATCGTGGTGTGGTGCGCGATCGTGCTGGCGTCGTTTCTGGTTGTGATCTGGCTGAGAAGGATGGCGAAGCGGCAACTCATCGACTGGCCGCGCGAGCCTGTCCTGTTTGCGCCTTCGCAGAAACACTGGCGAAAGTGGCTGGCGGAGGCTCGTGAAGCGGCGCAGCAGGGACGCTGGCGGGATGCCATCCATCTAGGATATTGGGCGGCGATCTCGCAGCTCGAACAGAGCGGAGCATGGGCCCCGGACCGCGCTCGCACGCCACGCGAGTATCTGCGTCTGCTGCCCGGTGCGAGCGACAAGCGCCCGGTGCTCAACGCTCTGACCCACCGGTTTGAGATCATCTGGTACGGGAATCGGGAGGCTGGCGCCGACGACTTCGCCGACACGCTCGTCCAGTTAGAAAGGCTGGGATGCCGCTGAAGCTTGCTGCCACCGACCGTAAGCTGCTCCTCATCTTCGGAGCCGTGGTGGCGGTGTTGCTGGTGGCAGCGGCGTTGCTTCAGCCCGCGCAGGAGGAAACCGTCGTACCTTCGAGCTATTCGGCGGCGTCGGGCGGAGCAAAAGCTGCTTACCTTCTGTTGAAGGAATCCGGCTATCGGGTGGAGCGCTGGGAGAAGCCACCGCGCGATCTGCCAAAAGACGATTCCGACGCACTGTTAATCCTCGCCGACCCCAGATGGGAGATGGATCGCGAGCACAAGCTGGCGGTGCAGAGATTCCTGGCTAAGGGAGGCCGCGTGTTGGCGACGGGAAGCAGCGGCGCCAACCTGCTTCCGGAGGGCCACTCGCAGTCATCCGATCCGCTGAAGGCCGGCTGGCAGACGTTCCAGCCGGCGATTCCCAGTGCGCTCACGCGCGGTGGCGAGATCAAGCTGAACACCTGGACACGCTGGGGGATGGGCAACTTCGCGCATGTAGTGCACTACGCGCGCGATGAAGACGCAGTGGTCATTTCATACAAGTTCAGCGCCGGAGAAGTGATCTGGTGGGCGTCCGCAACCCCTCTGACTAATGCTGGCATACGGGAAGCCGGCAACATGGCGTTGTTTCTGAACGCCGTTGGTGATCCCAGCCGCACCCGCATCTTCTGGGATGAATACTTCCACGGTGCGCGTCCCGGACCGTGGTCGGAAGTATCGGATACGCCCCTGCGCTGGGCCATCGTTCAAGCTGGGGTGCTTTTGCTGGCGGTGCTGTTTACCTTCTCGCGGCGCAGCGGGCCGGTGCGCCCGCTCGTCGAGCCCTCGCGGCTTTCGCCGCTCGAATTTGTGGAGACGCTGGGCGGCCTTTACCAGAGCGCGCAGGCCACCCAGGTTGCGTTGGAAGTTTCATATCAGCGTTTCCAGTACTTGCTGTCGAAACGGCTCGGCCTGCCAGGGCTTCCCAGCGCTGCCCAGATGGCGCACGCGGCAAGCCAGCGCCTGCGGTACGATCGCCAGAATTTCGCCGCCACGCTGGCGCGTTGCGAGAGCGCCGTGGGCGACCCGGGCCTGCGCGAGAAAGAAGCCGTCACACTGGTGCAGGCGCTGAACGATTACACGCGCGATCTCCAGCTCATCCCCCGCGCTCAGGAGAAGAACTGATGGAAGCTATGGCTCGCCTGCTCTCGCAGGGGCGCTCGGAACTGGCGAAGGCGGTGGTCGGTCAGCAGGAATTTGTCGACCAGACCCTGATGGCGGTGCTGTGTGGCGGCCACGCGCTGGTGGAAGGAGTACCCGGCATCGCCAAGACGCTGGTGGTGAAGCTGCTGGCCCGCCTGCTCCAAATCCAGTTCCAGCGCGTGCAGGCCACCAGCGACCTGATGCCCGCCGACATCCTCGGCAGCAATGTCCTGAACCTGGCGACCAGCACGTTTTCCCTGCATCGTGGGCCAATATTTACCGACCTGCTGCTGGTGGATGAGATCAACCGCATGCCTCCGCGCACCCAGGCGGCGCTGCTCGAAGCCATGGAAGAGCGGCAGATCACCATCGACGGTGTGCGCTATCCGCTCACCGAGTGGTTTACGGTGTTTGCCACGCAGAATCCGGTGGAGTTCGAAGGCACGTATCCGCTGCCGGAAGCGCAACTCGACCGCTTCCTGCTGAAAATCAAAGTTGCCTATCCCGAAGCCGCGCAGGAAGCGCAGATCCTGGAAAACCATCACCACGGTTTCGACGCGCGCAATCTCGACGCGCTGCAACTGGTCCCGATCGAAACTGAGCTGCTGCGCCAGGCCCGCCGCGAGCTGCAACAGGTCAAGGTCGAAGGGGCGCTGTTCCGTTACATCACCGAGGTTGTCCGCAGAACTCGCGACTGGCCGGCGCTGGCGCTGGGTGCGAGCCCGCGCGCGGCCATCAGCCTGCTTCTGGCCGCCAAGGCGGTCGCGGCAATTGACGCTCGCGACTACCTGATCCCCGACGACATCAAGGCCGCCGCGCTGCCGGTGCTGCGCCATCGCATGATCCTCAAGCCGGAGGCCGAGCTCGAAGGCATGGACACCGACCGCGTCATCACCGAAGTACTGGCTGCGGTCGACGTGCCGAAGTGAACGAGACCATTCTGGTCATCGCCACCTTGCCTCACTGACCGGAAAGCACGAGCTGGTTGCCATCGGTATCGGCAGGGAGCATGGCTTCCGCGAGTCGTAAGCCGCAATCTGCCGGTCGATGCTAATATTGGTTATTGGTATAGGGATGACCTCTCTGGACGGAGGGCAACTGATCATGGCCACCACACCCACCGCGGAACCGAAGACCAACCGCATCGGCCTTACCGTAATCGACTACAAGGGTGGCAAGACCACGCTCTGTGCCGGCTGCGGGCACAACGCCATTTCCGAGCGCATTATCGACGCTATGTATGAGATGGGAGTCAAGCCGGAGCGGGTGGCCAAGTTCTCCGGCATCGGCTGCTCCTCCAAGAGCCCGGCCTACTTTATGAGCCGTTCGCACAGCTTCAACGCCGTGCACGGACGCATGCCTTCTGTGGCCACCGGCGCCCTGCTGGCCAACCACAATCTGATCGCGCTGGGTGTTTCGGGCGATGGCGACACTGCTTCCATCGGCATCGGCCAGTTCATCCACCTCATGCGCCGCAATCTGCCGCTCATTTACATTATTGAGGACAACGGCGTGTACGGACTCACCAAGGGCCAGTTCTCCGCTACCGCCGACCTGGGCTCCAAGCTGAAAACCGGGGTCATCAACGACCTGCCGCCCATCGACACCTGCGCCTTGGCGATCCAGCTCGGAGCGTCGTTCGTGGGCCGTTCGTTCTCCGGCGATAAGCGGCAGCTCCTGGCCATGCTCAAAGCCGCCATTGCCCACCGCGGCACGGTCATGCTCGATGTAATCTCTCCGTGCGTGACCTTCAACGACCACGAAGGCTCGACGAAGTCCTACAAGTACATGAAGGACCACGACGAGCCGTTGCAGGAGATCAACTTCATCCCTTCGTTTGAAGATATCGACGTGGATTACGATCCAGGCACCACCGTGGACCTCACCATGCACGATGGCTCGCACCTGCGCCTGCGCAAGCTCGATGCCGGCTACGATCCCACCGACAAGCTGCTGGCCATCAAAACTCTCACCGAGGCGCACCACGAAGGCGAGACCCTGACCGGCGTGTTCTACATTGAACCCAACAAGCCCACGTTCATGGATCTGCTGCACTTTACCGACGAGCCATTGGCCACGCTGCCGGCCGAAGCCGTGCGCCCGCCCAAGTCGGTATTGGATGAACTAATGGAGCGCTTCCGCTAGAGTCACGATTGCTCTTCCGGCTCGCCGGAATGTTCCGGGCTTGAGCCGGGCTCGGGGAAGTCGCTGTCGCTGGCCTTGATCAGCGGGTCGCTCTCCCGGTGCGACAGTTGCCCCTTGAACCTGGCTTGCGGTTTCTGCCGCGGATTGTCGTCTTCCTCAAAGGCACCCTTGTGCAGGTCATTGTCGTCGTTTTGGTGGACTGTGTTCCCCTTTGGCAACGGCATCGCACACCTCCCCGCTGGGATGAATCCTCCCGCCCCAACGTTGCCAACGGTAGCCCAGTCCAGGGCGGCGGTCGGTGACGGCGGCTTCACGTCCGCGTGACATCCGAACGCGCCCTTTCTGGGAAAAACTGCACCATCGATAACAACACCCGTGCACTAATGTGTGATTGCGATGCTGCCCGGCTAGGATTATTTTGGCTTTAAGTCCCGGGGCGGATTCTTACTGTCGCTGCCGGGCACACATGGGAGGGTTTCTCGAATGAAGAAGGTTTTCCTGCTCTTGTTCGCGGCGCTGCTTGTGGCGCCCGCGGCCGGAGCAAAGGCCATGCCATCGTCGCCCAGCACCACCAGCGCACAATCCGACAGCATCAGCAACAGCACCAGCACCGAGCGGCGCCGTCACCACCGGCACCATAAACATCACCACCGCGCCATCAACGCGCAGTAGCAAGGATCTGTTGTCAGCCAGCCGCCCCTCGCGGGCGGCTTGGTTTTTTGCGGCAAACCGCTTTCAGTAGAATCGCGCCATGAGCCACCCGGGTCCCATCTTCCGTCCGTTTGAAAAGCTGGTGAAGATCACGGTGAAGGGCAGGGAATACGAGGTCCCGGATTCCAACACCCTGCTGCGCGCGTTCCAGTATTTGGCCCCCGGCACCGTCCCCTACGGCCGCTTCTGCTGGAATGAGGAATGCCAGTATTGCCGCGTCAGCTATGACATGGGCGAGGGTACATCGGTGCGGGTGGGACTCTCCTGCAAGATCATGGTACAGCCTGGAATGCGCGTGCTGGAGCTGGCGGCCGAGTTGCGCTACTGCCTGCGAGGATTGCCAGGTTGACTGTCGAGAGTTCCTACTGGTCCGTGCCCCTGTGGCTGGGAGAAGTTTTTCGGGAGGTCAGTTGCCGTAGCCGCTCGCGGGCCTGCGTGGCCTCAACCGAGCGCGGATAGCGCGCGATCAGGCTGTTCAGTTCGCGTACCCCAGCGTCCCGCTGTCCCAGTTCGATCAGAGCATAGCCTTTTTTCAACAGCGCCGCCGCAGCTTTGTTTCCGCCGGCATATTGTTGCAGAACGACGTCGTATGCCTGGATCGCGCCCTGGAAGTTGCCCTGCCGATACGCGATTTCGCCCACATAGAACTGCGCGTTACCGGCCAGATCGGTGTTGCCATAAAACTTCAAATAGTCGCTGAATTCCTGCCCGGCGATGTCGTACTTGCCGGAATTGTAGTCACGCAGGCCATTGTTGTAGAGCACGTCGGGAGGCGGCGCTTGCACCGCGGCCGTGCCTGGCTGCAAGCCCGGCGCCTGCGATGGCAGGTTCTGCTGCTGCGACGAGAGCTGGTCGAGCTGTGCGCCCAGCTTATTCAGCCGCGCCCGCATCTCGTCCAGGGAATCGTGCAGCGCCTGCACCTGGGTGGACACCTGGTCCACCTTGCCGCTCATGTCGTTGGTCTGCTGCGAGAGCGTCTTCTCCAGGTTGTTGACCGCGCCCGTTACCTTGTTCATGTTGTCGGTGGTCTGCTCGATCAGGTTTTTCATTACGCCCATACGCTCGTCGAACGATTGCTGCATGCGCGCCATTTGATCCGTCAGCGCCTGCACCTGGGTTTGGAGCTGCACCATGTCTTTGCTGACGCCGAACGCCGGCAGGGCATACCACAGCCCCAGCAGGGCAAGTAGGGGGAAAAGTCTTCTTGTTTTCATACCCATTCTAAGATGCCGAAATGCGGCTGCTTCGCATTGTAAAAGATATGGGGCGCCGCTGCAGGCAAGACAAACCTGGTAACCACGGAGGGCAACCACACCGGCCGACCGGACGATTGGTTGAACCAGCCGCCCGATCGTCCGATCAGCCAATATCGCGACTGAGAGGGGACGAGCCGTGGGCCTGTCCCCTCCTCAAGTTCAGTGCTGAAATACGAGATGGCCACGCCGGTTCTGCTGCCAGCACTCTTCCGTGTGCTCGGTGCAGAATGGCTTTTCCTTCCCGTAACTGATGGTCCGGATTCGGTCCGCGCTGACGCCCTGCTGCACCAGGAACCCCTTGGCAGCCGCGGCACGACGGTCGCCCAACCCGAGGTTGTACTCGGTGGAGCCGCGCTCGTCGCAGTGTCCCTCGATGGTGAAGCGTATGTTGGGATGCTGCTGCAGGAAGGCCGCGTCCGCCATGAGCGCCTGCTGTGCGTCGGGACGGATGTCCGACTTGTCATAGTCGAAGAACGCGTCCTTGACGTTCTGGTTGAACATCTCTTCGTCACTTTGCGCGGCTGTCGTTGGCGGCGCCTGCGGCTGCGTCACCGTGACCCGCGCCGTGGCTTCCTGCGTCCCGCCCGAGCCCTTCGCAGTCAGACGATAGGTGGTGGACTCGGTGGGCGTCACCTGCTGCGACCCATTGGCTTGGACTGCCCCAATGCTTTCCAGCGTCACGGCGGTGGCGTTGGTGGTCTGCCAGGTCAGGGTGGTGGACTCGCCCCGCTGGATGCTATTGGGATTGGCCGTCAACGACGCGGTGGGTTGCGGCGGCGGCGGTGTCGCCGGCGGTGGCGGCGGTGGCGCGTGATGGCAGCCCGCGGTTGCCAGCATCATCAAACTCCCCAACGTCGCAACGATCGTGATCCACTTCATCCTGCTGTGATTCACCTCACCCTCCCTGCGAGAAAGCTCGCATCGTTCCTCCGGGTGCGTGGTCCCGGATGGAGTTAAGCATAAAAAAATGCGCCCGGTGAAGATTTACTTCCAACTCCAGTTCGGCATGGTATTGGAGCCCGTAAAGGTTAGCTGGTGCTGCTGGCTGCCGTCGGCCAGCATCGTCCAGATCTGGTCGCTGCCGCTGCGGTTGGACTGAAAAACAATATGGCGCCCATCAGGCGACCACGATGGGAAGTCATTACGCCCTTCGCGTGTTAACTGTACCCACTGCCGGCTGGCGATGTCCATTATATAAATGTCCTGCCCGCCAGGCTCTCCTGGACCCCACTTGCGACTCCAACTAAACAACAGGAACTGCCCACTTGGG
>Ga0335077_10003590_pt1 | contig 18811 bp, 16 predicted proteins | sample Lox_Sample_31_FD_207151 | JGI IMG/M metagenome (GOLD analysis project Ga0335077, IMG submission 207151) | Soil microbial communities from Loxahatchee National Wildlife Refuge, Florida, United States - Lox_Sample_3.1 | ecosystem: Environmental > Terrestrial > Soil > Wetlands | place: USA... | reverse complement strand
GATAAATTCCAATGAGAGTGCCTACGATACCAATGACACTGACGTGCGCAAAGGGCTCCCATACCTTCGCCCAGACCAGCGCGGCTGCGACCGCCACTAGGGCTATTCGGATTCCATCCTGCAACTCGAATCCATGGTCGTGGCCTTCGTGTTCGGGATCATGACCTTCAGCGCGATGAGCGTTGGAGGGAGGCGCGCCTATTTCTGCGCCGAAGGGCGGCAAACCTTCTTGAACATCCGGCATGGTTTCCTCTACTTCAAATAAGATTTGGCAACGCTGATCACTTCTTCAACGGCATTGCCCTTGTGCGCCTTGTGGTTCTCCCGTCGTTCGACCAGATGGAAACGGATATGGCCCTCTAGGACTTCAGACATCAAGGCGTTAATTGAGCCTCTGCACGCTGCAATCTGCTGAAGAATTTCGGAACATTCGTTTTCGTTCTCCAGCAGGCGCTCGACTGCTTCCACTTGGCCGCGGACCCGGCGGACGCGATTCAATAGCTTCTTCTTGTCTCTGATCGTGTGAGCCATGTCCCAATGTATACTGGGGGGTAGTATATGCGCAATGCCTCGCAATGATCTTGCGCGAGCAGATTGGATTGGCAGTGCTGACTACCAAACGGAAGGTTATCGCGCAGATGTTCGTCTGTCAGGGCTGTTGTTGTGGTCAGGTCGAACGTGGAAGACCCGAAGTCCCTGCACAATGGCTAAAAGAGGAGTGGAGAAGGCGGGGTTTACTCAAGCGCATTCAGCTGACGATTAGCGGATGTCTCGGCCCCTGCGATGTACCGAACGTTGTTGCGATCGTTGCCCAGCGGAAAACAGTGTGGCTGGGAAATATCTCTCGGCGAGATCAATATCAGTCGCTGCTGGATTGGGCTTTGCGAAGCAAAGACTTGGGCCGTGCTGCGGAAATTCCAAGAGAATTGCTGCTCCACCAGCTGGAAGATCCAATCTCGGTGTGACCTTCGCAGGCAAGTAATGCGCGCAGAAGGAAACAGCTCGAAATCACACGTTCACACTGCATTCACTTGTCCTCATCTCATCTGGCCAGCATGTCGGCGACAAAGTTAGCGACGGCCTGCTGAAACAACGTAAAAATGACCACCACGACTGTTAGGTACGAGTCGTCCGTGATCCGGGCGCTGCGATCGATGTTACAGGCCTGTCATTTTTGTTTGATCTAGATCGGATCCCCTGAGCCCCTCTACACAGGTTTGTTGCGAATGCGAGGTCGAGCCTATAATATCTAGTTTCGTCAACGCACCTAGACTATGCACGATTCTGCAGCCGACACTCTTGAACAGCATCGAGAACTATATTCTGGCCTAATACGCTTGCATGTGCTGCATCATGCCGCGAAAGAGCCGATTTTTGGTTTGGGCATGATTGAAGAGTTGGGACGCCATGGCTACAAGGTTAGTCCCGGGATGTTCTACCCCCTTCTGCACTCGATGGAGAAAAGGGGTCTGCTTCGCTCCCGGCAAGGAGGCCGGCGCAATGACAGGAGAGTCTACCGTGCTACCTCGGAAGGCCGGAAGGCGCTTGCAATAGCGAAGCATCGCGTGCAGGAGCTATTCAGCGAACTTTTTGAAGATGTTCTTGATGCACACTCCGGTAAGAATTCCGCGAGGATTAAGTTCAGATGAGGGTGCTTTGGCGTCTTCTCATTGGCTCGTGCCTAATAGCAGGCATGCTCCTTCTGCGTGCTGCGGCACAAACCAATCTGGTCGTGTCTGAGTCCTCGGCGCAACAGGCTTCCGCCCAACAAACTGAGGATCGAAAGCTCACTCTCTCAGCGGCGATTGATGCTGCGGAAGCCAATTATCCCAGGACCCGCGCTGCACTGGAACAGCGGAACTCGGCACAAGCAGCGGTGGGCGTGGCGCGGTCCGCTTACTATCCTCATGCGGACTTGCTTTGGCAGACCAATCGAGCGACAGCGAACAACATCTATGGCCTGCTGCTTCCCCAAGGGGTTATTCCGTCAATTTCCGGTCCTGTAATCGCCAGCGATAACACGCGTTCGGCATGGAGCAGCGCAGGCGGGACGCTGATCTCGTGGCAACCGTTTGACTTTGGATTGCGAGCAGCTCAGGTTAATGCGGCGAAGCAAGGTGCCCAGGCGGCAAACGCCGGATTCGCCCTGACAAAACTGGATGTGGCTGTCCTCACTGCTAATGCTTATTTTGATGTCGCAGCGGCCAAGCAACTGGCGACTGCGGCGCAGGCCAATGTCGATCGATTGCAGGTCTTTGCGAAAGCGGTGCATGTTTTAGTAGACAATCAACTGCGTCCAGGAGCCGATGCGGCGCAGGCGGACGCGCAGTTGGCCTTAGCGCGAACACAGTTGATACAAGCTCAAACGAATGTTGAAGTACGGCGCGCCACTTTGGGGGAACTTGTCCGCGACCCTAATGTCGACATCGAATACGCCAAATTGCTCACCCCAGCACCTTCAGAACAGACAAGTATTTCTCCGATTGCGAGCCATCCTGCTGCGCAGCGAGAAACGGCGCTAGTGAACCAACAGAAAGCACAGTTGTCAGCCCTGGCGCACACCTATGTGCCGCAATTCAATGCTCTTGCGGCTCTGTCCGGGCGAGGATCGGGGACAGACCTCAGTGGAGTCTTTCCGGGAGGATCGAACGGTTTGGCGCCCAGCACCATGAATTGGGCTGCCGGCGTCCAGGTGACGTTTCCTGCCTTCGACTTCTTCCGTGTGCGCGCTGAAAAGAAGGTACAAGCAGCAAATGTACGAGCGGAGCAGGCCAACTATGCGCAGCTCGTGGATGATCTTTCGACCGGAGTACGGCAGGCGCAAGCCCAATTAGCAGGCGCTCGGCAGGCAGCACTAAACACACCGATTGAATTATCAGCGGCACAGCAGAGTGAATCTCAGCAACGTGCCCGATTTCAAGCAGGCCTTGCGACCGTCATCGATGTTGCCGCTGCTGAGAGTGTGCTAGTTCAGGCTGAGGCCGACGACGCTCTTGCTCGCTTGAACGTCTGGCGAGCGATGGCTGCGGAGGCGGCCGCTCGTGGCGATCTCGCTCCGTTTCTCTCTGAGCTAGCAGGACAACCGTAGGGGATAAAGAGGATTCCGTATGTGGCTTATTCGTGCAGCACTCAGGCGTCCGATTAGCGTGATGGTCATCGTCGCTGCATTGGCGCTTTCTTCAGTTCTAGCGTTGCTGCGCACCCGGATCGACATTTTCCCTGACCTCAACCAGCCGGTGATCTATGTTGCTCAGCCTTATGGTGGAATGAGTCCCCAGCAGATGGAGGGATTCCTTTCCTATTACTACGAGTATCACTTTCTCTACATCAATGGCATTGAGAACGTCGAGGCAAAGTCAATCCAGGGCAACGCCCTCATCAAGCTAACCTTTCACCCCGGCACCGATATGAGTCAGGCATTGGCTCAAACCATTTCTTACGTCAATCGCGCCCGCGCATTCATGCCGCCTGGTACGGTTTCTCCATTCGTGATCCGCTACGATGCGGGCACGCTTCCGGTTGGCTACCTTGTATTTTCTAGCCCGTCCCGAACACTCGGAGAGATTCAGGATCTGGCATTGAACCGCGTGCGCCCCGTATTTGCGACCTTGCCGGGTGTTTCATCGCCGCCTCCGTTCGGCGGCAACCAGCGCACGATCGTGATCAGCGTCGATCCCAACAAGCTACATGCCTACGGCCTGTCGCCGAACAATGTAGTGCAGTCCGTGCTCTCGGGGAACAGCATTGAACCTGCAGGCAATGCCAATATTGGCAATTACCAGACGCTGGTCACAACCAATTCAACTGTCGACCAGATTACCGACTTACTCGATGTACCGCTGCGAACCGGCCCCGGCCCTGCTGTCTATGTGCGCGATGTTGGCACCGTCTCAGATTCCTCCGACATCCTTGCGGGTTACGCACTGGTGAACGGAAAGCGCACGGTTTACATTCCTGTCACGAAACGACCAGATGCCTCCACGATTACGGTCGTGAACGAGGTTCGCCGCAGCATTCCGAACTTTCAGTCGCTGATTCCTGAAGACATCAAGCTCACCTACGAGTTTGATCAGTCGCAGTACGTGCGCGATGCGCTCTTCTCAGTCCTGCGCGAAGGAGCTTTGGGTGCGCTCCTGACGGGTCTGACGCTGCTGCTGTTTCTGCGCGACTGGCGGAGCTCCCTGGTTGTCGTAATCACCATCCCATTCGCTCTGTTGATCGCCGTGGTGGCCCTGTGGGCGGTCGGCGAAACCATCAACATCATGACTCTCGGTGGCCTCGCCTTAGCCGTCGGTGTTCTGGTCGACGAAGGCACCGTGCTGATGGAGAACATCCACGTCCATCTGGCGCAAGGCGAACCGAAAGCGCGAGCCGTACTGAATGCAAGCGGTGAAGTCGCGATCCCGCGTTTACTCGCGATGCTCAGTGTGTTGGCGGTGTTTCTGCCGTCATTCTTCATGATCGGGCCGGCGCGTGCGCTATTTGTGCCCCTCTCCCTGGCCGTGGGCTTTTCGATGGGCGCTTCGTATCTGCTTTCCAGTTCGCTGGTTCCTGTGCTTTCCAATTGGATGCTAAAACGAGAAATTGTCGAGGCACACCACTCCGCCGATGAACGGTTTGATCGATTCCGGCAGAGATTTGACGCGATTCTGAATCGGATCATGAAACGGCAATGGTTGTTGCTTGCAAGCTATGCCGCGGCTACGGCAGTAGTTCTGATTTTCATTTTGCCGCGCTTGGCGCGCGAAATCTTCCCATCGACCGCCGCCAGTCAATTTCGCTTGCGTTTCGACGCTCCAGATGGCACGCGAGTCCCCATAACGGAGCAGTTGACGCGCCAAGTGCTTGATGTTGTGAACCGCGAAGCTGGCCAAGGCAATGTTGAAGCTACGCTCAGCTATGTCGGCATGCAGGGATCGTCTTATCCGATCAATACTGTCTTCCTGTGGACTAGCGGCCCGCACGAAGCAGTGATGAACATCGCACTACGACCGGGTGCATCAATTTCCTTGCGCGCTCTTGAAGGCAGGCTGCGTAACGTCTTGCCCCAGCAATTTCCTGGTTCCCATTTTTCGTTCGATCCAGGCGATCTGATCGGCCAGACCCTGAACTTCGGTACTCCCTCGCTAATCGAGGTTGCAGTGCATGGTCCGCAATACAACGATGTGGTCAATTACGTAGCCAAGTTGCAGCGGGAACTGAGTGACGTGAGCGAACTGCGCGACCTCGGCTATGAAGAGCCTCTGCACTATCCAACGGTTTCGATCAATGTAAACCGCGTCATGGCTGGCCAATTAGGAACGACCGCGGACGAGGTCGGCAAGGCCGTCGTCTCCTCGACCGCTTCCAGCAGATTTGTCGCACCCGATTATTGGCGCGACCCAAAATCGGGAGTCAGCTATCAAGTGCAAGTGCAGATTCCGCAGCCGGAGATGACCTCTATCAAAGACATTCAGACAATTCCCGTCGCCAGCAGTACCGGGGCTGATCCGATCGTTGACCAGGTCGCTTCGGTGCGTTCAGACACCGTTCCGGGCGAACTGGACCGCTTGAATGGGCAATGGCAGGTCGCGCTCTCAGCCAACCTCTCAAAAGTCGATCTTGGTCGCGCCAATGCGGATATCGAGAAGGCAGTCTCGCGTGCTGGTGCTGCACCGCGGGGTGTCACTGTTCAGGTGCGCGGCCAAATCAGTGCAATGAGCCAAATTTTTGGGAATCTCACTATCGGGCTGGGAGTGGCGATTCTGGTTATTCTGCTCATATTGGCTGCAAATTTCGAATCCGCGCGTCTTGCACTGATCGTGGTGTCTACCACACCCGCGGTCTTGGTCGGCGTTGTAATCATGCTGCTGATCACGGGCACCAGTCTGAACCTGGAGAGCTTTATGGGAGCAATTATGGCCATCGGCGTTGCCGTCGCGAACGCCATCCTTCTCGTGACATTTGCGGAGAAGAATCGGAAGAGCGGACAAGATGCGACCATTGCGGCGCGAAATGCAGCTGCCGAGCGTCTCCGTCCGGTGCTGATGACGAGCGTTGCCATGATCGCCGGCATGATTCCAATGGCGCTTGCCATCGGTCGTGGTAGCGAAGAAGTGGCTCCGTTGGGACGTGCGGTCATTGGCGGATTATTGTTTGCCACAGCCGCCACACTGCTTGTGTTGCCTACTATCTTCTCCGTCGTGCAGCGTCGCGCATCTACCAAGTCACCTACGTTGGATCCGGATGATCCATACTTTGCGGCTTCCGCACCCGAGGTGAGCCAATGAGCCTGCGTTGGCCATTGCTAGCTATTTCTGGGTTCGCGGTGATGATCTCTGTTGGATGCGACGGAACACGCGCATCTCAGTTGCAGAAGTCTCAAAGCCCAGGTTCTTCGCCGGCGGTAAGCGTAGTTGCGGTGGAATCCCAGAAGCTAAACACGACGTTGTCCCTCCCTGCACAGACCAGTCCTTACGAAGCGGTTGCCATCTTCCCCAAGGTGACGGGCTTCATTGATAAGATTTCCGTTGATCGAGGATCTCACGTCAAATCGGGTGAACTGATCCTCCAACTCTCGGCTCCCGAGTTACTTGCTCAGCGCTCCCAGGCTGAAGCAAATCTTGAAACCGCTCAGTCGCATCTCGCAGCAGCTCAGGCTAAGTTTCTCTCCGATAAAGGCACGTATGAGCACTTGGCATCAGCGGCAAAAACGCCCGGCGTAGTGGCAGGAAACGATTTGTTGGTGGCTGAACAGACCACAGCTGCAGACCGTGCGCAGGTAGAAGCAGCTCAACACAATGTCTTGGCTGCACAAGACGCCCTGCGTAGCGTCACCCAGCTTGAATCCTACTTGCAAATCCGGGCCCCATTCGACGGAGTTGTTACCGAGCGCAATTTACATCCCGGTGCCCTAGTCGGGCCGTCGTCGGGGCAATCTGGGTCGCTACCGATCGTTCGCATCGAAGACGTCGGACGATTGCGCTTGGTTGTGCCGGTGCCGGAGCAATACGTTTCGGGCGTCCGTGAAGGGCAGGCCGTTGCATTCACAGTGCCCGCCTATCCGGGCCAAGTTTTCCATGCGCCGATTGCACGTATTTCCCACGACATTGATCAGAACACTCGAACGATGGCTGTCGAACTGGATGTACGCAACACACAGATCACGCCCGGAACATTTGCAAACGTGCAGTGGCCGGTGCAGCGTGGCTATGACACTTTGTTTGTTCCAACGTCGGCGATTGCCACCAACCTGCAGCGTACGTTTGTAATCAGGATTCGGGACAGCATGGCAGAGTGGGTGGACGTAAAAACTGGCGCCAACGATGGCGGGAAGACTGAGGTCTTCGGAGACCTTAAAGGTGGAGACCAAGTCGTGGTGCCAGCAAGCGACGAACTCGCTCCCGGAACATCAGTAGTGGTCCATGCAGTCAAGAACGCATCATGACATGGCTTGAGAAGACTCAAACAGAAGTCATCTATTCATCCGATGGCCCGTAAGCGCGGGTCGCGGACGAACGAAAGTTCGTTCGTGGTTGGTCGGCTACCCGGAGACTGACCATAGACGGACTATGGAAGCTCAGTGCAAAAGGGTGAGCGTATGCCTCCGCGCAACGCCTGTCGGGCAAAAGGGGATGACAGAAGATCGGCGGTCCGGCCGGCGCCGCCGTGCCCCTCAAAAAGCTTGCGAGAACCGGGCTTCGAGGAACTTTCCCAGCTTGGCTGTCGCCTTGAATTGCGGAAGCGGGTCCAGCCCCTTGAAGGCCGACGTGAAGGCATTCGAGAGACTTAAATCGTTCGCGACCGGAACTCCTCGTACTTCGGCTCGAAGTAGAGATCATGCAAAAAGCTGGTGCGGAAGGGCGCGGTTTTGGAGATCAAAGCGGCCTGGGTGGATCAATTGGATCATGAAGGAAAGCGGTGGTGGCGTGGAAGCCTTTTATTTTGTTGGCGTCCCCGACGGGATTTGAACCTGTGTTACCGCCGTGAAACCCGGTTAACTCGTAACTGACTGAAAATACGCGACGCGGGTGGCTCCCAGAAGCGTATTAAGTAGCGGTCGGAAACGATTCGTGGACCATGATTGGACCATAATTACAGATCGCTAAATGCAGGAGCATCCGCAGGCGCTCACGCTTGTACCGGTCGGCGCTCAGGTTCGGCCAGGATGGACACCTGTCTCTCCAAATGATCTAACCAGCCCAGTTCTGCTTCCACGGCAGGTTCGCCGTCCTCTTTGACTTTGCGAGCACGGACCAGGGCCTCCTCGGCAGTCCGAGTGACTTCATGCAAGAGCTTGCGGATCTCCACCGCCAAGCGGCCTCGGCTTTCCTGAATTCGATTGAGAACATCGCTTTGTACACGAGTGCTATTGGTTTCGAGCAGTCTCGTGAGAAAGCTTCGGGCCTCGTTCCTAATTATCCATCGAGCGCCTATCAGTCCAAGAATTAGGTCGGTAAGCCAGCGTACCGGCGAGGCTGGGTGCGCGACGTCTCTGAACTCATAAAAAGTGAATTCAGAGCGTACGCGAAATCCTCGTTCTGGATCGAGAGCATGGGGCATCCGCGCCAGTTCGGGAATACCGGCATTCGCAAGCTTCCGTAGGAAGGCATTTGCCATTTCCACGAACCGCGCGGCAACTCGCCGGTATTCACTTTCTGCTTTTTCCTGCTCGGGCTTCAACCAAGGCATAACGTGACGGCGCGCCACTTCTTGCGCCTCGTGGAAGGTACGCCTGCGATACGATGGTCCGAGCCAGCCGGATATCGATTGCATTGAAGCCTCAAACTCTCGTTGCGCCTGGGGCAGTACGCGTGCGAGAAATGTTTTATGACGATCGACGAACATATCCGAGATATGCTGTTGTTCAGCCATGAAAAGAAAGCTGAGCTCACGCATCGAACGTTCCGCCTCGGCGATCGTCTGCTTCATGATCGTGATCCGTCGCTCGGACTCTTCAATCGGGCGGCGAAGCGCGTCGCGGTGCTCGCTCAAGATGGCTAGCAGTTGCTCACTCAAGCGTTGAAGTCCGCGCTCACAAGCTGCCAATACCAACTGCCGTCCGGAGTCATCCACGAGACGTTGGAGAGCCTGAATGAGCTTTCTCCAATCGCGTTCTGGCCCGCGATTCTCGGCCCGTTCTTGGGCGCTGACCTCAAATACTGGACCGACTTCTCGCTGGAGGCGTTTATGAAGTAGTTGTCGCGTGAAGGCAGAGGCTGCGGCCCGTTCCGCGTCAGTGGTTCGATCGGCCTTATTGATTACAAGGATCAGCTTGCTAACCTGCTTGCCCGCTGCTTCGACAAGCGTTAGCTCCTCCCCTGCCAGTGGCGGATCGGCGCCAACCACTACCAAGCCTGCATCGATGTGCGGTATGAACGCCTGGGTAGTGGCTGTGTTGCCAGCAAAAACAGATCCAAGGCCTGGCGTATCCACAATGCACATGCCCGATGAGAGCAGCGGGCTTGGAACGAATACCTCTGCGCCCTGGACGCCTTTTTGGTTCTCGGGATTCAGTTCCTCGGTAACGTACTGGTTCAGATCCGAAATCACGATGTCTTTCCATGCGCCCTCACGCGTGCGAATGCGCGCTTTTGCTCTGTCGCCGAATCGGATTACGGTTGGCACTGCGGTCACAGGGATGAAACCCGTAGGAAGGATCGGCTGACCAATCAGTGCGTTGATCAACGTTGATTTGCCTCGTTTGAATTGACCGACGCACGCGACGTAGAACCGCCCTTCGGACACGCGGGTTGCCAACTCTCGCGATTCGGCTGAGACCTCCTCAGCACCCAACTCATCCGCGAGTGCTGCCAAATCCAAGAGGCGAGTTGCTCCATCCACCGAACCGGATGTAGCGTCGATGAACTCGTGCGCGTTCGTTTCTGTTGTACCGGTGTTCGGGTTCATCTTGATGCTCGCCGCCTAGCCAAGGGATCGCATTCCCTCCTGATGCACATAGCGGATGACTTCCACTTCTGACATTGCAATTAGTCCTTCGTCCACCATCTCATCGAGTGCGGGAATCAGAGTCTTGATCTTCTCCTCGGTGTCCACGACGGAGACCATGATGGGTCGATCCGAGGAACGCAGGAGATGCCGTTTGTGTATGAGACTGCTTGCTCCGTATCCTTCGATGCCACGGAAGACTGTTGCCCCGGCAATATCCAGCTCGCGGCACTTCATGACGATCGCTTCATAGAGTGGTTTGTCATTCCACTTGTCATCTTCCCCAAAGTGAATGCGCAGCATCTTTGCCTTTCCTTCAAGTCTCATATCCGCGTCTCCTGGCGTCGCTCAGCCTTTTGGTAGTTGTGGCTGTACTTCACGATGTCCACATTCGACAGCACGACAAGCCCCTGCTGCACCATTTGGTCGAGGATGGGCATGAACGCCTGTAGCTTCTCTTCGGTGTCTACTACGGACAATAGGATCGGACGGTCATGCGAGAGGCTGAGCGTCGCGTCTTTGTGAATTCGGCGATTGGCACCGTAGCCCAGAATGCCGCGGTACACGGTAACACCCGCGATGTCATGTGCACGAAGACCGCTTACTATCGCTTCATACAACGGCTTGCCGTTCCATTTGTCGTTTTCGCCGATGTAAATGCGCATCATCTTGGCCTTGCTTTCCCGCTTCAAAGGAAGAGCTTCCGGCACGCTCTGTTTCTGCTTTTTTTCGGCGGGCTTTACGATCGTTGTGTCGTGCATCTCGATTAGCCCAGTCCCGACCATCGCCTGCAGTTTGGGAAGGATTTCTGCTACCTTTTCTGCTGTTTCGATGAACTCGACCTTCACTGGCAGTTTTGCTGCGAGGTCAACGAAACGATCCGTCTGCAGATGATGATCGGCGCCGAAACCGGCAATCCCGCGGGTTACAGTTGCTCCCGAAACACCGTGGAAGAACAGAAAATCCAGAATCGCAGCATAGGCAGAAGCGCCGTGGTACTTTTGGTCTTCCGCCACGTAGACTCCCACCTTTTTACCTGGCCCTGGTGTGAGCACATTGTCCTCCTCGCACTAAAGTCCTCTTTGGCCAACCAAAAACTCAGCAGCACGACCTAACAGCCCGCCACCTTCATGAATTCCGTGTCTCAACTGCTCACGAAATGCTTCGAGTTCTTGCTCAAGTTCCGTGCGGTTTCGCTCCACGATCTCGTCAACAAGCGTCCGAAGCCGAATTGGAACAAATTCCTTGACCTTTTCTGCATGATCGATGCAGAGCGTTCCTTGGGTCTTCATCCATTGGGCAAACATCGCTCCCTGCAGCTTATGCGCTAACTCCCTCAACCGCGAGATTTCTTCTTCCAGGACGCGGCGGCACAAGGAACACTCGTCCGTACTCACCTTTCCCGTTAAAGGCTTTTTTAGCATGGCGAGAAAAACATTCGTCACGCTTTCTCCCGGTGTTGAACGCGAGAGCTTTCCCCGCGAACGCGCAAGTGCCCAGCCATGAAAGTTGCACAAATGCAGATCGACCTGTGGGTGGGTCGTTTCTGTGAGCGTCCACTGAAAATCCTTCAAGAGTCCGCAGACCGGGCACGATCCCTTTGTGAGTGCCTGGTTAATCCCTACACCGGTTGATATCGCGTCTGCCTTCATAGGACGGCCCTCCCGGTCATGACCCCTCCCCAAACCGCAACGAATCCGAAACACACGCTGAGCCCGACATACAGCAGCCCCAAACCAAGCTGACCGTCCTGGATGGTGCGGAGCGTCTCGTATTCAAAGCTGGAAAACGTCGTGTATCCGCCAATGAATCCGATTGGAATGAGATAGCGCCAGTTCGGACTCCAATTTGTCTTGGCCGACAATAACGCGAATATCAAGCCAATCAGAAACGAACCGGTGACGTTAATCACGAACGTTCCGTAAGGAAATCGCGTTCCCATTTTTCCGCCGATGTAGCTGCCGAGCCAAAAACGCAAGATAGAACCAAGACATCCTCCCACCCCAACCATCACGTATTTCAGCAAGTTGCGTTGTTCCTTTCCAGGTCATCAAGTCCACGGACGATCGCATATGTGTCCCAGGTGCCGACTGCTCACTCGTCAAGTGTTCTCAAGGGATACAAGATCACGCTGAATCAAGCCTTCCTGGTCGGCCGGTGACGGATTACCTCCGATGAGTCCTGCCACTTGCGCCCGGTAGCTATTTGCATACGCGTCGAACCTTCGTTGAATCTGGCTAAGCGTTCGCTCGGACCAGTCGTACAGCAGCGAATGATAGGCCGATAAAGAGCGTGCGAGCTGTTCTCCCATCACGTTGGCGAGTCGTTTCGCCATCAGGGATCTGGATAGACTCTCTCCAATCAAGCTGAAGTAGAACGAACGTTCCAATCGCAGTTCGCCGTATGCCGGATCGAAGGTAGGCATTTCGCGCACCACACTGGAGAATTCTCCCTCGACGGGCACGTCCTCGATTTCGAGAACTCTGGCAGCCGCCAGTAGGGTTTCGAAGAGCTTGTTAGTCATACTCTCCATTCGCTGGCGAAGAGACTCTGTTTGTTCCCGAACTGTTCGGGTCACGGCGTCACGCACAATAGAGTCTCCCGCTCCATCGTCGGCTCTCTGTTTGAGCCAGGACTCAATCAATGTGGCCGCTGCAATCCGCAAGATTCTCGAACCAGAAAACTCGAGATCGTTAGAAACGCCTTTTGCGACCTTCTTCATTTCTTCCAAACGGCCACTCGCTTGGCGCAATTCACCTTCCACAACGCGCAGCTGCTCCACTTTCTGTGGTGAGATTAGATCTTTGCGCCGTAGCCGCGACCGCAGCGCCATTTCCACGGATTGTCGAAGTGCTCCAAGCTTCCGCCGGATCGAGCGGAGCTTCAGTTCCTGGCGCTGACTGTATAGCGGAGCGATATCTTTCTCGAACCAATCGTTCAGGAGATCTTTGCTTCCAGCCATCACGCTCACGGCCTTTACCGCAAGATCCAGGTTCAGTTCTTCTTTGATGTTGTCCTTTACATATGCAATCACACGTGCGCGATCTTCGACATTCAACAGGTCCGCCTTGCTGAGCAAAACCGCGGCAGGAATAGCGGAGTCATAAAGAATCTGAATGGTCCGGAGATCATCCGGCGCAAGGGCTGATCCCGCATCGATGAGTACAACACCCAGATCGCATCGGGGCAGATACGCCAGCGTTTCTGCAGCTCCCTTGGTCGCCAAAGATCCCAATCCCGGCGTATCCACAAATGCGATGCCCTCCCGGAGGCGAGGAGATGGAATCTGAACGACGATTCGCGTGACGTGCTTCGCGTTTCCGGGGTTAAGTTGTTCGGCAACCAATTCCGGCAATTGTGAAATGTCCAATTGCTCAGGCTGCCGATTGGCAAACCAGACATGCACCGTCGGCGGCTCTCCATATAGCAGGCGGGTGGGAACAGCGGTAATCGGGGTCACCCCTACCGGCAGCACAGAGGTTCCGAGCATGGAGTTCAATAGAGATGATTTACCTGAACTGACTCGACCAAAGATGGCAATTTCGAAGCTGTTGTCTTCCAGACGATCGAGAATCATCGACAACGTTGACCGGAACTCCACCATCCCATGTTCGGCAACGACCGACTCCAACTTCTTTAACAACGAGACTTCTTCCCCCGACTGCTCTAGTCGCGCGAGACGATCTCCGAGGTTCTCTCTCGCTCCGCGCATCATGTACTGGTCGAGTTGCCGCACCAAGCCCTGCAACTCACCGGCAATGCCATTAAGTTCTATCGCGGCAGCAGGCGGTATCTCGCCATAGCCTCGCATGTACTCGGGCTTCAGTTCCTCCGCGGCGATATCGACGAAGGCGAGATGAGAATGCAGCGACCTGGAAACGGGGATATCTGCTGTTGGCCTCTCGATCTCTTGGCCATCGAGAACTCGGACCAGCTGAGCGCGGATGCGGCTGATGTAGTCCTCAATGACCCGCCGCTGCGCGGGACTCAAATCTGCCACGTACTGCGGAAATGCAAGTTTTGACGTCGATACGTTCAGAGCAACTTCCATCTCCGCCAGCAGCTTGTCGATATGACGGCAGGTGACTGTAAGACGCCGCTCATGATTCGAGTTGAGCGAATTCGTCACCGTGCAACTCCTCCCTGCATCCGGAAGTCGATATACAGAGGCGAAATCTTGATGTGATCTTCAGAGCGGTACTTGGGATACCGAGCCATATCGATCATCGTGATAATCGCTCCGGGGTTTCCTGAGCTGAATTCGAGCACTTTGCTCAAGAACTCGGCCATGTTGGTGCCAGACAGGCCTCGTCTTCTGATGACCTCGCGAGCGAACTGTTCGGCAGTCGTGTCATCAAAGTTCCGTATTTCGCATTTCTGTGAACGATCGCCGTAGAGAGGCTGGAGAAAGCCGGTGTCCTCCATGTGGCTGGAACGGGCCACCGCGCTCACAGGTGTCGAGCCCCAACCAGTGATCTCCCGGACAGCGGATGCAAACGCGTATGACGGTCGCTTGAGATGGTCAAGCACAATTGAGTACTCGCCCTCGCGCAGGGCATCGATGACAATTCCCTTCAACGAAACCGCTGACTTTTGCGTTATGCCGGTTTCATCGTGAAATGCTTTTTTCGCACGCGGGCTATCGAGTCGAAGCAGAGCGGAGGCAAGATTGCGAAAAGCGACATTGATGGTGGTGGAGTCTTCGCAATAGAGCACAGGCCGAAATTCGCTTAAGACATTCCGCAGAAGCAAGGTCTTACCGACTCCCGATGGGCCGAAAATTAGAAACGGACGTCTTTTCACCAGGAACTGATCAATCCGCTGGCGCTCCTCCTGCCGACCGAAGATGAATTCCGACGTCACGATCCTTCCGCTCTTTCCTCCGCGCATGTGATTTCTTAGGGGTGGCGGCGCAAGCCGGAGATCGCCCTCACGCCGCCATCCATGTCAGGTCAAAGAAATCATGCAACCCGCGGCTCTCGGCCCCGGCTAGTCCAGCGTGGGTAAACCGAGCGGCCTGCATATTTTGCGTTCTGTCCCAATTCTTTTTCGATTTCGAGTAGACGGTTGTATTTCGCGATACGCTCGCCGCGGCACACCGATCCGGTTTTCAGTTGTCCTCCTCCGATCGCAACTGTGAAATCTGCAATGGTGGTGTCGTCGGTTTCGCCGGAGCGGTGCGACACAACGCACGTGTACTTGTTCTTTCGCGCCAGTTCGATACAACGGAGGGTCTCGGTCACGGTACCGATCTGGTTGAGCTTGATAAGGATCGAGTTCGCGACGCCTTCCGTGATTCCCTTGGCAAAGATCTCGGGATTGGTCACGAAGATGTCGTCGCCGACCAGTTGCACCTGATTGCCGAGCTGCGATGTGAGTTTCTTCCAGCCCGCCCAGTCGTCTTCGGCGAGTCCATCTTCTAAAGAGAAGATTGGATACTTCTTCATCCAATCAGCCCACAGCGCAATCATTTCGTCGGAACTCTTCCGTGTCTTGTCCGATTTGTGAAACACATATTGTCCGTTGTCGTAGAATTCGCTGGCCGCCGGATCAAGGTTCACGCCAATATCTTTTCCTGGCTTATAGCCAGCTTTCTCGATGGCTGACAGAATCAGTTCCATTGGCTCTTCGTTCGAACGCAGACGAGGCGCAAAGCCTCCCTCATCGCCCACGCTGGTTTCATAGCCTTTTTCACGGAGCACCTGTTTGAGAGTTTGGAACGTCTCAGCCGCGGCCCGCAGTGCTTCGCTGAAACTGGGCGCACCCACGGGAACAATCATGAATTCCTGGAAATCCACATTGTTGTCGGCGTGCCGACCTCCGTTGAGCACGTTCAATTGGGGTACGGGCAGCACGTACTCGCTTTGGTCTGCGAATTGGCGATATAGCGGGATCTTCTTCTCTGCCGCGGCAGCTTTCGCAGCTGCAATGGACACGCCAAGGATCGCGTTCGCGCCCAGCTTCGACTTGTTGGGCGTTCCGTCCAAGGCGATGATTTCCTCGTCGAGGGATTTCTGATGGCCGGCATCCATCCCTTTGACCGCGCCTTGAATTAACTTGGTTACGTTGTGGACTGCTTTTAAAACTCCTTTTCCCTTGTAGCGAGCGTTGTCTCCGTCACGAAGTTCAACCGCTTCGTGCTTTCCAGTGGAGGCGCCGGAAGGAATCTTTGCTACCCCTATAGCGCCACTCTCAAGCGTGACACTCACCTGAATGGTTGGATTGCCACGGGAATCCAGGATTTCCAGAGCATCGATGCTTCTTATCTTCGACATGATTTCTCCTTGCTAACGTCTATGAAGTTAGTTACGCTACTACACCGATCCCGTTCGAAGAACGGTGATCAGATCTTTTTCCACATCTTGCGGGAATCGAATTGCCTGCAGCCGCGCGACTGTCTGGTCCACGCCATAAGGAAACTGTTTCAGTTGAAACGAACCGTTATCCCAGATGGCGTAACAGGCCTCTGACTTGCCGGTTTTCGGCTGCCCAATGCTGCCGGGATTCACGACCAACTGATTGCCGACTTTCCGGGCAAAGGGCGTGTGCGTGTGTCCGACAAGCAACACGTCTGCCTTGATGCGACCTAGTTCTGCAACCCATTCTTCCGATTGCTCGGGACAGTACCCGTACAGCGGATCGGATGGCTTTGCGTGACAGAGATAGAAACGGGTGTCTTGACGCTTGATTTCGAGAGTGAGCGGCAACTGACACAAGAAGTCTTTTTGTTCCTTCTTCAGAACCGAGGCCGTGTATCTGCGCGTCATCTCGGCCATCTTTTGATAACGCGCAGTACAACGAGGGTCTACGTCATACCCGATCGAGTGGTCATGATTGCCGCGAACCACAACCGAACTTTTGGCTTTTACAAGATCAATCACCGCTCCCGGTTCCGGACCGTAGTTCACCAGGTCTCCCAACACCCAGAGTTCGTCGTAGCTCTCGGGAAGCGAGCGCGCCGCTTCATAGTTTCCGTGCAAATCCGAGATGATCGCGATCTTCATCAAGCTTCCTGCGATGGGCCAGAGCTCACGACCGGCACCTAATCTTGTGCTAGTGAACAACCATTACGGGACAGTGCGCATAACGTAGAGTCCGCTCCGAAACCGAACCCAGCATCATCCTTGAAATCATCGAGCGTCCGCGCCTGCCGAGAATGATGAGATCGATACCGTCGGCTTCTGCACGGTGGATGATCTGCTCCGCTGGATGCCCGACTGCGGTTGCCGTTTGAAGATCAATCTCATGTCCCTTTGCCTTCTCCCGAATCTTCTTAAAACCTTCCTCGAAGTGCTCCTTGGCGTCATCGAGCACGGCCTCCAATTCGACAGAGGTCGACGGTTCTGGTGGTCGCGCGACTGCAAAAATCAAGACACTTGCGTCAACGCACTCCGCCAGTGACAACGCGACTTCGACTGCCTTTTCTGACTCGTTGGAGCCGTCGTACCCCACCAACAATTTGCGGAAGTGGGGATTGTGTCGTTTTCCGGTCATGCTCCCTCCTCGACCTGAGTTGAATGCACCGGCTGCGCCAACGCTGCGTCTCTATCCTTCTTCGAGAGCAGGTGTCTCGGCATGAACCATGCGTTAGCAATCATGGTTGGTATCACGGCACTCCCAATCACGGTGGCCACCAGGTGCGAATACTGCGCTTGATCAATCACTCCATGATTCAATCCGAACAACGCGGAAATCGTACCGAAGGTCAAGCCGGTGGACATCATGAGCGTGAAGTACAGTCCTTCTTCTCGCTGATACTTGAATGTCTTCACGGTCGGGAATAGTGGAATAACCTTGGAAAGCATCTTGGCAAAGAACAGCGTTACGAAGATGAGAGGGGCAGCTGCGAGTGAAGGAACTGAGACGAACGAACCCGCGCGAATGAAATAGAACGGCGTCAGCAGACCGAAGGTGAGCGTCCGCAAGCGTCGTATCAAAACATGGTCTTTTCCTACGGTGCCCGCCAAGACCATGCCGATGATGTAGGCAGGAAGCACCGCTTCACTCCCCGACCAAACCGCCAACCCTCCCATGGCGAACAGAAGAAAAAGCAGATATTTCGCCTCCAACTCCGAGACCCGGCCACCGTAACGCTTGAAAAAACGTGGGGTAAGGAACGGCAGGATGGCAAAGACAGCGATGCTCACTCCAACAAAGATCAGGGTCTTAATCGTGAACGGGGAGAAGATCAGGCCCAAGGCAATGACGGTGCCGAGGTCATTGATAAAACACGCCGCGAGGACCGCCTTCCCAAAATCCGTGACATTGAAGCCAAGTTCCAACATGACCGCATAGACAACAGCCACGGACGTTGTAGACAAAGCCACCCCTGCCAGCCAACTCGACCGAACGGTCCAGTGCAGGATGAAGTGCGCAATTGCTGTGCATCCGAGAAACGGACCGAAAAAACCCACGAGCCCGATGACCGTGGCTTCCTTCCATTTCATGCGGAAGATTTGTGGATCGAGCTCGGCGCCCGCAAGGAAAGTGAGAACGATCGCGCCAGTGCCAGCAAGAAATGTGACCCAGGGGGCTTTCGCGCCTAGTTCGCCGTGCACGAAGAAAGCGCCAATGATCAGCTGCGCAACTGTCCCAACGACAATTTCGCTCAACGCGGTAGAGATTTTGAACCAAATGGCGACAAGCGTCGCGATGAGCGCCAGTCCCACCCACACCGAGGCGAGGGCCCAGACATTCTCCATCGGGAAACCTCTTCGTTTTCTCGGATTCCTTGCCGGGGTATGACTCCGCGACAAGTCTCCGCTTGTCAGGAGTCATCAGCTGTACCCGGCTAAATGGTGGGAACAGCGGTTTCGGTGAACTCCTTCACCGTGAATATCGTCTTTAGTACAGCAAAGACACGGACCGAAGTCAACAGTACCTT